>Ga0180430_10001891_pt1 | contig 19688 bp, 14 predicted proteins | sample SS_ome_9_FD_132999 | JGI IMG/M metagenome (GOLD analysis project Ga0180430, IMG submission 132999) | Hypersaline lake sediment archaeal communities from the Salton Sea, California, USA - SS_1_S_2 metaG | ecosystem: Environmental > Aquatic > Non-marine Saline and Alkaline > Hypersaline >... | reverse complement strand
CTGACTTTCTCCCTTTCCTTTTAGCCATATGTTTTATAACTTGCGGCTCGTTATTTTCCGCACACAACAATTGACTAAATATGTCCCGAATTCGCAATGGAATCTACATAGGTATCCCACTTTTACTAATGGCTGCCATTGTAGTGATCGTCTTCATACCCTTCAACAAGGATTCTTCAGCCAAAGGAGAGATCAGTATTGATTCTGTGGAGATAGGAAAGGTGGTGAATTCATTTTCCGGCGAAGGCATTGTGGAGCCTCAGAGCGAGGTGATCATCCTCAGCCCGGCATCCAGCATCATTAAGGAGATCCTGAAAGAAGCAGGCAGCCATGTAAATATGGGGGAACCCATCATAATACTGGATCCTACCCCCATACAAAACGAAATAGAAAACATTTACGATCAGTTGGAGGTAAAGCAGAACTCCCTGCGGAAAAACCAGCTGAATGCCAGGAGTTCCAAGGTGGATCTGGATTACAATGTACAGGTAAAGAACCTGCGTATTGCTTCCTTAAAATCCGAACTGGCCGACCAGGAGCAGCTTCTGGAAGTGGGAGGGATATCTCCTGCCAAGTTCGAAAAAACCAAGCAGGAACTGGAACTGGCCGAACAGGACCTGGTGATGCTCAAAGAGAAAAACTCCATCAAACTGCAGCAATTGGAAGCCGATGAGGAAGGCTTGAGGCTTCAGATTGATATGCAGGAAAAGGTCCTGGCAATGAAGGAGGAAGCTTTGAGTAAAATGATTATCAGGGCTCCTTCTGCAGGCATCATACTATCCATAAGTGGTAAAGTGGGTGAAAAGGTGAATACCGACAGGTTATTGATCGAGATGTCGGACCTGACCAATTTCAAGATCCAGGGAAAGGTGGAAGACGACTACGCAGAACAATTAAAAACCGGTAACAAGGTATATGTGGCCCTTGACGACGAAACGCTCTCAGGGGTCGTAGGTACTGTGAATCCTGTGATCAAGGACAGGAAGATCGAATTTGATGTAAATCTGCAGGAAAGCAGTCATTACAAACTAAGACCTAATCTGAATGTAGCTCTGGATATCGTAAAAATGGAGCGTGACAGCGTACTGAGGATTAGCAATGGTCCGGCCATAGGTCGCGGCAATGAACATGAAGTGTTCGTCCTGTCCAATGGCGGTGCCCGGAAGGTCAGTATCAGGACAGGTCTCAGGACACAGGACTATGTTGAGATTGTGGAAGGTTTGACCGAAGGAGACAGGGTGGTTTTATCCCAGATTTCTTCTCCCGATGACCTGGAAGAGTTGGAGGTACAGTAATGAAAAATTGTCTTACAGCTGTAGTATTTACTATAATCATTCTGGTGATACCAGGCAATGGATTGTTTGCTCAGGAAGAATTGCCGGTTTCCCTGAGTCTAAAAAATGTGGTGGATCTGGCCATTTCTCAATCCTCTTCGGTAAAGTATGTGCAGAACCAGGATGTAAATTATTACTGGCGCTGGAAAAACCACCAGACACGCTTTCGTCCCCAGCTCACCCTAAGCGGAAATTTGCCTGATTTTGAAAACCAGACCAAACCCATTACCCAACCCGACGGCAGTATTGTTTTTAGCCAGGTTACTCAGCTGGAAACTACGGCACAGCTGGCCATTTCTCAGCCCATTCCTGTTCTGGGAGCCACAGTTTATGCTGCTTCCGGTATTGTAAGGTTGCAGGATTTTAACAACAGTACTGTGGGATTTTCAGGCTACCCGGTAAGCGTGGGAATCACCCAGCCTCTGTTTGCCTACAACTGGATGAAGTGGACCCGGATGACCGAGCCCCTGGTCTATGAGGAAGCACAGAAACGTTTTATCGAATCCATTGAAGAAATATCCTACAATGCCACAGCCAGATTTTTTAATTATCTGAAGATACAGACCAATTATTCCCTGGCTGAAAGCAACCTTGCCAACTCTCAGGACAATCTGAAAATCGCACAGGTAAAGAAAGAACTGGGCAATATTTCGGGAAACGATTTTTCAAGGATTCAACTCTCCGTATTTAATGCACAGAAGGCTCTGAATAATGCAAGGATCGACCTGAAAAATGCCGATTACGAATTGAAAAAATACATTGGTCTGGATCAGAACCAGGTCATTGATCTTATCATTCCACTGGACATGATCCTTTGGGAAGTGGATCCGGATCTGGCATTGAGTGAATCGCTGGAAAACAGGAAGGAGACCCCTTCGTTTGAGAGAAGGCTGATACAGGCAGACCGGGACCTGACCGCTGCGAAGCGGGCTGCAGGGGTGAATGCCACTCTCAGAATGAGTTATGGAGTATCCAACAGTGCAGATGATTTCGGCGGTATTTATGAGAATCCCGAACAGCAGCAGAATGTGCGCCTGGCCCTTAGTGTACCCATACTGGACTGGGGCCGCTCCGAATCGCAGGTAAAACTGGCCGAGTCCAGAAGGGAACTGGTGCTCTACGATGTGGATCAGGACCGTCAGGATTTTGAACGAAGGGTAGTGGTGCAGGTGGAGCAGTTTAACCTGATTAAGTCCCAGATTGCTACGGCCGAAGCCGCCGATAAAGTGGCTGAAGAAGGCTATATGATTGCATTGAAAAAATTTCAGAACGGGGAAATAAGCATTACCGACCTAAATATCTCGCTGGCAGAAAGAGAAGGAGCCAAGCGTGACTACATTCGTTCCATAGAAAATTACTGGGAATCCTTTTACCGCTTAAGAGAGGTAACCCTCTACGATTTTGAATTTGGACAAAAGATCTATTATACCAATCCCATGTTAACTGCGGAGCAATAAAAAAACGAGAAGAATGAAAAGAATCACTGGACTAGTTTTAATTCTGAGCACCTTAAGCCTGGGTATAAATGCACAGGAATGGACTGAGCTATTTAACGGCAAGAATTTCAAAGGCTGGGAAAAGCTGGATGGCAGCGCCGAATACCATGTGGATAATGGGGAGATTGTCGGGACTTCGAAAACCAAGACCCCGAACACCTTTATGGCCACCAAGAAGATCTATGGGGATTTCATCCTGGAGTACGAGATGAAGATGGACCGTGGACTTAATTCAGGAGTTCAGATCCGATCCTTAGCCACCCGGCCAAACGGAAGTAAACGCGTAAACGGCTATCAGGTAGAATGTGATGATCACGACGAGAGACCCTGGGCAGGGGGAATATATGAAGAAGCTGCCCGTGGCTGGCTTTATCCCATGGCCTATAACATGGATGCCACAAGTGCCAATAAGCGCGGCGAGTGGAATAAGATCCGAGTGGAAGCAGTGGGTTCTACCATTCGGACCTTCATCAACGGCACCAATTTTGCCAATCTGGTGGATGATCAAAGAAAGGAAGGCTTCATCGCTCTGCAAGTGCATGGAATAGGCAATAACGAAGCACTCAATGGAAAAGAAATCCGCTGGAGGAATATTCGGATTCTGACAGAGCAGCCCGAAAAGCATATGCTTACAGATATAGAGCTTTCACCCGAAGTAAGTTACCTCGATAATAAACTTACCAAGGCCCAGAAGGATGCAGGCTGGAAGTTTCTCTGGGATGGAAAAAGCAGTGAAGGATGGAGAGGTGCCAGGTTGGATAAATTTCCGGAACAGGGGTGGAGCATGAAAGATGGCATTCTGACCGTAGAGAAGAGTGGGGGCGCTGAATCTGCCAATGGTGGAGATATAGTGACCATTAAGAAATACAAAAATTTCGTTCTTGAGGTGGATTTCAGGATCACCAAAGGAGCCAACAGCGGGATCAAGTATTTTGTGGATCCTGATCTCAATACCGGGGCGGGATCGGCAATCGGTTGCGAGTTTCAGATCCTGGACGACAGGAACCATCCCGATGCAAAAAAGGGAATTTCCGGAACCCGGACCGTGGCATCCTTATACGATCTGATTAAGGCCGATGCCAGGCTGTACGGACAGGATAACAATCCCAAACGGTTTAACGGGGTTGGTCAATGGAATCGCGCCCGCATTGTGGTGAAAGACAAGTATGTGGCTCACTATATGAATGGGATCAAGATGGTGGAATATGAGCGGGGAACCCAGATGTGGAAGGCCCTTGTGGCTTACAGCAAGTATGCCAACTGGCCTGCCTTCGGAGAAGCCGAAAGTGGTCATATTCTCCTGCAGGATCATGGGGATGAGGTTAGTTTTAAGAACATCAGGATTCTGGAACTGTAGGCTGTTTGTGAGCAGCAGGAGTTTCGGGTACACGAAAAATTTCTATATTTGTGATCCTACAGAATTAGGAGCAATCAGAGCATGGTGGAACAGATAATTATGAGGAGTGGCTCTAACACTCTGAACGGGTTTAATTTCGATCACATCGTCCCTACTTCAGGGGCCGGATTTCCCGAACAGGTTCTTAGCTGCATTTCCCAGCTGAAAGAATTTGTCAGTCAGGAAGAGGACCTCAAGTATTTCATCACGCAGCAAACCTTTTTTATCTCTGCGCATTCAAGGGATGAATATGAGCAGCGTGCAGCTGAAATCCGTAAACAATTGAACAACAACTGTGGGGCAAGTTTGCCTGCTACCAGCATTGTAGCTCAGAGCCCAGGAGGCGACAGGGATGTGGTGCTGGAGTTGATCTGCACCAAAGCAAAAGGGGATAAGAAAATAGAATATAAGTCCCACGCGGGAATCAACTATACGGTGGTTGAGCACCAGGATTACAAGGCTGTGCATTGTGGTGGACTGATGGGTGGTGTGGACGACAGTATTAGCCAGGCATCAGAAAGGGCTTTCAAAGCTGCCAATGAGATTCTTGCACAGGAAGGCCTGTCTATACACCATATTATCCGTCAGTGGAATTACATTGAGAATATTGCCATTGTGGAAGAAAAGGAAGATGCTCCACAGAATTACCAGGACTTTAATGACGTTCGTGCCCACTACTATGACCAGGGCGAATTCAAATATGGCTATCCTGCTGCCACGGGGATCGGACAGGATACAGGTGGGGTGATCATCGGATTTATCGCATTGTCGGAATCCGACAATATAAAAGTCAGACCCATTGGGAATCCGGGACAGATCGATGCTCATAAATACTCCGAAATGGTTCTGGAAGGTAATTCCCAAGAGAAATGTACGCCCAAATTTGAACGGGCCAAGCTGGTAAGTATTGGATCCAGAAATTACATGTATGTGTCGGGTACTGCTTCCATTCTGGGTGAACTAACCATGCATGTAGGCGACGTTGAGAAACAGACCCTTACCACCATTGAAAATATCAGACGCCTGTTTTCCAAAGAAAATCAGGAAGCCATGGGGCTCAATTTTGATGTAGCCGAGATCCAGTTCTCGCACCTCAGGGTCTATGTAAAAAAGATGGAAGACATTCCTGCTGTGGAAAAGATCTGCAGGGAGGAACTCAATTGCAAATCTTCCCTCTTCCTGGAATCGGATGTTTGCCGCGAAGACCTCCTGGTGGAGATCGAAGGGGTATTTACCATTTAATTCATCGCACCTTTACAATTACCCGCTTGTAACGAGTCAGGGAAGGGTTGCCATTATCCTTCACTGCCAGTATAAAATGCATTTCCTGTGGCTGTCCCATGCTTGGTGCCGTAAAGGATGCTTCTGCTGAGTCAGGATTGTCCATGTCGAGCCAATAGACCGAATTTCCTGCTTCACGATAGTAGATCCACTGGTAGCTCAGTTCGTCTCCGTCGGGATCCTGACAGACGCCTGCTTTTAATTCCACGTTTTCCCCCTCTTTTACTTCCAGCACAGAGGCATGTGCCAGAACAGGCACCGGAGGATGATTGGCCTTATCAAAGGAAAGAATACACCAGTCCATCCGGGAAGCAAAATCGTTCTGATAAGCCTCGCGCCATCGCCAGATGGTGGCATGATTTCCGGTATGGTTCTGCTTATCCGTTTCCGAGTACACTTCATCAGCCGCATTGGTCCAGAGCGCTCTGGTCTCGGGTTCAAAGAAATAGAGTTCAGTTTTTGGAGTATAAAGCTCATAACGGCCACCCCAGCTGCCGTAATCGGGATGCTCTGGATTGCCCAGACCATTATTGATCAGGTAGAGGAAGGAAGGTGTATCGCCCTCCATCAGGTAGGCCACATCGGGATATTCCTCGCCCAGGGGACCATGATTTTCCTGGATGTTCTTTCGAAGCCATTCTTTGCTGATCACTTCTCTGTTTCCTCCCGGGAAGCGGCCATGGAAGGTATCTCCCGAGATACCGCTCCAGGTGGCAAAGTGGTAACCCTCTCTGCCATTGTGAGCATAGCCAGGGGTGCAGATGTAAAAGAGCCCAGGGAAGGTCTTTCGCATCCAGGGACCAGAATCGTCCTGGTCGGAGATCGTATAGACCCGGAGTTTTTTTACATAGCGCTGCAGATCTTCAGGAGCTTCTGTGTGTTTCAGCTTCCATAGTGCCTGAGCCAGGCAATTGGGACCTCCCCAGGCCAGGACCCAGAGGGGACGCGGATCGTCCTTTTTCAGTGCCTTTATAATCCAGTCTGATCCTTCCGAATCTTTGCCTTCTCCCACACCCTTCATCCCATATACTGGAAGTCCCACCTTGGTAATATCCCGCAGCTCTCCGTAAGGTGGATAACCGGGTTCGTGCTTCAGGAGCCTGGGCTGTACCTCTTTGTAGGATTCCAGGATCTCGTGGATTCGCCATTCCGCTGTACGGTCTCTGAGCCAAACTGAGGTGGTGGCTATGATGCCTTCCACATCGAAGTGGTTGCTGTAGGTGAGAAAGCGGACCAGCGACTGGGCATCATCGGGTTCGTTCTCAATGTCGGTGAGTACTATTATTCGAGGCTTTTCGCCTGTATCCCAGGCAATAGCAAGTGGAGGCAGGAAAAGGAGAATAAAAACTGAAAGGACTGTCCTTATATTTTTCAATATCATCTCAGGAAAGATTAAATTTAGATCTCAACAATTTAAGGAAAATGAAAAGAAATCGCTTCAATTTTCTGGCAGGAGCCTTACTCCTTTTAACCATATGGGCATGCAATCGGGAGCAAAATCCTGTCCCCAGGGATTATCCCATTAGTCCAGTCGACTTTACTCAAGTGGAATTGCAGGATGGATTCTGGAAGGGCTGGGTGGAGCTAGTGCATGACTCCACCATACCTTTTGCCTTTCAGAAATGTGAGGAAACCGGAAGGATCAACAATTTCATTTATGCAGGCGGGATCAAAGAAGGCAAGTTTGAAGGGAGTTTCGGGTTTAATGATTCGGATGTGTATAAGATCATGGAAGGGGCGGCCTATGCCCTTCTGATAGAAGATGATCCGGAACTGCGTGCATATCTCGACAGTCTGGTATATTATGTTTCAGAAGCTCAGGAAGAAGATGGATACCTCTATACGGCCTGGACCCTGAAGGCCAACGATTACAACGAATTTGCCTGTTGTACCTACAGCGAAGAAGGCCAATGGATCGAAACCCCCAACCTCAGCCATGAATTCTACAACGTGGGTCATATGTACGAAGCAGCTGTGGCCCACTACCTGGCTACGGGAACCAGGAACTTTCTGGATGTGGCTACCCGGAATGCCGACCTGATTTACGATGTATGCATTACCCAGGGAAATAACTATGTTCCGGGTCACCAGGAAATAGAGATTGGACTGGCCAAACTTTACCGTATCACCGGAGAAGAGAAATACCTGGAACTGGCCAAACATATGCTGGACATCCGAGCCGAGGTTCTGGACGTGGAATATTCTCAGGCCCACCTGCCTGTAACCGAGCAGTCCGAGGCAGTAGGGCATGCGGTCAGGGCAAACTATATGTACTCTGCCATGGCAGATGTGGCTGCCCTGACAGGCGATCCAGACTACCTGGCTGCCATTGACAGGCTCTGGAGCAATGTGGTGGAGAAAAAACTCTCAGTTACAGGAGGGCTGGGAGCCCTTCGCCAAAATGAAGGTTATGCAGGAAATTACCAGCTTCCCAACCAGCCCTATAATGAGACCTGCGCAGCCATAGCCAATGTCTACTGGAACCACCGCATGTTTTTGCTGCATGGTGATGCGAAATACATGGATGTGCTGGAACGGACCCTTTATAACGGGGTTATATCCGGATTATCCCTGGATGGTACCCTCTTTTTCTATCCCAATACCCTGCAGCACGATGGAGAGTCAACTTTTAACCAGGGAGTCAATGGACGCTCACCCTGGTTCAACTGCTCCTGCTGTCCCTCCAACCTGAGCAGGTTTATTCCTTCGGTAGCAGGTTATGCCTATGCTCTTAAAGATGCAGATGTATATGTAAACCTATTTATGAACAGCCGGGTGAACTTTCAAACCAGCCAGGGAGAACTGGGACTGGCTCAACGCAGCCTCTACCACGATAAGGGAAGAGTAGAGTTATTCATTATCAATGAGGAAGCTGTGGAGGCCGATCTGTACATTCGGATCCCCGGGTGGGCAAGAAATGAAGCTCTTCCTTCGGATTTATTCAGCTTTGCTGATACGCCAGACCAGTCTCCGGTGCTTACAGTGAATGGAGAGCAAGTCAGCCTGGAGACGGAAAAGGGCTATGCGGTCCTGTCCGGAAGGTGGAAGGCTGGAGATAAGATTACCCTGGAATTGCCCATGGAAGTGCGTTTGCTACAGGCCCATGAAAAAGTTCTTGAAAAAACAGATTTGGTGGCTCTGCAATATGGGCCGATGATATATTGTGCCGAGGAGGTAGATAATCAGTTGGATGTGCTTGATGCCGAAATTGGTACTGAGACCATTTTTACCCCGGACTTTCGCCCGGCTCTTCTTGGGGGAGTTACTGTATTGAAAGGAGAAGATTTAACTCTGATTCCCTACTTTGCCTGGGCCAATCGGGAAGTGGGCAAAATGAATGTGTGGTTTAAACAAAGCTTATAATTCCATGAGACAAGTGTATCTACTAGCCGGATTGCTGGCCCTTATACTTTTACCAGCTTGTCAGACAAAATCGGCCGGATCAGCATCCAGCAAACCCAATATCATTTTCATTCTGGCCGATGACCTGGGCTATGGCGATCTGGGCTCCTTTGGTCAGGAATACATCGAAACACCCCACCTGGATCAGCTTGCAGCAGAGGGGATGCGTTTTACCCAGCATTACTCCGGGTCCCCTGTATGCGCCCCTTCCCGTTGCATCTTGCTTACCGGGAAGCACAGTGGCCACGCATACATCAGGGGAAACCATGAGTGGGGCGACCGGGGCAATGTTTGGGACTATCATGCCATGATTGCCGATTCCACGCTGGAAGGGCAGTGGCCGCTTCCTTCCGGAACCACCACCATTGGAACCCTGTTACAGGCAGAAGGCTATCGCACAGGCATGATAGGGAAATGGGGCCTGGGAGCACCTCATACGGAGGGCATCCCCAACAAACAGGGATTTGATTTCTTTTGCGGATACAATTGTCAGCGCCAGGCCCATACCTACTACCCGGTACACCTCTACCTCAACGAAAACAGACTGGCACTGGACAACGATACGGTGGCACCCCATGCCAGACTGGAAGCCGGGGCCGATCCCTACGATCAGGCCAGCTATGCCGATTTTGAATTAAAGGAATATGCTCCCGATGTGATGTTTTCAGAGATGATGAACTTTCTGGAAGAAGGAGGGGAGGAGCCCTTTTTCCTTTACTGGGCTTCGCCCATACCTCATGTGGCCCTGCAGGCACCCAGGCGCTGGGTGGACTACTATGTGGAAAAACTGGGGGATGAAGATCCTTACCTGGGGACTAATGGCTACTATCCCAGCAGATATCCCCGGGCCACCTATGCGGCCATGATTTCTTACCTGGATGAGCGAATCGGAGCTTTGATAGCTTACCTGAAGGAAACTGGCGAGTATGAGAATACCCTGATCATTTTTTCATCCGATAATGGTCCCACTTTCAATGGAGGTACCGATTCTCCCTGGTTTGCTTCCGGTGGGCCTTTTAATTCGGAAAGGGGATGGGGAAAGGCCTTCCTTCACGAAGGAGGCATCAGGGTACCCATGATCGCCAGCTGGCCTGGTAAGATAGCTCCCGGAAGTTTTTCGGATCATATCTCGGCATTCTGGGACCTTCTGCCTACCCTCTGTGAAGCAGCCGGTGTTTCGGTGCCAGAGGGTGTAGATGGGATCAGCTATCTGCCTGAACTTACCGGGGACGGAGAGCAGGAGGTGCACCCGCATTTATACTGGGAGTTCCCTGCCTCGGGCGGACAACAGGCAGTAAGGATGGGCAAGTGGAAGGCCATACGCAAGGACATACAGAGAGGGAATCTGAAACTGGAACTATACAACCTGGAGGAGGATCTGCAGGAACTGCATGATGTGGCTGAGCAGGAGCCGGATGTGGTGGAGCAGATGGAAAGCATAATGGCAGAGGAGCATCTTCCATCATCACTGGATCGTTTCCGGATGAAGGCCCTGGATGGAGCATTCCGCATGGTGGATGGCCATATTCTGGTGGAAGCGGAAGATTATTACCGGCAGTCTCTGACGGAAACCAGGGAGTGGTACCTGAGCTCCGCAGATAATATCCCTGAGCTGAAGCCAGATCCCGATGAAGTACATCTGGATAATGCAGGAAATCAGGCTTATCTGGAAATTCTTCCTGATACCCGTACGACTCACGATGACGAATTGATCGTGGGAGAGAATTTCAGCCCCGAACCGGGAAAACTTGCCACGCTGCATTATAAGGTCAAAATACAGAAGCCTGGCCGATACTACGTTTGGGTACGGGCTTACAGTACGGGCACAGAAGATAACGGTATACATGTGGGATTAAATGGTGAGTGGCCCGAATCCGGACAACGTATGCAGTGGTGTGAGGGTAAGGACAGCTGGAAGTGGGAAAGCAGGCAGAGGACCGAAGAGGAGCACTGTGGTGAGCCCTACAAGATCTACCTCGACATAGAAGAAGAAGGGATGCATGAGATAACTTTCAGCATGCGGGAGGACGGATTTGAATTTGACAGATTTTTACTTACCCGGGAAAAAGAATATGTTCCTTCCGATATTTACTAGATTTTTCAACGCTTCCACATGAGATATATAGATTCTTTATGAAAAAACTCAGCCTGCTTATTCCTGCACTTTGCCTGCTCTTTGCCATCCAGGCCTGCCAGACCCAGGATACTCCCAACATCATTATTCTGATCACCGACGATCAGGGTTATGGCGACCTGGGTTATCATGGCAATCCCTATATTCTGACCCCGCATCTGGACCAGTTTGCCCAGGAAGCGGTCAGCTTTACCAACTTTCATGTGAGCACTACCTGTGCACCTACACGTGGAGCGCTGATGACAGGAAGACATACCAACAGGCTCAATGTCTTCCATACCATTGCCGGAAGGTCTCTTTTGTTTGAGGATGAACTTATACTTCCTCAGGTGCTTGGAGCTAACGGATATACATGCGGTATGTTCGGGAAATGGCATCTGGGTGATAATTACCCTTTCAGACCCGAAGACAGGGGATTTCACGAAGTGGTCAGACACGGTGGTGGAGGGATTGTTCAGCTGCCCGACTATTGGGGAAACGATTACTTTGACGATACCTACTGGCACAACAGCAATCCGCGGGAGTACAAAGGATATTGTACCGATGTTTTCTTTGAGGAGGCCATGCGCTTTATTGAGGATCATAAAGACGAGCCCTTCTTCTGTTACCTTTCAACCAACGCCCCTCATGGACCCCTGAATGTCCCCATGGAATATGTGGACAAGTACAGGGATATGGACCAGGTTCCTGAGCGACTGAAGCGATTTTATGGGATGATCACCAACATTGACGATAATTTCAAAAAGCTGGAGTCTCAGCTCGAAAGACTGGGTTTGAAAGAAAACACCCTGCTCATATTTATGACCGACAATGGAACTGCTCTGGGTCATACCCTGTACGGGGGAGGTATGCGAGGGAACAAGGGAAGTGAATATGACGGCGGACACAGGGTACCCTTCATGCTCAGATGGCCGGAAGGGAATATTGGAGGAGGGAAAAAAGTGGAGAAACTTACGGCCCATTACGATGTGCTTCCCACCTTGGCAGATTTGCTGGACCTGGAATTTACCCCAAAAAAGCCACTGGATGGCAGCAGTCTGGTTCCACTTCTCAAGGGAGAAAACGAATCCTGGCCCAATCGCATCCTCTACATGGATACACAGCGTGATCTGGAGCTGGAAAAGTACAAACGCTATTCGGTGATGGACGAAACCTGGAGGTTGGTGAATGGAGATGAACTCTACCAGATTGATTTGGATCCGGACCAGGATTCAAACCTTATAGCGGAATATCCCGAGGTGGCAGCCAGGCTGGCAGAGGGATACGAACTTTGGTGGCAATCCATTATGGACGAAGAAGTAGACAAACGTTTTGCCTACATTCAGGCAGGATCGCCCAGTGAAAATCCGGTGCGGGTCTGTTCGCACGATTTACTTTCTCCCGTATTTCAATTCTGGCATCAATGGCATCCGGTGAACGCAACGGAAGGAAGCGGTGTATGGAAAATTGAGATCGTTTCTGAGGGCGATTACACTTTTAGTCTGCGACGCTTTCCAAGGGAAAGCGGGTGGGGATTTAACGATTCCTTTCCTGCTGAACCCAGGCCGGACAGGCTGGAAAGTTCCATGCCTGAGAGCAAACAGGTGGGTATCATAGAAGCCTCCCTGGAGATTGGAGAATTTAGTCAGAGGGAAAGCATAAAAATGGATGCCGATGAACTCACCTTTGACGCACACCTACAGAAGGGTAAATATGATATGAAAGCCATCTTAATGGACCAGGATGGGAAAGTGCACCCTGCATATTTTGTGTATATTGAAAAAGTAAAATGAAAACTCAAATCAAGACTATGAAGAAACTAGTACTTGGATTCCTGGTGACATTCACATTAATTGGAATTTTCGGTTTCAGTTCCTCCAAGGAGCTAAGCGTACTAATCTATACCAAGAACGGTGAAGGATATGTACACGATAACATTGCCGCCAGTGTGGCAGCCATGGAAAAGATATGTAAAGCTGAGGGAATTACCACCGAGGTCTCCGACGATCCGGGAGTATTTACTCCCGAGAATCTGAGCCGCTTCGATGCCCTGATTTTTGCCAATACCAACAACGAGGGTTTTGATACGCAGGCACAGAAAAAGGCTTTCCAGGAATATATCCGTGGAGGGGGAGGTTTTATGGCCATTCATTCTTCCAATGCCACAGAACGAGAATGGAAGTGGTATCGCGACATGGTAGGCGGCAAATTCTTAAGGCACCCTCCCCACCAGGAATTTGATGTACTGGTCACCGATCCCAACCATCCTTCCACCAAGCACCTTCCCCTCAGGTGGACAGTAAAAGATGAGTGTTATTATTCCAATCACATTAATCCGGATATCCATGTTCTGCTTTCGGCCGATCTTACGACCATCGAGGACGAACAGAAAGCCGAGTATCCCGGGGATACCTGGGGAACCCTAATCCCCATCTGCTGGTGCCATGAATTTGAAGGGGGAAGACAATGGTATTCTGCTCTGGGACACGACATCCCATTCTACGAGGATCCATTGTTTGTGGAGCACCTCAGGGGCGGATTGCTCTGGGTACTGGACATACATTAACAAGGAAAAATCCATGACCTTTATTTCCAAAAGAGACTACACCTGCTATAAGCGCTATTGCAAAACACTTAAACTGGAGGACGATCCCCAACTGATCAGTGAATACCTTAAGGTCCATCGTTCCGAAAACACCTGGCCCGAAATCACCCAGGGAATGATCGATGTGGGCATCCTGGATATGGAAATTTATATCATGGGCAACAGTCTTTTTATGATCATGGATACGGTGCCAGAATTTGATCATGAAAGGGATATGGCCCGGCTGGCTAAGCTACCCAGGCAGTCGGAATGGGAAGCTTTTGTTTCCCGATTTCAGCGTACCAGCGCAGAGGCGTCGGCCAATGAGAAATGGCAGCTGATGGACAGAATTTATAAGCTGGAGCGCTAGCCAATGATTATCGATTCACATCATCACCTCTGGAACTACAATCCGATTGATTACGATTGGATGGACGTTTCCATGGAAATTCTCAAGCGGGATTATCTTCCGCAGGATTTAGAGCCTTTATTGAAGGATGCGGGTGTCCGTGCAAGTGTGGTGGTGCAGGCCAGGCAGACTCTTGAAGAAACCCAATGGCTGCTGGACCTGGCCGGGACTTACGATTTTATCCAGGGTGTGGTGGGCTGGGTGGATCTTCGTTCACCTAAGCTGCTTCGGCAATTGGAACGCTTTGCCAGGCACCCCAAGCTGGTGGGGGTCCGTCACGTAATTCACGACGAGCCCGATGACGATTTTATGCTGAGGAAAGAGTTTGTGAAGGGTATGGGAATACTGCAGGAATACGGATTGGTCTACGATCTATTACTGTTTCCGAAACATCTTCCCAGGGCCATTCAGCTGGTCCATATGTTTCCCGGCCAGCGCTTTGTCCTGGATCACCTGGGAAAACCTCCCATTAAAAAAGGAGAAATAGAGTTCTGGCAAAGGGATCTGGAAAAACTTGCCAAATTTCCCAATGTGTATTGCAAACTTTCAGGCATGGTCACTGAAGCTGATTGGTTTTCCTGGAAACAGGAGGATCTTACGCCTTACATGCGCACAGCTTTGGATTCCTTCGGTCCCGGGAGACTCATGATGGGGAGCGACTGGCCGGTTTGCACAGTGGCCGGGGACTACAGCCAGGTGATGCAAATACCCGGTAAATTTATTGGGATGCTGAACAAAGACGACCAGGAGCACATAAAATACCGCACGGCCATAGAATGCTACCAACTAAAACTGCTTAACCATGGAGAAGAAGAAGTACAAAGTACTTGAAAAACAGTACGTCATTCCTTTCATTCTGATTACATTTTGCTTTGCCTTGTGGGGCTTAGCCAACGATATTACCAATCCCATGGTGAAGGCCTTTTCAAAAATTTTCCTGATGAGTACCACCCAGGGCTCATTGGTTCAGGTGGCATTTTACGGGGGCTACTTCGCCATGGCTTTCCCTGCAGCTATGTTCATTCGTAAATTCACCTACAAGGCTGGTATCCTGGTGGGTCTCGGACTCTATGCCACCGGAGCACTGTTATTCATTCCTGCCAGCGCCATGGGTGTTTATGCGCCTTTCCTCATTGCCTATTTCATACTTACCTGCGGACTTTCCTTTCTGGAAACTAGTGCAAATCCATACATTCTGTCCATGGGGGCAGAAGAATCTTCCACCCAGCGTCTCAACCTGGCTCAGTCCTTTAACCCCATCGGTTCCATTACCGGTATGTACATAGCCAGCACCTTTATTCAGGCCCGAATCAACGAGGCCGATACGGCACAAAGAAAACTGCTTAGTCCGGAGGAATTTGAAGTCATGAAAATGAGCGATCTCAACATCCTGGCTTCGCCCTATATTACCATCGGGATAGTGATCCTGGTCATGTTTGCCGTAATTGCCATAGTGAAGATGCCAAGGAATGCAGATCAAAATCACTCCATTGATTTTATTCCTACCCTCAAACGCATTTTCGCCATCCCCAGGTACCGGGAAGGGGTGGTGGCCCAGTTTTTCTATGTGGGTGTACAGATCATGTGCTGGACCTTTATTATTCACTACGGTACCCGATATTTCATGAGTCAGGGAATGGGTGAGCAGGAAGCGGAAGTGCTGAGTCAGCAATACAACAAGGTGGCCATGGCCATATTCATCGTGAGCCGTTTTATAAGCACCTTCCTGATGAAATATGTAAGGCCCGGTCGTTTGCTGATGTTTTTTGCCATGGGTGGATTTGTCATGGTATCTGGTGTCATCCTGTTCCAGGGCATCTTCGGGCTCTATTGCCTGGTGGGTGTTTCGGCCTTTATGTCATTGATGTTCCCTACCATCTATGGTATCGCTCTCAGGGGATTGGGTGAAGATGCCAAGTTCGGGGCAGCCGGACTCATCATGGCCATTCTGGGAGGATCGGTTATGCCCCCGCTGCAGGCCCTGATCATTGAGCAGGGGACTATCTTTTCCATGCCTGCAGAGAATTTTAGCTTCATCATTCCTCTGGTGTGTTTTGTGGTTATTGCCATATATGGATTCCGCACCAGAACATTTGCCCATTAGGGTTTTGGAAATGAAATTGAGTAAGAAATCAGCTCTTGGTAACACGGGACTCTCTGTCCCACAGGTGGTTTATGGTACTTCATATCTGGGTAATCTCTACACCGCCTTGCCCATGGAACAAAAGCTGGCCTTGATGGAGATGTGGTTTGAGTGTACCGATAAACCAGTGGTCATCGATACGGCTGGTAAATACGGAGCGGGTCTGGCACTGGAAGTCATTGGGAAAGGGCTGGCCAAATTAAATATACGGCCCGAAGAGCTTGTAATCAGCAACAAACTGGGATGGTACCGGGTGCCCCTGAGCACTGAGGAACCCACCTTTGAGCCCGGTGCCTGGGCTGACCTGGAAAACGATTGTATCCAGACCTTTGGCTACGAGGAAATCATCAAATGCTTTGAGCAGGGCAATGAGTTGCTGGGTGGAACTTACCGGTCGGAGGTGGTTTCCATCCACGATCCGGATGAATATTTGCATGCTGCTCCGGATGCGGCAGACAGGGCAAAGAGATTCACAGAAATACTGGAATCCTACAGGGCTTTGTTTGATCTGAAGAAGGAAGGGAAAGTAAATGCCGTCGGAATTGGTTCCAAGGACTGGACCATTATCCGGGAGCTCTATGAACATGTGAGTTTCGACTGGGTGATGTTTGCCAATAGCTTTACGGTTTTCTCCCACCCAGGGGAGATCCTGGACTTTATGGATCGGCTCGACTCTCAGGGAGTTGGCATCATCAATTCGGCGGTATTTCACGGGGGATTTCTAACAGGTGGAGATAAATTCGATTACCGGGAAGTGGATCCGGCTTCGGACTCAGGTCAAATGTTATTTACCTGGCGGAAGGCCTTTCTGGAGACCTGTTCTGAGCATTCAGTGAATCCCGCGGATGCCTGTATGCAGTTTGGAATTTCTCACCCGGCCATAGTCAGTCTGGCGTTGAATACCAGCAAACCAGAGAAAATGAAGCGAAATGTGGAAATATTGCAGAAAGAAATTCCGCCAAAGTTCTGGAAAGATATGATGGAAAAGGGACTAATCGATCCGGGCTATAGCTATCTTTAATTTTGCATATGAAAGCCATACACATTGATAAGCCAGGTAAGGTTAGCCTGGTAAATAAGGAAAAACCCCGTGCTGGTGAAGCAGAGCTACTGCTTAAGATACAATATGTGGGCTTCTGTGGATCGGATCTGAGCACCTACCTGGGAAAAAATCCCATGGTGCAGTATCCCAGGGTGCCCGGTCATGAGATTATGGCCACCATTGAAGAGCTGGGTCCGGGGGTACCCTCCGATTTTCGCATAGGCGAAGCAGTTACTGTTGTGCCCTATACTTCTTGTGGGGAATGCCCTTCCTGTCTGCGAGGTCGAAACAATGCCTGCCAGTTCAACCAGACACTGGGTGTGCAGCGTGACGGTGCCATGCAGGAGTTTCTGGTACTGCCCTGGCAAAAAGTATTAAAGGCACCCTCACTGGGTGCACAGGAACTGGCCATGGTGGAGCCCCTTACTGTGGGTTTTCATGCCATTGAGCGTGGCCGTGTTGGGCCTTCGGATACGGTGATGGTTTTGGGATGCGGAATGATAGGAGCTGGTGCTATAGTACATGCAGTTCAGAAGGGAAAAACTGTGATTGCCGTGGATATAGACGATCATAAACTGAAGCTGGCCTCACAACTGGGGGCTACGCATGCACTTAATTCCGGCATTGGCGAACTGCAAAAAGACCTGGAGGAGATAACAAAGGGAAGGGGGCCAGACGTGGTAGTTGAAGCTGCAGGGAATCCGCTTACATACAGAACAGCAGTGGATGTGGTAGCCTTTACCGGCAGGGTTGTCTGTATTGGTTATGCAGGCAATGAGGTTAGCTTTGCCACCAAACTTTTTGTACAGAAGGAGATGGATATCTTGGGATCGCGGAATGCCACAGCTGAAGATTTTGCTTCTGTCATTGCCTATCTGGAGAAAGGTACTTTCCCCATGGATAGCATGGTCAGTCGTGTGATAAAGGCAGAAGAGGCCGCAGAGGCCTTTTTGGCCTGGGCCGATGCTCCTGGAAAAATTATGAAAATATTAGTAGATTTTACATCCTAAAACCGATTACAATGAAAAAGCTAAGTATCCTGGTAATCATGGCAACAATTGTTGCATGTGCAGGTCCTAAAACTCCGGAAACAAGCGAAGAACCGGTTTATTCAGCCGATTGGGAATCCCTGGCGAAGCACCCTGCTTCTCCACAGTGGTTTCAGGATGCAAAACTGGGCATCTATTTCCACTGGGGTGTTTATTCGGTGCCAGCCTTTGGAAGCGAATGGTATCCCCGTCATATGCACGAGGAAAGCCACTCCATTTACAGACATCATCTGGAGACCTATGGTCATCCTTCCGAGTTTGGTTACCACGATTTTGTGCCCATGTTTAAAGCAGAGCATTTTGATGCAGCAGAGTGGGCCGATCTCTTTCAGAAGGCCGGGGCCCGATTTGCCGGACCTGTGGCTGAACACCACGATGGTTTCGCCATGTGGGACAGTGAGGCAACTCCCTGGAACGTGGCTGATATGGGACCGAAAAAGGATATAACAGGACTTCTGGCGGCAGAGTTGAAAAAGCGGGATATCAAATTGATCACCACCTTTCACCATGCCAAGCAACTGCAGCGTCACGACAGCATATTCACCGACGACCATACGCCCTACCAGTTCAGCCATTTTCCTTACAAAAAAGACATGCCCACCTCCTCGGAGGATTCTAAATTACAATTGCTTTATGGCAACATGGACGAAGATGTCTGGTACGAAGATATCTGGTATGGAAAATTGAAGGAAGTCATCGACCAGTATCAGCCCGATATCATCTGGTTTGACTACGTGCTGGACCTGATTCCGGAAGAATACCGGCAGAAGTTTTCCGCCTACTACCTCAATGAAGCACAGAAGTGGGACAGGGAAGTAGTGATCGTACGTAAGCAGGACGATCTACCCATCAACTATACGGTCGACGACCTGGAGAAATCCCGGAAAAACCGCATAGGTGAGGTGCCCTGGATGACCGACGAGACCATCTCCAAGGGCAGCTGGTGTTATACCGAGAATTTGAACATCAAAACATCCGCCGATGTACTTCATGTACTTATCGATATAGTAAGTAAGAACGGTGTTCTCTTACTTAACGTATCTCCCATGGCCGATGGTACCATCCCGGATAACCAGAAGCAGGTTTTACTGGACATGGGAGCATGGCTGGATGCTTACGGCGAAGCCATTTACGAAACCAGGCCCTGGTATACCTTTGGGGAAGGCCCCACCAAGGAGCCCGAAGGCCATTTTAAAAATCACCAGGAGTTCCTGAAAATCAAGTATTCTTCGAAAGACGTGCGTTATACCTCCAAAGACGACGTAATCTACGCCACCATCTTAGGTTGGCCAGGAGCTGGTGAAGAAGTAGTATTCACCTCTTTTGCAGCCGAAAATCTTCCTGAAGCTCTGGACATCAGCTCGATTTCGCTTCTGGGCTCCTCTGCAGATCTTGCATGGGAACTTGGTGAGCAGGGCATATCCCTGGTTTTACCGGAG
>Ga0180430_10001890_pt1 | contig 19707 bp, 17 predicted proteins | sample SS_ome_9_FD_132999 | JGI IMG/M metagenome (GOLD analysis project Ga0180430, IMG submission 132999) | Hypersaline lake sediment archaeal communities from the Salton Sea, California, USA - SS_1_S_2 metaG | ecosystem: Environmental > Aquatic > Non-marine Saline and Alkaline > Hypersaline >... | reverse complement strand
CGGTTCGTTGATAGAAGATCCACCAGGCGAGATTGACGCCAACAATCAGCAGGACTACGAACAGTGCTGCCAAGAGCATTCTTCGTGAGGAGGAGACCATGTTGGGATTATCGGCGGGGTCGGCCAGATCGGCAAGGTTTTACTGGGGACGGCTGACTCGACCAGTATGCTTTCGTCTATACAGAGAATGCGAGCAATCGCCCCCACGGTCTGATTCGTTGACAAAATCGGCAATCACGCCTATTTTGAAACAGAGAGGTACGAGAATACCAGTAAGTGATCCCACAACCACTCACGGTCCCTACTCGCAGGCTATACAGATGAATAAAGAGAGCCGAATCTGCACTCCGGGGAGGAGTCATCCGATAAGAAATACATACATCCAGTTTGGGGAAATATGCTGATGAAGAAGCTGCTATTGATCGTTCTGACCCTGTCGATCCTGTCGGCGGGCGCCTTCGCCGACGAACTCCTGAGAGTCGAAGTCAACGACGCCGAAGATGCCGAGATGCTCAAAAGCACCGGCGCGGCTCCGGTTGCGCGTCTAACCGGTGCCTACCTGGTCCTGGTCAAGGAGACTGACCGGATTGCGCAGTCGGGTTTGAAATACAGTTCGATTGCCACCGGAGTTACGCTCGACGAACTGGCGTTGGACAATCGCCTTGACGCTTTCAACGTCGGTCTCTACCCGCTTCTGTACGAAGAGGGCAACTTCCGACTCTACCGCGTCAATCTGTCTGAACCTGCAATCCAGGCCGAGCAACCCTCGCTGGCGCCGGTCAAGAGCAAATCGATTCACATCAAGTACACCGAGCCCAGGGCGATTTCGGTCGAGAAGTTGGGATGGGACAGCCGCGATGTGACACTCGACTCGTTGATCAGCCTGGCCAGTGAGGACAGTCTTACGGCGTGGCTATATCGCCTGGAAGCCTTTTATCGTCGTACCACTGGTTCCGATTCCAACTACGCCTCGCGCGATTGGATCGCAGGTAAGTTCGCCGATTTTGGCTACGACTCAATTATCATCGATAGCTTCCTCTATTCCGGAACGCCGTGTATGAATGTCGTGGCGGTTAAAGAGGGGACCCGCTTCCCCGATCATCAGATCGTTATCGGCGCCCATCGCGACGCTGTGTCCAGCTCTCCCGGTGCCGATGACAACGGCTCGGGTACGATCGCAGTGTTGGAGATCGCACGTATCCTGAAGGACATCGACACCGATATGACCATGATATTTGCGTTGTTCGATGCCGAAGAGCAGGGTCTACACGGCTCGTACCACTATGCCGACGAAGCTGACGCCAACGGTGACAACATCGTCTACATGTTCAACATGGACATGATTGCGTATCTCCCCAACGACTCCGATATCACGGTCTACCACGGCAGCGACACCGAGTATTCGATCCTGTACAACCAGTTGGCCGACTCGCTGGTAGGTATCACTGGCCACCTGGCCGGCAACATCGCAGCTTCCGATCATTATCCCTTCAGCCAGAAGGGTTGGCCGGTCACGTTTCCGATCGAGTACATCTTCTCCAGTGTGTACCACACGTATCAAGATAGCACTACCTACTGCAATTTCGACTACATGACACGCGTCTGCCAGTCGGCCTTGGCCACTTGCTACACCGTTTCCCAGACGGCCGGTCCGGCCCCGGCGGTGGCATTCGACTATCCCGAAGGGCGGCCGGAGATTGTGCCTCCGGGTGGCGTTGCCAGCTTCGAAGTGAATGTCGGATCCCTGTACGACGGTGTACCGGTCAGTGGTACCGGCCAGATCTATGTCTCAGTCGACTATGCGCCCTTCACGGCCACCGCTATGACCGAAACCAGCTCCAATGTTTACCTGGCCGAGCTTTCGGGCGGGGCCTGCAATAGTTTTATCCGCTATTACTTCAGCGCCGAGGAGGCAACTGAGGGGATCTACTACGACGGTAGTGCCTCAGAGCCCTATGTCGCCTATGTTGCAACTCAGAAGGTCACGGCTTTCTTCGACGGCTTCGAGACTGACCTGGGCTGGTCGCTCAACAACTTGTGGGCACGTGGTAATCCCTCGGGCAACGGTGGTGATCACGGCAATCCGGATCCCAACAGCCCGTACGAGGGTTTCTCCGAGCTGGGGTACAACCTCAACGGTGATTATCAGAACAACCTGCCGGAGACTCACGCTACCTCGCCGGCAATCAACTGTACCGGGCTGTCGGGTGTGACGCTTCGTTTCTGGCGCTGGCTGGGAGTTGAGACCGACTCGTATGATCACGCCTATGTCAAAGTAAGCTCCAACGGCGTCAGTTGGCAGACGATCTGGGAGAACGACGGCGAGGTTGCCGACGGTTCCTGGAGCCAGCATGAGTTTGATATCTCAGCCTACGCTGATGGTCAGGCGACGGTGTATATCCGCTTCACCATGGGTGAGACCGATGGCAGCTGGCAGTATTGTGGCTGGAATATCGACAATGTCGAGGTTTTCGCCTATTCCTGTGATGCGGTCGTTCCCAATATAACGACGCCCACGGTACCCGACTGGACCGAAGGGCGTCCGTATACGTTCCAGATCGAAGCTCAGGGCGGGACGGGCAACATCACCTTTGCCGACAAGTACGGTGACCTGACAGGTACTGGATTGGGCCTTGGGGCCACCGGTATGCTTGCAGGTACTCCATCCAGCGCCGGACTGATTTCCTTCACTGCCGAGGCCACCGATGAAGCCGATTCCACTGACGAGAAAGTGTTCTCATTCACCATCAACGATCCGGTGGAAATCACCACTGCCAGCCTACCCGCCTGGACGGTTGGTTTGCCGTACTCGGAGCAGCTCGCTGCCACGGGAGGTACGGGACCGATTCAGTGGGAGGAGCGAAACAATAACCTTTCTGTCTATGGCTTAGGACTCAGCCCTGCCGGACTGGTCTCGGGGACACCGAGCGCATCGGGAACGGTTAGTTTTACGGCCAACGCCAACGACTCGACGCTTTCGCTGGCCTCAGCAATTCTGTCGATAGACCTGAATCCCTGGCCGGTGATTGAAACGACCACTCTTCCTGACGGCGAAGTGGACGAGGCCTACAGCCAGTCACTCACTGCCACCGGTGGTACCGGGGGACTCACCTGGAGCGACAAGAACGGCGATTTGACCGGGACAGGACTGGCTCTGACATCCGGAGGTGTTCTGTCAGGTACGGTAGTGTCTGAACAAACGGTGAGCTTCACGGCTGAAGTCGTCGACAATTTGGGCGCCTCGACAGATCAGGCCTTCAGCTTCACGTTCTCCGTGCCCTATATCTGCGGCGATGCCGACAACAGTGGTTCCGGTCCGGATATTGCCGATCTGGTCTTCCTGGTTGCATACATGTTCTCGGGTGGTCCCGAGCCGCCGCACTGGGAAGCGGTAGATGTTGACGGTAATGGCAACAATGGTGACATCGCTGATTTGGTCTATTTGGTCGCTTACATGTTCAACGATGGACCTGCGTTACAATGCCCGTAGGTACCCGTCTCGAGTAACTACTTCACGGCGGCGGATTGGCATCCGCCGCCACTTTTTTTTTGCGGCAGCCGTTGAGGCAAATAGCGGTTGCATCAGACCCACGCGGCTCTTAGGTTTACAGGCAAATAGGACAATCACTCCTGGCGAATGGATCGAAATGACAAAAAGCGTTCTGGTTCTGATAATGGCTCTCACTCTGGTGATTTCGGCCGGTGCCCACGCCGGCGATATCAAGTATTTACCTCTTGGCGCGGATTCCGTGGCGCTCAGCAAGCACGAAATGGCCAAGGTCATCAGTTACTTCAGAAAAGCTGCCAACCCGCAGAGACTCGAGGCGGCCCACTGGTTGATCGAAAACATGGAAGGTCACAGCTACGTGACTTATCGCCTTTACGATACCAGCGACACCGATGTCGAGCTGGATCCGCTTTCGTTTCCCACCTACGACTCGCTGGAGGCCTGGGCCCGAACGGTCGAGTCGGAACGAGGCGAGATCGACTACGGCCGCAAGGACAAGTTCGAGGATCGCTATTACATCAAGGCCAACTTCCTGATTGGACACATCAACAGTGCCTTTCACGCCTGGCGAAATCGCCCGTGGGCGAAGGAGTATAGCTGGGAGCAATTCAGAGATTACGTGCTCCCGTATCGAGGCAGCAACGAACCCCTCGAAGCATGGCGCCAACCATTCCTGGAGATGTTCGACACTCTAGCGGTCTCCATGAAGGATTCCACTGACCCGGTAGAAGCAGCGGCGCTGATAAACAGCGCCATCCGCGAATGGTTCAAGTTCGATCCGAGGTATTACTGGCACCCGACCGATCAGGGCATGTCCGAAATGCTGGAGTCTAAGTTGGGACGTTGCGAGGACATGACCAACCTGACAATCTTCGCACTTCGGGCCAACGGCATTCCGGTGACTTCCGACTACACCCCCGCCTGGGCCAACACGGGCAACAACCACGCCTGGAATGCGATCGTGCTTCCCTCGGGAGAGGTGGTTCCGTTCATGGGCGCCGAAGCCAACCCCGGCGAGTACGAGTTGGTGAACAAGTTCGCCAAAGTGTACCGTAAGATGTACGCCAAGCAATCGGGCAACCTGGCTTTTGTCGACCACCCTCAGGAGAAGATGCCGCGCTGGCTCGCGGGCAAGAACTACATCGATGTCACCAGCGAGTATGTCAATCCGACGATGGCAGCAATACAGTTCGAGGGGTCGATTCCCGACTCGGTTGGAATCGTATATGCTTGTGTATTCAACTCCGGTCGCTGGCAACCGATCGCATGGGCTGATATCCAGCGTCGGGGCGATAACACATTTGCTCTCTTCAAGGACCTGGCTCCCGGCGTGATGCTGCTTCCGGTCTTGTATCTCAACGAGGAGATCAGTCCGATTGGGCTGCCTTTCGTCGCCGATCATCAGACGACTCTTTTCGGCGTGGAAAGCCAGTCGAAGCGTCAGACGATAGTCATGACTTCCACTACTAAGGGACATTTCGACTACTCGACGCGAAGCGTGAAGGAAGCACCGCTGGAAGACGGACGAACCTACGAACTGAAATGTTGGAGCGGCGCCTGGTTGTCGGTGGGCAAGGCAGTAGCCGAGGGCGGCGAAGTACGTTTCGAGGAAGCCCCGGTGGGATGTATCTACTGGATGGTCGCCGAGGATTCCGGCAACGAGGAACGCATCTTCACCTTCGACTCCAGGACCGGCAAAGTGTCCTGGTGGTAGGACACGAGGAAACTCAAAGCACTGGGAGACTCAGGGATGAGTTGGCTAAGCAGTATCACGGATGATTTCGTCGCGCAAAACAAGATTTCGCTGGACCTTACATACATAGTCAATCCGGTCGACGGAAGGACGTTCATCTCTCGCGATGATCTGGATGATTTCGCCCCGAAGGTTGTCGAGAAACATCAGATGCTAAATCGAGGTGAGGGGGATTGTCTCGACAAGGGCACACCCATGCTGGGATGGATGACGCTTCCTGACGACATCTCCTCCGCGCATCTCGACGAGATCGAATCGGCTGCACGGGAACTGTCCGACAAGATCGACGCTTTTGTCTCGCTCGGCATCGGCGGCTCCTATCTGGGTATCGAAGCCACCTTTCAGGCCCTGACCGACTGTTTCTTCAATCAACTAACACAAGACCGACGGGGCAACGCGCCCGAAATTTACTTCCTGGGTCAAAACCTCGATCCGGACATGTTCCGAGACACGTTGGGCCAGCTTGAAGGCAAACGGGTGGGTCTGAATGTCATCTCCAAGTCCGGCACCACCACCGAGACCGCCATCGCCTTTCGCATACTACGCGACCTCCTGGAGGCGGAGCACGGAGAGAAAGCCGCCGAGCTGATAGTCGCCACCACCGATGCCAACAAAGGGGCTCTTCGTACGCTCACCGAGAAGAAAGGCTACCGCTCGTTTGTGGTACCCGACAATGTGGGAGGTCGTTTCTCGGTACTTACCGATGTCGGCCTGGTGGGATTGGCTGTAGCGGGGATCGACATTCGCCAGTTTGTCGATGGCTTCCGCAACATGAAAGCTCGCACCGACACCGACGACTTTTGGTCCAACCCGGCCATGGTTCATGCCTCTGTTCGTCATCTGGCCTGGACCAAAGGGAAACGAGTCGAGGTGGTGGCCACCAACTCGGCCTCGATCTATCCTCTGGCCCGGTGGATGGAGCAACTCTTCCCGGAGAGTGAGGGGCACAACGGTTACGGTATGTGGGTGTCGCCGTCGATGTATTCGGAGAAGCTTCATGCCAACGGTCAAATGGTCCAGCAGGGGGAGCGCAACATCCTCGAGACCTTCCTCAAACTTGAAAACAACGACCATTCGGTGCCGATACCGACGGATGCGGAAAACCTCGACGGCCTCAACTATCTGCCGGAGTCCGGTCGCGATATGAGCTTCGTGAACGAACTGGTGATCGACGGTCCCGCCTATGCCCACTTCATGGGCGGAGTGCCGAATATGACGCTGGGCATCCCGCGAAGGAATGCGTTTAACCTGGGTCAGTTCTATTTCCTGATGGAGCGCTCGGTCGCTTTGAGCGGATACTTGGCCGGTCACAATCCGTTTGTCCAGCCGGGGGTAGAGGACTACAAACGGGCAATGTTTGCGTTGGCGGGCAAGCCGGGGTCGGAGGATGCCGGGCGCGAGATTCGCGCTGCCATTGCGAACATGGATCGTTTGATCGTGTAGCCTGCGTCGCATTCTCTGCGCTTTTCGCACTATTCCCTTGTCGAACATGGACTTCTGATTGACAAACGTCCTGGGGTGACTTATATATATGTATAAGTGCACAGGAGTGCCGCACACACTTCACCCGCCTCCACGTGCCACATCGCGTAAACGAATACTAAAGAGTGGCTCAAGGTCATTAATCTAAACCAAGGAGTAAACCATGAACCGCAGTCTTTTTGTATTGGCGTTAGCGCTGATACTTCTGACCGCCTTGGCCGGCGAGGCTATTGCCCGCACCACGCCGGTAGGCTTTAAAGATCCTGTCAAGGAAGACGGAGATGATCACACCTGGGGCGGCGAGAATAACGCCTCATCCGACAGCAGAGGCGGCGGCCTGAGTTCGAGTGGAGTCTTTGTCGCCGACATTCTCTTGCGAAACTTCAAGTTCCAGAAGGGCGGATTCGCCCACGACGGCTACTCGCTGGTCATTATTGGTATCTTTGAGATTCCCGTTCGGGATGCTAACCACGACAAGAGCAAGGTAGTTCACACAAACCGAGGTAACTAGTATGGCATTGGCAAAACAGGTTGGCTCTGAGTTCCGCCAGGCCATGCTGCACTATGTTGCCGCACTGGTCGAGAAGCGGGATTGGGCCGGAGTAGTCGCCTATTGCGAATCAAATCGCAAGGCTTTGGCGACTGCCACCGACACGACGACAGGAGAAATCCTGCATCACGTCGCCAACGCCTACGCCTCTCTTACCAACTACCCTGCCGCACTGAAATCCGCCCGGACAGCCCAGTCCCTCCTTGCTGCCGGCGGAGACTCCGTCCGATTGGCTGAGTTGTTCGTGACTCTCGGAAACATCCTGAGAGACGCGGGCGAGTTAAGAGAAGCGGAAAAGGCGTTTCGTGATGCCGAATCGATTTTCCGTCGCAACGACTGTCCCGAAGGTCAAAGCCGAGCATTGAACCTTCTGGCCGGTCTCTTTTACAGACAAAACGATTACAAGAATGCCCTAGCGGCATTGATGGATGCGCTTGAGATTGCCCGTCACCTTGACGATCCCAAGAAGCTGGCCTTCATGATGGGTAATATCGGTCGTATCTACACCTTCACCGGCGACTTTGGCGAAGCCAAGCGCCACCTTAAGATTAACATCGAAATGTCCGCCGAACTGGGCGATTCGATCGAGCGCGTTCGCGCTGAGATCGCTCTCGGGTATGTCCATCTTCAGGAAGGCGACTACAAGCAGGCTCTGGCGATACTGCAGCCGGCTTTGGAAACTGTCGAACGCCTGGAGTTGAAGCGCGATGCCATTATCTGTCGCACTTACCTGGGTGAACTTCACTATCGCACCGGTCAACTGGACGAATCGCGTTCAATCCTCGAGAAGACCCTCGCTCAGGCGACTAAGGTTGCCGGCGCCGACGGATCTCTCACCGGACGAGTGCGTCGCCATTTGGCCGAGCTGTTCGTTCGACTCAAGAAGAACCGCCTGGCCCAACAGCATGCGTCGCGAGCGATGTCGACTATGGATAAGTCCGGCGACCGTGTCGAGTATGGCGCCTTGTTGAAGATCAAAGCGATCCTGGCCGACATGGCCGGCAAGAAGACCGAAGGCCGCGATTTAATGGCCAAGGCGATCGACACGCTCCACGAGACCGGAGTCCGTTTCGAAATCGCGGAGGCGCGTATGGCCTCCGGCAAGTCGACGCTCTACAAACGGCGTTATCGTCTGACACATTTGTTCCATGCCGAAGAGTTCTATGCTCACTACGGCATGCAGTTCAAGCTGCTGGAAGTGCAAAAGGCGATCGCTGAGATAGATCTTAGCGAGCCGGCCCCGGCCGACAACCGACGCAAACCGATCGATGTCGCCAAGAAGAAGGATTACCTCACAGCCAATGTCCTGATCAAGCAGATCAAGAAGCAGTTGGCCATGATTGGCAAGTCCGATCTTCCAGTGCTCTTGACCGGCGAAACCGGCGTAGGCAAGGATCACATGGCGAGGTACTTCCGCTCGGTCGTGCGTCCCGATGGCCCGTATGTCGCGATCAACTGCGCATCCATTCCCAAGGATCTTCTTGAGTCGGAACTATTCGGTTACAAGAAGGGTGCTTTTACGGGAGCCGATGGGCACAAGCGCGGCTTATTTGTCGAGGCCAACGGAGGTGTCTTGCTGCTCGACGAAATTGGCGACATGCCGCTCGAGCTGCAAACTAAACTCCTCGGCGTACTGGAAAGCCGCGAGGTTACCCCTCTGGGAACAACGCGCAAGGTCAAGCTGGACATTCGCGTGGTAGCGGCCACTAATCAGGATCTCGAGGCGATGGTCGAAGCTGGGCAGTTCCGCCGCGATCTCTATTATCGTCTGAGTGGGATCTGTTTCGATTTGCCGCCGCTTCGCGAGCGCAAGGAAGACATACCGCTGTTGCTGCAGCACTTCCTTCGCAAGCGTGGACTGTTGGGCGACAAAGAGAAGGTCTCGCGTGAGTTGCTGTATCAGTTCGTGCAGCACGATTGGCCGGGTAACATTCGTGAACTCGACAATCAAGTCCGGCGTCTGGAAGTGATGGCTTCAATGGTTGCCGATGGCGATCTTGCAGAGCTGTCACGCTCGATCTTCAATGCCGACCAGCCGCGCGCGGCCGCATCGTTGTACGATCGGGTCGAGCAACTCGAACGGCAGTTGTTGGTCGAGGCGCTGGTGTCCGCTCGGGGCAATAAGTCCGAGGCGGCTCGTATGTTGGGTATTCACGAGGCAACCGTGCGCACGAAACTGCGGCGGTATGCGATTTCGGTTGAAGGAGGCACGGTAGCGGACGCATAGTGTCTCGGCGGGAGCATTCTCCCGTCCCGAGTCCGCCCGCATTGTAATCACATTCTGTGTGAAGGCGTGTTTCGCCGGCAATGCGTGACATTTTTCGTAGACTGTTACGATATTCGCTTTTACTCCTTGGTAGCGGTAACCGTCTGTCTCTCAGGCGGTTGCCGCGTTTTTTGTGCCCATGCCCTCGTACAATCATACGAGCCTCGCATTTGGCACACTCGCCCAACTATCAAATCGATACACCTATCTGTCGGTGTTGCAACGCCTTACTGATATGAATATAGAGGCGTCCATGACGCCGGCATAGACGTTGCTTTACTTATGATTGTCATTTTTGCTCTCTGAGCGCTGTTGCTTGTGCTTGGTTTGTTCTTTTCTCTTTGGTCGAGCCCTCCGCACTCGAGGGGGAGTGCGGAAGGCAGGTCCTTACACGGACAGTGTTCCTTCCTGGCTCTCAGGAACACTGTCCGCTTCCATTTCAGGGAGCCAACCGACGTGATAATATCAATTTACAATCCTGACCGCATCCGCTATAATTCTCTACTATGTCCCGATACGCACTAGGCCTTATTGAAACCAGTGGACTGGTGGGCGCGATTGAAGCCACCGATGCTGCCTCCAAAGCAGCGGCCGTGGTAGTGTCTTCGGCCGAGTTGACTCCCGGGACTTTAATGACGGTCAAGATCGAGGGAGAACTGGGTGCCGTGCAGGCCGCAGTCGAGTCTGCCGCAGAGGCAGCCGACCGGGTGGGTCACCTGGTGGCAGCCCACGTGATCCCGAACCCGGACGATGGTCTGGATCCCATGCTCCCCGGAAGGCGCTACGTGTCCAAGTATCATCCCGATGACGACCGGCCACGTCTGACTCCGGCGGGCGACGCTGCTCCTGCTGCTCCCGCGAAGCCGAAGAAGAAAGTCGGGGATCCGCCCGAGACAACCGAGTCAGGCACCTATGCGATCAAGGATCTCGAGAAAATGACCGTGGCGGAACTTCGGAAGATCGCCCGGTCGTTGACGCGCATCCCGCTCAAAGGACGCGAGATCTCAAAAGCGAACAAGACCGAACTGCTGGGCGCGATTCGCAGCGTCCTGGATATGGATTAAGATATGTTTATCGGAAGAGTGGTCGGCTCGTTGTGGTCGACGCAAAAGACGGCCAACACGGAAGGTCTCAAATTCCTCATCGTCCAGCCGTACAATCTTAACAAAGAGCCCAACACCGACACCGTGGTGGTGGCCGATATTCTCGGCGCCGGTGAGGGTGAGATTGTCATGGTCGCCTATGGCAAGGCGGCCCGCCTGGCGGTCAACAACGACGATTGTTCGATCGAGGCGGCGGTCGTGGGTATAATCGATGAGTACGATGTCAAGGCGGAGTATTATCTCGGCGACCTTGACCCCGACAAGGCCCATTTCAAGAAGCCTTAGACAGCGTTTGAGGTGAATCAGAATGAACGGTTTGAAGCTAAAACATTTTGGCGTCATTGCCCTGGCGCTGGCGGCGATCGTGGCGGTGGTCTATGTGGTGCTGCGTTCCGAGTGGGTTCTGGAACGCCTCAACTCCCGCGACGCCTTCGAAGAGATAGAGATTTAGTAGGTCGGGTTCCGACGCTTGCGATAGCAAGGGAAGAGACTCGAAGATTGCATCGCAACACGGAAGTACAATGCATCCTCTGGTTGAAAAGATAAAAGAGGCGGGTGTGATCGGGGCCGGTGGCGCCGGATTTCCCGCCCACGTCAAATACAACACCCAGGCCGAGTTCCTCCTGGCCAACGGCGCCGAATGCGAACCGCTCCTCTATAAGGACAAGGAGCTGATGCGTGTCTTCCCGGATGAAGTCAAGAAGGGCATGGAACTGGCCGCCGAAGCGATCGGCGCCTCGCGCTCGATCATGGGAATTAAAGCCAAGGCCAAGGATGCCATCGGCCGACTCAGACGCTCTTTTGGTGGCACCAATATCGAAATCCTCGAGATGGGAGACTATTACCCAGCCGGCGACGAGTATGTGCTGGTCTACGAGGCGACGGGGCGATTGATCCCTTACGGTGGTTACCCGGTCAATATCGGGTGTGTCGTCTCCAATGTCGAAACGCTGCTCAACGTGGCGCTGGCATCACTGGGAGTGCCGGTGACCGAGACTTTCACGACGGTCGCGGGAGCTGTGAAGAATCCGATCACTTTCAAGATCCCGATTGGAACGACCATTCGGGAGCAGATCGAACTGGCCGGTGGCACAACCGTTGACGGCGAAATAGCGGTGCTTGAGGGTGGCGCCATGATGGGCTCACTCGTGACCGACCTCGATCTGCCGGCGACCAAGACTACCGGCGGGTATATCGTCCTGCCGATGGATCACTACCTGGTCCGTCGCCGCAACCAGACGATTCCGGAGATTAAGCTGATCGGCCAGTCCGCCTGCGACCAGTGTACCTATTGCACCGAGTTTTGTCCTCGCTACTTGCTCGGCTACGAAATCGAACCACACAAGGTGATGCGCACGCTCGGGTTTGCCGGGGAGAAGGAAGACTACTGGTCGAAGTTCGCGGTCAACTGCTGTGAGTGCAATCTTTGCTCGCTGTTCGCTTGCCCCGAGGATCTCGATCCCAAACAGGCCTGTGTGCGGTCGAAGACCAATATCAAGCTCAAGAACCTGGAATACACGCCGCCCGATCGACCTCTGAAGGCGCATCCGGTTCAGGCCCACCGCAAGATTTCGATTCAGCGACTCGTGCGAAAACTGGGGTTGATGCCTTACGATGTCAAAGCCGACTGGGTCGATATCGACTACAAGCCGTCGCGAGTGGTTCTCCCGTTGAAGCAGCACTTCGGCGCACCGTGTCAACCGATCGTCGCGGTCGGCGACATGGTCACACTGGGACAGAAGATCGGAACGATCACGGAAGGCCTGGGCGCGGAGTTGCACGCCTCCATCGGCGGCAAGGTCGTTGAAGTAAACTCGAACATTGTCATTGAAGCGGAATAGACGGATGGAATACAACGCCATAGGATTGATTGAATACAGCTCGATCGCCAAGGGGATCGGCTCGGCCGATGCCATGGTCAAAGCGGCCGCGGTCGAACTGGTGATCAGCCGGACGATTTGCTCCGGCAAGTACATGAACCTGGTGGCCGGCGATGTTCAGGCGGTCGAAGCCTCAATAGCCGATGGTGAGATCTTCGCCCAGGAGGCAGTGATCGATACGTTCGTGATTCCCAACGTCCATCCCGATGTCTTCCCGGCCATGTCCGGCTCGACCGGCGTGGAATCGCTTGACGCTCTGGGTATTGTCGAGTCGTTCTCGGTTGCCTCTTTAATAGAGGGTGCCGATGCTGCCGCCAAAGCGGCCGAAGTCCGCCTGATCGAAATCCGTCTGGCCATGGCGCTGGGTGGCAAGGCGTTCTTCACTATGACCGGTCCGGTAGGGGCTGTGCGCTCCGCCGCAGATGCCGCCGAGGATATCATCTCGCGCGCCGGTATGCTGGTCAACACGGTTGTTATTCCCTCGCCACGCCCCGAACTTCTTCGGGATATCCTCTGATGATTCCCAACGAAGACAATCTGAAACGCCCGCGCTTCCTCGAAGGGAAGAAAGTGTTCCTGACGCCTATGTTTATGGAAGACGTGGACAGGTTCTATCTGTGGCAGAACGACCGAGAACTGTTGTTTGTCGGCGGGCCGAGCGTCCGTCCCATGACCATGGAGCAGACCAAAGAGAGGCTCAAGAAAAGCCTGTCGGAGAAGGATAACCAGCATCATGCCATAATCGATTGTAAGTCGGGAGAGTTTGTCGGTTTTGCGGTGATCTTCTCGATCGACGAATCCAGTCGTGTGTGTGAATGGGGGCTGCTGCTGGATTCATCTGTCCATCGCCAGGGAATCGCGACCGAAGTTGGCGAGATGGTTCTGCGCTACATCTTCGTGGATATGGGCATGCAGAAAGTCAAGTCGTCGACCCATTCGGGAAACGAGGGTTCGATTCGGCTTCAAGAGAAACTCGGAATGGTCCATGAAGGAAACGGTCGTCGCGAACTGTACATCCGATCGGAGTACTACGACGATGTCCGCTATGGCATGCTCCGCGAGGAGTTTTTCGACAAGTACGGAGAGGGCAACTAAGCCTCTCTTTGATATATCACGCATTTGGAGGAGGAAAGATGAGAGGCACAGGGGAGATTCTGTCGCTGGTGCTCGCGGCATTCCTGGTAGTGGCTGTATCGCCGGCATATGCTCAGGATTTCGGAGAGATAAACGAAACGGAACGACTGGCCGGTCCGCCCGATGCGATGCCCGAGGCGGATGCGGTTATTCTGTTCGATCACGGACTTGCTACCACCGAACTCAGGGGGCTTGAGTTCAAGCGCCACGTTCGCGCCAAGATTTTCCAGCCATCGGGAGCCGAGAAACTGGGAGAGGTGGCGATCAAGCGTCTCTGGTATGACAAGCTCATGAAAGTCGAGGCAGTCGTGCACAAGTCCTCCGGTGAGACGCAGGAACTCGATCGCAAGCTGTTCGAGGAAGTCAAACAGGGAATCGACTGCATCACCTACATCCGCTTCAACGACCTCTCACCCGGGGACATCATCGAATACCGCTACGTGATCGAGTACTATGGGGGGAAGGACCTTCTCGGCCCGGAGAAGTACTTTCTCTTCAGTCAGCAGGTGCATTACAGCTGGTACAAGAGCCGGATGAAACGATCCTCCGATATCGACCAGGACCTCTATCAGCATGTTACCAATCTGCCCAGTTGGTATTTCGATTCACCCGTATTCACACTCGAATCGAAGTTGGTCTGTAAACTGGGCTCGGATCTCGACTACTCTTACACGACTGTCAATCTTGAAGCCGAAGAAGCCGTTCCGGAGTATCATCGCGGCCAGGGCTTTGTCCAGCGAGTATACAAGTTCTACACCTGGCAATTGAAGAACATCCCGCCGTTTGATCCGGAGGATACGGCAACCTACCACGACAGATATCGCAAAGCGGTTCATTTTCAGCTGTTCTCCACCGTGGGCGCCAATCGCATGGTCGGGGCCAACTACGGCGGGGGGACCTTCCGCAGTATCGGCAAGAGTTTTCAAGGGTATCTCCAGGACTACTTCAAGTCTTCGCGCCGAATTGAGGACCAGATCAAGTCCTTGACGGAAGATGCTTCAACCACGCGCGACAGCATTCAAAAGGTCTGTGATTGGATACGACTCGAGCTGGACACCGACAGCAGTTCGGGCTACAAGCTCAGGCCGATGACGAAGTCGTTGAAAGAGCTGTTCAAGAAGAAACAGGGGATGCCGTTCGAGGCCAACCTGGCGCTGGTGTATGCTCTCCAACTGCTGGATATGGATGCCTACCCCTTGCTGATTTCGACCCTGGAGTCGATCGACTTTCGCAAGACGGCTCGGTTTGACCATCTTCTGGCGATGGTTTCCACCGACGAAGGTCTCTTGTACATTGACGTGGCTTCAGAGGAATGCCAGCTGGGTACGCTCGAAGATCAGTTTATTGTCGATGAGGGCGTGATAGTTAACTTCAACCAATCGGGCGTAATCGGAATCGAACCGGAACCGTGCCGTCCGGTCGAGGATGCCAGCTGACCAAGAGCTTGCTCATCCTCCGCGAATGTGGTTACTTACGGTTCTAGAATGCGACAAGACAAGCCTGCGGGCAGGACCTTCTGAGAAGGAAGACAGATGGGACTTTCGGAATTTGAGATTGGCAAAATCGCCGAGATAGTGGCCGGACGCACCGGCTCATCGTTGGATGCAAAATCGCTCAGGCAGGTGATCGACAAGGTGGTCGATGCCATGAAAGCGGGCAACCCGGAAATCACCGGCGCCACCTGCGAGACTCCGTCTTCTCTTAGTAGGTCGGGTTCCGAGCGAAGCGAGAAACCCGACATCCCCCCAAGGGTACTTCCTCCCGACCAGGCCTTGGTCGCCGACAAGGGCGGGCTCTACGAGCAGATCGAGAAGACCGATGGCAACCGGATTATCGTCGCAGCGTTTGGTAAGGACCGTCCAGGCATCGCAGCGGCGCTGACCGCGGTGCTTGCCGAGAACTCATGCAGTGTTGAGGACATTTCGCAGACATTGATGCAGGACTTCTTCTCGATGATCATGATTGCCAATATCGCCGGGTGTCCGGTGGATTTCTCGGCTCTTCGTGACAAGGTTGTCGCCACTGAGGCGCAGTTCGGCATGAAGGTCTACGTCATGCACGAGGACATCTTTAGATATATGCATAGGATCTAGCCATGCCGTACGATCCGAATGAAATAATCGAAACTATACACATGACCGAGGTCGAGCACCTCGATATCCGCACCGTCACCCTCGGCGTCTCCCTGCGCGACTGTTCCCATCCCGAACCCAACCAACTCTGCGCCAATATCCGCGAACGCCTCCTGAGTGTAGCGGCCAATCATGTGCCGACCGTCGAGAAGGTCTCGTCCGAGTTTGGAATTCCGATCGCCAACAAACGTATCGCCGTGACGCCGATTTCGATTGTCGCCGACGGCCACGATATCGGAACCTTCGTTCAGGTCTGTGAAACCCTCGACGCCTGCGCCGGTGAACTGGGTATCGACTACCTGGCCGGCTACTCGGCCCTGGTACAGAAGGGTATGACGGTTGGTGATCGCAACCTCATCGAATCTATACCCGAAGCCCTGGCCATGACCAAGCGAGTCTGTTCTTCGATCAACGTCGCCTCGACCAAGGCAGGGATCAATATAGATGCTATTGCGCGGATGGCCCATATCATAAAAGCGCTCGCCGAAAACACCGAGGAGGCGATCGGTTGCTGCAAGCTGGTCGTGTTTGCCAATGCGGTCGAGGACAACCCGTTTATCGCGGGCGCCTTCCACGGCGTGTCCGAGCCGCAGACGGTGATCAACGTCGGTATCTCCGGTCCGGGCGTCGTGCTTCAGGCGATCAAGAAGGCCGGACAATGCGATCTCGGTGCTCTTGCCGAAGTGATCAAACGGACCTCTTTCAAAGTCACGCGCATGGGGGAGATGGTCGGGCGTAAAGTATCCGAACGTCTCGGAGTTGAGTTCGGCATTATAGATTTATCGCTAGCTCCCACTCCTGCCGAGGGAGATTCAGTAGCCGACATTCTCGAAGCAATCGGTGTCGAGCGGTGTGGTTGTCACGGCACAACCGCCGCGCTCATGATGCTCAACGATGCCGTCAAAAAGGGCGGCCTGATGGCCTCATCCTATGTTGGTGGGCTGTCCGGTGCCTTCATTCCAGTGTCCGAAGACCAGGGTATGATTCGGGCGGTCGAGGCGGGCGCGCTTTCGCTCGACAAGCTCGAAGCCATGACGGCGGTCTGTTCGGTTGGTCTCGACATGGTGGCGGTCCCGGGGGATACTCCGGCCGAGACGATCGCGGGTATCATCGCCGATGAGGCTGCGATCGGGGTGGTGAACAACAAGACTACGGCGGTGCGGATTATTCCGGTACCGGGCAAGATGGTCGGGCAGTCGGCCGAGTATGGTGGCTTATTGGGCACGGCGCCAATACAACCAGTCTCGAAGTTTTCCTCGCGCAATTTCATTCTTCGCGGCGGCCGCATCCCCGCCCCGAGCACTGGGATCAATAACTAGGGCAAGTACAGGTATAGTTTCGGTGGGAATAATCTTGTCCTACCACGATACTGACTTACACCTGGTCTCCCCGGTATCACATTTCATTAGCCTCTTGTTGACAAAGAGCCGACGCCCCGCGATCATAGATAGGCGGGTTGCACCTAATCGAAAATCACTAGTGTGCTCAACATAAGATTGGGAGGTCTTATCGCATGGATACACCAAATCAACCAGATCCCAAGCCGGAAGGCGAACAGGCCGAAACTGTTGACGACGAGTTATCCGACGCCGAGCAGCAGGAACCGCAAATCGAGATCGATCCCCACCGGCTACAGATGCTGATGCAGAGTTTCCGCGAACAGCAGAATCTGCCGATGGGAGCCGCTGCCGGTGCCGTTGCAGCTACGATTGGCGCTGTTCTGTGGGCGGTCATTACCGTGGCCACCGAATGGCAAATCGGCTGGATGGCGGTCGGAGTGGCGTTCCTGGTCGGCATAGCCATCCGGAGCTTCGGAAAGGGTGTCGACATGCCGTTCCAAATCCTGGGGGCGGTCCTGGCACTGGGCGGATCACTTGTCGGAAACTACCTGTCGGTGTGTGCTTTCGCCGCAGACTACATGGGCATGGACTACATGACCGTGATCATGGAAACTCCTCCCGGCGATGTGGTCGAGCTGATGGTCGAAAACTTCCATCCGATGGATCTGCTGTTCTATGGACTGGCCGTGTACTACGGCTACAAGTACTCTGTCCGAAGGCTGACCGAGGAAGATATCGAGACGGTGAAGGTTGGTTCGACCAGGCCGATGCCTAGTTCCGGCCCTCCAAATCCGATGATCTCTTAGGATTGGAGTCTGCCGGGAGGGTCGGATAAGACTATTATGTAGGTCAGGTCTCTGCACGACCTGACCTGTTTTTTTGTGCCGTGAAGGTGTGGGTAAACTACCAAACCCAGGCTTCATCGCAGCAAGAATCATAACCGACCGCACAAGCTCGGACACGATCAGGGAGGAATGATCCCGGATCCAGATCAATGATTCCCCAATTGCCGAAAAAAATCCCCAAGTTCCCCCAAACTCCCTCACCATAGCGAAACTCAATCTCCACTTGGTTGATATGCGGAGCTGCTCGCCAAACGACCGAACTGGCCGGGCTTCCGAAAACGGGCTCAAACCAGATATCTACCCAACACGAGTCGCAGTCGGCAGGTGAGGTCCCACTATGGAAAATGTAGTCGGCTAACATGACGATGTCCGAAATGTCACCTGGATAGCCGTCGAGATTGACATCCGCCTCATCGGCGCATTGGGGTACTTCTCCTCCTCCAAAGATGTAATCAGCCAGGTATACCACGTCCGCGAGATTCGGTGGCCCTCCGGAATGATCAGTGTCTCCGCGAACTTCGCAACACTGAGCTGAAGTATATGATGGAGCAAGACATATCATCACAGATACAATTGCCGTTAATGGCAACCACGAAAACGACAGTTTCATGGGTCCCTCCTTCACTCTTGATCACAACAATCTGGGAATCCGACGGCGCAAGCGCGATAGGTCTCGCCAATCATTGGCCAGCTGAGATGATAAGTCTCGGAACGCCCGATTGTGGCTACACTAATCCAACCTCCAAAGTCCGACCGATAGCTAATCTCCACATGGTCGACATTGGGGCTACCGTCCCAGCGTAGGAAGGCTCCACCCCATGTAGTGCCCCTGGTTATCTCGACCCAGCAGGAGTCACAGTCAGCCGGTGCAATCCCCCCTTGGAAGATGTAGTCGGCCAGCATAACTATGTCCGAAATGTCGCCGGGATAGCCATCGAAGTTGACATCGGCCTCATCGACGCACTGGGGAGCGGGACCCTGGTTGAAGATGTGTTCAGCAAGGTACATGACGTCCATGAGGTCCGGTATACTGTCGGAGTGATCGATATCACCGCGGATTTGACAGCATTGAGCATTGAGGGATGAGTGCGCGAAGCACAGTGCGATCATTGTGGTCGTCAATAGTGCCAGCCGCGAAACAGACAAACGCATAGAGTTCCTCCTCTACTCTCGAGCACATTGCGTTGTTTGATATTGGCGACAAACTAGGCGACAAATGAGGGAAAGTCAAGCGGGGCGCGGGATTGGAAGCTATAGATGAATGAGGCGGGACCGAATGTGATCCCGCCTACAAGCATCTATCGAATGAGTCATTGCGAGCGCAGCGAAGCAATCTATAGCGTCGACAAGTGAGATTGCCGCGGCCCTTCGGGCCTCGCAATGACTATAGGAGTTCATTTCCTCAGGTTGTAGAAGGCGTCCATGCCGGGATAGATGGCATTGCCGCCGATTGTCTCCTCGATACGAATCAGTTGGTTGTACTTCGCCAGGCGATCGGAACGACTCATCGATCCGGTCTTGATTTGGCCGGCCGAGGTAGCCACGACGACATCGCCGATCGTGGCATCTTCGGTCTCGCCCGAGCGATGCGAGACGACAGCCGTGAAACCGGCCTTCTGAGCCATCTCGATAGCGTCGAGGGTCTCGGTCAAGGTGCCGATCTGGTTGAGCTTGATCAGAATCGAGTTGGCCGCTTTCTCGTCGATACCCCGTT
>Ga0180430_10001887_pt1 | contig 19733 bp, 16 predicted proteins | sample SS_ome_9_FD_132999 | JGI IMG/M metagenome (GOLD analysis project Ga0180430, IMG submission 132999) | Hypersaline lake sediment archaeal communities from the Salton Sea, California, USA - SS_1_S_2 metaG | ecosystem: Environmental > Aquatic > Non-marine Saline and Alkaline > Hypersaline >... | reverse complement strand
GTGATAGAAATAGTAAAAAGGAAAAAACCCCAATGCTATCAACGCAAGCTTCTTCCACCAGGGGGCGGGCCAAGCGAATGCCACGGCACTTGCCACTACAACCAAGGGGCTGGACAAGCATCCTTGAATCAGACGCACCGTTCCCGAGGAGGTCTTCAACACCAATTCCCGGGCCGAAGCCTGCCCGGTCCAGGAAAGAAGCCAAGCCGCATGGGCGACCACTTTTTCCTGGGTCCAGCGTCCCAAGGGGCTTTGGAGGAGCTCGCGGTAGATGGCGTAACTTCCCAGGAAGCCCAAAAGGAACAATGCAAGAAAAACCGCGGGGGCTCGCAATCCCGGGCCAAGTCCCGGCACGTGCCCGGTGCGGCTGCTTCCGGCCCAAAGGAAAAACAGCGCCATGGCTCCCGCAATGACCAAAGCCTGTCCCACGATGACGTGCAGTCCCCAAACCGCTTGAGGAAACCTGGACCCCACGGCGACAATGAGAACGGCCCGCACGGTGTTCAATGCGAACAAGGCGAACATCCCCGCGAGAGCTCCGGCAAGACGATGCTTCCAGGAGGCGGGGAAAGGCAGCACGGCGGCCGCGTACATGAGCATCACCGCCGCTCCCGTGCAGGACCCGGCGATTTCAAAGGAGGCGTCGGCCGTTTGCAGGACTTCCCCGTTCCATTGGGTGGAAATTCCCAGCAGGGACAAGCCGTGATGCGCGGCCCCGGCGGACAGGAAGGAGAGGGAAGGAAGGACCGTCCGAGCGAACCAGTGGGTTCGCTCGGCCCAAAGGAAAAGAAAAGTCAGCAGACCGAAGCCCGCCAGCCAACGGATGGCGGGACTCAATCGATGTCTCCCAATCGCTTTTTGCAGCGCTGAAGCGGAGCTTCCATTTCTTCTTCCAGACTGTAATAGAGAAACATGTTTCCGCCTACGAAGAAATCCTGTCGGTGGCTCCAGTGAAGGGTCGAGGATTCGACGAGAAGGTGCGTTTGCGGCACGTGTCGTTGAACTTCCATCGGCATTCCGTCGTCCGGCATTCCGTCGTCGCAGGGGAGCTCGTCTTCCGTGGGCGGCAATTCCGGCGGCTCCGGCGCTCCCGCCGGGTCTCGCATCAACGCCGTTCTTTCCATGGGCTTCATCTCGTCGGGATCTCGGGTTTCGGTTTCCACTCAAAAATACCAGAAGGACGCTCTCGTGGAAACCGTTCGGAATGACGACCCATGACATGCGGTCCGTTTTGAGGTAGTTTTCGGGGACCGCCATTGTGGAGCCCCCCACACCAACGACGAGAGAGGAGATTCATGGAAAATTACAGAAAGAACGTGGAAGAAGCCGCTCGTTGCCTTCGAGAGCGCCTCGGCGATCCGCCGGCCGTCGCCCTCGTGCTGGGCACCGGTCTGGGCGGCGTGGCCGAATCCCTGGAGAATCCCGTTTCCATCCCCTACCGCGACATTCCCCACTATCCCGTGTCCACCGTGGAGAGCCACCGAGGGAGGGTCCTTTGCGGGAAGTGGGGCCGAAAAAGGGTTTTGGCCCTGCAAGGGCGTTTTCATCTTTACGAAGGGTACACCCCGTTGGAGGTGACCTTCCCCGTGCGAGTCCTGGCGGCCCTGGGAGTGGAATCCCTTGTCGTCTCCAACGCCGCCGGCGGCCTCAACCCCCTGTTCTCGGCCGGGGATCTCATGATCATCGCCGACCACATCAACTTCACGGGCCGGAGCCCCCTGACGGGGCCCAACGTGGACGAGTGGGGCCCCCGCTTTCCCGACATGACGGAGCCCTACTGCCGCCTTCTCCAGCAACGGGCCCTGGACGCGGCCCTGGAGGAGTCCATGGCCGTGCAGCGGGGGGTTTACGCGGGCGTCCTCGGGCCGAACCTGGAGACGGGGGCGGAAACCCGCATGCTTCGGGCCTTGGGGGCCGACGCCGTGGGCATGTCCACCGTCATGGAAGTCATCGCCGCCGTTCATGGGGGCATGAAGGTCCTGGGCGTTTCCGTCATCTCCAACGTCAATCGCCCCGACTGCTACGAGCCCGTCACCCTGGAAGACGTCATCGCTTCGGCGGAAAAGGCCGGCGAGAAGCTCATGCGTCTGGTGGCGCGAGTGCTGAGGGGGACTTCGGAAGCTTGATTTCGGGAATCCCCTTTTTCTCGTCCATATGGTAGAAATGTCGTGTTCGAACCGGCAACCCTTTCGCATCCTGGAGGATGGCTCTCATGTCTCTGGCTGGAAACGAAAATGCGCGATTCGCCCCGGAGCCCGCCGATCTGCTCCTTTTCAACGGCACGGTGCTCGTCATGGACCAGGACGACACCCGGTTCTCCCCCGGCGCCGTGGCCGTGGGGAAAGGAAAAATTCTCGCCGCGGGGCCCTCGGAAGAGGTCGTTGCCCGCTACGAGGCCGCCCGCAAGCTGGACGTTTCGGGCTGCGTGGTCCTCCCCGGCTTGGTCAACGCCCACACCCACGCCGCCATGACCCTCTTTCGGGGGCTGGCCGACGATCTCCCCCTCATGGACTGGCTGCAAAGCCACATCTTTCCCGCCGAAGCCAAGCTCACCCAAGAGTGGGTCTATCGCGGGACTCTGCTGGCTTGCGCGGAAATGATCCTTTCGGGGACCACCACCTTTTGCGACATGTACCTCTTCGAGCACAAGGTGGCTCAGGCCGCCCGGGACGCCGGCATGAGGGCCCTGGTGGGCGAAGTCCTGTACGACTTTCCCTCGCCCCATTACGGGAAAGTGGAAAACGGTCTCAAGTTCACCGAGGATCTCATACGCCGGTGGCAAGGGGACCCGCTGGTGCGCATCGCCGTGGAGCCCCATTCGGCCTACACCTGCTCGCCGGATCTGCTGGAAAAGTGCGGCGACCTGGCCCGGCGCTGCAACGTTCCCCTTGTCATTCACCTTTCGGAGAGCGAGGCGGAAGTGGAGCAAGTGAGGGAGCGCTATGGCGTGCGCCCCGTCAAGCACCTGGCCAACCTGGGGCTGCTGTCTGAAAATCTCGTGGCCGATCACTGCGTGGCCCTGGACCGGGAGGACATGGCCCTTTTGGCCGAGCACCGGGTGCAAGTCGTCCACAACCCCGAAAGCAACATGAAGCTGGCTTCGGGCATCGCTCCCGTGTCCCGTTTGCTGGAGCTGGGAGTCGACGTGGCCTTGGGCACCGACGGTTGCGCCAGCAACAACGATCTGGACTTGTTCGAGGAAATGGATTCGTGCGCCAAGCTCCACAAGGCGGCGACCCTGGACCCCACGGTGCTCCCCGCTTCCACGGTCCTGGCCATGGCCACCTGCGGCGGGGCCAAGGCTCTGGGGCTGGAAGGGCGCATCGGCCGCCTGACCCCCGGATCGTGGGCCGACTGCATCGCGGTGGATTTCAAGAAGCCCCATCTGTGTCCCGTTTACGATCCCGTGAGTCATCTGGTGTACGCCGCTCGGGGAGGCGACGTGATCCACAGCGTCATCGGAGGCCGCCTGGTGATGGAAAACCGCCAATTGCTGACCCTGGATGTCAACGAGGTGATGAGCCATGCCCGAGAACTTGCGAACATCGTCCGCTCGTGACCCGGCGGGAAAGTCCCTGCGGCCGGTGGACCTGCTGTTGGGAGACGCCGACTGGGTGGTGACTTGCGACGACAACATGTCCCTCGTCCCCGGCGGGGCCCTGGCCGTGGACAAAGGGGTCGTCATCGAGGCGGGGAGCACCGACGACTTGTGCAACCGTTACATCGGCGGGCGGGAAGAAAGCTTGCAAGGTTGCTTGCTCATGCCCGGCCTCGTCAACACGCACGTCCACGCCGCCATGAGCTGCTTTCGAGGGCTGGGGGACGATCTGCCCCTCAACCGCTGGCTCCACGAAGTCGTTTTTCCCGCCGAGCGGAAGCACGCCAAGGCCGAGATGGTTTATTGCGGCACGCTGCTTTCCGCCGTGGAGATGCTCCTCGACGGCGTCACCACCTTCTGCGACGGGTATTTTTTCGAAAGGGAGGCGGCCCGGGCGGCCCGGGATTCAGGCATCCGGGCCGTCTTGGGTCAGGGCATCCTGGACTTCCCTTCCCCGGACCAACCGGACCCGTCGCAAGCCCGCGCCACGGCGGAGGCCTTTCTCCAAGGCTTCCCCGAAGGCGAGGAACGGTTGCGGCCCTCCCTGTTCTGCCACGCGCCCTACACCTGCGGTCCCGAAACCCTGCGATGGGTGAAGGACTTGTGCCGCGAGAGAGGCGTTCTGTTCCAGATTCACCTGTCGGAAACGGCTTCGGAAGTGGAGGTGCTCACGGACGAATACGGCGTGCGCCCCGCCCATTACCTCGACAATCTGGGCATTCTCGACGAAGGGACTCTGTGCGCCCACGGCGTGTGGCTGGACGCTGGCGAGATTTCCCTCCTGGCCGAGCGGGGGGCTGGGATTTCCCACAATGTCGAGAGCAACATGAAGCTGGCTTCGGGCATCGCCCCCCTGCCGGAGATGCTCCGTGCCGGCGTGCGGTTGGGGCTGGGCACCGACGGGTGCGCCAGCAACAACGATCTGGACCTGTTCACGGAAATGGACCGGGTGGCTAAAATCCACAAGGCCGTTTCGGGAGACCCCACCGTTTGCACCGCCCGTGAAATTCTGGCGCTCGCCACTCGCGGGGGGGCCTCGATTTTGGGACGGGACCGGGAAACAGGAAGCCTGGAGGCGGGGCGCCGGGCCGACATGATCGCTTTGGACCTGAATCAACCCCATCTCGTTCCCTTGTACGATCCCGTTTCCCACTTGGTTTACGCCGCCAAGGGGAGCGACGTGCGCCACGTGTGGATCGACGGGGCCCTGGTGGTGAGGGACCGGGAGGTGCTCGCGGTGGACGTGGACAAAGTCATGCGGGACGTTTCGAATCTGGCGGAAAGCATTGCGGCAGGGAGGCCTTCTCATGAGCGCGAATCCTGAAAAAATGAGCCAAACCGTCAAAAGAACGGTCCTCGCTTTCATCGCTCTGGCGATGATATCGACGATGCTCGGGGGCTGCTCGGGCGACGAGCCTCCCCCCGCGGCCGAGCCCGAGGCCCGTCGGGAAGCCCCGCCGACTCCTTCGTCCCAGCCCCCCGCAGCCCGGCCCTCCGAGGATTCGGGGCCCGTCCAGCCGAGCGACTCCGGCCCTTCCGCTTCGGGAGAATCGGCTGCGGGGCCTTCGGACATTCCCCCGGCGGGCAACCGGCCTCCCGTGGTGGAATCCGTGGCTTTCGAGCCGGACCCTCCCCAAACGGGGGGCTCCGTCCGGGTCGTCCCCAAGGTTTCCGACCCCGACGGGGACGAGGTCAACCTGTCCTACGCATGGACGGTCAACGGCCAGCCCGTGGAGGATGCCGCGGGCGACGTGCTCGAGCGTCCTTTGAAGGAGGGTGACGTGCTGCAAGTGGAAATTCGGGCCGACGACCTTCTGGAGGAGGTGACCGAGCAATTCGAGGTGACGGTGTCCAACGGGCCTCCCCGGTTGCGCCTGGTGGGCCAGCAAATTCGAGAGGGGGCCTACGAGGCCCGTCTGGAGGCTTCGGACCCCGAAGGAGAGCCCCTGGATTGGGTCTTGGAAGAGGGGCCCGAGGGCATGGCCGTGGATGCGGCCGGGTCCGTGCTGCGCTGGCCCGTTCCCGACAACGTCCAGGGCACGTTTCCCATCCGAGTGACGGCCAAAGACCCGGCGGGCAACGAAGCCTATCTTCAGTGGACCATCGACATCGGCTGGCGGCAAGGCGAGGAGGGTGAAGGGGCGAGGGGCGAGGATTAAGGGGCGAGGGGCGAGGAAGGCTTCTCCTTCCTGCCCGAGGAGCTTCGGCGAAAGGGTCCTGGAATACGAGAAGGAGAGGAAAATGCCCTATTTGACCGCTTTGGAGCGACAAGCCGAAGAAAGAGGCGAGAAGAGAAGCGAAAGGAGCCAAGCCCGCGAATCCGTCCTGGAGATTCTCGAGGCGCGCTTCGGCACGGTGCCGAGGGACTCGACGATCTGTAACTGCTCGGGAGCCTGCTGCGCAAGGCCGCCACGGCTGACTCTCCCGACGAGCTGCGCCGGGAGCTGGAGGGTCAGGTGGTGGAGTAGCGCGGTTCCGGCGTAAAGCCTCCCGTCCGCGAGGGGGCCTGCGAAGCCCGCCTGGAAGCTGAAGATTTTTTATGTTTCCCCTCCGCGCGAGCTTTTCGTCGTTCTCTTTTGGAACGAGCGGTACGCCTCGAATCACGCTTCCGGCAGCCGCTTGAGCCCCGCCGGGGAGAGGGGCTCGTCCAGGTCTTGCCGGTCGGACTGCGGCACGCCCGCTTCCCTCATCCTGGCTTCGGCTTCGGGCGCGAAGCCGTCGCGGGCGAAAAGCCAAAGGCGGAGAATTTCCGGTCCCGGTCCCTTTTGCCGTCGCGGCAGGTCGCCTTTGGGCGGCAGGGATTCCACTTCCTTCACTCCCGCTTTCCTTCCCCGCCACCACTTGCTCTCGCAAATCCACATTTCTCTGCCGGCGGCGGCCTCCACGTCGATCTCCATATCCGCAGCGGCCCGGAGCCGCGTCCGGTGGCGGATGTGAACGAAAGGGTAGGGGACGGCGACGTCTTCTTCTAGTACTTCCCGAATTCGTCGTCGTCCAGGCGAATCTCCACGCCGGGGTCCACCACGCCGGTCCCCTTCGCCTTGGCGGGAGGCCCCGCTCCCCATTGGTCGTCGCGCAGGGCGGGGGGCGAGGCGGGCTTGGACGGCCGGCTCGGCAGGGACGCGGCCGGGCGCGAGGCTCCCGCAGAGGCGGCGGAGGGCCGGAAGCTTCCTTGGCCCTTGGAGTCCAGGCGCGACAGGAGCCCCTGCAGCCCCCGGGCCTGGGCGGACAGCTCCTGGGCGGCGGAAGCCGTCTCCTCGGCGTTGGCGCTGTTCTGCTGAGTCACGCTGTCGATCTGGCTCAACCCGTTGGTCACCTGGGAGATGCCGTGGGCCTGCTCCTTGCTCGAAGCGGCGATCTCGCCCACCAGGTCCGCCGCCTTGGTGATGCCTTCCACGATCTCGGTCAGCGCTTGGGAGGTGCGGTTGGCGATCTCCGTCCCTCCTTCCACCTTGGCGTTGGACGACTCGATGAGCTCCTCCGTCTCCTTGGCCGCCTTGGCGCTGCGGGCCGCCAAGTTGCGCACCTCCTCGGCCACCACCGCGAAGCCCTTGCCGTGAATTCCCGCCCGGGCGGCCTCCACGGCGGCGTTGAGGGCGAGAAGGTTCGTCTGGAAGGCGATGTCGTCGATGACCTTGATGATCTTGGCGATCTGCTGGCTGGAGGCGTTGATCTCTCCCATGGCCACCACCATCTCGCCCATGCGGGAGCTGCCGGTCTCGGCCGCGTCGCGGGCGGCGTCGGCGAGCTGGTTGGCCTGCTGGGCGTTGTCGGCGTTCTGCTTGGTCTGGCCGCCGATCTGAGTCATGGAGGAAGTGATCTCCTGCAGGGACGCCGCGCTTTCGGTGGCCCCCTGGGAGAGGGACTGGCTGGCCGAAGACACCTGGGCGGACATGGCGTCGATGCGCTCCGACGCTTGGCTCACCTCGCCCAGGATGTTGTTCAGGGCCACTTGCTCCGTGATCTCGTTGACCACCTCCACGTGCCCCGATTTCGCGCCCCCTCGGTCGTACAGAAAGCTGGAATCCACTCGAAAATTCTTGCCCCACTGGTCGAAGAAGGTTTCCGTCTTGCCCCGACGCAGGCAGTCGATGCCGCACCGATCCGTCTTGCAGATGGGGGCGCTCCAGTTGCTGCAATCCTTGCCCAGCACGTCTTCCAGCTTGACCCCCAGAGGGTCGGTGGCGGCCTTGTTGACGAAAGTCCATTTCATGTCGAGATCGGTCACGGACAAGGGCTGTGGAATGGCGTCGAGGATGGAGCGGTACCAATGGGCCTTGGCTTCCAGAGGATCCACGACGAAACGCCACGCCGCCAGGTAGAGAAGCCCCATGGCGACCCCCGTGCCCGCGAGGAACGCGACGAAGCTCATGGAAGATTCGCGCAGGGCGAAGCCGCAAGCCAGGACGATGAGCTCGGCGACGAGGACGCCAACCGCAAGTTTCTTGTTGCCGGACATGTTCTGGGTCTCCTTTTCTTGAAGGTTGGAGAATGCAACCGTTCGTCGCGACGTTTTTCGTCGAGGTCGTTGGCTCTCGCCGATTTCAGGCTCGAGGGCCGAGGCCCGGCGGGAGGCCCCGCACCCTTGGAAGGCCTCCGGTTCGCAGGGTTTCCACAATATCAAAAAAGAGCGTCCGATCAAGCAAGATGTGCGCCGAAACGACGATTCCCCGTCGTTTTCGGCGACTTCCGAGCCCCTTGATTTCCTTCGCTTTCCCAATTTCCTCTTGACATTCAATTTTTCTGTGTTAAACATCAGAATCAAAATTATTTCTGTTGAAACTTTTTTGATTCGGAAAAGTCGGATGCGAAATCACTACGGAACGTCCGCCTCATGAGCACCGACCGGAGAAAAGAGAACATCGGGGAGGTCATTCGCTTGATACGGAAGCTCATGCAGGTGGGGGAGCATTACAGCCGGGAGCTGCACAAGAATTACGACATCAGCGCTCCCCAGTTGGCTTGTCTGCTGGCCCTCTACGAAAAGGGGCCCATGTCGCCGTCCCGTATCGCCCGGTCCATCATGGTGAGCTCGAGCACCGTCACGGGCATTCTGGACCGGCTGGAAGCCAAGGAGCTGGTGCGGCGGGTCCGCAATCCCAGGGACCGCCGCAGCATCACGGTGAGCCTGACGGAGACGGGAAAGCGGTTGGCCGAGATCGCTCCTCCTCCCGTTCAGCAGCGCATCGTCAACGGACTGAAGCGGCTTCCCGACGAGGAGTTTCAGGAAATTCTCCAAGGACTGAGCCGGCTTCTGGGGCTGTTGAAGATGAGCGAGAACGCCAACCTTTGAACCCGGAGGTCGAAAGGAGAGAAGTTTCCCATGAACATCACGCCCGAGCTTTGCATGGACAAACTGGCCGCCCGTTTCGGGGCCGGCGAGGCGCATCGGTTCTCCAATGCCGTCCGCAGCCGCGTGAACATGTGGAAAACGCGTCTGAATCGGCTCATGGAACCGGTGCTCACCTACAGGATCGTGGACATTCCCTACAGAACCAAATCGATGCTCGAGCTGGAGCGCGGCGTCCGCCTGAAAAGCGTCAAGCTGGCGCGGGCCCTGAGGGATTCGCGCAAGGCGGTCTGTTTTCTGGTCACCATCGGACCGGGCATCGAGGAGGAGATCAACCGGCTCATGGAGGACAAGCATCTTTCGGAAGCCTACATTCTGGACGCCCTGGGCTCCGTGGCCGTGGAAGACATGGCCGAGCAGTTCCAGCGCCGCATGGAATCCCGGCATTTCGAAAAGGGGCTGGTCTCCACCCTCCGGTTCAGTCCCGGCTACTGCGACTGGCCCGTGACGGAGCAGCGCCCGCTTTTCCGGGTACTGGACTCCCGCAAGGCCGGCGTGGAGCTTCTGGATTCCTGTCTCATGCATCCCAGAAAGACCGTCTCGGGCGTTTTCGGCCTGTCCTCCCGCGAAGCTCCCCCCTACAATCCCTGCCTGGAGTGCTCCCGCACGCATTGCGAAGCCAGAAGGAGCTGAGAAACCGCATCTTCTCGTCGAGCGCCGGCTATTGAGGACGTGGTGGCTTTCGGGGTCGCCTGTCCGCCGGCGGCGAAAAACGTCTTGGATCATTCGGAGAAGGGAAAAAACATGAACGTGAGAAAAGGATTGCCCGGGGGGCAGTACAAGCCCCTCAGCAACGAGGATGTCAAGAAGATTCATCAAACGAGCATGAGGGTTTTCAAAGAAATCGGGGTCCAGGTGAACTTTCCCGAAGCTTTGGAGCTCTTTAGGAAGGCGGGGGCCGAAGTGGACGACGCCGCCCGGGTGGTCAAGGCTTCCGAAGACATGGTGATGGAGCTGGTGGAAAAGGCTCCCTCCACGGTGGTGCTGTGCGGCCGGGACGAGAGCGGCGCCCTGGATTGCGAGATCGGGGGGACCAAGGTGTATCTCGGCACGGGAGGCACGGCCCTCAACGTTCAGGAGCCGGGCAGGAAGGACGCCCGCCGGGCGGTTTTGAAGGACGTTCGGGACATGGCCCGCCTGGTGGACGCGCTGGACAACATCCACTTGTACATGCTCAACATCTATCCCGGCGACCTGCCCGTGGAAGAGATCGACGTGAATCGTTTCGGGGCCGCTCTGGCCCACACCCGCAAGCACGTCATGGGCGGGGTGTACACGGTGGAAGGGGTGCGCAACGTCATCAAGATGGCCGAGATCGTCGCGGGGTCGCCGGAAAAGCTGCGGGCGCGTCCTTTCATCAGCATGGTCACCTGCAACATCAGTCCTTTCAAGCTGGACGAGAGCTACGGGCGACTGGCCATGGAGGTGGCCCGGCAAAACATTCCGGTGGTGGTGCCGGCGGAGCCTTTGTGCGGGGCAACGGCCCCCGTCACCCTGGCGGGCAATCTCGTGGTTCAGAACGTGGACACCCTGGCGGGCATCATGCTCACTCAGCTGGCCAATGCCGGAACCCCCGCGTTCTACGGCTGCATTTCGTCCATCACGGACCTGCGGGACATGAAGTATCTGTCCGGGGCCGTGGAAATGGGCCTCATGAACGCCGCCTCGGCCCAGATGTCCCACTTCTACGACCTTCCCCTGTATTCCACGGCGGGCATGTCCGATTCCAAGGTCAACGACGCTCAGGCGTCCTACGAGTCCGCCATCACCAACCTCATGGTGGCCCTGGCCGGAGGCAATTTCATTCACGACGCGGCGGGGTTCCTGGAGTTCTGCCTGACGGCTTCCTTCGACAAGCTGGTCATCGACGACGAGATCATCGGCATGGTCATGCGCGCCGTGGAGGGCGTCCGGGTGGACGAGGAATCCCTGGCCTTCGACGTGCTCAAGAAGGTGGGTCCGGGAGGCCACTTCGTTTCCCTGCGCCACACCCGCAAGCACATGCGTGCGGAGCAGTTCCTGCCTCGACTCAGCGACCGCGAGAACCGGGACAAGTGGGAGGCCGCCGGAAGCAAGGACGCCTGGGAGCGGGCCACGGAAATGTCCCGCAGCGTCCTGGACGCCCCTCCTCGATCCGTCCTTTCCCCGGAAGTCCGCAAGGAGATCGTGGGCGAGATTCCGGGCCTGAAGTCCTTTTTGATGGAATAGGAGGGAGGTGCCATGATCGTCATCGGAGAGAAGATCAACGCCACCCGCAAGGCGGTGAAGGCCATCATCCAGGAGCGGGACCTCGATGCGCTGCTGGACCTGGCCCGCCAGCAGGCCCAAGGAGGGGCCGGCTACATCGACGTCAACGTGGGCACGGGCGTGGGGTCCGTCGAAGACGAGATGGAGTCCATGAAATGGGCGGTGACCGCCATCCAGAAGGAAGTGGACAAGCCCCTGTGCGTGGACAGCGCCGATCCCGCCGTGCTCGAAGCCGGCCTCGAGGCCCGCGAGGGCCGTCCCTCCATGATCAATTCCACCAAGGCCGAGGAGGGGCACTTGAATCGCATCGTGCCCCTGGCGGCCCGCTACGAGGCTTCGCTGGTGGGGCTGACCATGGACGAGTCGGGGATTCCCAAGACGGCGGGGGAGCGCATCGCCGCCGGGGAAAAGATCGCCCGAGCCTGCCGGAGCCATGGCGTTCCTCTGGAGAACGTTCTGTTCGACACCCTGGTCATGCCCGTGAGCACGGACATCACGCAGGGGCTGGTGACCCTGGACACGGTGAGGGGGATCAAGGAGCGCTTTCCCCAAGCCAAGACGGTCCTGGGGGTTTCCAACATCTCCTACGGGCTTCCCGCCCGGGGGCGCCTCAACGCCGCCTTCCTGATCATGGCCGTTTACGCCGGTCTGGACGCGGCCATCATCGACCCTCTGGACGAGGAGCTCATGGCGGCGGTGAAAGCGGCGGAAGTGCTGGCGGGCAAGGACCGCCACTGCCGAAAATATCTGCGGGCCTTTCGTTGAAGGAGAAGAAAAGTGATCGATACCTATCGTCAAGGGGTTCTGGTCAAGCCCTATGAAAGATTGAGCCCCGAGCAGATTCGATGGCTGGACGAGGCTTCCCTGAGCATTCTGGCCGACCCGGGAGTGTGGTGCTACAACGAGCGGGCCGCCAAGCTTTACGAGGCTCACGGGGCCGCCGTCCGCGAGGAGAAGGAAGGGGCCCACCCGTGCTGGCGGGTCTTCCTTCCGGCCGGGCTGGTGAAGGAAGCCATGGCCCAGGCCCCTTCCAAGCTGGTTTTGGGGGCGAGAAAGCCCGAGAACCGTCTGCTTCTGGACGCGGAAGTGCCTCGCGTCTATTTCGGGTCCGGCTCCGAAGCCAACGTGTGGGTGGAAACGGAGATGGAGGAGTTCGTCAGCGTCCGGGACGGCGAGACCCGCGTGCGCGTTCCCCGGCATCGGGAATTGCGCGGGACCACCGCCCTTTTGAGCCGGGCCGCCCATCTGTGCGAGCAGTTGGAGCACTTGGATTTCTTCCTGCGCCCTCTCAACATCCAGGATCCCGACGTCAACCAGGACAACCACGACGTCAACAAGTTCTTCGCCAGCCTCGACAACACCACCAAGCACGTGCAGGCGGGACTGACCAAGCTCGACCGGCTCCCCGACGTGGTGCGGCTGGCGGAGATCGTGGCGGGGGGCAAGGAGGAGCTGCGGGCGAACCCCGTCGTCTCCCTCATCGCCTGCGTGTACAAGAGCCCTCTGCAGATGGTGGCCGATACGGCGGACAAGGTTTTCGCCGTGGTGGAGGCGGGGCTGCCCCTGGTCATTTCGTCTTCGCCCCAGGGGGGCTCGTCGGCTCCCATTCAGGAAGCGGGCATCATCGCCCAGATCAACGCGGAGATCATGGCCGGCATCGCCCTCACCCAGCTCGCTCGCCCGGGAGCCCCCGTTCTCTACGGCAGCGTGCCCGTGCGGGCGCGTCTGGACGATCTGCACGACCTGTACGGCTGTCCCGAGTTCAACCAGTACAACATGGATTGCGTGCAGCTTTCCCGCCACTACAAGATTCCGTGCTATTCCAGCGCGGGGGTGGGGGACGCCAAGGTTCCGGGCATGCAGTCTCTTTTCGAAAAATTGTTCACTCATCTCTACATGGCCATGAGCGGGGCCCAGTACATCCACTACGCCTTCGGCCTTTTGGACCGCACCAACAGCTTCAGCCCCCTTCAGGCGGTTCTGGACGACGAGCAGATCGGCAAGGTGAAGCATTGTTTGCGCCAGCCCAAGGTGGACCCCGACGAAGTGGACGCCATGCTCAAGATGGTCAAGAAGGTGATGGCTTCCAGCCACCGCCTCTTCGCCCGGCACGCCCGCAAGGCCATGCACAGCGGGGACATTTCCGATCCCTACCGGTTCGAGCACAAGGGCATGGAGGACCGGGTCGTCGAGAACGCCCTGGAGCACATGGCCAAGCTCGAGGCCGCCCCCCGGTGCCGTCTGGACGGGGAAGCGCGGGAGCGCGTCTTCCGGGAGGTCCCGGGGATCGTCGAATCTTTGAAGCAAACGAATTGAAATTCGAATATCGAAGCCCGAAATTCGGATAAAATTGGAATATCCAATGTCCCAAATATCCAAGGAGAGCGCATCATGGATAAGAAGGAGCTTCTTGAAAAAATCGCTTTCAACGTGGTTCAGGGCCGAGTGGAAGCCGAAGACGAAGGGTTCGACGCGGGAGTGGAGGGAGAGCCTGCCGTGACGGAGTTGGTGCAGCAGGCGCTGGACCAGGGGATCGACCCCAAGGAGATCGTCCTGGCGTCCCTCACCCGCTCCATGGAGGACGTGGGGGAGAAGTTCGAGCGCGGCGAATACTTGATTCCCGACATGCTGGCTTCGGCCGAGTGCGTGGGGGCGGCCATGGACATTCTGGGGCCCCATCTTCTGAAATCCGGCGTGGAGAGCAAGGGCAAGTTCGTCATCGCCACCGTGGCGGGGGACCTCCACGACATCGGCAAGAACATCGTGTCCATCATGCTCAAGGGGGCCGGGTACGAAGTCATCGACTTGGGGACGGACATCCCGGTGGAGAGCATCGTGGACGCCGTGCGCGAGCACAAGGCTCCCTACCTGGGCCTGTCGGCCCTTCTGACCACGACCATGCGGGTCATGGAAGACGTGGTCAAGGGGCTCCGATCGGCGGGCTTGCGGGACGATGTCAAGGTTCTCATCGGCGGTGCCCCCACTTCCACGGATTTCGCCAAGCAGATCGGGGCCGACGCCTACTGCAAGGACGCCTTTCAGGCCATCGACGTCCTCAAGTCCATGGCGGCCTAGGGCTTCGTCGTTTCCGTGCCGGCCGCTTCCGGACCCCGCCGGGGCTGCCGACGGGAGCGGGACGGCCGTTCCCGGGAGCGAGGGCGTCCCGCCCTCGACTGGCTCGCGCCATCCGCCGACACGGAGGGCGTGCCGCCCTCGGCCGAAAGCTCGCGGTCGCGCCGTGGCCCGGCTCCTCGCGGGCGTCTCGCGGAAACCGGTCGCGGCTGCAAGCGAATTGAACGGTCTGTCCCGAAGCCCCTTGGCCCGGCCCTTTGCGGGAGTTGGAGGCGGAGGGCTTGGGACGGGCCCTGGCAACACTTCATGGCAAGGAATTTCACTATGCCCGAAAAGAAAGCCTATTCCCAGGCGGTTCACACGGGGAAGTACGACAAGGCTTCGGGATTGCTTGGGAAATACGACAACGTGAGGCGGTTCTGGGAGGATCAGGTCACCAGCATCTTCATGCGGCCCGCCCTCAACGATCTGGTGGATCGCAAGCGCCGGCGGCTTCAACGCTTGCGCATCCTGGATCTCGGGTGCGGCAGCGGCGACGGCTACGACCTCATCATGTCCGTCACCACCAAGGACCCCGGCATCTACGAGTACATCACGGCGGCCATCACCGACGACATGCTCAAGGAATACGTGGGGCTGGACCTCAACGAAGACCTCCTGAGCCAGGCCGAGGAATACTACGGAAGCGACCCCAAGATGCGCTTCGTGACGGGGGACCTCAGCGACGGGCTGCCTCCGGAGATCATGGAGGGCGAGGAGCCCTTCGACCTGTATTTCACCTCCTACGGGACCCTCAGCCACTTCCACGACGATCAGACCATCCAGATCGTTTCGGACATCTGCAAGCACGCTCCCGACTACGCCATTTTCATGGGAGACTGGCTGGGGCGCTACTCCTACGAGTGGCAGGACCTGTGGCACCATCCCGTGGACCGGGAATATTTCATGGACTACCGCATCTCCTACATCTATCCCGAGGAGGAGCGGGACAAGCACGAAATTTCCTCCTTCGAGCTGAGGCTCATCACGCGGGAGGAGATCCTGCGGATCATCGACGAAGCTTCCAAGGCGTGCGGCGTGAAAATCCGGCCCCTGGCCTTTTTCGACCGCTCCATCTTCATCGGCCGCCACATGGACACGGGGGATTACAACCGCCATTGCCCCAAGCTGAGGGGGCCCGTGAACTCCCTGTTCGAGAGCTACCAGAGGACGGACCTGGAGACCCTGCTGGTGGACTACGCCCCTCGCAAAGGGTTCGGACACGTCAACAACTTCTTCGAGCTGTTCTTCATGTCCTGCAACACGCTGGTGGAATACACCATCGCCTTGCTCAGCAGCTACGACCAGAGCACCGAGTCCTTCGGGGACATTCCCCAGGTGCAGCCCTACTATCCCGAGCCCCTCAAGGAAGCCATGCACACCATGCGGCGCGTGGTGGAAGGGGTGGCCTGGGTGAACTTCGGGGACGTTCGGGCCAACGTCATCGAGTCCCATCTGGCCTTTTCCCTGCGCAAGCTGGAAATGGAGCTGCAGCCGGGCACCGGCATGGGGCACGGCTTGGTGGGGATTTTCGAGATCAGGAAGTAGTGGGAAACCGGGTTTTAGACTGTAGATGCATTCGAAATTGTTTCGGATTTCGAGATTGGAATTTCGCTGAAGGTCCTCGACGCTCAGCGACGAAGGAGAGACCCGCATGTGTGGTATTGCGAGCCTGTGGAACGCCGTGGACGCTCCCATGGTGGAAAAGATGATGGAAGCCCTGAGCCATCGGGGCCCCGACGCCGAAGGCATGTACATCGCCCCGGAAAACCGGGGAGTGCTGGGACACCGGCGCTTGAGCATCATGGACCCCGAAGGGGGGGACCAGCCCATCTACAACGAGGACGGGGGCAAGGTCATCGTGGCCAACGGGGAGATCTACAATTTTCCGGTCCTTCGTCGCCGCCTGTCTTCGACCCACCGTTTTTCCACGACCAGCGACAGCGAGGCCGTGCTGCATCTCTACGAGGACCGGGGCGCCCGCGTGGTGGACGAGCTGGACGGCATGTTCGCTTTCGTCATCGCCGACGGGGGGGACGTTTACGCGGCCCGGGACGCCATCGGCATCAAGCCCCTCTATTACGGCGAAAAGGACGGCGGTCTCGTCTTTTCATCCGAGCTCAAGGCGTTTCCGCGCGGCTGCGCCAACATCAAAGAATTTCTGCCGGGCTCCTGCTACCATTCCCGCCAAGGGTTTTCCACCTTCTACACGGTGCCGGAGCTGGAAAGCCGTGAAGCCCCCGCCGAGCAATACATGAAGGAGCTGCGGGAGACCCTGGAGCGGGCCGTGACGAAGCGGCTCATGAGCGACGTGCCTCTCGGGGCTTTCCTGTCGGGAGGAGTGGACAGCAGCCTCATCGCCGCCCTGGTCCGCAAGCACCAGGAGGAGCTGCACACCTTTTCCGTGGGCGTGGAAGGGAGTCGGGATCTGGAGGCGGCGCGGCTGGTGGCCCGTCACCTGGGAACGATCCATCACGAATACCTCATCACCGAAGAGGAGGTGAAAAAGCGCCTGCCCGAGATCGTTTACTACCTGGAATCCTTCGACCAGGACTTGGTGCGCAGCGCCATCCCCTGCTATTTCACTTCCCGCTTGGCGGCGGACTACGTGAAGGTGATCCTCACGGGCGAGGGGGCCGACGAGCTTTTCGGCGGCTACACCTACTACAAGGACATCGGCGACCGGAAGGCGCTGCACCGCGAGCTGCGCCGTTCGGTGACCTCCCTGCACAATATCAATCACCAGCGGGTGGACCGCATGACCATGGCCCATTCCATCGAAGGCCGGGTGCCGTTCCTGGACCTGGAGATGATCCGTCTGGGGCAGCTCATCCCGGCGGAGTACAAGCTGACGGCGGGAGACCCTCCCGTGGAAAAATGGATTCTTCGGAAGGCCTTCGAGGACCTTTTGCCCCCCGAGATCGTCTGGCGGACCAAGGAGCAGTTCGACGAGGGCAGCGGCACCGTGGACTTGCTGAACCGCGCCCTGGACGATCTCGTCGGCCGGCGAGGGGACATGGAAGCCTACCGGTCCCGCCATCCCGAAGCCCGGTTGCGCTCGGACGAGGAAGCCTGTTACTTCCAACTTTTCATGGAAGCCTACGAGGACCCGGAGACCATGCTGGCCAGCGTGGGGCGCTGGGCCCATCGGCCTTCGCGGGCGGCGTGAAGCCCGAAGCCTCGCAGGGCGTCGGTGCGGGAGTGGAAAGGACCTTCGGACTGAATTCGAATATCGAAATTGGAAGCGAATCCCAAATGTCAACCCTGGATTTCGAAGCCGGGCTTTTCCTTTCAAGTACAGGGTGCAGGGAGCGACCCTTGACGGAGATTATGCCATCGCCGTCACCGTCGTTCTGGATTTTCGCTCCCTTATGGTCGTGACCATTTTCGATAGGAGCCAACCGTGAATCCTCATGAGAAATGTCCCGTTTGTGGAGGCCGTGACATCGTCTTTAGAAAGGGACATTATCATTTTTTGGAAAGCGGATTAGACAATGTCCATCTTAGCAATGTGGACATTTGGCAATGCAATGCTTGCGGGGAAGATGTCCTATCCATTCCCCGTTCCGTGGAGCTGATGAAATCCATAGCCGAGAGCATTTTGCTGAAGCCCGCTGTTCTTTCGGGAGATGAAATAAGATTTCTTCGTAAAAATCTTGCACTGAAGATCAACGAGCTTTCCCGGCTTCTCGGCGTGGATCGAGTTACCGTTTCCAGGTGGGAGAACGGTCACGAGAAGCCATCGAAATCTGCGGATCGATCTTTTTTAGAACGACCGAGGGGGATTCGGGGGAATTTTTCCAAAGACGAAAAGCTCGCGAGCTCGTGGTCGAGCGCTTTGGAGCGCGAGGCTTCGTCAATCGCGGCAAGGAGGTTCTATGAGTGGCATGGTGGTGGTTTGCGGGAGTGGGCAGGAAAGTCGAGTCAGGAAGATGTTCGCTCCCATCGCCCATCGAGGGCCCGCCATTTCGGGCCTTTCGGAGCAAAACGGAATCTGCATGGCCCAGAATTATCTTCAAGCCGACACGGCCGGGGCCCGGGGAGACGAGCCCGTGCCCGTGAAGCACGCCGAAAACGGCCGTTTGCGCGTTTGCTACGACGGTCAAATGGGGAATTGGCGGGAGCTGGCCCGAGACTACAAGGTCGAAGACGGCCCTTACCGGGAGGAGCGCATTCTTCTGGAGCTTTACAAGCGTCACGGTCGGGAGATGCTGTCGAGCCTGGACGACGCCATCTACGCCTTGGTCGTGCAGGACGGCGACGAAATCTTCGCGGCCCGGGACCCCTTCGGCATCAAGACCCTGTTTTACGGCTGGAAGGACGGCCGCCTCTGTCTGGCCTCGGAGCTCAAGGGCCTGGCCGAAACCGTGGAGGAAGCTCGCGAGTTTCCGCCGGGGCACTTCATGGGAAAGGACGGAAAGCCCGTTTGCTTCGCGACGCTGCCTCAGACGCCCCCCAAGCGGATGCACGAAGACCTGGACAAGATGATCGAGGGCGTGCGGGGGATCATCCAGAAGAGTCTGAGCGAGCGGGTGGATTTCAGCCTTCCTACGGCCTCCCTTCTCAGCGGGGGCATGGACAGCAGCGTCATCGCCATGCTGGCGGCCCGCATGGTCCGGGAAAAATTCGGCCCGGAGGCCCGGCTCAGGACCTACGCCATCGGCGTGGGCGAAAGCGAGGACGTTCGCAGCGCCCGCATCATGGCCGAGCACATCGGGTCGGACCATCAAGAGCTTGTGGTCACCCTGGACGAGGTGGTGGAGGCCCTGCCGCAGGTGGTCTATCATCTGGAGAGCTTCGATCCGTCCCTGGTGCGCAGCGCCGTGTCCAACTATCTCGTTTCGGGCCGCGCCCGCCGGGACGGCGTGGAAGTGCTCCTGTCGGGGGAGGGCGGCGACGAGATGTTCTGCGGCTACATGTATCTCAAGGAAGTGCCCGACGAGGAGCTGTTCGCCAAGCAGATGGAATGCCTGTCCTACCTGCACAACATCGCCTCCCTGAGACTGGATCGCATGAACCATTGCCATTCCGTCCGTGTGGTGGCGCCCTTGATCTCCGGGGAGCTGTTCCGCTACGCTTCGTGCATTCCCGCCGAGTACAAGATCAAGCCCGAAGGGGGCGAAAAGATCGAGAAGTGGATCTTTCGCAAGGCGTTCGAGAAGGACCTGCCCGATGCCATCGCCTGGAGGCTCAAGCAGGAGTTCTCCCAGGGGTCGGGGTCGGCGGCCCTTCTGCCCGCCTATTTCGACGAGGCCGTTTCCGACGAGGAATTCGAGGAGGCCCGCGCCAAGTATCCCGTGGTGCGCAGCAAGGAGGAGCTGTACTACTTCCGCATCTTCACCGAGCACTACGGGGACGGGGCGGCGGTGAAGACCGTGGGCCAGTGGGTGTCCTTGTAGCTTGCGTCTCGAAGAAAGCCGCGCCCGT
>Ga0180430_10001886_pt1 | contig 19741 bp, 17 predicted proteins | sample SS_ome_9_FD_132999 | JGI IMG/M metagenome (GOLD analysis project Ga0180430, IMG submission 132999) | Hypersaline lake sediment archaeal communities from the Salton Sea, California, USA - SS_1_S_2 metaG | ecosystem: Environmental > Aquatic > Non-marine Saline and Alkaline > Hypersaline >... | reverse complement strand
GATTCGTTGGCGGATTTTTCATTTCAAGTGCTTGGGGCGTCGTCAAGTGGCAAGACACAGGGTTTTGGTCCCTGCATTCGGAGGTTCGAATCCTCCCGCCCCAGCCATTTTTTATGAACCCTTTACCGATACCGGACGCATTGATGGGCAAACTGGCGATTTTCAGCGGCAATTCGAACCCCCCTTTGACTCAAAAAATCTGCGAATACCTTAAAATGCCTCTGGGGGGGGCCAAGGTCAAAACCTTCAGCGACGGTGAAATCCAGATCGAAATCGATGAAAACGTGCGGGCCAAAGACGTTTTTGTCGTGCAGTCCACCTGCCAGCCGGTGAACGATAACCTGGTCGAACTGCTGCTGATGATCGACGCCTTCAAACGATCGTCGACCCGTCGCATTACCGCTGTCATTCCGTATTACGGTTATGCGCGCCAGGATAAGAAAGTCGCCCCGCGCGTCCCCATCAGTGCCAAACTGGTGGCCAACATGCTGGAAGTGGCCGGTGCGAACCGTGTTATCACGATGGATTTGCATGCCGGACAGATCCAGGGGTTTTTCGACATACCGGTGGACAACCTGTTTGCCGCTCCGGTCATTCTCGAGTACATCCGGGGGCATTTGACCGGCAATCTGGTGGTGGTTTCCCCGGATACGGGGGGGGTCGTGCGGGCGCGTGCCTTTGCCAAACGTCTGGACGCCGATCTGGCGATTATCGACAAGCGCCGCGAAAAGCCCAACGTTGCCAAAGCCATGGCTGTTATCGGGGATGTAAAGGATAAAATCGCCATTATCCTGGACGATATGGCGGACACGGCCGGGACGCTGGTGGAGGCCTCGGCGGCGGTTATGGCCCGGGGCGCCAGCGAGGTGCATGCCTGTTGCTCGCATGCCGTCTTGTCCGGCCCGGCGATTGACCGGATTTGCGATTCGTACTTGAAAAGTGTCGTCGTCACAGATACCATCCCCTTGACGGGGAAGGCGATTTCCTGCGACAAGATCAAACAGTTGAGCATTGCTGAACTGGTGGGGGAAGCGATTATTCGCAGCCATCGGGGAGATTCGGTCACGTCGCTGTTTGTGTGACGAATACCGGGCGGTTGGCGTCAACCCGCCCTATTCAAAATTATTGTGTTAACATGACTATCCATGATCGGCGGCGTATTGCCGTTGCGGTCGGAAGATACCATCAGGGAGGATCGATTTTTGGAGTTTCTTGAACTTAAAGCCAAACCACGCACGACCAAGGGAAACAGCCCGGCGCGGGCCTTACGACGCGACGGCGCCATTCCGGCCGTCATTTATGGTCCAGGAAAGGCGTCTGTAGCCCTCAGCGTCAATGTCTATGATCTTGAGCAGGCGTTAAAAGCAGCTGGAAGCCGTCAAATTTTTGTCGATTTGGCGATCGAGGGCGGTGAAACCCGCAAGGCCATGCTCAAAGAACTGCAGCAGCATCCGGTAAGCGGCAGCTTCATTCATGCCGATTTTTATGAAGTCGCGCTGGATCGTAAAATGCGGGTCATGATCCCGGTCACGACGGTTGGCAAATGCCAGGGAATTGAGATGGGCGGTATGCTCCAGATCATCCGGCGTGAACTGGAAGCCTTGTGTATCCCTTCCGACATTCCGGACGTAATTGAAATCGATATCACCGAGATGGATGTGGGTGACTCGGTCCATGTGGAAGATATCGCTGTGGAAGGTGACGTCGAACTCGTCCATGATGTCAATTTTACCATTCTGACCATTCTCGACGGTCGCCAGGAAGAAGAAGAGGTCGAAGAAGGCGAAGAAGGTGAAGAAGGCGAAGTGGCTGAGGGCGAAGAAGAAGCCGCCGAAGCACCGGACGCTGAATAGCTTCCGCTTGTTCCGCTTTGCCGGTTTTTTCGGAATCTATCCGCTACCGGTGGCGTCGTGACAGCAACGGTCTTTCACACCTTTCGCCAATGGCTGGCGTGCAGACGCAAAGGTTCCCGACCCCGCTTTATGCTGGTGGGGTTGGGCAATCCGGGCCAAGCCTACCAGCAGACCCGGCACAATATTGGGTTCAAGGTTCTTGATCGTCTCAGTCATGATCATGGTATCGCGCTGAATTGTCGGCGTTTTCATAGTTATTCAGGTTTTGGTGTCATTGCGGGCCAGGCGGTGATGCTTACCGCTCCCCAGGCATTTATGAACCGCAGCGGCCCACCCATCTTGCGATTATTGTCTTATTACGGTATCTCCTCAAAGGACGTGTTGATCATTCATGACGATATTGATCTCGCTTTTGGACGCATAAAAATAAAGGAGAAAGGAGGGCATGGAGGCCACAACGGTTTGAAGTCAGTTATGGATGCCCTGGGCAGCGGTGAGTTTGCCCGTTTGCGCATCGGTATCGGGCGTCCGGCTCGCGGGAGTGATGTCATCGATCACGTACTGGGACCGTTCAGCAGCAAGGAAATTGACATGCTGGATGCAGTTCTCGCCCGAGCCAGTGATGCCGCAGTGACCGTCCTTTGCCATGGGGCGAAAGTCGGTATGGACAGGTTTCATCGGAAAACCATGAATTCACCCGAAACATCTGATGGAGGAAAGAATGGACGCAGTATTAAATAATCTGCCGCTGACATGCACACTTGTAGGCGTAGCCGGTATTGTGTTTGCCATCCTTCTGGCCGCGGTTGTTAAAGGCGCACCGGCCGGAAACGAAAAAATGCAGGAGATCGCAGGCGCCATCCAGGAAGGCGCGATCGCCTATCTCAATCGCCAGATGAAAAGCATGGGGATTGCCGGAATTATTATTTTCGGTGTTATTTTTGTGACCATGGGCGCCAAAACCGCCATCGGCTTTCTCGTGGGCGCGCTGGCTTCCTTTTTGGCCGGCTACATTGGCATGCGGGTTTCCGTTCTGGCCAATGTCCGCACGGCGGAAGCGGCCAAAAAAGGCATGGCCGCCGGTCTGTCCATGGCTTTCAAGGGCGGTTCGGTTACCGGTATGATCGTGGCCGGTTTGGCCCTGACCTCGGTCGCCGGTTACTACGCTATGACCCATGACGTGGTTGCGCTGGTTGCCCTCGGCTTCGGCGGCAGCCTGATTTCCATCTTTGCCCGTCTGGGCGGCGGTATCTTCACCAAGGGCGCCGACGTGGGCGCCGATCTGGTGGGTAAGGTCGAAGCCGGCATTCCCGAAGACGATCCCCGCAACCCGGCCACCATCGCCGACAACGTGGGTGACAACGTGGGCGACTGCGCCGGTATGGCCGCTGACCTGTTCGAGACCTACGCCGTAACGGCTGTGGCCGCGATGCTCATCGGTCATTTACTGTTCCCGAAAATCCCGATGGCCACCGAATTCCCGCTGGTTCTGGGCGCCATTTCGATTATCGCCTCTATGATCGCTGTTTTCTTCGTCCGTCTGGGCAGCAGCGAATACATCATGGGCGCGCTCTATAAGGGCATGTTTGGATCGGCTATCATGGCAGGCATCGCCTTCTATTTTGCCACGATGCAGCTCATGGGCGATATCCCCGGCATCTCCGCCATGAACATTTATTACTGCACTCTGATCGGGCTGATACTGACGGTCGTAATCGTCATCATCACCGAATACTACACGGGCATCTACGGCCCGGTTAAGGCCATTGCCGAAGCGTCCACCACGGGCCACGGCACCAACATCATTTCCGGCCTGGCGGTTTCCATGCAGGCCACAGCTGCCCCGGTGCTGACGATCTGCTTGGCCATTTTTATGGCGCACAAATTTGGCGGACTTTACGGCATCGCCATGGCCGCCATTTCCATGCTCTCAATGACCGGCATGGTGATTGCGATCGATGCGTATGGTCCCATCACCGACAACGCCGGTGGTATTGCTGAAATGGCCGGAATGGATGACAGCGTCCGCGCCGTCACCGATCCGCTGGATGCCGTCGGCAACACCACCAAAGCCGTCACCAAGGGGTATGCCATCGGTTCCGCCGGTCTGGCCGCCCTGGTGCTCTTCGCCGCCTACGTCATGGAGTTCCAGATGCAGGGCGCTGAAAAAGCCATCAAATTCGACCTCTCAGATGTTAACGTCATCATCGGTCTGTTTATTGGCGGCCTGCTGCCTTATCTGTTTGCTTCCATCGCCATGAAAGCGGTCGGCAACGCCGGCGGCGCCGTAGTCGATGAAGTTCGTCGCCAGTTCCGTGAAATCCCCGGCATCATGGAAGGGACAGCCAAACCTGATTACGGTGCCTGCGTTGACATCGTCACCAAGTTTGCCCTGAAAGAGATGCTGGTACCGGCGCTGCTGCCTGTTATTGCGCCGCTTATCGTAGGCTTCCTGCTGGGCAAAGTCGCTTTGGGCGGCCTGCTGATCGGCTCCATCGTTACCGGTGTGTTCGTGGCACTGTCCATGACCACGGGTGGTGCCGCTTGGGATAACGCCAAGAAGTATATCGAAGACGGTCATCTGGGCGGCAAGGGCAGCGATGCCCATAAAGCGGCTGTCACCGGCGACACTGTCGGCGACCCTTACAAAGATACCGCCGGACCGCCTGTTAACCCGATGATCAAGATCCTGAACGTCGTTGCTTTGCTGATGGTTCCGTTCCTGATGTAATATGATCGACGTCAGTTCTTATTCTTGACGAAAAAAAGGATTGGTGCTCTTTGTGGCACCAATCCTTTTTTATTGATTGTTTTCCGCCGCTATGCTATTAGATTTCGAAATAGATAGAAATATTAGCCATTTTCGTGCGAAATGAAAGTTATATGACTGAAAAAAAAACCAAAGGCCAGAGTACCAAAGGTAAGGTCCGGAAATTTGCGATTGGTGATCTGGCAGTCTACCCGGCCCACGGCGTAGGCGAAATTACGGCTATTGAAACCCGTGTCGTAAACGGCGAAGAGCACGATTTCTACATCATGAAAGTGCTCGAAAACGGCATGGTGATCATGATTCCGACCTGGAATGTCGAATCGGTCGGATTACGCGATATCATCGATGAGAAGGACATTCCCAAAATTTATGCCGTGATGCAGGACCGCGATTCGGGATCGGGCGACAACCAGACCTGGAATCGCCGCTACCGCGAATATATGGATAAGATTAAAACCGGCAGCCTGTTCGATGTTGCCGAAGTATTTCGCGATCTTTTCATTCTGAAAATCACCAAAGACCTTTCCTTCGGCGAGCGCAAACTCTACGATACGGCCCAGGTTCTGCTTGTGAAAGAACTTTCCACGGCCAAGAAAGTTGACGAAAAAACCGTTCTGAAAGAAATCGAATCCCTTTTCGATGCGGAGGGGACCTGATCCCCGCGCCACCCACCTGGCAATGGATACCTCAAACGACTGTTTCTCCTTTAGCGTTTCGGAATTACAAATCGGCGTACGGTTAGACCTTGTCCTTTCCAATTTCCTCACGGATTGCTCGCGCTCCTACGCCGCGCAACTCATTCAAGAGGGGGCGGTGACGGTCAATTCCAGCGCCTGCAAGCCTTCCTATCGGGTTCGGTCTGAGGATCATATCTCAGGGCATCTACCGCCGCCGACACTTACCGACAATAAACCGGAACAGATCCTGTTTTCTATTCTATATGAAGATGCGTATCTAATTGTGATCGACAAACCGCCCGGTCTGGTGGTTCACCCGGCCCCGGGACATCCCTCCGGAACATTGGTCAACGGTTTGCTGCACCATTGCCCGGATTTGGCAGCCTTCAGCGGTGAGATCCGCCCCGGGATTGTCCATCGACTCGATAAGGACACCTCGGGTGTGATGGTGGTTGCCAAGCAGCCTGCCGTTCATGAACATCTGGCGTCGCAGTTTCAAAAACGGGCGGTTCACAAAACCTACCTGGCCATCGTTCGGGGGCGTTTCATGTCTGCGCAGGGGGAAATCCATTTACCGATTGGGCGGCATCCGACAGCCCGGAAACAGATGTCGACTGCTTCCGGCAAATCGCGCTCGGCCGAGACGCATTACCGCGTTAAAGAAGCCTTCAACGGCGCCGCACTGCTTGAGTTAGATCTGAAAACCGGCCGCACCCATCAAATCCGTGTGCATTGTGCGGCGCTGCATCACCCCGTACTGGGCGATCCCGTTTACGGCGGTCGCAACAACAACATCATTCAGGTCGGTGCCGGATCGAAAAAACGCACAGTCAGAATTCTAAGGCAAATGCTGCATGCCTGGCGGTTAGGGTTTTCGCATCCGGTTGATGGGGCATGGCGTCAGTTTGAAGCTGGCATTCCGGAAGACATGCAGACGCTGCTCATGCGTCTGCGTCACCCCAGTGATGGATAAACGATCAAAAGGGTAATGAGCCCTATTGTTTTAATGTATACGTTAGCCTAAATGCAGGCTGCCGAAAGCGCTTGTTTAGCATGAAAAAAAACCTACGAATTTCATCTTAAAAGGAAAAGGGCCCTGAGATCACTGATGTCCCAGGGCCCTAAAAAGGCGCTTCTATGCGATGAAAAGCCTTTTCAGCACACAGGGCGCAGGATTTTTCAGGCAGCGCATGAATCTTTGTCGTAGCAGATACGGCAGCAGTTGAGACAGCGGCTCGATTCGTGTTTGGCGTCGGCCTCGCTGATCACCTGGTCCACCTCGATCATAGAGTCGATCCGTTTAGCAACCGCCAATTCCGGCATGGGAGTGCGTTTAGACGCCACCACGCCGGGCACTGTTTGGAACAGGGACTCGGGGATATGGCGTTTGCGCAGGGACTTGGGGCTGCTCTGGATCTCTTCCCCGGTGATGTACTGGTGGATAGATCGGGCTGCCCGGCGGCCGCTGCCGATGGCGTCCACCACCAGGGACGGACCGGTGGCCACGTCGCCGCCGGTGAACAGGTAGGGCAGGCTGCACATCATGGTTTCCGGATCGTTGTCGAAAGTGTGCCAGCGGGTGATCTCGATTTTTTCGCGTTCCGGCTCCTTTTCAATGAAGCTGAGATCAGGTTGCTGGCTGATGGCTGAGATGACCATGTCCACATCCAGCACGGTTTCGGAGCCTTCGATGGGCACTGGGCGTCTGCGTCCGCTGGCATCGGGCTCGCCCAGTTCCATCTGCAGATATTCCAAGCCCCGTACATTGCCCTGGCCGTCGTCGAGCACTTGGGTCGGTGCGGCCAGGAACTGAAATTTGATACCTTCGTGCTCGGCGGCAACGATTTCCACTTCGTTGGCTGGCATCTCTTTGCGTGTGCGGCGGTAGACGATATAAACTTCTTCACAGCCCAGGCGCAGCAGAGTGCGCACGCAGTCGATGGCCGAATTGCCACCACCTACCACGGCAGCGCGCTTGCCCACGGGGATCTTTTTTTCCGGATGATCTGCCACGGTGGATAAAAACTTGATTCCTTGGGTAACACCGTTGAGTTCTTCTCCCTTGATACCCAGTGTGTAATCCTTCCAGGCACCGATACCCATGAAGATAGCCTCATAGCCTTCATCGCGCAGGCTCTGGATGGTGAAGTCCTCGCCCAGCCGGGTATTATAATGGACATCAATACCCAGGTTGAGGATGCCTTCGATTTCCCAGTCTAACACTTCGTCGGGCAGGCGGTATTCCGGGATGCCGTAGCGGGTGATGCCGCCCAGTTTGGACATGGCTTCGTAGATGGTGGGATGGTGCCCCAACCGTCGCAGGAAATAAGCGCAACTTACGCCTGTCGGCCCACCACCGATAACGGCAACCCGCTTGCCGGTTTCCGGGGCACAAGCGATCGGCAGGCGACGGCCGGAGTTCATTTCGTAATCGGCGACAAAGCGTTTAAGTTGATTGATAGACACGGCCTCATCTTCGATACCGCGTCGGCACATGTCTTCGCAGGGGTGTGGGCAAACGCGGCCACAGGAGAGTAACAACGGGTTGCGTTCGCGAATGGTATGCACGGCGCCGTCGTAATCGCCCTCTTTGATCTGGCGAATGTAGCGCGGAATATCAATCTCGGCCGGGCAGGTCTGCTGGCAGGGTGCCAGCGCATCGTCTTCCTGGTTAAAATGGAGCAGGCGCTCCGACATGGTGCGGACCCGGATAATATTCTTGGGGCAGGCCTTTTCACAGGCGCCGCACCCCACGCACTTGGCCTCGTCCACGACCGGGAAGCCGTTTGGTCCCATATGAACGGCATTGAACTTACACGCCGTGATGCAGTCGCCTTGACCCAGGCAGCCAATGCTGCAAATCCGTTGGCCGCCGTACAGGGCGGACAGGGCCTGGCAGCTGTTTACACCGTTATAGAGAAAATGGTTGTCAGCGCGGTCACCGCCGGTGCATTCGTTTTTGGACATCAGGGGCTCGGCGCTCCCCGGATCGACGCCCATCACACCGGCCACCGCCACGGCCGATTCCATCCCGGAGATGACACAGACGCTGGGCGCAGCTTGGCCGTTGACGACGGCTACGGCCGCTGCTGAACAACCAGCGTAGCCGCAGCCACCGCAATTGGCGCCGGAAAAAAAATACTCGACCTCGGCGATGCGCGGGTCCTCATAAACATAAAATACTTTCGAGGCGACACTGAGAACCAGACCACAGGTGGCGCCGATACCCATTAAAGCCATTACCGAAATGAAGACGGGTTCAAGCACGATGATCTCCTTGAAGCACTATACTTGTTGAAAACCCATAGGGGAGAGAGAAGAAACGTAGGGTTGCATGCGAAACGTAAACGGCGTGGTAATTTTTCATGTTGAGAGCAATGCACAACCTCGTCCGTTGAACGCCGAACCCGGCCGCGGCCAGCTAATGACCCGCAGGCCTGGATTAAACCATCCCCTTGAAAGCATAGAACGAGAGTGAAACGATGCCGGCCGTGACCAGTGCGATGGACGTGTCCTGCAACGGGCTGGGAACCCTGGCCAGCAGGATGCGTTCGCGCAGGCCGGCAAACAGAATAAGCGCCAGCCCGAAACCGGCCGCGTAGGAAAAAGACGCCACCAGCGCCTGCATGAAGGAATACTCCTTGTCGATATTGATAACACAGGCTCCGAACACGGCACAGTTGGTGGTGATCAGCGGCAGGAAAATACCCAGGCCGGCATAGAGCGCGGGAATGCTTTTTTTGAGGAACATTTCCACGAATTGCACCAGGGAGGCGATCACCAGAATGAAGGCAATGGTTCGCAGATACGTAAGTCCCAGCGGCGCCAGCAGATAGTTAAAAACCATCCAGGTAATCACACCGGCCAGGACCAGTACAAAAATAACCGCCATGGACATCCCCACTGCGGTTTCCATTTTCTTGGACGTGCCGAAAAACGGGCAGTTCCCCAGAAACTGAGCCAGCAGGATATTGTTGACAAAAATGCAACTGATGATGAGGACAAAATAATCGCCCATGGGTATCTCCTATTTGTTGCTCACCATGTTCATGAAGCACAGCATGATGCCGAGACACACAAACGCGCCGGGTGCCTGAACCATGAACTCGAAAGGTTGAAATCCGGGAAAGTAATTGGCGATATTGAAAATGGGGCCTTCAAAAAGCGGGGCTCCCCAAACGGTCAACGTTCCTGCGCCTAATATTTCACGCATACCACCAAGGGCGGCCAGGGAGAGAGTAAAGCCGATGCCCATTCCAAGTCCGTCCGCTATGGAGAGGAACACGCCATTTTTGAAGGCAAAGGCTTCGGAGCGGCCGAGAACGAGGCAGTTCACCACGATCAAGGGAATGAAAAGGCCCAGATCTAGAAAAAGCCTGTAGGCATAGGCTTGCATCAGCAGTTCCACCAGGGTTACGAAGGTGGCGATGATGATGATGAAGCAGGCGATGCGCACCTTGGGCGGGATGACTTTACGCAAGAGGGAGACAAGGATATTGGCAAAGACCAGAACAAAGGTGGTGGCCAACCCCATGCCAATGCCGAACTGCATCTTGGTGGTGACGCCCAGCACGGGACAGAGTCCCAAGACCAACCGGAACGGGGGAACCTCATCCCATAGACCCTTAACAAATTCATGCGTAATCGATTTCGCCATGGGGCTCTCCCTGTTAGTTGAAAGCTTTCAATTGTTCTTGAATTTGGGGTTTCAGCTTTTGGTAAATGTCTCCGGCATCGGCCGCCGCGGAGCAGACCGCCTGTGACGTGATCGTGGCCCCGCTCAGGGCATTGATCGGGTTGCCGACTTCGATCGGCCCCTTGGCATCGAGACCGGCGAATTGGGCCGCGAATTTGGGGTCTTCCTTGGCTTTGGACCCTAAACCGGCCGTTTCGCTGAGGGTGGTCACACCGACCCCGTAGATTTCGTCGTCAGCCACGTCGAAAGCGACAACGAGGCCGATATCACCGCCATACCCCTTACCAAAGGTTTCAAAGGCAACCATCTCTTTGCCATCGACTTTGGCAACGAACATGTCATATTTCTGGCCGTCCTCTTCGATACTGAATCGATCCGCCACGGGGTCGTTGGAGGCGTCCTTGAAAATAGCTTTAATGGCCGGGCCCTTGACCAACTGCAGCACCTGCATTTCGATTTGCTCTCGGGTGCCTTCCTTCACATAGGCCAGCACCCCGCCCGAAAGCGAACTCAGGATAGTGAGCACAACGACCATCTTTATCATTTCACCCATGTTAAGCCACCTTTCCCAATGCTTTCGGTCTGATCTTGTCCAGCAGTGGATTAACGAGATTCATCAACAGTACGGCTAAAAGAACACCATCGTGATAATTGCCGATATTGCGGATCAGCATGGTCATGACGCCGGCCCCGGCTCCGTAGATCAACATGGGCAGGAAGTTAACCGGTGAGGATGAATCTTCCGGCAGAAGAAAAAAAGCACCGACCAGCGTATAGCCGGTTAGAAGATGAAACATCGGTCCCGCATATTGATCCGGCGCAGCGAGGTGAAATATGAGCGCGGTCAGGAAAATCGCAGACAGAAAGGATACGGCGATTTCCCAGCGGATATAGCGTTTGGCCATCAGATAGGCGCCGCCACCGATGAGACCGAGACCGAAGGTGGTCCCGATACCGCCGATCTGTCGGCCCAGTAGAAGATTTCCAGGGGTAAAATCGGCAACGGCGGCGGTACCGAAGTTTTTGGCCAGACCCAGCGGATAGAGCGCATTGAATGAAAAGGAATAGTTAACGAGGGCGCCGTTGAAATCAAAAAATGCGCCCCAGGATACGGTCAAGATCATGAGTGAAACGACAACCGGGTGAAACGGATTGCCGCCGATACCGCCAAAGATATGTTTGCCGAGAATCATCATGACGAAGGTTCCGGTTATCACGACCCACCAGGGAGTGGTGGCGGGGATCAGCATGGCGAAAAGCAGACCCAGCAGGGCGGCATTGCCGTCGGTCACGGTGATGGTCCGCTTCGTGACCCGGTTCATCAGCCACTCCCAGAAAATGGCAGTGGAGATGGACATGGCGACGACCGCCACGGCGGGCAGGCCGTACTGCACGATGCCCAGCGCTACTGCCGGCATGGCGGCCAGAAGCATGCCATAATGCCGTTCCGCTACATTGCTGCCATTGTGCCAGAAAGGCGCATGCGAGACGATGAACATTTTTTCACTACGCATTCGAGGCCTCCGCTGCCGTCAGTCGGGAAAGTTCGTATTTTGCAAGTCGGATATATTGAAAGATGGGAATATGGGCGACACACACGAAGCTGCAGAAGCCACAGTCGACACAGGAATCAAGGTCGTAGAGCTCGGCACCGTCCTCGTATTGGCCCGCTTCGAGAAACCGTACCAGCATATTGACCTGGACCCGTGTAGGGCATACACGCACACACTCCCCGCAGTTGATGCAGGGGTAGTCAGAGACCAGGGAGACATCGGCGGCACCCTGCACCAGAATGGCATCGGTATCAGCCTGAATCGGCCGCTGTTCGTCAAAGATGGCGGAGCCGGTCATGGGGCCACCGACGATCAGGCGGTCTCCGTCGCCCGTTTGGATCTGGTGGGCAGCCAATACATCGGCGATCGGTGTGCCGATCCGGGCTGAAATGATGGTTTTGTGGCCGTTTTTATCCACCAGCGTGACGGTTTTTTCGAAAGGCACCTGGCCGGAATCGAACGCTTTACCGATGGATGCCACGGCTTCGGCGCTGAAGAAGGCAAACCCCATTTCTTCACACGATTTACCTGCTGGGATTTCCTGGCCAAAGGCCTCATAGATAATCAATTTGGGATTGGCCGCCGGATATTCAGAGGCCACGGCTTTGAGTTCATCAGCACCGGTATGGCCGAACCCCTGCACGAGATCGCGGGGCACGGCAATGACAACATGGCTGACGCCGGTGGCGGCTTTCAGAATATCGATGCCACGGTTGATGGCATGCATTTCCGACTTGATAATAAACTGGTTGGTGGCCACCAGAAGATCGGCATCGACGCCGGCCACCACAAGGGTATGAATGGTGTGGTCGCCGGATTGAAACAGATGCAATGGTGGATTACCGGGCGCGCCGGCCAGCCATTCGGTCAGGTTGGCCAGGGTCGGTTCCATACCGCCCGGGCCCTCCGCCATTACTTCGGCCGCGGCCAAGGCAATGTCGATGGCCGTGTAATTCTTGCCGAAATCTCCGGACATGGGCCGAACGGATGAAATCGTGCCCGTAACACTGGAAATTGCATACGCCGGACGATCCGTAAAGGGTGTGATCTTTTGGCCCGTCTGCACGGCATCGCCTGATTTCAGAGCGATTTGGGATTGGCGCTCGAGTTTTTCTTCGACCAAAAGCGTGGCGGTTCCGGAGCTGGTAACGTGTTGTGGCCCCAGCGGCGTTTTATGCAGCAGTTCGTAATGGATGGCGGCGGTGGCCGGGCGGCTAAATGCGTTGTTCATCATAATTTGACCCTTCTGAGCGCAAGACGGCGAAACACCGTGGAAATTACCGGACCTGTGTCAAAACTATTGTGCATGACATTCCGAACAGGCACTTTTCACCGGTCCGGCCCCAATCCCGCTGTGGCAGTTCGAACACTGATCGTGGGATGCATCTGGCTGGGACGGCATTTGGGTGTCTTCAATGTCATCGGCGTCATGGCAGTCCAGACAAACCTCGGGCGGCGGAGCGTTTTCTTCCGGGTTTTTGAGATGGCATTCACTGCAGGCGATAAGCCCTGCCTCGTCATCACCGGGGTGATGATGGCAATCATAGCAAGAAACGTCGTATTCGGTGGCATGCTTGGCATGCTCGAAAAGGACGTTGCCAGTGGCGCTGCGATACTGGATTCGGAGGGGCTCATCCGGGGGTTTAACGGGAAAAGCGGCGTAACAGAAAAGACCTACAATAAAGAGAATGACAGCCACGCTGTAGACCAGCTTCAAATCTCTCTCTGAAGTCATAGTCGATCCGTTCCTTAATTTGGTTGGGTTACAGGTGCAGTGGGCGCGGCAAACTGAAGTACTTCAACTACCACACGGGGTCCGTTTCTGGCAAGTGCTTTTTTTTATAGGGAAAATTACGTCTTACCAAAAAATATACGTAGTGAAAAAACCCTTCGTTCGAAAAAGACGGGCTAAAACAAGGGCTTGAAAAAAGGGGGTTTGGTAGTGGACCTAAATGGGCGTTGACGGGCATGGAAAACCACCCCACGGGAGTTCGACGTGCGGATCGGCGTCATCATGCCGGACAGGCCCCGCAACGGGTGCAGCCGGCGGGCGGGCAGGGCGGCGTCATTCGTCCTTGCAGGGCTTTCTGGTAGTCATGCCAGAGAAATGTTTTGCTGATGCCGGTTTCGATGAAATCCCAGGGTAGAATCGCGTCACGGTCGCGCTGCCGGGTGACATAGGCGGCCGTGTCCAAAGCGCTCTGTTTGAGGGCCTGACTCCAGTTGCCGCCTGAATGGTGCCGCTGCAGCAGAAGGTCGGCAACACGGCGATCGCCGCGGGAAAGGAGGGCTTGAATATAGCCGTCACGGATTTTTCCCATCTGGAACCGCAGGTTGGCAATGGTTTTGAGTCCGCTGCGCAGGATACGGGCTTTGGTCTGGAGCGCAGCGACGGTATCCATGACCGTCCATTGGAAGGGGGTGGCGGGTTTAGGAATAAAGGGGTTGGCATGAACGGTTATAGTGCCGATGCGCTTTTGCCGGCGGCTGGCGTCCAGAAACACCGATTTGATTTGCCGGCAAAGGGCAACGATAGCATGGATGTCTTCCTCGGTTTCGGTGGGCAGGCCCACCAGGAAGTAGAGCTTGAGATTGGGGATGCCGGCCGTCACGATTTTATCGGCGGCACACAGAATATCTTCCTCGGCCAATCCCTTGTTGATGACATTCCGCATGCGCTGGGAGCCGGCTTCGGGCGCGATCGTGGCGGTTTTGGTGCGGTTGGCTTTCAGCACCTGCAGCAGATCGTCGGTGAGGGCATCCGCGCGCAGTGAACTGAACGAGAAGCGCAGATCGGCGCCCTTAAACTGTCGGCAAATGGCGCTGAGATCGGGATAATCCGAAACCGCAGCCCCCACCAGGCCCACGCGGGAAGCGCGCGCCATGGCGTGGTGGATGCTTTCCGTCAAAAAGGCGGGATCGCGGTAACGTGTCGGGCGATAGATAAACCCGGCGCTGCAGAAACGGCAGCCATGGGGGCAGCCACGGCTGACTTCGATCAGGCAGGTATCGGCAAACGTGGTCTCGGCGGTCACTACGGTGGAGGACGTGTCGATCGTTGCGACATCCGGCATCCGGGCCAGGTTCACCGTGGCGGGAAATCCCGGGTCGGGGGTAACCGTGGCGATGTCGCCGTGGGCATCATAGGCGATGGCATAGGCCGCCGGGACATAAGCGCCGGGAACGGTCTCGGCCGCCTGCTTCAGAAATTGGCGGTGGTTGGACGTTTGCCGATAGCAATCCATGAAATCCGGCAGGATGGCTTCGGCTTCACCGATGAGGAGGATGTCGGCAAACGGCGCCAGGGGCTCGGGGTTGAGCATGGCGGCGATCCCGCCGATGACGACGAGGGGATGGGCGGCGGTGCGTTCGTTTGCCGGAAGGGGCAGCCGGGCACGGTCTAAAAACTGGAGGATGTGCGGGTAGTCGTTTTCAAAGGACACCGAAAAGGCAAGCATATCGAAGGCCGTGGGCGGTCGGTCGCTTTCGATGGATCGCAGCTTGCCGTCGGCCTTGTCGGGCAGGCAGAAGCGCTCGCAGACAACATCATCGAAGGCGTTAAACTGGCGGTAAACCGTCTGGTACCCCAGATTGGACATGGCCAGGCCATACCGCTGGGGAAAGATCAGGCCGACATGGCATTTCCCCGGCCATGGTTTTAGAATGACACCGGATTCCGCAAAGGCAACACTGGAGGGTGGTGAGGGGTGTTTCTTCATGTTGTCTGACTTCCCGGGACGCCGCTGTTCTGGACGGGTACGGCAGGGTCGGTGCCGGCGCAAGGGGGGGCGCGCCTGGCATCGACCGTGACGCTGAACGTTGCACCAGAATAACGGCTCCCGGCCGAAAGTCAATGCAAGCCGTCATTGTAAACCGCGAGTTCAGCACCGGGTTATCCGGTACGGCATCCCGGGGAGTCAGAACTACCGGTGTCAGTCCGCTTTGCGCCGCAGAAAGGTCGGCACATCCAGATCACTCTCATCGATGGCTTCGCTGTCAAAGCCGCCTAGCGACGATCCCATGGACCCGCCTGCCACTTTGCGCCGCCGCATGAAAGCCGGTTCATCGTAATCCACGGTATGTTTCAGATCATCGGCCGTTACCGGGCGCAGTTTGCCGCCGTAGGTTTCATCGACAATCTTTATCGGCGCCTCCTCCTGAGGGGCGCTGCCGCCGATCCCGGTGGCAATGACGGTCACGCGCATTTCATCCCCCAGGCTGTCATCCACCACGGTACCCCAGATGATATCGGCCTCCTCCCCGACTTCGTTGTAAATGCGATCCGAGGCTTCGGTCATTTCTTCCATGGTCAGTTCGCTCGTGCTCGTAATGTTCATCAGGACCCCTTTGGCACCGGAGATGGAGACATCTTCCAGCAACGGATGGGAGATGGCCCGCTCGGCGGCTTCGACGGCCCGGTTTTCACCGCAGGCCGAGCCGATGCCCATGATCGCCATGCCGGCTTTGGACATGGTGGCCTTGACATCCGCAAAGTCCAGATTGACCAGACCCGGCATCATGATCAGGTCGGTAATGCCCTTGACGGAATGCAGCAGGACCTCATCGGCGCGCCGGAACATTTCCAGCATGGTGGCCTTTTTGGAGGCCAGTCCGCGCAGGCGGTCGTTGTTGATGGTGATGGCGGTGTCGGCCATCTGCTTCAGGCTTTCCAGCCCCTTTTCGGCCTGGCGGGCGCGTTTCTTGCCCTCGAAGGAGAACGGCTTGGATACCACGGCTACGGTCAGGATGCCGAGTTCCTTGCAGATTTCGCCTATCACGGGGGCCGCGCCGGTACCGGTGCCACCACCCAATCCGGCGGTAATAAACACCATGTGGCTGCCTTCCAGGGCACTGCGGATCGCATCGGCGGTTTCGATGGCGGCTTCCCGGCCGATTTCCGGTTGGGCGCCGGCGCCCAGGCCTTCGGTCAGCCGTTCACCCAGTTGGATCTTGACCGGGGCCTTGGACACTTCCAGGGCCTGGGCGTCGGTGTTGGCGGCAATGAATTTCACCCCCTGGAGATTCGATGAAATCATGTTGTTGATGGCGTTTCCGCCGGCGCCGCCGACGCCGATGACCTTGATCTTGGCGGAATTTTCATTGTCGACGTAGGTAAACATAGTTCCCCCCTTTTCCATTAGATGATGTGGGCCCGCGGCTCTCGGTGTACAACTGTAAGCCGCCGGCAAATAGCCTGCATGTCAGACGACATCCTTGAACCAGCGTTTCATCTGAGTCACGATGCGGTTGAAAATATGGGCGTCGCGAATTCTGAATTTCTTTTCCGTCTGGTTTTTGGCGCCATAGAGCACCAGACCGACCCCGGTGGCGTACATGGGATTGTTGACCACATCCACCAGGCCGGTAATGCCCTGGGGTTTGCCGAGTCGGGTCTGCAGGTTGAAAACGGACTCGGCGATTTCGGTGGTTCCCTCCAGCAGGGAGGTGCCGCCCGTGAGGACCAGACCGGACGGAATGCTGTTTTCCAGGCCGGCCCGGTAGACTTCCCGCTTGGCCAGGGTAAAGATTTCCTCCATGCGCGGTTCCAGGATTTCGCCCAGGATCTGGCGCGGCAGTTTGCGGGCTTCCCGTCCCCCCATGCCGGGGACTTCGATCATGTCATCGGCACTGACGCTTTTTGAAAGGCAGGTGCCGTAGCGGGTTTTGATTTTTTCGGCATCGGCATGGGGCGCCCGCAAGCCGATGGCGATGTCGTTGGTCAGGTTGTTCCCGCCTAACGCCAGCACGAAGGTGTGGCGGATGTTCTTGTCGGAGAAAATGGCCAGATCGGTGGTGCCGCCCCCCAAATCCAGCAGGGCCGTTCCCAGTTCTTTTTCTTCGCCGGTCAGCACCGCCTCGCCGGAGGCCAGCGACTCCAGGACGATGTCGCACACGTCGAGTCCCGAGCGGTTGCAACATTTCACGATATTGTGGGCCGAGGTGACCGCCCCCGTGACAATGTGAATCTTGGCCTCCAGCCGGACGCCGGCCATACCGACCGGGTTCTGGATGCCGGCCTGTTCATCGACGATATACTCCTGGGGGAGCACGTGGATGACTTCGCGGTCCATGGGAATGGCGACGGCACGGGCGGCATCGATGACACGTTCGACATCGGTTTCGGTGATTTCCGGGCCTTTGATGGCAACGATGCCGCGGCTGTTGAAGCCGGTGATATGCCCGCCGGCAATGCCGGTGTAGACCGATGAAATTTCGCACCCGGACATCAACTCGGCTTCTTCCACGGCTTTTTTGATGGAGTCCACCGTGGCTTCGATGTTGACGACGACGCCCTTGCGAAGCCCGATCGAGGGGTGTGTGCCGATGCCGATGACATTGACCTCCCCTTGGGAAAGCTCCCCGACCACACAGCAGATCTTGGTCGTCCCGATATCAAGGCCCACAATCAGATTGCCTCGTCCCTGCATCCTACACCTCCTTCCGGGCGTCTTCGGTGGCAATGGTCCCCGCCGGATTGACGACAATACGGTGGCGATTGTTCAAATCGATGGACTGAAACCCGTCGTACCGCGGGTTTTTCTTTAAATAGGTGTCAATGGTTTGCAGCGTGGCATATTTTTCATCAAAAGCGTCGAACCCCAACATAACGGTGCGATAGCCCTGCGACTGTCGGTCATCGGCTATGAAAATGGTCAGACCGAGGGCTGGATCCGCATGGATTTCACGAATCCGGTCCACAAGGTCGAGCCGGTTGGAGCGTTGCCGGGGCTTTAGCAGCTGCAACACCGACCGCATGACCGGTGTGGGCGCTTCGGCATCAACCCCCAGGTCGGTATAGATCAGGCCGCTGACCACCGGTACGTCTGGTGTTTCACCGGGCGCCACCTCTTTGAAAACCGCGCCTTCGTCATTCATCAAAAACCGGCGGCCGAGATCCAGCACGGCCAGGCTGGTCTGCTCGCGGATGCGGATCCGCAGGCGGTCGGGGATGTCCCGGGTCACCTGAGCCTCGGCGATCCAGGGATGTGCCAGCAAGCGTTTGCGAGCGGTCGTCAGGTTGACCGTCAGGATATTGCGGGCTTCCGCCAGACCGGCCTGGTGCTTGACGATCGCCGGGGTCAACCGCTCGCATCCGGTGATGGTGATGGTCCGGATGCCAAGCCGGTCCGTCTGGGTGATCCAGTCGTGCCCGAAGATCAGCATCAGGTTGAACAGGCCGAAGGCCGTCAGCGCTAGGACGATCCGGGTCGACCGCAGGGTTCCGGACCAAAGGGTGCGGTGCCGGTTCTTGGGCCGGCCTTTGTAGGTGTTTTGCCGGATACGTTTTTTTCGTCGAAACATGCCGGTTCCTGTTGTGTCGCCAATCCCCTTCCCGGGGATCAGGCGAGCTGTTGTAAAAGGGTCTCTCCCAGCTTTAAAATGTCGCCGGCCCCCATGGTCATGACAATGTCGCCCTCGCAGACGTCACGCCGGAGCAGCGCCAGGGCTTCTTCGAAACCGTCCGTGCAGGTGACATCCTTGTGGCCGTGGGCCTGAATGCCCTCGCAGAGCAAGGTATGGCTGACGCCGTCGATCTTTGCTTCCCCGGCGCTGTAGATCGGCACCAGGATCAGCTGGTCGGTCTGGTAGAAGGCCCGTGTGAATTCGTCGAAAAGGGCCTGGGTGCGTGTGTAGCGATGAGGCTGGAAAACCCCCACGATGCGCTGGTCGGGCCAGCTGGTGCGCACCGACTGCAGGGTCGTTTTGATTTCGGTGGGGTGGTGGGCGTAGTCGTCGATCACGGTGACGCCTTTGGCCGACCCCTTGATTTCCAGCCGTCGCCGGACACCCTCCAGATTTTCCAGGGCGGACCGGATGGTGTCGAACGGGATATTGAGTTCGACGCCGACGGCGACACTGGCCAGCGAGTTGTAGACATTGTGGATGCCGGGCAGGCTCAACCGGATGGCCCCTAAATGACGGCCCCGGTGGTAAACTTGGTAATGGCTGGTGAGTCCCTCACACTGGATTTCACGGGCCTGATAATCGGCCTGACGGCTGACGCCGTAGGTCGTGTAGCGCTTCTTGATGTGGGGAATCAGATCCTGGACGTGTTCGTTGTCCAGGCAAAGGACGGCCAGACCGTAAAACGGGATACGATCGATGAAGCGCGCGAATGTTTCAACGATAGCTTCCAGGTCATCGTAAAAGTCCAGGTGCTCCCGGTCGATATTGGTGACCACGGCGATGCT
>Ga0180430_10001885_pt1 | contig 19744 bp, 14 predicted proteins | sample SS_ome_9_FD_132999 | JGI IMG/M metagenome (GOLD analysis project Ga0180430, IMG submission 132999) | Hypersaline lake sediment archaeal communities from the Salton Sea, California, USA - SS_1_S_2 metaG | ecosystem: Environmental > Aquatic > Non-marine Saline and Alkaline > Hypersaline >... | reverse complement strand
CGCCTGCTTCGACGACGGCGAATACGTGGCGATCGCCCCGGCTGCCGAAAACGAGGACGGCACCGTGGCGCCGCGCCGCGGGGTGACTTTGACCGCGGCGGCCTGGAGGGAGCGGGTCCGCGCCAAGGGTGGGATCGACCGGTGCTTCGGCACCCGGCTCGGTCTCTTCGTGCGGATCAACCCGATGCGAAAGGACGGGTCGCGCAACGAGGACGTGACCGCCTTTCGCCATGTCCTCGTCGAGTTCGATGGCGGCCCCGGCGGCGTTCCCTTGCCCAAGGAAGAACAGCACGCCGCGATCCGCGCGAGCGGCTTGCCCGTCTCGGCCCTGATCGACTCGGGCAACAAGAGCCTCCACGCCTGGGTCCGGGTCGAGGCCGCCGACGAGCGCACCTACCGGCAGCGGGTCGAGCAGGTCTGGGCCTGCTTCGCGGAGGGCACCCTCGACCGCCAGAACCGCAACCCGAGCCGCCTCTCGCGCTGTCCCGACGGGTGGCGCACCGTCGAGGGCGTCCCCCGGCGCCAGCAGTTGCTCGCGCTCCGGTTCGGGGCGGAAAGCTGGGACGCCTGGGAAGCGGACCGGGCCGCCGCCACCGCCGGCGAGGCGCTCCGGGTGTCCCGGCTCGCCGCCTACGACACCTCGCACGACCCGAACAACGTGCTCGGCTCGCGCTGGCTGTGCCGCGGCGGCTCGCTCGTCTTCGTGGGGCAGTCGGGGATCGGCAAGTCGAGCCTCTGCATGCAGTTGCTCCTTCTCTGGGCCCTGGGCCGGTCCGCCTTCGGCATCGCCCCGGAGCGGCCCCTGCGTTCGCTCCTGATCCAGGCGGAGAACGACCTCGGCGATCTCGCCGAAATGTACCAGGGCGTCCGCCGCGGGGTGGGGCTGGATCGCGACGACGAACGGCGCCTCGAGGACCGCGTCGTGATCTACCGCGACACGACCCACACCGGGGCGGAGTTCGTGGCCCTGGCCGAGGCCCTCGTCGACCGTCACCGGCCCGACCTCGTCTGGGTCGATCCGCTGCTCAACTACATCGGCGACGACATGTCCGAGCAGAAGGTGATCAGCGCGTTCTGCTGTCATCACCTCAACGCGGTGAGCCTCCGCACCGGCGTGATCTGGTGCCTGATGCACCACACCGGGAAGCCGAGCCGCGATCCCAAGGCGGCGAGCCACTGGACCGCGAGTGACCTGGCCTACAGCGGCATCGGCAGCTCCGCCCTGACGAACTGGGCCCGCGAGGTGGCGGTGCTCGCCCGGATCCGGACCGCCGACGGGGAACCGCCCACCTTCCAGTGGAGCATGACGAAGCGCCGGCTCCGGGCCGGGCTGCGCACGATGACCGGCGAACCGGCCGACACCATTTTCCTCCGCCACGGGACCGGAGGCGGCATCTGCTGGGAGCAGTGTGCGGAGCCCGCCGGCGATGCGCCCGTCGAACGCAGGGGCCGCGTCTCGGACTTCGATCCTGCGGCTTTTTGCGCCGCCTTGCGGCCGTTCGGCGGCGTGCTGACCCGCGCCTGCGAGGCCGAGGTGGCTGCCACTCTCGGTGTCAGTGTCCGCACGGCCTGGCGCTGGTGGAACCGATTCAAGGACAACGACTCATGAACTCTGCTGACAATAGGGAAAGACGTGCTGACACAACCCGGGACGCCGCTGCTGTCAGAGCTGACACACCCCCCGTCCTTCAGGACGGGGTGTCAGTCCTGACAGCGGCGGCAGCAGCCTGCGGAAGGGAGGGACGCGAGCGATGACGGAACCCGACGAGAGCCCGTGCGATGCCGGCGCCGCCTATGCCGTTCGCCAGCAGTCCCGCGACGAGGATTACCGCGAGGCCTATGCCGAGTGGATCGCCTCGCTTTCGCCCGAGGAGCGGCGCCAGGTCGAGGAACTGGGCGTGGACGAGCCCTCCGTGCCCGGAGCCGGCACCGGGGCCCCCAGCGGCGACATGGCCGAATCGCCCCGCGCCTCCTGCGGCTCGCCGGGGGACGCTCCCGTCGGCGACGAACCGGCGGAGGATCCCGGCGACGAGCGGCTCCACGATCTCCTGCGCCGCCTCATCGGCGAACTGATCGGCCAGGACAACGCCCGCCTCTCCCTCGAATGCCTCGCCCTGGTCACCGGTCTCGCCTACTGCGGCGACTCGATGACCGACATCGCCAAGCGCCACGGCGTGACCCGCGCCGCGGTGAGCAAGCGCTGCGTCGAGTTGACGCGCGCCCTCAACGTGAAACCCAGCCGCGCGATGCGCTCGCTCCCCGCCCGGCGGAGTTACCGCCGCGCCCGCCTCCAGCACCTCGAATCCCAGTCATGAGCATCGCCCTCGCCGATTCCCCGAAGTTCACCATCAGCCGCACCGGCCTCGAGGTGCACGATCATCTCTCCTTCGAGGAATGGTCGTCCCTCGCGCCTCTCCTCAACGAGGCGGCCCGCGGCGTGGCCTTCGTCATCGGCGACTGGCTCCTCTACGGCCGGGACCGCTTCGGCACACAGGAAGCCGACTCCCGGCAGGCCGCTCCCGCCCGCCGGGTCCGGTCCGAGGACTACGAGGCCGCGATCCAGATGACCGGCCTCGACCGCGCCACCCTGCACACCTACGCCCACGTGGCGCGCCGGGTCCCGCCTTCGTTGCGCAACAAGCAGCTTTCCTGGGAGCACCACAAGATCGTCGCCAAGCTGCCCCCGCCCGAGCAGGAGCGCTGGCTTTCCCTCGCCGCCGATCACCTCGACGATGGCCGGCCCGTCTCGACCCGGCGCCTGCGCCGCTCGATCTCGGCCGGTCGTCTCATCGAGCCGAGCGAGGTGAACCTGCCCGAGAACGACCGCGGCATCGAGAACCACATCCCCTTCGTGAACCGCCTCGTCGCCTGGTGGGCGCGGATGAAGGACAAGGGCTGGCACGAGCACGCCTCGCCCGAGCAGCGCGCCGCGGTGAAGCGCGATCTCGCCCCGATCGTGAAAATCTACGACGAACTCTGAACCCCCTCCCGACCTGTGCCCATGACCACGAATCCCGACACCGCATCCGCTCCCGACTTCGACGAACTCCTCTCCGCCGACGACCTCCTCCGCAAGCACGCCCACATTCACCTCCGCGAGTTGCTCGAACTGCACTGGCGAGCCGCCCGCGATTCCGCCGACGAGGACGGGCGCTTCGCGATCAGTTTCCGGGTCGCGGTGAGCGACGGAGCGCCCGCCCGGGTCAAGGTCACGAGCCGGATCGCGACGACGGTCACCGACGAGATCGAGAGCACGGTAAACGATCCGGCCCAGGCGGAGTTGCTGTGAGTTCACTGATGCCTCGTCTTCGCTACCGCCCCCGGCCCGCCGGTTCCCGGCTCGAGGAACGGTTTCTTCTCCTCTGGCGGGAGGCGGGCGGTCCCGAACTGGAGCGGGAATACCGCTTTCACGACACCCGACGCTGGCGGGCCGACTTCGCCCACCGGGAGAGCCGCAGCCTCATCGAGATCGAGGGCGGCATCTGGGTCCACGGCCGCCACAACCGCGCCGCCGGTTTCAACGCCGACCTGGAGAAATACCTCGAGGCAGGGCTGGCCGGCTGGCGGGTCTTTCGGCTCGGCCCGGACCAGATCACGGCGCCGGTGGTGCGGCGGCTGGTGGACCGGGTGCGATCCTTTGCCGCGGAAGACGCCTGAGCATTCCGCTGCTATCCTGACGCCCATGACAGCGGACACGCTCTCCGTCGTCGCCCTGAGCGACACCCACGGCATGCACGAGAAGATGCGGCGCCCGGTTCCGGACGGCGACGTGCTCGTCCATGCGGGCGACTTCTGCGGACACGGTTCGATCGACGAGGTCGTTGCCTTCGCTCGCTGGATGGGCGCCTTTCCCCACCGGCACAAGCTCGCCGTGCCGGGCAACCACGACCGGCCCGTCGAGGAATCTCCGCACGACTGCCGCGCGCTCTTCGCCGGTGAGGGGATCCGGCTCCTCCTCGGGGAGACCGTCGAGATCGAGGGCTTCCGCTTTTTCGGGTCGCCGTACACGCCCACCTTTCTGAACTGGCATTTCATGCGGGACCGGGGCGAGGCGATCCGTGCCGAGTGGGAAGCGATCCCGAACCGCGCCGATGTGGTGATCACCCATGGTCCAGCCTACGGTCATGGCGACCTCTGTCCCCCGTGGAGGGGCGAGCCGCCCCGGCACGTGGGCTGCTTCGAGTTGCTCGCCCGCCTGCGAGTCGTGCGCCCGGCCTTCCACGTCTTCGGCCACATTCACGAGGGCTACGGGGTGACGATCTCGGACGAGATACCGGGCACGACCTTCCTCAACGCCTCGATCTGCACGGAGGCCTACCGGCCCGAGAACGCGCCGCACGGCTTCACCCTGCTTCGCGGCGAAGCGGATGCGTGACGCAACAAACGGGAGTCGCGGAACGGGAGGGGTAGTTTGTTGCGTCACCGGCGGTGACTCGCGTTCGATGCGGGCGAGACGATGAGTCGCGCCGTTCGGGTCCGAGGCGGTGTGGCGTCGACAGCTTGCCGGTTTCCACTCGGCCGGCCGGCCCGCGTTTGGCCATCAGGACCGGGAACTCTTTGGACGTGAACGGTTTGCGGGACGCCGTGGCGGCACGCGTCCGGGTCGCAGGGCGAAAAAGTGGAAAGCGGGAAGCGGACCTCTCATGGAATTTGCCGATGGGTGGGAGCCCAGTGGTGACGATGCGCTCGCGGAAATAGATTTCCTGTTCTTGCCGTAACGTGCGACGAGCCCCCCCCCAGGATGGCCGCGAAAACCTCTGCGGGAAGCGCGAGAAAGGCGAGGAGAGGACGTCCCGGACGGCGCGGGGTATCCGGAGGGCCGCGGGGCCGCGACCCATGCGTGTGGCCCGGAAGACGCCGAGCCGTTCCGCAGCTGCTTGAACCTCCCGAGGCGCCTTTTGACATCACGGCCGAGGCATGTCCCGCCTCGACCTCTCCTCCCTCTCCGTCGCCGACGCCCGCCTCGTCCAGCACGGGCTGAAGGCGCTCGGCTTCTACTCGGGCACCACGCGCGGCCGCCCCGGGCCGAAGACGAAGGCCGCCTACGAGCGCTACCTCGGCGGAGTCGAACGGTCGGGCGACACCAGCGACCTGGCGCGCCGGATCGTGGAGCTGGCTGCCGCCGAAGTCGGGGTGCGCGAAGTGCCTCGCAACTCCAATCGCGGGCCGCGGGTCGAGGAATACCAGCGCGCCACCTGGCTCGACGGGACGGGCTGGCCCTGGTGCGCGGCCTTTGTCTGCTGGCTCGTGCGGGAGCTGGAGAAGGACTTCGACCTGCCCTTCGCGCGGCCCCGCACTGCCGGCGCCTGGGACTTCGAACGCTGGGCCCGCGACGAGGGCGTGAAGCTCTTCAAACCCCGCGCCCGGATCCGGGCCGGCGACATCGTCGTCTTCACCTTCTCCCACATCGGCCTCGCCGCCGACGACGAAGCCCATGGCAAGGTCGCCACGATCGAGGGCAACACCGATTCCAGCGGCTCCCGCGAGGGCGGAGGGGTCTATCGCAAGACGCGCGCCACGTCGCTGGTGCGCTCGCACATTCGGCTGGAGCTGGGGTGAGGGAGGGATCCTCCGAAGCACAGAAATCCCCTCTCAACGATAAGGGAGACCTTGTCTTCCTCGCCGACGACTCGTTCACAGTGAACGAGTGGCCCGTTCTACCGTAAGGGCGAACCGAAGGCAAAAATCACGTGAAGCGCCCGGCGACTTCAGCGGTGAAATCGCCAGCGCCGCAGGAGTGTGTTCACGCAGCGCCGAATAGCGGACGTACTACCGATCAGTTCGACATCCCAGGATAGCCTTGACGAAAGCGAAGTTTTTCAGTCAAACTATTTGGGAGTAAGCCCTTTTCACCACTTCCTCCCCCTGTCTCCTCCTAACCGAGGCGATGCGCAGTAAAGTTGGGTTGGGAAACGGAGCCAGAAGATGACTTCAGCTGGATACAACTTTAAGAAGCTGGCAAGGCTTATTGTACTGGTTCAGCGGGAATCGGACAATCGAGGTGTCAGTCTTATGGAATGAGTCGGCGGGTTGGTGTTGGTGTCAGGCGGCTACTGATGCCGCCTCGGGGCCAGCCTCCCGTTCGGCGTCAAGAACTGTCCTCGGCTCGGTCCGAGTTTCTCGGACCGGCGCCTGCGGGATTTCTTGACACCTCTCTTGCGAGGCCGGCAATGGATTCGTATCGCCTTCCTTCGGAGAAGAAAAGCGGTTTTCTTCTTGGGCGGCGTCGCGGCGTTCCTGCCGGGCCCGAGCGAGCCGATCGCGGCGCCTTTTTTGCCACGCTTCGTGTTCGCCGCGCAGTCGCACCATCGGAGGAAGATATCCGACGGCTCCGTGCAGGCACACCTCATTGTAATCGTCGATGTAGGCAGCGAGAATGCGGCGGGCGTCCTCGACGTCGGCCGGTGCGTTGGGCCGGATTCCTTCGCCCTTCACGGTTCGGTGAAAACGCTCCAGCTTGCCGTTGGACTGCGGGTAATAGGGGGCTGTGCGCACATGGCTCATCTCGCAAATGCGGATGAATTCCTTGAAGTCCTTGCTCAGGAACTGGGGACCGTTGTCGCTGATGATCCGCGGCGTCTGCCCGGGATAGGTCTCGCGAGCTTTCTGCAGAACGATTTCCGCATCGGTGTCGGTCATGTTTTCGCTCAGCCGCCAGGCAAGCACCGCGCGGCTGCACCCGTCGAGCACGGTCGCCAGAAAATAGAACGTGCCGCCCAACTTGATGTAGGCGAAGTCGATGTGCCAGTGCTCGTGCGGGCCGAGAGGCTGCTCGAAGCCTCTTCCCTTGCGGGAGGGCTCGCGGTTCCACCGGCGCAGCAGGCCCGCTTCCGAAAGCACGCGATAGGTCGTCGAAGGACTCACCGCCACGATGTCTTCGTCATTCATCAGCCAGGTCAGCCGGCGATATCCGGCCTCGAGATGTTCCGCTGCGTAGGCGAGGATGGCCTCCTTCTCCCAGGTGAGGATCCAGTGGGTCTTGGGCAGGGTTCCATTGTGCCGGTTGGGCTCCCCGTTGCGCCGCACCCAGTCGTAGTAGCGGTTGCGGGGAAGCCCAATCCACTCCAAGAGACGGACGATCGCGATCTCGCCACGCTCGTGCCAGTGGGCGACGAAAGAGACGATTTCTGCGCGGACATCCGCCGGGACCCAACGGCGGCTCAGGCTTCCCCATTGCGCTTTTTTGCTTCGATCAGCGCTTCGACCGCCTCGCAAAGCACTTCGTTCTTTCGGGCGAGTTTGGCCTCCAGCTCCTCGATTCTCTCGTCCTTTCGTTGCAGCGGCGAAGGGCCGGGCTTCTTCGCCTCGAACAGACCGGCGGCATTGTCGAAGAGCTGTTTCTGCCAGTTGTAGAAGAGGGTCGGCGAGATCGAGTACTCCTCGCACACTTCGGAGACGGGCTTCTTCTCGGCGAGGTGCAGCTTGAGGATCCTGGTCTTTTCTTCGGGGCTGAAACGGCGTCGTTTTCTTTTCGGCATTTTCGTGATCAGGTTGAGCCGATCACTCCATAAGATTCAACCCCCATTTGTCCGACTCCATCTGAAGCGCAACAGGACCGAGGTCACGGATCAGGCTTCGACAGATCTCGACCACGGCTACGTTGAGTTTCACCGTTCGCATCGACGAGACCCCGGCGAGGGCACCGACCGTTCCGAGGAGCTGCGACAAATTCTGGAACTGGGTCTTGTCGGGGTAGAGACTCAGGCGGACGGTCTCGATCAGGGCCGGTCTCGGCGCGCTGTCCGGCACCTTCGGCTGGCTTCGGCTCGCCCCTCCCCCCTGGATGATCGTAGGAGCTTCACCGGAAGAAACCTCCTGCTGACCCTGCGATGGAGAAGGCGTCGAGATGACGGTCTTATCGAGTGATGAGGAAGGCACGGAGATCACCGTCCGGTCAAGATCGGAACCCGAAGAAGGAGCGGCGAGCCCCATGCCCGAGAGAGCCTCGTCCTTCGTCCCGTAACAGGAGGTCACCGACGCAAATCCCACTGAATCAAAGAGCTGCCGCACGTCTCCGGTCAAACCGCAGATCTTCAGATCCCCTCCATGCTGCCGGGCTTGGTCCACCATGCGTTGGAATGCCTTGAATCCGGAACTGGAGACGAATTCAACACCGGCCAGATCGCAGAGGAGATTGTCCGAGCCGATCCGGATGAGTGAGCTCAACTCCTCCTCCACTCGTTCGGTGGTGTAGGCATCGATTCGCCCACTGATCGAAACACATGTCACATTGGGGTCCGCAGCCAGGGGCTGGACGTCGATATTCATGATAACAAGTTTACTTTTTCTAGCGAGTGCTTTGCCTGGCATCAACAAAAATCATTCCGCGGTAGCATTGCTAGCCGCTTTCCTTCGGAGCAACATCGACAGACGAAAGCCAGTCAGTCCGATCAGATCGGAGATATCGTCGAACAGACAATAGACCGCCGGGATGAAAAGAAGGGTCAGGATCGTTGAAAACGACAGGCCACAGACCACGACCACGGCGAGCGGTCGATAGAGTTCCGCCCCGGTCCCGTAGCCCAGTGCGAGGGGAAACATTCCCAGCACCGTGGTCAGGGTCGTCATGAGAATCGGTCGGAGCCGGGTCAGTCCGGCGTTCACGATCGCCTCATTCCGAGGCTGCCCTCGGGCACGGAGGATGTTGACGTAATCGACCAGGATGATCGCGTTGTTCACCACGATTCCCGCCAGCATGATCACCCCGATCATCGCCGTGAGCGAAAGGAGCTCACCGGCCAGGTTCAACCCGATGATCGCGCCGATCAGGGAAAGCGGAACGGAGAACATGATCGTCAACGGATGGATCAGACTCTCGAACTGGCTCGCCATGATCATGTAGACCAGCATGACCGCAACCAGGAATGCATAGAGCATGTAGCTCAGCGACTGGTTCATCGCCTCCGAAGCGCCCCCCAGCTTGACCCGATACCCGGCCTTCTGGTACGGAGCCATGGCTCGCTCGACCGGTCCTTCGGGATGTTCGAGCAGTCCGACCACCTCTCCCACGCTGATCTGGTCCTTGTTCACGAAGATGGGAATGGTGATGACACGCTCCCGCTCTTCGCGATTGATCTGTTGCGGCCCGGACTGTGTTTCCAGGGTGGCGACATCGGCAAGCTTCCAGATCTCCTTGGTGTTCGGCGCCACGATATCGAGATTGAGGAGAGCGGCACCGCTGGTCATCTCCGCCGCCGAGGAGAGCATGATGTCATAGGTGGTGTCATCGATCGTGATCTCGGTAGCCTCGCTTCCGGCCACCGCCATCTCGACCTGGTCGGCGATATCACTGAGCGACAGACCTCGGTCCGCCGCGGCCTCCCGCTTGACCCGAAGAATGCGCTCGGGAATCCCCCCGGGAACCTTCCCGAGACTGGCGATTCCATAGGAGGCCTGCTGGCGCGCGAGTTCATCGAGCAAGCCTCCCCTTCCCTCACCGCCTCGAAGGATCTGTTGGATGATGCGGAGATCGGGCCCGGCAACCTTGAGAAGAATATCACCCTGGGCGGTCCCGAGCAGACTCTGCATGGGGTTCAGGCTTTCAAATCGGAAATCGAGGAACGAATCGAGGAGACCCGGTTCATTTCGCAGTGCGCTCAGGACGGGCTCGAGTTCCCCAACCGGTTTGATCACTTCATTTGCCACATCCGTCTTGTTGAAGGTGGCGATCGCCCGAACCTCCCGCGTCGAGATCGAAATACTGTAGCGCTCCATCGTGGACACCTTCTCGAGCTGCTGCTCGAGGATACGGGCGGCTCGATCGACCGACTCGAGCGTCTGGCCAACCCGGGGACGAAGCGTCACGGAGTAGCTCTCGACCTTGGTCTCGGGGAAGAAATTGGAAGGCGGCATCCGCTGGATGACGACGACGAAGAAGAGCCCGAGTCCGGCGATCAGGAGGATCCGAACAGAAAGCGTGCCGATCACCATTTGCAGGACTCCCTTGTAGGCCAGCGATACGGCCTTGGCGGCTTTCCCCGGAAGCCACATGATCCAACGAATCAGGAAATTGACGGCGTCGAAGAGCCAGAACCTGAGGCTCATCACCTTGAAGGTGAGCATCGGGATCAGGGTGAAGGCGACCACCATCGAGAAGATCAGCGTGTAGGTAATCACCCACGAAAGATCCCGGAAGATCTGCCCCGCAATTCCGGGAACGAAAACCACGGGGAGGAATACCGCGACGGTGGTTAGTGTGCTGGCCCAGATGGCCGGCCCGATCTCGGTGATGGCCTCGGTCACCGCCTTCTTGACGCGCCGCTCATACGACATCTTCTGGAAGATTGCCTCGGTAACGACGATCGCATTGTCCACCACCATTCCGACTGCGAGAGTCAGACCGGCCATCGAGAAGATGTTGACGCTGATGTTCCCCGCATAGAAGAGCGAGAAGGTGGCGATCACCGATACCGGCATCGAAAGGACCACGATCAGGGTCGATTGCAGGCGCTGCAGGAAGACGAAGAGAATACAACTGGCGAGGAGCAGACCGAATACCCCGTTCGACCGCACCATGTCGAGAGACTCCTCGATGAAGACCGACTCGTCGTAGGCGACGGCAATCTGGAGGGGAGCAGCCACGCCCAAGGCGGCGCCTCCCTCCGCACCAGCGGCCTCGTTTCCTCCCGCCTTCCGGACAAGATCACCCAGGATCTCGGTCCGGACGGTTCGAGCGGAGCCACAGATTTCGACGGAGTTTCCTCCGCTCTTCTTGAAGATGGAAACCTCGACCGACGGAATGGCCTCATCACTGGTCTGAGTACGAAGGCGAGCAAAACTATCCGGACTCTTCTCCACTTCCGAAGGACTTACCTCCGCGACCTCGCCGAGCCGCCGGATCGTATCGCCCGGCCTGCTTACAATCAGGTCCGACAGTTCCTCGATCGAGAAGGAGCCCACCGTCCGTATCAGGAACTGGTCATTTTGCTCGCGCAGTTTACCACCCCGCTGGGAAAGGTTCTCTCGCTCCAAGGCATCCCGGATATCGAGAATCGATAGTTCGGCGGAACGGAGCCGCTCCGGAATCGCGCGCACGCGGACCTCGTATTCCTTCCCCCCTGTCACCACAACCGCTGCAACTCCGTTCAACCGCTCCAGCCGTGGTTTGACCAAACGATCGACGACTTCACGCAATTCATCCGGATGTACTCGCTGATCGGCCTGCGGGTTGGAAGCTACGTTGAGCACCATGATCGCTCCCGACGAGGACGATCCCTGGAGAACGATCGGCTCTCCGACTTCTTCGGGGAGATCGCCTCGCACTTCGTCCAGCTTGGCCCTGACATCCATCGCGGCCAGGTCCATGTTCGTACCCCACCCGAAGGTGAGGTTCACCCGACTGTACTCTTCCCCGGAAGTGGACACCATCCCGGTCACGCCCTTCACCGTACCCAGCTTCTCCTCGATCTTCCGCGTCACGTTCTGCTCGATCTCGGTACTGGCAGCTCCATCATACTCCGTCTCGACCATCAGCTCCGGTTGGCTGACGTCGGGAAAAAGGTCCCTCGGAAGCTGCTGATAGGCCGCACCTCCAAGCAGGATCATGAGCAGCGTGAGCATCAACACGCTGACGGGACGATTTACGGGAAACTCTTTCATACCGTGACTGCTTCGGAATCAACGAGGGGTCGGCTTCGATCAAAAGAAATCATCAACCTGGGAAATGACGCAACGGGTCCCGGGATCCCTTTCGGTTCTCCTCGTGACATCCTGGAACCGTCGAATTGCGGCCACCACGCGACCGGCTTCTTCCATTTCCATATAGGCCACGATCACGTTGTTGATTCCCGGACCGACGGCGTTGCCCAACTTTTCTCCAGACTCTCCCTTTCCGGTCACACCATGGTAGCGCGTGTATCCCTCGACCTTGGCCTGGCGCAAGATCATCAAGATCTCGTTCTCGTTCGATTCCTCGAATATGATCTCCACTCGTTTCATGACAGCTTTCTCGAAAACAGCTTCCCTGCTAGGTTACTTGTTTGCATTTTCAGTCGAAATCCCAGTGCGCCAAACCAGTCGGTTGCCTCATCCTGGAACGAATACAGGAGGGGGAGCGCGATGAGTGTCAGCGGGGTGGATACGAGCAGGCCACCGACGATGACCGCGGTCGTTCCCCGATAGAGTTCCGTCCCCTCTCCCACTCCCAAGACCATCGGAAGCATACCCAGGATGGAAGTGAGGCTGGTGATGAGGATGCTCTTCAGTTTCCGCAACGATCCCTCCACGACGGCTTCGCTCTTCTCGACGCCGCGTTTTCTCAGAATATTGATATACTCGACCAGGATAATCCCGTTGTTCACCACCACACCACAGAGGATCACCGCTCCGACGAGGGCTGCCAGGCTGGTGATCTCGCCGGTCAGATTCAGCATCACCACCGAGCCCGCTGCCGCCAGAGGGACGGTCACCATGATCGCGAGAGGATCGAGAAACTTCTCGAACTGGCTGCACATGATCATGTAGACCAGCACAATCGAGATGAGAAAGGCATAGGTCGCGTCGCGGAACGACTCCGCGGTATCCTTGGCAGAACTCTTCACCTGATAATCCAGAAGCTGATCGAAACCAGGAATCGCCGAAAGCGACGCGGCAATCTGGGCGTTGACATCGCCGATGGTTTCCCCGGTAACCTCATAGGGCGCATAGTGACTCTCGATATCAACGGTCGGTTTCCGATTGAACCGCTCCAGGATTCGGCTTCCCTGGGACGGCGCCTCGCTGACCGCTGCCACCTCCCCCAGCGGATGAGTCGCCCCCGTCGAAGGGGAACGCACCCGTAGCGAAGAAATCGAATCGAGCCCGAACTTGGCGGTGGAGTCCTCCTCGACACCATCCTCCAACAGGACGGTCACATCCGTCTCTCGATTCCCTTCGAATACCGTTGCAGCCGTTACGCCGTAGACCGAAGCGCGAACTGTGTCGGAAATCTGCTGCGTCGACAACCCCCTCTCCGAAAGGAGCCGACGGTCTTGCTCTGTCGAGATCAGGATCTCCATCGGTGTCTCGTTGATCTTGACCCTTTGATAGACTGCACTGGGAATCGTCTTGATTACCGGAACCAGTTTTTCCTGCGCTACCGCCTGCAGGGCCAATAGTTGTTCTTTTTCACTGTCAGCGGATCCACTTTCTCGTGAAAACACCTTCAGGATGATCGGAGCCGCCGTCCCCCCTTTCACCTTGTCGACCACGGTCACAAAGGTATTCCCTGCCAGATCGGGAATCCCATCGCACCCGTCCCGGATTTGCTGAATACACTCGGACAGGGAGTGCCACTCGGGGGGACGCATCGTCTCCCACCCCTCGATCTTCTCTCCCTTCTCGTTGCGTTTCGCGAGCTTCCGGTTCGGATAGAGGCGAACGAAGAGCTTTCCCTCATCATCTCTGACGTCGGCCGAGACAGATTTCACGAAGGAGCGATACGGCTCTCTCGCCAGCAGATCCTCGACCAGACGGGTACGATCATCCACGTAAGCGAGGGTCGATCCGGCAGGAGCTTCAAATCGTACCCACAATTCATCCACCTGACCCTGAGGCAGGAAGCCTTTCCCCGGTAGAAAAATCAGCGCTCCGATCGAGGCACACAACAGAACGAGAAGGATGGCCCCCTTCACCGCAAACTGACGGAGGAGAGGACTGAGGATACCCCCGAGGATACCCTCGCTCGTTTTGTCGAACCAATCCATTCCACGACAGACCTGATTCCAGGGATACGTCGCTATTCGCATGCCCTTTGACTGCCGGCTTGGATCGGGCTTCGCGTTGGACAGGATCCGGGCACTAATCATCGGGATCAAGAGAATCCCCACGACCATGCTGGAGAGCATGGCCCAGATGATGGCGTGGGCTAAACTTTTGAAGATCTCCTGCATCAGGCCCGGGATAAACAGGATCGGCAGGAAAACCGCGACCGTGGTCATGGTCGAGCTAAAGATTCCCATCGCCACCTCCGAGGCTCCTCGGATCGCGGCCTCTTTCGGGTTCAAACCCATTCGGAGCTGCTTGTAGATCGACTCGATCAACACGATAGAGGTATCCAGCGTCATACCTGCGGCCAGGCCCAATCCGCCCAGCGTGAGGACGTTACGGCTGATGTCGAAAGCGTTCAGCATGATCGCGGCGGACGCCATGCTGATGGGTGTCGCGATCGAGACGATAATCGTGGCACGAATATCACGAAGGAAAAGGAGGAGAAAGATGCCGGCTAGCGTCACCCCCTGCATGATGGAATTGAGGACGAGAGTCTGTGAATTGACGACGTATTCAGAGTCATCCTGGGAGACCTGGAAGGAGGCTCCCGCGGTGGTCAGCTGCGGAATCAGATCATCCAGCTCCATTCGGATCTGCTGAACCACGGTGACCACGGAAGCATCGGACGACTTCTTCACCGCCAATCCCACCGAAGACGCACCGTCAATTCGGGCATAACTCTCTGTCTCCTTATTCGTCCGTACCACGGTAGCGAGGTCACTGACGCGCAATGTGATCCCATCGGCAGTTGTTGCCACGATCAGATTCTCCAGGTCGGTGATGCTGGCAGCCTTCCCGAGGATCCGGAGAGAAGCTTCCATTCCTCCCTCGATTTCCAGAGTCCCTCCCTTCTGGTTCCTCGACTCCTCCTCGATGCATTGCACCAAGCTCAGTATCGTCAGGTCGTTCTCGCTCAACTTCTCGCGGTCTCCGATCACGCGGAACTCGGGGTCGGTTCCTCCGACGATCTCGACCTCTCCGACCCCGGACAATCGCTCGAGGCGAGGCTTGATCGCATCCTCTGCGAGCAGACGGAGATCACTGGTGGAGAGTTCACTTCCCAGGATATCGAAGCGGAAAACGGGAGCGCTCGATGGATCAAAACGCTTGATCAGTGGCTTCGACGCGGCATCAGGCAACTTCAGCGCGTTGACCTTCTCCCGAACCTCGATTTCAGCCATGCGCACATCACAGCCCCAGTCGAATTCCATGATCAGCTGACTCTTTCCCTCGAAGGAGATCGAGTTCAGGGATACGAGGTCACTGACGCTATTCAGCGTCTCCTCCATGGGCAAGGTAACCTCCCGATGAACCTTTTCCGGAGATGCCTTGGGAAGATCGGTCGCTATGACCAGCGTGGGGATCGAGATACTCGGCAGCAACTCAACCTCCATGCGGCTGAACGAAAACGCCCCGCCCATGGCGAAGGCCAGCATCAACATGCAGGTGGTCACCGGATGATTGACGCTGAACCGGATGATTGACATGCCAGGTCACTGAGCGATTTGATCACGATTCAGAATCGAAACCTGCATACCGCCTTTCACTGCCTTGTGTCCCTCAAAGATGATCCAGTCTTCCTCAGACAACTCTCGGTTGGTGTCGAGCGGGACGACCTCCACCAATTTCTGCTGCTCCATCTCGAACTCGGCACCGCGTCGCACCGGGACCAGCTCCGCCACTTCCGTTTCTGGATCCACCACGAAAACGTGGAATCCCGTATCCGGATTGGTGCCCAAAACCGAAACGGGAAGAACGATGCCTCCTTCCTTCCTTTCCGTAATGAAGCGAACGAACACCTGCTGACCGGGACGAAAGTGAAAGCCCTCGTTGGGGATCATCACTTCGACGTCGTAGTTTCGGTTGGTTGCGGTGGGAGGAATAAAGGTGACCTTTCCCCGGAAAACCTTTTCTGGTGCCCGATCCAACCACGCGTCCACCTCCAGACCATCGCGAAACTGCACGATCTCATCTTCGGATACCGATACAACCGCCTTGACCTCTCTCTCGAACTCGATCAGTTCCATGGTCGAGTTTCTCGAGTTCACCGTGTAGCCATCCTTGAGATCCAGACCATCCACCACCCCTGCGGCAGCCGCCTTGACCGTAAGGTCGTCGATTTTCGATTGGACGTCATTGAGATCGGCCTGCATCTGAATCACCTTCTCCCTGCTCTGCGAAACAGATCGCTCCGCCTGCGCTATCTCCTCGATCCTCATTCGAACCGAAGCCTGTGCGTCCGCTCGTTTCGTGAGAATCTCGTCCCATTCTGTCTGGAGAAGGTTCCCGTTCTCGTAGACCGGCAAGCTCCTTTTGTAGGTATTCTCGATGATCTCAAGGTTCTTCTCCGCATTCGATAGCGCCGCGACCGCCTTGGCCACCTCGGACTCCGTATTCCCGATCTCCACCTTTGCCTGATTCAGGGCCGAGGTCGCCTGCATCCGGGCAGATGACAGAGCCTCCGTCATCTCGAATGTGACGAGGGGAGCATCCTTTTCGACCCGCTGCCGATTGACTACGTGGACTTTTTCCACCTTGCGCCCCACTTCGAAGGGAATGATGTCCTGCCGCGCCAATTGCACGTTCCCCGTCTTCTCTAGAGTCGTGGGTATGTCGGCGCGAATCGGACTGCCAATGACGACAGGTGCGGGGTCACCAGAAGGAGCATCGTCTCCCTCCTCGGAAGCGCCAGTCCCAGACCCGCCGGGACCGGCTGCCGCGCCAGTGCCTCCCGAGAAATCGATCGCCATACCGGGGACCATCCCAGTGGGCTCCGGCTGATCCCTCACATTGCTCAGGTAAAAGAAAACCGCCGCTCCAGAAAGAAGAGCGGAAGTCAGCACCGCCGCCGATGTGCTGCATCCGAAAGACGCGACCGATCGCCCGCCGGCCGCCTTCGCAGGAGCGTGTGTCACTACCGCCGACTCGGGTTGAGGGGCCTCGTCCTCATCGACCAGGTTGAAGGAGAATTTATGATCGCCCACTCGAATTACATCGCCATGTCGAATCGCAGAACGCCGGACTTTCTCCTCGTTCAGAAACGTGCCATTCGAAGAACCCAGGTCCTTGAGAGAGAAACCTGCCTTGTCTCCGGAAACCTCGGTATGGATTCGACTCGATTGCGGTTCATCGATCCTGACCTGACAAACCGGAAGTCGGCCGATCAAGAGAGGTTCCTCACCGATAGCAAAGACCTTCCCCTCGACGCCCCCGGAAAGCCCGGTCAGAACGCCCACCTTGCCTTCAGGCGAAACATCTTCCGGCGTATCCTCCGCGCTTGAACTCTCCACAACGGTCAACTCGAGCGATCCGATTTCAATGACGTCGTCCTCCTTGACCGCGATTCGCGTATTCGCCGGAATCGAAACACCACTGATCCTCGTCCCGTTTCCCGTCCCGAGATCCTCGATGAAGAAATTCCCGTCTTCCGCGGTCAAAAGCCCGTGCCGACGAGATGCTTTGGGATCATTGATGACAACGTCGCTATCCGGATGACGTCCAATGCTCCATTCACCCGAGGATCCCAGGGGGACCCGGCTTGTCGACAACTCCGAACGAACCAACAATTCCATAGCTGTGAATTTCAGAACCAAGCAGACCGCAATCGCCCCGCCCCGTTCAGCTGATATCTATTCACTAAACAAAACTCCCAATTCCCGCTTCTGGTGCGCCTGCGCATCCTTGTGGTCATAGATGGCACGAAGGACACCGATCCTGGCTTCCGTATAATCATTCTCTGCTTTCGCCACGTCCGCTCGCGTCGCGTTCCTGATCGAGGCAAGCTCGCGCTGAACCTTGAGGGACTCCGCCGCCGCCCTTTCGTTCATCCGCGCGACCTCGATCCCCATACGGGTTTCCTCCACCTGGTTCTGGGCATCCTTGATCCGGAGGCGCAGCGAGTTGCTGAGCGCTTCGGCATCTGCGGCAAGCTGCGCCTGTGAAGCGAGAGCCTCCCTCAATCTCCCCGTCGCTCCGACCCACTGCTGCCCTGCCGGCAGAGTCACATAGGCTCCCAACTGATAGTTTACCCCTTCCGGCACCAGGTTGCTGGAACCGGCACTCTCCTGTGGCGTGGAATCTTCGATATGTCCGCGGAAGATCAATTTGGGTTTCCGTCCCGCCCTCGCTGAACGCTCTGCCGCAAGAGCGGCCTCCTGTGCGGCGCGAATCCTCTTCACCTCGGGATGCGTCTCCAGATCGACCTCGGCCGGCAGCTGGCTTTTCGTGACGGAGAGGTGGTCCCTGACATTCACGCTTTCCCCATATCCTCTTCCCACGACGATGAGGAGTCTCTCCTTGGACAACTCCAGCCCGTTCTCCGCCTTGAGAACTTCCTGCTCCGCCTCAGCGACCTGCGCCTGAGCAAGTAGAAGGTCAGCCCTGCGCGCTTCCCTGGCACTCACTCGCTCACCAACAGATTGCACTTCCTTGCGCCTCGCGTGGAGAGCGTCCTTCCTCAACTGGACCACCGCCTGGAAGAACACGACCCGCCAATACGCCTCGGTCACATCGTAGATCGTATCTGCTTCCTTGGCGGAGGAATTCCATTTGTCCGACTCCGACTCCCGGAGCTCCATCCTGCTCTTCCACCTGGTCTCGCCCCAGGCAAACACAGTCCACTCGGCGGAAACTCCGAATGCCTTTCTCCAGTTTCGGTCGTGTGAATCACCCGACGCTGCCCCACCGGTGCCACCCGTCGTTGTATCGCCATCCGTATCACCAGCTGGTTGAGAGTCGTGGGTACCGTAAGTGGCGATCTTGGGAAACATGTCCTTCTTGTTGTAGTGACTTTTACCCAAATGGATGAACTCGTCCTGTCGTGCGGAGCGCAGTTCGGGATTGTTCCGCACTGCCTCCTCGATGAGTCGATCCAGCGTGTCGTACTGCGAGGACTACATATGACGCGAAGCCATTTCCTCCGCTTCGGCTTTCTTCTTGGTCTTCCAAGGCGGGACGCTACTTGGTATATCGTTCGTCTGCTCGGGAACGTCATTTGTCTGCTCGGAGACGACCTCCGCGCGGAACCTGGTAGGGCGATGAAACAACGGGCCGGAATTCTCTACGGTGTTCGTCTCCGCCCTGGTCGTGATCGGAGCTTCCTGACTCCGCTGCGAACTCTTGGCTCCGATCAATCGCTGGAAGAAGCCGACCTTCTCAGGTTCCGCACTCACCGGTCGGACAACGACAGAGGGCTCCTCAGCGGCTGAGTTCGCAGCGATGAGAATCACGCAAGCAAGTGTTCCGTAGTAAGCGCGCATCAATCGAAAGAAGTCCCCCAACTACTGCCAGGGATTTTTTTCTTCCCGTGTAAATCCGTCACCGCGCGTCACCCCGGGTCGGAGGGGGGAGGAAGGGGTGAGCAAGCCTCATCCCCCCGAGAATTGCCTCATCCCCCCGAGAATTGAACGCAAGACACTACCGCTGTCAAGCAAGCGACAGCAAGGGAAATCATGCCACTCCGTCACCGCGCGTCGACCAGGGTTTGAGGGGGGGCAAGCGAAGCGACTCGGATGATCCCTCTCTTCCACTATCAAAAGACCTCGATTCCTGACATTCCCCGTGGTTGCAGTGGTGAAATGGACCGATTTGCTTCTCGAATGGCCAGATCACCAGCGAGACCCTGCCCCTGAACAGCGCCGCAAATGTGAGCCGGCGAATCCGTCGATTTGAGGCGATGGGAGACCGGGAACTGGAGCCGAAATCAAGAGAATGAACGAGAGGAGATCCAAGATTTGTCTCCTGACTGACGTTGAACCAGAAAACTGGAGCGTTGCGAGATTGAGGATTTTCGGGACGCGTCTCAAGCAAAACTGGTCCCCGATTCGCTGAACGGCTGGCTGGATTGATGCCCGTTCGGGCATCTCTGCGGTTACTGCTAGGAGACTGTCGGGGTTAGCGCAAGCGGATCAGGCGAGATCCCGGATGAGCGAATCATGTGAGGGCGGATGGCTCGGCTGAGTCGAGCGACAACGGCGCGCATTGAGGCTGCTGATGCGTT
>Ga0180430_10001884_pt1 | contig 19746 bp, 18 predicted proteins | sample SS_ome_9_FD_132999 | JGI IMG/M metagenome (GOLD analysis project Ga0180430, IMG submission 132999) | Hypersaline lake sediment archaeal communities from the Salton Sea, California, USA - SS_1_S_2 metaG | ecosystem: Environmental > Aquatic > Non-marine Saline and Alkaline > Hypersaline >... | reverse complement strand
GGAAGTGGCCCCTGTCGTCGGTGCGGCTGCACCACCCCTGGTGCTGCCGGACCTAAACAGCGAGGAGGTGAACTTGACGAATCTGCGGGGCAAGCCCGTTCTCCTCAATTTCTGGACGACGTGGTGACCGCACTGCCGTCGAGAGCGGTCAGCTCTCCAGTCCAGCTACGAGCGTTACAGCAACAGCGACTTGGTGATCCTCTCCGTCGACATCGCAGAGGATCGGGACCACGTCAAGGCCTATGTTGAGAGCCAGGGGTTAACCTTCCGTATCCTCCTTGATCAGAGGAGCGAGGCAGCAAGAGCTTATCTAGTGCGGGGCATCCCTGCCACCTTCCTCATCGACCGCGATGGTGTCATCCAGGCCGCCCACAAGGGACCGCTGGATGAAGCGACAATTGAATCCCTGGTGACATCACAGCTCGAATGATCCGACACGAGGACCCGACGGTAGGCCGGGCACGAGGCCGCCGCCTGAGTCTACCTGGTCGGAAACGCAGTCGCCGCGCACGCGCTGGAAAGCCCCCCAACCGCATCTCGGTCACGCACCGGACCAGCCCAGAGGAGCCAGCCTATGGACCAGAAGCCAACCGGAGCCGGAAACAGCAGCTTCGACCTCGTCGACGAGAAGCGGCTCTTCGAAGAGCTAGACCTTCATAAGGGCCAGGTGGTGCTCGACGCGGGTTGCGGCCCGGGGCACTACGCCCTCGCAGCATCCCAGCACGTCACCAAGTCGGGCAAGGTATATGCCGTGGATCTCTGGGAGGAGGGTATTGACACGCTCAAGTCAGCCGCGGAAGCCCGGGCGATCAACCATCTCGATGCCCGGGTTGCCGACATCGCCCACCGCATCCCCGTCGATGACGACAAGGTCGATGTGGTACTCATGGTGGCTGTTCTCCACGACCTGCTGCGGGATCAGAGCCACGATGCCGCCTTGGCGGAGGTGAAGAGAGTGCTGGATCCAACGGGTGTCTTCGCCGTCGTGGAGTTCCGCAAGCTAAGGGGCTCTCCTGGACCGCCCATTGAGGTCCGGCTCTCTCCCCCGGAAGTCGAGAACCTACTCCACCCTCATGGGTTCAGCTTGGAGCGAAACGTCGAAGTTGGCCTCTTTCACTACCTCTCGCTCTTCCATCTCGACCAGCATATGTGAGCAGGGGATCCAGATGTTCCCAACAGGTCGGCCACGGAATGGTAATGCCTCAAGGTACGCGTACCTGCACCAGCGCCGAAGAGTCCTTCTGTGGTTCGCCCTAAGAAACGAGGGTCGAGGGCCTCACCTATAGAACCGAGAGCCCCATCCACACTCCTATAGCAATGAACGCAAGGGCAGAAACCCACAGCACCGTACGCCTTGGCACCAGGTCGCACAAAGCCTGCCCACCGACTACACCCAGACCCGTTACCATCGTCAGCGCAAGTCCGCCTCCGATCAACACCTCCCACGTGGACCCGTCGTTCGTCGACAGGCTGAACACGGCGAGCTGCGTCTTGTCTCCCAGTTCGGCCAGAAAAAGAAGCCCAAAGGTGGCGGCGAACGCCCGCCAACTCCACCCCGCCCCCGCAGTACGCCCGCCTTCGCATCCCGAGGACACATCCCAGCACGTCTTATCCCCATCCTGGGCGGTCATCTCGTCCTCGCTTCCGCGCGCCTCTCGCGCAACGAGCAGGCCCATCACGATGAACGCCACCGAAGCTGCACCCTGCAACAGTTCTGCAGGGATGACCCGGCCGAGTACTTGCCCAGCCACCACTCCCAAGGCCGTGACAGCGACCAACGCGGCGCTGGCGCCCGCGAAGATGACCCACGGCCTCCGGTATTTGCAGGTCTGCGTCACCACGGCTAGCTGCGTCTTGTCGCCCAATTCGGCAACGAAGACCAGCCCAAAAGATGAGAGAAGCACTGCCAGATCCAATTCAAACCCCCCTTCGGTTCATCCTGCGAGCGTCACCACAGGCGCTTACGCACCATCTGCCTCGTCCCGATCAATCTCTTCCAGTGTCCGGCCGCCCTTGACGGACGCTAGCTCCGTGGAGGTTGGTTATCGTCGAGCATCGGCGTCCACATCCCTCATCTTGATCAGTAGCCACATCGGATCGTCGCCCTCGGACGTCCGGATAAGGGCGTGGCCTCCTGAGAGCTTCTCGCGCTCGAGCTAGATCGTCGCATCTCCCTCGTCCAGCTGCTCAGATACAGGCCTGGGGCCCTCCCGGTCGTCGCCAGCTTCCTTGAGATTCCGGTAGCTACCCCGATCCCAGACCAAGACTGTGCCCCCTCCGTACTCGCCCTCTGGGATGACGCCCTCAAAGTCTGCGTGGGACAGGGGATGATCTTCGTTGGGGATCGCCAACCGTCTAACACTCGGGTCGGTCGAGAGGCCCTTGGGGACCGCCCAGGATTTCAAGACGCCTTCCACCTCGATGCGAAAGTCGTAGTGCAAGCTGGAGGCGGCGTGCTCCTGGATCCGGAACACAGGTCGCTCCGCGGCCCAACTCAAGTCGCCGTCGTTTGGGCTCGACTCCGGCGTTATTCCGAAATCTCGCTTCTCCTGGTAGCTCGCCAGCTCTCCGTCAGCTCCTGACACAACCTGCTCCCCCCTCTTCTCGGTCGCCGCCCTATCCCTATTCCGCTTGCGGAAATCAATACCGAGGACCTGGTGGCGACTCCAACGTAGGTGCATCACAACGGCTTACCACCTGGCATCCTCTCCGATGGACGGAATCGATCTCCCGTGTCTCCAGTACTCTATCGGCGGCCCGCATCTTGTCAAGGCAGGTCGGGCGGACGCGGTGAGAATACTGCAGGCCGCTCCCAGTGCGCTGGCGTAGTTGACGAGAGAAGCATACAATATCCGCGGAAACCTTTGTTCCTGCCGCCCCGCCCTCTATCCTATTCGGTGCGGTCCCGTGGTCAATCAGTGCCAAGCAGGAGGAGCCATCTTGCCACCCACGCAGGAAAGGAGTCGATCTGTGGACACCACCAGCCTCGTAGTAGCTGCGGCAGCCGCCGTGTTGCTCGTACTCGCCCTTCTTCGCGGCACCGATGTAGCCGTTGACGGTCTCCTGGCTGCTTGGAGGACGTTCCGCCGGAACCTGGTCCTGCTAGTGCTGGGCTTCGTGCTCGCGGGGTTGGTCCAGGTACTCATCCCGCGGGATCTCATCACGCGCTGGCTTGGAGACGAAGCCGGCGTCAAAGGCGTCCTCCTCGGCTGTCTCGTGGGCGGCCTTGTGCCAGGCGCCCCCTACGCCACCTTCCCCCTGGTAGCATCTCTGTACCAGGCCGGTGCCAGCATCGGCGCCGTCGTCGGATTCGTCGCGGCATGGTCCCTCTGGTCGATCTCGCGCCTGCCCGTCGAGATGGCCCTGATCGATCCTCGTCCGGCCCTCATCCGCTATGCCATTACCTTCGTCGTACCGCCGCTGGCGGGGATGCTCGCCGACATCGTCGACAAATCCGTATGAGCCCACCTCGTCGCCGCCTTCGCCCCTACCACGGCTAGCCCGGAGCCATGCCAACACGGACGTGATACACCGCCTAGACCCAAAAAACGGAAGACCCACCAAGGCCTTGGTGGGTCTTCACGATTAGGTGCCGAGGCCCAGATTTGAACTGGGGACACCCTGATTTTCAGTCAAGTGCTCTACCAGGCTGAGCTACCTCGGCATCTACACGGCATGTTAGCGTAACTCCCGCCGCTTGTCAAGCCATGGGCCCATCCTGGGTGCACTAACGAGTTGTCGCCCCGACCGGTGCGATACGCCTTCCAGGTGCGTTGCACCTCACGAGCGTATGTTTGCCTCGTATGCCAGTCAAGACAGGTCAGTACACGGGCGCCAACGGTCTCCAAGCAGCGACCATCTCCAGGACCAGTCGTTAGCGCACTCGCCCATCCTCGGTCCGGCTTACCGACCCAACCCCACAGGAGCTCTTCACCCTGACCCTAGTGTAACCGGAGCGCCTCCCAGCGTGTCACAGCCCTCACAGCCGCGCCGCGATCCCAGACATTACCCGCGATAGGACGTGCAAATTCCGCACCGCTTCACCAGGATCACCTAGGATAGTACCTCCCAGACCATCTCCAGCGCCCGGTCGGCGAGCCACAGACCATCTCTGCCCGTCGCTCCGCCGACCTCGTACACCTCGTCGATGACTGTTCGGGCTGTGTTCAAGGCCACGTAGACCGTCTGCTCCTCGTCCTCGGTGATTGGCCCTTGCGCCCAGACAACAAGACAGAGATTGACTCCGAGAAACACCCGTCCCTCGCGCGCCGCCGCCCGGGCCGCCTTGGCGGAAAAATCGCCCGCCTTCTTGAACTGCGGGCGCGGCAGCGCCATCAAGCCAATCGCCTCCTGCACGCTCTCCACCACCAGACTGTTGCCCAGGGCAACGACACCTTCATCGACGTCGAAGAGACGTCGACTCACCACACCGTCCTCGCCGCACTCCACCGTGCCCAGCGTCAACTCACGCTCCACCAGTTCGTGAGCCACTCTTTCCGCTATCGTTTCGTCCGCCATCTCTCCCCCCTCCTCCATCTCCCCCGGTCACCACCGCACCGAGCATCACTCACACACCGCCGATTATAGAATGGCCGTGACCAACAGACAACTTCGGGTTGCCCGGACTTAACTGGTGCAACTCCAACAATCCCTGATATAATGGCGACATCAGAGCTTGCGAGAGACAACCGACCAGGAGGGTCCTGCCATGCCATTCCGCCGCAGTAGCGGTATCCTGCTCCATCCCACGTCCCTGCCCAGTCCTTTTGGGATCGGCAATCTCGGGCACGCCGCTCGGCGATTCGTGGACTTCCTCTCCACAGCCGGTCAGTCCTACTGGCAGGTGCTCCCCCTCGGGCCCACGGGCTACGGTCACTCGCCGTATCAGGGCCTCTCCGCCTTCGCCGGGAACCCTATGCTGATCGACCTCGAGCACCTGGTCCGGCTAGGCCATCTCACGGAGGACGACCTGGCACACCGTCCCGACTTCCCCGACGCCGTGGTGGACTTTGATGCCGTCGTCCCGTACAAGTCTCAGCTCCTCGATCGCGCGTACGGGCAGTTTCGGGCGGCGGCACCTGAAAGCCAGCACGTGGCTTTCCGCGCCTTCTGTGCAGATCACGGCCACTGGCTGGAGGACTTCGCCCTGTTCATGGCCCTGCGGCAGAGCTACAACGGTCGCTCCTGGCAGACGTGGGAGCCAGGTATCGCTGCGCGCAAGCCGGCGGCGCTCAGTAACGCCCGGGGGGCCCTCTATGACGAAATTGAGAAACAGAGATACTGGCAGTGGCTTTTCTTCCAGCAATGGACCGACGTCAAATCATACGCCCATCGAAACGACGTCGCCATCATTGGCGATATTCCCATCTTTGTCGCTCTGGACAGTGCCGATGTATGGGCCAACCCTCACTTGTTCAAACTCGACCAGGACCTGGAACCGACAGTCGTCTCCGGGGTCCCACCAGACTTCTTCAGCGAGACCGGGCAACTCTGGGGGCACCCCCTCTACCGCTGGGATCTGATGGCGGAGAATGGGTACGCCTGGTGGATCTCCCGCTTCCAGATGGCCTTCACGCAGGCGGACGTGATGCGCATCGACCATTTCCGCGGGTTCTACAACTACTGGGCGGTGCCCGCCGACGCGGACACCGCCGCCAAGGGGGAATGGCGCCATGGACCGGGAGCGGATCTCTTTGACGCCGTCACCAGGGAGTTGGGCGATGTGGACATCATCGCTGAGGACCTAGGCGACTTCGACACCGAATCTCGGGCCGCGGTGGACGCCCTGGAGGCACAGTTTGGGTATCCCGGCATGAAGGTCCTCCAATTCGCCTTTGGCAGCGGACCCTCCGATCCCTTCCTGCCGCACAATTACGCGCCCGAATACGTGGCTTACACGGGGACCCATGATAACGACACGGTGGTCGGCTGGTATGAGAAGACCTCCCGTCCTGAGGAGCAAGAGTACGCGCTCCGCTACATGGACAGCGATGGCAGCGAGATCGGGTGGGACTTCGTTCGGCTTGCCTGGTCATCGGTGGCGAACACTGCTATGACCACCGCTCAGGATCTACTCGGCCTCGGGAACGAGGCGCGGATGAACCTCCCCGGCACGGTGGGTTCGCACAATTGGACCTGGCGCTTCCGGGAGGGCGCCTTGACCACGGCCATCGCCCACAAGCTGCGCCAGATGACCGAAACGTATGGTCGGCGACGATAGTCACGTACTGACCGTGGCGATTCACCCTTTGCCCTCCCCGGTGCACGTGCTATAATCAGCGGCGTGAACGAGAGCCTAGTGCCATGCCGTGGCCAGTCCAGGCATTCATTATAACAGCGAGAACAACCTTATGGATCATCCCACTGACCCGGTCGATGACGCGCCCCCCATTCAGACAGAGGACCAAGAATACCTCCACTGCATCCGCTGCGGACTCTGCCTATCCACCTGCCCTCTCTATCAGCTCACCCTCGACGAGACCGATTCACCCCGCGCCCGAGTGGCCCTCTTGCGCGCGATGCGCGAGGGTCTGATCGAGGAGCCAGATCCTCAAACGGCTGCCCAATTCTTCCGCTGTCTCCTGTGCGGCGCCTGCACGTTCACCTGCCCCAGCGGCGTGACCGTGGACCGCATCCTGGAGCTTACGCGGGGGGAGATGAAGCATCTGGGTCTCATTCCAGAGCCTCTCAGCGCTCTCGGCGACCGGATTGCCGAAGGTCATAACATCTCCGGCGAGCCCAACGAGAACCGGTTGATGTGGACCGACAACCTTCCCAACCCACCGTCTGGCGTCGGAAAGGAAAAGGCCGACGTCGTCTACTTCGTTGGCTGCGTGAGCGCAATGTTCCCGCGTAGTTACTCCGTCGCCCAGTCCTTTGTGCAACTACTGGAGAAGGCCGACGTGGACTACGGCCTGTTGGGTGAGAGGGAGTGGTGCTGCGGCTATCCGCAGGCGATCAGCGGAGAGCCGGAGCGAGCCCGAGAGACCATGAAGCACAATATGGATTGCGTGCAGGCGATGGAGGCCAAGACATTGGTCACCACTTGCCCGTCCTGCTTCCATTTCTGGAAGCACACCTACCCGACAGCTCTGGACACCGAGGTCAACTTTGAGGTGCGCCACGCCACAGAGTTCCTGGCGGACCTGCTGGCATCTGGTCGGCTACCCCTGCGAGAGGATTTGCGAGAACAGGTGGTCACCTACCACGATCCGTGCGACCTGGGCCGCAAGAGCGGTGTCTTCGAGGCTCCACGACGCATCATCGAGCAGATTCCAGGCCTGACCCTGGTGGAAATGCCGGAGAACCGCGAGGGATCGCACTGTTGCGGCGGCGGGGGCAACCTGGAGAGCTTCGATCCCGAGCTCAGCTCGTCCATCGCCGCCAGGCGCATACGCCAGGCGGCTGAGACCGGGGCTAAGACCGTCGTCTCAGCGTGCCAGCAGTGCGAACGCACGCTGTTCAGCGCCGCGAGAAGCGAACGCATCCGGGTCCGATCCAAGGACATCGTGGAGCTCGTCCTGGAGGCAGTCGCATAGGCCACCCTTTCAAGTATCGCAAATGTACTCTGCCCATGGCGAACCGCCGTGCGCGATGATCATCGCCCAGCGGCGCCAGGGCACGAGAGCGGGCGACACATCGCGATGTCATGGCGGATTCGGTACGTCGCTGCGCGAACCCGAGCAACCTAACACGAGAGCAAAGGAAGTAGATGGCAGACCAACCCCTCATTGAACACCTCCAAGAGACCCTCGGATCCGACAAGGTCCGCACCTCGCTGGAGGACCGCATCGCCTACTCCTATGACGGAACCTTCGAACAAGACCTGCCTGACGTCGCCGTCCTCCCGGAGTCGACCGAAGACGTGGCAGCCACCGTTCAGATCGCTGCCGAGCATCAGGTGCCGGTCGTCCCGCGCGGTATGGCGTCCGGCCTCGCCGCAGCCTCCGTCCCCTTTGGGGGCGGCATCGTCCTCTCGCTGACCAGGATGAACCGCATTCTGGAGGTCGACGAAGAGAACCGCACAGCCCTGGTCGAGGCCGGTGTCGTGACCGTCGATCTTGAACGGGCAGTGGAGGAGGTAGGGCTCTTCTACCCTCCCGATCCGTCGAGCAACGAACAGTCCACCATCGGGGGGAACATCGCCTGCAACGCCGGTGGACCCCGTTGCCTGAAGTACGGTGTCACCGGTGACTACGTCATGGGACTGACCGCCGTTCTGCACAATGGACAGGTACTGAGGACGGGCGGAAAGGCCATCAAGAACGTCGTCGGCTACGACCTCACCTCCTTGTTCGTCGGTTCAGAGGGCACCCTCGGCGTCATCACCGAGGCCCTCGTCCGTTTGGTCACCAAGCCCAAGGCAGTCCGCACCGCGCGCGCTGAGTTCCCCGCGCTGGAGGATGCTTCGGGGACGGTCAACGCCATTCTCGCCGCCGGGGTCGTGCCTGCGACCCTGGAGATGATGGATGAGACCGCCATTGCTTGCATCGAGGAGGCCATGGAGTTAGGCCTTCCTCTCGACGTGGAGGCAATACTCATCATCGAGACGGACGGCGCCGATGAGGCCACTGTGGTCCGAGAGATTGAGACCGTAGCCCGCGTCTGCCGCGAGAACGGTGCACGCGCCGTCAGCGTCGCCCAGACCGAGGCCGATCGAGATCGACTCTGGCGAGCACGCCGTTCGGTGTCGCCCTCTCTCGCCCGAAAGGCCCCCAACAAGCTCGGCGAGGACATTACGGTGCCCCGAAGCGCCATTCCTGAGGCAGTGCGCCGGATCAAGGAAATAAGTGCCAGCTACGGCCTGCCTATCGTAGTCTTCGGTCACGCAGGTGACGGCAACCTCCACCCCAACATCCTTTTTGACAAGCGGGACGACGAGGAATGGAGGAAGGTGGAGCAGATCGTGGCCGAGATCTTCCAGGTGGCGCTGGACCTGGAGGGTACGCTATCCGGCGAGCACGGTGTCGGGACGTTGAAGCGGCCCTTTATGCATCAGGCATTAAGCTCCGTATCTATAGACGTCCAACGACGGATCAAGGAGGCGTTCGATCCTCTAGGGATCCTGAATCCCGGCAAAGTCCTCCCTGATAGGTAAGGACACAAGACGTGGCGCGGGATCCGCGCCACGTCTTTCGATTTCAATCAGAGCGGCACGCCCGGAAACCGGGGCCGACATCCGGCGGCGATGCGCCCGAACGGCATGGACGAGAACCATTCTGTGGAGTGCCCGATTCAGTTCTCTCGAAGGAGACACACAATGCTGCAGTTGTACCAAGGGGTAGACATTCTCTCTAGAATCGGGGGGATAGACACCCTGGATGACGCAAATTCGCTATTCCGCGACCGTTGCGACGAGGACACCCGACGGAAGCTAGCGGGCATCAGCAACGAGAAAGCCCTCTTGAAGATCGCGAACGCGATCGCTATGACCAACCCGGACCGGGTCTTTGTGAACACCGGGTCCGAAGAGGACATGCAATGGGTGCGGATCATGAGCATGGCCAAAGGCGAGGAACGCCCTGTGGCAATGAAGGACCACACGGTCCATTTTGACCTCCCCGAGGAGCAGGCCCGCATCATTGACAGAACGTACTACATCGTCAATGAAGACGAGGACACCAGCATCCTAGCCCAGAGCATCCTCCGCGATGACGCTCTCGACTACGTTGGGAGCCATATGGAGGGAATCGGCAGGGGGATGACTCTCCTGGTTGGATTCTTCAGTCGTGGTCCCATCGGCGCCAAGGCAGCCATCCCGGCGCTGGAGATCACAACGTCCACGTACGTCATGCACTCCGCGAACATCCTCTACCGGCACGTGTACGACGAGTTCGATGAGGAGGTGGAAAGGGCAGGGATCTTCTTCACCAACGTACACAGCGAGGGGCCCAACCGACCGGAGGACCTTCCCCAGGCCCGAGTCTTCATGGACAGGAGCTGGCTGACCACTTATTCACTGTTCTGCACATACGCCGGCAACACACTCCTCCTGAAGAAGGGCAACCACCGCTTTGCCGTCGATCTCGCAACCTACTACCGCCGCGAGTCGGAGCTATCCGAGCACATGTTCATCACGGGCATCACGCGAGATGACCGGACCACCTACTTCGCCGGGGCCGCGCCCTCTGGATGCGGCAAGACTACCACGGCTATGACCGGGACCGACTTCATCGGGGACGATCTGGCACAGCTGTGGATAGCACCCGACGGTACGCTCCGGGCCATCAATCCAGAAAAGGGCATCTTCGGTATCGTCCGCGACGTGAACGCAGAAAGCGATCCCTATCTAATCGATGCCCTCAGGGACGAGGGAGCCGAGGTCATCTGGACCAACGTCCTCGTCGATGTCCACGGCGTGCCCTATTGGGTGGGCAACGGGGAGAACCTCCCCGATGAGGGTTTCAACTTCCAGGGCGAATGGTGGCACGGCAAGACGGATGACCGAGGACAACCGGTCCCTCTTTCCCATCCCAACGCCAGGTGCACGGTCGACTGCCGAGAGATCGGCAACTACAACGAGGGAGCGGCGGAGGACCCCAGCGGCGTGGAGGTCCGGGTGATCACGTACGGTGGACGCGATAGCGACACCATGCCGCCGGTCCGCGTCGCTCAAGACGCCGACCACGGCGTCGTCATCGGCGCCTCGATCCTGTCGGCTGCGACAGCCACGGAGGTCGGTGCAAGAGGCGTCCGCCGCCAGCCCTGGGCAAACGAGCCCTTCATCCCGGGCCCGCTGGCCGATTACATGGACGCTCAGTTCGCGTTCTTCAATTCAGACAAGCTCGCCTATGAGCCCGTCATGGCGGGCCTAAACTACTTCCTCACCGACAGCGCGCGGGGCGGCGACGGGAAGCAGCTCCTCGGGGAGAAGCAGGACGTCATCGTGTGGCTCGGCTGGCTGGAGAAGCTAGCCCACGGAGACGTGGAGGCGATTGAGACACCCATCGGACGCATCCCTCGATACGACGACTTGAGGGATCTATTCCGTGAGATCGACAAGCCCTACCCCAAGGACCTCTACGACAAGCAGTTTGCCCTGTACGTGGACAACATACTGGCCCGCATCGAACTCCAGGAAAAGGCCTACAGGGAGGAGAAGAACGTCCCCGAAAGGCTCTTTGAGATCTACGCCGAGCAGCGCGAAGGCCTCAAAGCACTCAAAGACACCTTCGGATCTATCGTGTCAGTGGAGCAGATCATCGGAGCCAGCCCATCATAGAGCGGATCGTTCGCCGGCCCCCCAGGCTTCATCTGGGGGGCTGGCCCCAGCTGAAGGCGACCAAGTGCAGAACCTAAGTAAGGATCGACCATGGAGAAGGAAAAGCTTACCAAAGAAGAGCTCCTTGCCCAGGCGAAAAAGCCGGCCGAGGACGCCATGCGGCTCCACCCCCACTACCGTGGCAAGGTGCAGACCGCCCCAAAGTGCGTTGTCCGAGGTCTGGACGACTTCGCCATCTGGTACACGCCCGGCGTGGCAGCGCCGTGTCGCGCCATAAGCGAGGACGAGAGCCTGGCCTACGAGTACACCAACAAGGCGAACACCGTCGCCATCATCTCCGACGGCACCCGCGTGCTGGGGCTTGGGGATATCGGACCGGCTGCCGGGCTGCCCGTGATGGAGGGTAAAGCCCTCTTGTTCAAATACCTCGGTGGCGTCGACGCCGTGCCCATCTGCCTGGGCACCAAAGACCCGTACCGCATCATCCTCGCCGCCAAGTGGCTCCAACCATCGTTTGGCGGCGTGAACCTCGAGGACATCGAGCAACCCAAGTGTTTCCGAGTCCTCGATATGCTGCGATCTGATCCCGACGTCAATATCCCCGTCTGGCACGACGATCAGCAGGGCACTGCCACGGTGATTCTCGCCGGGCTCCTCAACGCGCTAAGGATGGTGGGCAAGAGGATAGAGGACATCCAGGTAGCGATCATCGGAGTGGGAGCAGCCAACGTCGCCACGCTCCGCTTGCTGCTGGCCTCGGGCGTCGATTTCGGCAACGTCATCGCCGTCGATAGCTCGGGTATCCTCCATCCAGATCGAGAGGACATCGAGGCACGCAAGACAGAGTTCGTGGACAAGTGGCGCATCTGCCAGCGGAGCAACGCCGGGGGACGCAGAGGCGGGGTTCCCGACGCCATGCGCGGGGCCGATGTCTGCATCGCCGCCAGCAAACCTGGACCGGGCACCATCAAGCCGGAGTGGGTAGCGGGTATGGCGGAGGACGCCGTCATTTTCGCTTGCGCCAACCCAATTCCCGAGATCTGGCCCTGGGAGGCGAAAGATGCCGGAGCCCGAATCGTCGGCACGGGCCGCAGCGATTTCCCCAACCAGATCAACAACTCCCTCGGTTTCCCGGCTATCTTCCGCGGTGTCCTTGACGTGAGAGCAACTACGATCACGGATGAGATGGCCATTGCCGCTGCCCGGGCTCTCGCGACCTACCAGAGGGATCGCGTGTTCGACGAGGATCATCTGCTGCCCACCATGGGCGACTGGGAGGTCTTCCCACGGGAAGCAGCGGCCGTCGGGATGCGGGCGCAGGAACAGGGCGTCGCCCGACTGGAACTGACCTACGACGAGCTGTTGAACAAGGCGAAGGAGACCATCCAACAAGCGCAGGACATGACGCGCTTCTTGATGGAGAAAGAGATCATCCCACCAGTGCCCGAAGAGTGGGTTTGAGGAGGCGAAGCCAATGTATGAGATCATCATCATAGGAGGTGGCCCTGCCGGCATCAGTGCTGCCAGCATGGCGTTGAATCAACGCGTCGAAACGCTCATCGTGGCCGAGCAGTGGGGAGGACAAACAACGTACGAGATGCAGCTCGAGGACAAGGAAGGCCGCGGCAGCATCAGCGGCGAGACCCTCCTCGAGGCCTTCCGACGCCAACTCGACTACCTCGACTTTGTCCGGCACTTCGACCGGGTGACGAGCATCACGCCGAAGAACGACCATTTCGTCGTGGAAACGACCGACGCGGACCGCTTCGACGCACGCACATTGATAATTGCCACGGGGGCAAAGCCAGAGCGCCTCAACGTGCCGGGAGCTAAGCGGTTGGCGGGACGGGGCTTGAGCTATTCAGCGACGACCCACGCGGGACTCTTCCTCGGCAAGGAAGTGGCCGTGGTTGGCAGCGGGCGCCGCGCGCAGTGGGCGGCCGCTGGTCTGGCACGGAAGGCGCACCAGGTCTATCTGCTGGCACCGGAGCCGCTTCTGACGACGCCGCTCGCCGACAAACTGCGTAAGGTGGAGAACCTTGAGATCCTGGACGGCGCCTCAGTCACCAGAATCACCGGGGAGCACTACGTAGAGGGAGTTGTGGCCTCTATGCCTGACGGTGAGCAGCGCGATATAGACATCAAGGGCATCTTCGTCAAGCTGACCCGCACACCCAACTCCGAGCTAGTCAGCGAATGGATAGACTGTGACAGCCGAGGGCACATCATCGTGGACCAGCATAATGAGACCAGCTGGCCCGGCGTCTTCGCGGCCGGCGACGTGACCCTAGTGTCAGAGCAAGTTCTGGTCCACATCGGAGAGGGCGTGAAAGCGGCGCTTTCGGCCTACCATCACCTGATGATGCGCTAGGCGTCCCGACCGCAAGCCCAATCCGCGCGTTGTTCATTGTTCAGTTCATTGGAGCCTCCCTTGTGGAGGGCAGGGCGCGTATCGCCCCCGTCTCTGACAGGCCGCTCCCCGTTATCGGGACTCAGGGACCCCCACAAACCGTCAAAGGCCCGTCGTAATCCATCTTGAGGAGAACCATGTTAGAGAAGGCCCACGAAATTGAGGAACAACTCATAACCTGGCGCAGGGACATCCATCGGCATCCAGAGCTGGGGTTCCAAGAATTCCGCACCGCCGCCAGGGTCGCTGAGGAACTGGAGCACCTCGGTTATCGCGTGGAGACCGGGATCGGCCGCACAGGCGTGGTCGCGGAGTTGGGCGAAGGAGCCCCCGTTGTCGCAATCCGGGCCGACATGGACGCCTTGCCGATTGAGGAGACAAATGATGTCCCGTATGCCTCAGAGCACTCCGGGATCATGCACGCTTGTGGGCACGATTGCCACGTTGCCATAGCATTGGGAGTGGCGATGCTTCTGAGCGATGAATCGTTTCCCGGCAGGGTTCGGTTTCTTTTCCAGCCGGCCGAGGAGACGGAAGACGAGGACGGAGTGAGCGGAGCCCCACGAATGGCCGAGGACGGCGCCATGGAGGACGTCGATACCGTCCTCGCGCTCCACGTCGACAGCAGCAGGCCCGTGGGCGACATCGGCATTGCCGAAGGCACCGTGACGGCAGGTGTCGACAGCTTCCTCGCCGACGTCGCCGGGGAGGGAGGACACGGGGCTTATCCACACACCGTGATCGATCCCATCTACATCACCGGCCACGTCATCCTGGCGCTCCACGCCATCGTCTCCCGAAAGCTGCATCCGGCGGACCCGGCTGTGGTCAGCATAGGGTCCATCCACGGCGGCAAGGCCAGCAATGTGATCCCTGGGGAAGTCTCCCTCTCCGGAACAATTCGCTATATGGAGGAGTCAGTTCGGGACCACATCCACCAGGAGATCAGGCGCGCCCTCCAGATCGCAAAGACTATGGGAGGCGATTTCGCCCTGAAAATCTCTACCGGCTATCCGCCTATGGTGAACGCCCCCTCGGTCGTGGCGGTTCTGCGGAAGACGACGGCTGATCTCCTGGGGGAGGATCACATCCAGTCAGGTCGTCAAGAGATGGGAGCCGAGGATTTCGGCTTCTTCAGCTCCATGGCCCCGGGCGCAATGTTCAGACTGGGCGCCAGGATCGAGGGTGACGAGCGGAAGCACCACAACCCACAATTCGACGTGGATGAGTCCTGTCTCCCCGTGGGGGCAGCAATCCTGGCCGAGGCTGCCCTGCGCCTCCTACACGAGCCTGTGAGGGACAAGAACGGGGACGATGAAGGAAACTAGGACGAGCTGAGGACCACGGCGAGGAATGTGACAACCAAGGCCACCAGCAAGCCAACGACGACAAAGGCCACCACGGTTCGCTCTACGCGGTCCTGGAATCGCCCGGTGGCCCAGAGAAAGAGCCCTAGCCCCAGGGCTGCCCCCACGGACACCCCCACCGTGTAGGTCAACGCTGTGACCATTAGCGCAGGCAGGTCGACACGAACAATCAGGCGACCGAAGAGCCGGAGCGCGAAGCGGCTTCCCAGAAAAGCATATCCGACGCTCGTCAGGAGTCCAGTGAGCGCCAGCGCAACGCCTTGAAGCCGCCGCCTGCCTTCCTCCAGCCAGATGGTGACGCCGCCGAGCACCATCAGAGCGAAGGCGAAAGTCAAGACGACAATGGAGATGAATGCGATCAAGGGGCTCTCCCTGCTAGGGGGCTCTCCCTGTTAAGGGCTCTTCCTACGTCGGGCAAACCTGCCCCGCCATGGACAAGATCAGTGACCTATCGCAAACAGCTTGAGTTAGAATAGCTCGAGTTGCTCTGCCTGCGGAGGTGGTGCAGATTCAGTCATCTGCGGAGCACGATTGATCACGTCAGGAATCCCCCGCACGTCTTCCTCGACAATGCCGCGCAGGCTGGGCCGATGCAGGGCCGCCGCCGGATGATACATGGGGTAGTAGACGACACCACCGATCTTCCGCGGATTCCCGTGGATGCGGGAGATGCGGGCTTCGGGAAAAGCCCGCGCCATAGAGAAGCGCCCCAAGGTGACGACCACGGTCGGCTGGATCAGCTCGATCTGCCGATCCAGGTAGGGTTCACAGGCGCTAATTTCGGCAGGGAGAGGTTCGCGATTTCCCGGTGGGCGGCACTTGACCACGTTGGTGATGTAGACATCCTCGCGCTTGAGACCGATACTCTCCAGGAGCTCCTCCAGAAACTGTCCCGCCGCACCCACGAATGGGCGCCCCTGTTGATCCTCATGGAAGCCCGGTCCCTCGCCGACGAACATGATCTCCACATCCTCGGGTCCCTCGCCCGGTACGGCGTGCGTACGACCGCGATGGAGTGGGCACTTGGTGCAGCCAGCGACCTCCGCCTCCAGTTTCTCCAGCTCTGTCACTCTCACCTCCGGGGAACGACTCTACAGCCAGCAAGCAAGGACACTGCACGGGAGTCGTCGTCCAGTCGCCTGCTCTCCGTGTCTGTCGCGATTATAGTCCGGCGCCGTCCAATTGTCCAACCTCAGTATCCATTCATCTGCTACGTTACCGAAGAAGCCTCGATACCCTGCTCATCCAGACCTCTGCGCGTCTCTTCGCACCAAGCGTCCAGCTGCCGCTGATAAGCCGCTTCGCCCATATCCACGGCCATGACCCAGGCATCCTCACCGTCCCGGTAGTATCCACGCTGGTACTCCACGACCTCGAAGCCGAATCTCCGATAGAGCTGATACGCCACGTCGTTTGAGGGACGCATCTCCAGCGTCACCCTTTGAACACCCGATGAAGCCATCCGACTCAGGGCCACGACCAGAAGGTACGTTCCGAGGCCGTGCCCCCGCCAGTCAGGATCCAGCGCGATCGTCGTGATGTGGCCATGATCGGACTGAACGCGAAACCCCACGTACCCCACGATCCGGCTATCTAAAGACAGACCGAAGAAGCGTCGGAGCCACGGTGACGATAGTTTGTCATCACGCGTGGGCTCGCCCTCGTCGCCTCTCAGCAGCACCAGATATGTGGCCGATGCTCGCTTCAACTCGCTCTGGAAGGCCGATGGGGACCAGGGGGTTGGGAAAGAAACCCGATCGATGGCGGCGACGCGGGGTACATCTCCAGGCTCCATCGGTCGGAGGTAAAACTTCATTAGACCGGATGCTTGAGGTAGATCGGCGTCAGTTCTGCAGGGTCGTCCGTGTCTCCCTGGTTGAAGCGCTGCCAGCCAAGCTCAGCGAGGAAACCGGCGCGGCGGAGGCGGCGCGCTGCCGGCAACAGAACCGCTTGATCACCAAGGCGGGACATTGCCTCAGCCCCTGTCTCGTCAATCTCGCCACAGAACAGAGTCGGTTCGGCAATCTCACCCACCAATTGTCCCCAGGTAGTAAGTCTGGGCTCTTCCTCCACCTGCCAGCCACCGAAGCGCCATCTGTAGAAGGCGATCGAGATACGCCCTCGACCAGCCTGGAGCACAGCACCGAGAAGGCGCCGGTCCCGCCCTTGCGCAGCGGCCACGACGTCCAGAGTTGGTATGCCTACGATCGGTAGATTCTGTGCCACGGCCAATCCTTTGGCCACGGACATTCCGATTCGCAGGCCCGTGAAAGACCCTGGACCCTTGACGACTGCCACACCACTCAATCGCTCAGGAGGGATCTTCAGTTGGGCCAGGGCGGCCGCCAGGCGCGGCGCGAGCTCCCTTGTCTGTCTTCGTGGGGCCTCCCACGTCTCCTCCACACGCACCCGGAAGCCGTCGTGAAGAGCCAGGCTTGCCGTTCTCGTCGCCGTATCAATCGCTACCAGCATGCCATTTACGCTCCAAATGCCAGATGGCGGAACTCGCGCAGCAAGGCCTCGTACCGTTCTCCTCGAGCGGAGAACCAGAGATGGCGCCGTGTCAAATCAGCACGCTCGATGAAGTCCAGCTTGATCCAGAGATGGTCGGGCGGGACCAACGATTCTGCACGGCCAGGCCACTCAATGACCGTCACAGCATCCTCGTCGCCCAAGAACTCCTCGATCCCCAGGCTCCACGCCTCGCCGGGCCCCGAGATTCGGTATAGATCGACGTGATACAGCGTCTCGTCATCCTCCGGACGCCCGTATTCTCGCACCAAGACAAACGTGGGACTGACGAGCTCCTGTTGAGCCCCCCAGCCTCGCCCGATGCCCTGGGTCAGACTCGTCTTGCCGGAGCCGAGGGAGCCCTCAAGACAGATCACGTCACCACCCTGCAGCAGCGTGCCCAGGCGCGCTCCCAGACGCTGTGTTTGGGCTGCGCTACGGCTTATGAACTCCAGCATATGCTCTTTAAGTAGGACCATGGCGTGGTTGGTCAAATAGGGATCGCGGCAAGAATTATACAACCGTTGCCAGCACCCGACAAGCGGGTGTCATCCGAGCCCGGCGTTCCGTCTATGCGATGCGGTGCCAGATAGGAGGAAACTACTAGGCCCCCCTATTGCCAGCCCAATTCTGATGTGTTATACTGGGCACTCCGATAGGAAAGACTGCAAGTTTGAGGGTTACATCACAATCGTTCCTTCCCGATCCATTCTCCTTATCACCGACGACCGACGCCCTTCCCGGGTGAGGTCCTCGCGGAGTTCCGCCTGATGACCACGGCTAAGATGACAGACACAGAAATCGGAGCGTTCCACAGCGACAAGGGTCGGCTGGACGCGCTACGGGAGGCCAGTCTTGCGTCGACATCCGAGCTCCACCTCAATGGTGCGCTCGACAGCCTGGTCCGCTGTGCGATCGACCTGACGGAGAGTGACGGCGGCCACCTGTACATGAAGGGCAAGAACGGGCTTCAGCCAATCATCGCCATCGGGGACGCTGCGTACCGCGAAGCCCCCCTCGCACAGGAGGCGCTTACCTTCGCTGAGGGGATTCTTCAGAAGACTAGCCCGACCCTGGAGACCAGGGCGGTCGGGTCCGTAATGTCCGGGTCGCCAGAGAGATCGGGGTCCGAGAAGCCGGTCTCTCTGGTCGGCATCTCGTTGGGGGAAGCAGATCATCCCATCGGCGTGCTGGCCCTCGTCGCCCTGGCCCCCGACGCCTACGGCGACGAGGATCGGACCTGTCTGCAAGCTCTCTCCTCCCTTGCGGCCCGGCTGGTTCAGCAAGCCGCCGTGCACAAGGCGGCGGTCCAACGTGCCGAACACGTCGCGATCGTCAATCGGGTTGCACACGCGGTTGGTGGTACGCTGCACCTGGAGGACCTGACCCGCTCCGTCTATCGGGAGATCGAGGCCGCCTTCGACCTTGATGCCTTCTTCCTCGCTCTCTACGATGAGGACAGGGAGGAGCTAGACTATTGTCTACAGATCGATGACGACACCGCGGCGCCTCGGGAGCGGAGACCCCTCGGCGAGAGTCTTACGGCCGCCGTCATCCGCGGACGAGAGCCCCTTCTCGTCCGCGATTTCGCGGCGGAGCGAGAGTCTCTTCCGTCGGCGGAGCTCTGGGGGACGATGGAAATGCCGCGCTCATGGCTCGGCGTGCCTATGCACGTTGACGACCATCCATTGGGGGTCATCTCCATCCAGGCCTACCGCACGCACGCCTACGACCAAGCCGATCAGGAGCTCCTCACGGACATCGCAGCGCACGTGGCCGTCGGCCTCAAGAACACCCAGCTCTACGAGCAAACCTCTCGGCGGTTGGCCCAGTGTCAGGTCCTTCGGGAGGTGATGCTCGCCGCGGCATCCACGCTAGACTTTGATCTGGTGCTTGAACGCACCATTCAGGCCCTCCACACAACCGTCGGAGCCGAGTCCCTCGGCTTTGCCATTCCCGACCAGGAACACAAGTGGCTTGAGGTCCATCCTTCACAGATTGGATACCCCCCTGAGGCAGAGAAGGTGGTCATTGAGCTCGACAAGAGTGTCTGCGGACGCGTGTTCTTGACCGGCGAGCCCATGATCATCAACGACGTGCACCAGGCTCCCTTCTACTACGAGGCCCTCCCGGAGACCCGTTCCGAGATCGCCATCCCGGTAATCGTACACGGCGAAGCTGCCGGCATCCTCAATGTGGAGAGTTCCAGCCCCAGTGCGTTCACGGACGAGGATCTT
>Ga0180430_10001882_pt1 | contig 19764 bp, 11 predicted proteins | sample SS_ome_9_FD_132999 | JGI IMG/M metagenome (GOLD analysis project Ga0180430, IMG submission 132999) | Hypersaline lake sediment archaeal communities from the Salton Sea, California, USA - SS_1_S_2 metaG | ecosystem: Environmental > Aquatic > Non-marine Saline and Alkaline > Hypersaline >... | reverse complement strand
GCAGCCGGAGAGGAGGCGCAACCGCTCGAGAGTTGAGAGGATCGGTATCCCACACCGGAACCGGGACCTAGCGGAACGGCAACTGACTGCTGGATGGGCCCTTACTCCGACGCACCTTGAATCTGGGGACCACAATCAGGCGGCATCAGCAGAGGCGGCGGCGTCCAGGTGCACCGTGAACCAGAACCGGCTTCCCCGGCCCAGCTCACTCTCGACTCCGACCTCGCCGCCCATCGCCTCGGCCAGGCGCTTGCAAATCGCCAGGCCGAGCCCGGTGCCACCGTAGCGTCGCTTGTGGGAGGACTCGAGCTGCGAGAAGCGCTCAAAGAGCTGGCTGCGCCGGTCGGCGGGGATCCCGATCCCGGTATCGATCACCTCGTAGTGCAGCCGCAGGCGTCCCCCGGCGGCATCCGCCAGCCGGATGCGCAGCCGCACGCCCCCCTGCTCGGTGAATTTGAGCGCGTTGCCGATCAGGTTGAGGAGGATCTGCCGCAGCCAGGCGGGATCGCCGCTGGCGATGCCGGGCACCTGCGCCCCGCACTCGAGCCGCAGGTCGAGGCCCCGCTCCTCGGCCTGCGCGGCGAACATCTGGAGCACTTCCTGCGCATGCTGGCGCGGACTGAAGCACGTGTGCGCAAGCTCCACCTTGCCCGCCTCGAGCTTGGTGAAGTCGAGGATCGAGTTGACGAGCTGCAGCAGCACTTCCCCTGAACGGTGGATCACCTGGACGTATTCCCGTTGCACGCCCGCGAGCGGCGTCTCTTGCAGCATCTCTGTCAAGCCGATGATGCCGTTCAGCGGCGTGCGGATCTCATGGCTCATGTTGGCGAGGAAGTGCGACTTGGCGCGGTTGCCCGCTTCGGCCGCCTCTTTCGCCTCGCGCAGTGCCTCTTCGAAGAGCTTGCGCTCGGTGACGTCGCGCACGAAGTTCAGCGTCGCGGGACGCCCTTCCCACTCGTACGGCACGCCCCCGACCTCGACCCAGCGCGCGTCGCCCTGCTTGACGATGATGCGGCAGACGTAGCTCTCGTTGCGCTCCTCCCCCCCGGTGCGCCGGCGGTGATGAGCCCAGACCGCTTCGCGATCATCCGGGTGAATCAGCTCCAAGAAGGGGATCGACATCAGTTCGCCGGCCGAGTAGCCGGAAAGCTCCTCCGCGCGGCGGTTGAAGAATCGCAATCGCCCGTCCTGCGCAATCAGGATGACCTCGCTCGAGTTCTCGACCAGCAGTCGGTACTTGCGTTCGCTCTCACGCAGATTCGCTTCGGTGACCGTGCGTTCGGTCACGTCGCGCAGCGCCGTCAGCACCGCCGGTTGTCCCTTGTGGACGATCTGCGTGGCGGTCAAGTCGACCGTCCTGACCCGACCGTCGCGCCGCACGAGCCGCACGGTGCGGGTCTCGGGAACCGGCTGGCGACGTGCACAGCGCGACAGATAGTCTTGGGTCTGAGGCTGATCGTCCGCGTGAAAGAGATCGACCGGCGCCGTATGGAACAGCTCCTCACGCGTCCGCCCGGTCAAGTCGAGCAGGCGCCGATTGATGAAGAGGAAGCGATTCTCGCGGCAGATCGCGATTGCGTCGTGGATCCCCTCGACGACCGTGCGGTAGTGCGCCTCGCTTTCGCGCAGCGCGGCGAGCAGATGTTCAACCTCGGTCACGTCGCGACAGACGTTGGTAACCGCAACGACCTCGCCATCCTTCTGCACCGGCGCGGCCGTCATTTCCATCAGTGCGAAGGCACCGCTCGCCATCTTGATCCGCAGGGTCACGCGCTGCATCTCGCCCGCCAGGACACGACCGATGCCGTGGCGCGCGAGCTCGGTGTCATCGCTGTGCAGCACGCCGAGCTGGAAGATGCTGCGCCCGAGCAACGCCTCCTGGGATGCACCCAGCAGCCGGCAGCCCGCCTGATTGATCTGCGTGATGCGCAGATCGCGATCGTAGGTGAAGATCGCGCTGCCGGCGTGCTCGTAGAGCAGGCGGTAGTGCTCCTGACTCGTGCGCAGATTCGCTTCGGCTTCGATGCGCTGGATCGCCGAACCGAGCATGCCGGCGGCAATTCGCAGGCTGTGCGTTTCCGCCTCGCCCCAACGCCGGTCGACCGTGCCGTCATCGAAGTGCAGCGTGCCCCACCAATCCTGACCGACGAAGACGGGGCCGAAGAGGATCGAGTGAATCCCGCGCCGCAGGAGCGTCGTGCGCAGCGCTTCCGGGGCCCCAATCACATCGCCGCCGATCGCTTCGCCACGCACGAGCGCGGCCGCCCAATCGGCCGCGTCAGGCGTTTCCCAGGGGAAGCTCACCTCGCGCGGCTCTGCCTCCGGCCGCCGCCATGCCGACCAGCAGCCGCGCAGGCACGCTTCGAGCTGACCGTGAGAATCGGAGCGGTTCTGGAACAAGCTAACCCGTTCGACGCCGAGTGCGCGCCCCAGGCGCGCCAGCACCGAGCGGATCGCTCCTTCGAGCTCGTGCGCTTCGAACAAGTCGCGGGCGCTGCGCCCCACCGCTTCAAGGACCGTATCGGCCGCAATGCCGACCGTCGCCGGCATCAGGGGGCGCGATGCGTAGTCGTTCGCGGGGGCGGGCTGCCTGCTGTCGATCGGTCTGAGCGTCACGCCCGGGGTCCTTTGACTGTCTCGGAGCACGAGGCGCGCGCGCGCCGGCTCGGCCGGCCCCGCGGCGCCCGTCGACCTTCTCCCTATGGGGATCGGGCAGGGCGGGAGGATCCTTGAGATGCAGCTGCCGCCTGAGCCGGCGCGGGACCGGCGCCGGCGGTGGCGACCGTGATCTGGTCGAAATCGACCATGCGCCGGGCCGCGGCGGTTACGGCTTCGCCATCGAGTGCGGCCAGGCGCTCGGGGTAGCGATCGAGGTCAGTGAGGGGGCGACCGTGTCGGACGAGCGCGAGCATCGCCGCGGCCAGGGATCGATTCGTTTCGAGCCGCAACGGATGGGCCCCGGCAAGGTGCTGGCGCGCCGCCTCGAGCTCGCCTTCCACCGGCCCCTCGCCGGCGAAACGGGAGAGCTCTTCGGTGACCAGTCGCACGGCCCGTTCGACCGCGGCGGGCTCGACGCCGAGCGTGGCGTACCAGCAGCCCGGCGCACGGCCGCCACTCAGACCGCAGTGCGCGCCGTAGGTCAAGCCCTCGCGATCGCGCAGGCGCGCGTTGAGGCGGCTGACGAAGCTGCCCCCGATCAGGAAGCTCGCGAGTGCCGCCGCATCGAAGCCGGGATCGTCGCGCGCGACGCCGGGGCCGAGCCAGACCAGGTCGACCTGCTCCTTGTCGGCCAGCGCGACATGTTCCAGGGGGGGGGCGCCCGCAGAGGTGCCGGCACGCTGGCGCCGCGGCGGGCTGCGCTTGCACCGACGCTGCGGGGCGAGCGGCGCCGGGCCAAGTGCCGCCCGCGTCGCCAGCGGCACGAGGGCGGCATTGAGCGCGTCGCTCATCCGGGTCGCGTCGAAGTCGCCGACCGCGGCCAAGGTCAATCGGTCGGCCGCGATCGTGCGCGCATGATGCCGCGCCAGGGCCTCACGCCCGAGCTGCGGAATGATCGCGGCCGCGCCCGTGAGCGAGCGCGCATAGGGATGCCGTTCGCCAAAGAAGCGGGCGGCGGCCCGCTGATAGGCGCGCTCGAACCCGTCGTGCGCTTCCTCACGCAAGGCCGCCTGCGCCTCGCGTTGCGCCTGCACCAGCTCCGCGGCCGGGAAGGTCGGCCGGCACAGCGTCTCCCCCATCAGGGCGACCACCGGCTCGAGATCTTCGCTCAGGCCATGCACCTCGACGATCGCTGTCTCGCGCGTCAAGCGGTAGGCAAGCTGTGCCCCGAGCGACTCGAGCAACCGCGCGATCGCCTGCTCATCGCGCGCAGGCGTGCCGCGATCGAGCATCGACAGCACCAGGTCGGCAACGCCGGACTCCTCGGCCGGCTCAGCGCAGAGCCCCCCCTCGAGCAGGCCGATCAGATCGAACCGGGGCACGGCGCGACGGCGCAAGAGATAGAGGTCGATCCCCGGCTCAAGCCGCACGACCGACACGTGCGGGGCATACGGCTCGCGGCCCATCACTGCCCCCCATCCACCGGCGCCGGTCGCGGGCGATAGTGGCCGATGACGCGCCGGTCCGGCTGCAGACAGCGGCGTGCGGCCGCCAGGAGCTCGTGCGGCGTCACCGCAGCCAAACGTTCGAGGTAGGTGGACAGGTAGGTCCAACCGACGCTCGCCTCGAGCTCGCCGACCAGCGCCGTTCGCGCCGCCAGGCGCTCGCTGCGCAAGATGAAGTCGGCCCGCACCCGCTTGCAGACGGATGCCAGTTCCGCGGCGGCGACCGGCTCCCGGCCGAGGCGCGCGATCTCCGCTTCGACGAGCGCCTCGAGGCATGTTGCCGGGACGCCCGGCACCGGCTCGACGTCGAGGCAGAAGAAGTAGGGATCGCGCAGCAAGCTCATGTTCTCGGCGGCGACATGCACGGCGTGGCCCGGGGCCACGAGCGCGCGATAGAGGCGTGAGGTGCGTCCATGGCCGAGCAGCTGCGCCAGGAGATCGAGGGCGTACGCGTCGCGATCGGCGCGGCCGGGCACGCGGTAGGCAAAGGTTATCTCCTCCTGCCCCCCCACGCGCCGCAGCTCGAAGCGCCGCTCTCCCGGGGCCAGGTCAACCTGGGCGTGTCCGTCGCGAGCGTCCTGCGGTCCGGCCGCCGTCGCCGCGCACGTTGCCGGATCCGTGCCTGCGGTGCCTGCCGTGCCGGGCCGCGCGCGGATGCTTCCGAACGTCGCGTCAATGTCGGCCTGCATGCGCCCGATCTCGAAGTCGCCGGCGATGACGAGATAGGCGTTGTCCGGCCAGTAGTGGTCGTCGTAGAAGCGGCGCAGAGCGGCCGCATCGAGTGCCGCCACCTCGCCGGCCCATCCGGCCACCGGCCGTCCATACGGATGCCGCGGCCAGGCGACGGTGTGCAATTCCTCGAAGAAGCGCGCGCCGGGCTCGTCGCGGCCCGCCTGAAGCTCATGCAGCACGACGCCGATCTCATCGCGCACATCGGACGCGGACAGCAGGGCGCCGCGCATGCGATCGGCCTCCAGCTCGAGCGCCAGGCGGTAGCGGTCGGCCCCGAGCAGAATCGCAAACTGGGTGCGGTCGAACCAGGTCGAGGCATTGTGCACGGCACCCTCGGCATGCAGGCGCCGATCGTATTCGCCGCGGGGATAGCGTGCGCTACCCTTGTAGAGCATGTGCTCGAGCAAGTGCGCCATGCCAGAGTGACCGGGCGGATCGTGGCGCGAGCCGACCCGATACCAGACCGACACGGCGACGAGCGGCACATCCGCAGCCGGAAGCAGGAAGAGCTCGAGTCCGTTCTCGAGGCGCGCGCAGTGCACATCGTAGGCCGCGGGCAGCACACGCCCTCCCTTGGTCACCGTCCTCGGGCGGCAAAGAAAGCGCGACCCGGTGCGGGTCGCGCTTGCGTGGTGACCTGGTTCTGCATAGCCCACCCGGTCACGAATCGGTGGCTCCGCCGTTCATCATCAACGGAAGAGATGCTTGATCCGGCCCCATGTCGAGGGCGCCGCCGGCGTCAATCCCAGATCGGCCAGGCCAATGCGGATCGCCGGCGTGAGGTTCCACCCGGACGTATCGTCTTCCCAGGCACCTGCGAAGTGCCCCCAACCGACACCCTCGAGCGCACCCGCGTTCGCGAGTCCGATCGCATCGCCCGCCTGCAATTCGACGCCGATGCAGAACGGATCGTCCCCGGCTCGCAAGAGGTAGCCGGGCAGGGGCAGATCCTGCGCCAGCTCGACGATGCTCCACCCGCTCGGCGGCCAGGTGTCGGAGGCGGGCTGAACCGTGAATCCCTCGTCCTGGGAGAGCACCGCACCCGGCTCGCCGGCGCTGCACCCATCGCCCGGGGCGCGCACGCGGACCGCGCGCGGGCCGTCGGCGCTCAAGAAGAAGGCCACATACTCGACCAGCCAGGGACCGCCTTGTTCGGGCAGCGGCAGGCAGAAACGGAGCTGGACCTCGTCAGCCCAGACCTCCCCCTCGCCGTAGCCGATGCACTCGGTCAGCGCGCAATTCAGTTCGGTTTCCGAACGCCCGGGGCAGTTCGGCAGGGCCAGCGGGCCGTCCACGATCTCCATCCAGGCGCGATCCGCTTGCGCGCTCCCGGCCAGGAGCAAGATCAGGCCGACAACGAAGTAACTTCTTATGAACAAAGCTCTTCTCCGAATCATCGGGCGCCGATGCGCCTCGGTGCATGGAGGTTGACTGCTTCCGCGTCGCCATATGATTGTACGGTTTTTCGCGCTCGAGGGTCAAGCTACGCCCCTTGCGACTGGCGGATTCGCGCGGCCGGGCGCAGGGATACGCTTGCCGCAAGCGCCGCTGCAACGCCATCATCCCGCGACGAACGCGCCGGCGCGGGCCGGCCACCGAGTTACGCCCGGTGCACATCCGGATCGGCTGGTCGATCGCAGCCAGCAGGAAGGGATAACGACCGGCTGATCGTGATTGCGCCCGGTGCGCCGCGGGAGAGGGCCATGACAGCTGACCACATTGAGGTTCGCCTGCGCCTGTACAGCGAGCATCTGGCCGCGGCCGAGGAAGCCCTGCTCGCCCTCGGAGCGCTCGGGACGGCGCACGTCAGCCTGGCGGTTGGCGGCGACCCGCTCGACGCCGCCCGCTACGAAGACTTCCGATCCAGCCCCATCCCGCCCGGCACCGCGGATCAGCCCGGCAGTCGCGCTACCCCCGGACCCGACGGTGCGCCGGACCGGCGCGCCTTCGCCACCGCCGGCCGGGTTCTACTGAGCGGCTACTTCCCGCCCGATCCCGCGCCAACGGAGGCCGACGTGCGGGCCGCCGTCGAGCGCAGCCTGCCGGGCGGGCTGGGGACCGGCCCGACACCCAAGCGCCCCGACCTGGCGATCGAGGTCGTCGCGCGCCCGGCGGTCGACTGGATAGCGCGCACGCGCGCGCGGCTGCGGCCGGAGCGCGTCACGCCGCACCTCTGGATCGCGCCGCCCGAGGCCCCCGCGCCGGTCGCGCCCGCGGCCCAGCTTCTGATCACACCCGGTTCGGCGTTCGGCGCCGGCACCCATTCGACGACGCGTGGCTGCCTGCAACTGCTCGACGATGATCGCTGGTACCGCACGCGCTCGGGCGCCGCGCTGGACATCGGCACCGGGACGGGCATCCTTGCGCTGCGCGCCCGCCAGCATGGGTATGCGCCCGTCTACGCCTGCGATCTCGATCCGCAGGCCGCCGCCGTCGCGCGCGACAACGCGGCCGGGAATCGACTGCGCGACCGCTTGCACGTCTTGGCCGGTACGGTCGAGGCGCTGCGTCCGCGCCAGCCGTACGTCCTGATTCTCGCCAATCTCTTCCTGCTCCCGATCCTCGCCCTCCTGCCGCGCCTCGCGGAGGAGCTCGCCGCAGAGGGCGCCCTGATCCTCTCCGGCACGGTCAGCGACGACCGCGATCAGCTCGTCGCCGGATTGCTGGCCGCCGGTCTGCGCCCCGTCACCGAGCTGCACGACGACGGATGGATGACGCTCGGTGCACGCGCGGCCGACGCGCGGCATGGGCGCCAAATGGGAGCTTGATCACGCCGCGCACGCGCCAGATAATCCCGGCCGCCGGCGGGCTGAGTCGCGAAAGGACGAGCTGTCGCACACCGTCGGCCCGAACAGCAGCGCGCAGGAGGGGCGGGAGGAAACGGCATGGCAGAACCGGCAGCGCACGAGCGCGGACAATGGAAGTCCAATCTGGGTTTTATCTTGGCGGCTTCCGGCTCGGCCATCGGACTCGGCAACATCGTCTTCTTCAGCGCCAATGCATACAAATACGGCGGCGGCGCGTTCTACCTGCCCTACTTCATCGCCCTGTTTGCGATCGGCCTGCCGGTCATGATTCTCGAATTCGGACTCGGCCACCACACCGGGCAGTCCTTCCCCCTCGCGCTGCGCCGCACCGTCGGCAAGGGCGGCGAGTACCTCGGTTGGTTCGCGATCATCAACGCGACATTCATCGCGATGTACTACATCACGATCCTCTCCTGGGTGCTCGGGATGTTCCTCGGTTCCTTCGGGGGACTATGGGAGGACTCCGTCGCCGTACCGGCCTTCGGCCTCGCCGCGGGCGACGTGCAGAACCCGATCGCCTATTTCTTCAACATGCTCTCTTCGTGGTGGGTCTTGCTGCTCGTCTTCGTGGTCTGGCTCGCTAACATCTACATCGTCCGGCGTGGCGCGCGCACGATCGAATCGACGGTCAAGGTCTTCGTCCCGCTGATGTGGCTCTTCATGCTGATCATGCTCGTGCGCGGCATCACGCTCGAGAACGGCGTCCAGGGCTTGCTGCTCTTGTTCACGCCCGACTTCGAGGTGATGAAGAACCTCGATGTCTGGCAGGGCGCGTTCAGCCAGATCTTCTTCACGCTCTCGCTCGGCTTTGGCATCATGTGCGCCTACTCAAGCTATCTGCCGCGACGCAGCGATCAAACGAACAATGCCCTGATGACGAGCTTCCTCAACTGCGGTTTTGAATACATCGCCGGCATCGCGATCTTCACGATCCTCTTCGCCACGCTCATGATCCCCAAGGCGAGCACGATCAGCATGATGTTCTTCATCATCCCGAGCGGCATCAAGCACATGCCGGTGGCGGATCCGATGATCCTCGTCTTCGGCGTGCTCTTCTTCGCCCTGCTGCTGGCGGCGGGCCTCTCTTCCAGCATCTCGCTCGTCGAGGCGTTTTCCTCGGCGCTGATCGACAAGTTCAACGCCAACCGCAGACGGGTGCTCGTCTGGTCCTTCATCGTCGGGACAAGCGGAAGCCTGCTCTTCGCGCTGCCCCACGTCATCGACCGCGGGCTGAACGCCGACGGAACGCTCGGTTTCACGCTCCTCGACCTCGTCGATCACTGGGCCTTCAGCCACGGCCTCCTGATCGTCGGGCTGATCGAATGCCTGCTGCTCGGCTGGGTCTACGGCGTCGGCCGCATCCGGCGCACGATCAACGAGCACTCGAAGTACCACCTGCCCGGCGCCTACGACTGGATGATCAAGCTCGTCATCCCCGCCCTGATCCTCTTCGTGCTCGGGTTCTCGATCTACCTGCAGGTGACCAATCCATCCGGGCTCTACGGATCGGACTTCGCCGAGCACTACACGGTCGATTGGCCCTGGGTGCAGGCGCTCCCGCAAATTGGATTCTGGCTCTGGATGTTGACGGCGACGGGAGGCGCGGCGCTGCTGACGCTGCTGCGCTCGCGCCGCGAGCTGCCGCTCTCGCTGCGCGCGCACCACGACGACGCCCCGCCGGCGGCCGCGGTGCCTTCGCCGCACGAAGAGGGGAAGGAGCATCGCTCGTGAGACGCCTCGCTCTACGCCGCGGAACGCCGCGGGATCGCGGCCGCCACCGCGCCGGAGCGGCGCGGCGGGTCTGGATTCTGTGCGTCGCTGCGCTCGCACTCGGCGCAAGCCTCGGCGCCGGCCGTGTCGCCGCCGCGCCCGCCGCGGAAGGCCGCTGCGCGCGCGATGGCGGGTGGGAAATCTGCATCACCCCGCAGACCCCGATCCAGGGACGTCCGTGCGACTTGACGATCCGTGCCGACGGACAGCCAGCCGGCGGCCAACTCCTGGTCGCGACGTACCGCCCCAACAGCGAAGTCGCCCGGTGCGACACGCTCGGCGCGACGAACGCCGCGGGCACGCTCGCCTGGTCGCCGCGGGACGCGGGCATGGCGACCCTCGACGTCTATGACGCCGGCCGCGCGGTGCAAACGATGACCGTGTCGATCAAGTTCCGTGAGACGCCGGCGCTCGGCGTCGCGATCTTGATCCTGGCCGGCATCATCCTTTTCGGCGGCAACGGCTACGCTCTGGCCCGGACCTTCGGCCGCAAGCGCTAGGCCGCTGCCGCCGGCGCATGTGCCGGCACCAGCGGCAGGCGCGATCCAATCGCCCGCGGGCGCGGCGCGCAACGCCGGGCTGTATTCCCAGGAGGAACCATGGGATTTCTGAAACGTCTCTTCGGTAGCGGTCGCGACCCGGAGGCCGATGGCGACGCCGCGCTCGCGCGCGGTGATGACCTGGATGCGGCGCGCCAGTTTCGCGCCGCCCTGCGCGCCCTGCCCGCGGCAGAGACTGCGGCGCGCGCGCGCGTGACGGCCAAGCTCGCCGACGCCCGCGGGCGCTTCCTCGCCGCCAAGCTGGCCGAGGTCGAGCGCTGGCTCGACGACGACGTCCTCGAGGCCGCCGCCGAAGGGTTGGCGATCGCGCGCGAGCACGTTACCGCCGAGGATGCCGCGGCCCGGGATCGGATCGAGAGCCTCGCCGCGCGACTGCGCGCGGCAGAAACGGAGCCGGCGCCTCCCCCCCCGGCCGGTCCCACCGACCGAGAGGCGGCCGCGGATCTCGCCCCGCCGGCGGCGGCCCCGGCGGCGCTTCCCGCGGACGCGGACACCGAGTCGCTGTTCGAGCAGCTCGCCGGCGTCCTCGCGCCCGCGGACCGTGCCCGGGCCGCCGAGCTCGACCCCGCCTTCCGAGCCGGCTTCGTGGCCCAGCAAGGCGGAGACCTCGCTGCGGCCGTGGAGCAGTTCGACCGCGCGCGGCAAGCACACCCGAACGAACCGCTCGTCTGGGAACACTGGGGCGCCGTTCTCGACCTCGTCGATCGCGACCGCGAGGCGGCTGATGCCTACCGCACGGCGCTCGACCAAGATCCCCAGCGCGCGCAAGCGCGCCTCGGACTGGCGTCGATCCTCGGCGGCCTGAGCGCCGAAGGCACGCGCGCGGCGCGCCCCGCGCCGGACGAGACGCACGCCGCGCTGCGCCTGCTGCAGGAGGGCCTCGAGCAGGACCGCCCCCGCGGCCTGCTCTACCTGGCGACCGCGATCGACGTCCTGATGGCCGCCGGACGCAGCGCCGAGGCGGCGGAGCAGTCCGAACAGCTGCTCGCCGCCGGCGGCGAGCGCATGCCCGATGCCTGGGCGCAGTACGCCCGCGTGCTGGAGGCGCAAGAGCGCTTGGACGAAGCGCGCGCAGCGCACGAGAAGGCGGTTCAGCTCTCCGGGCAGGCGATGGCACCCCGCGCGGAGTTCGCCGAATTCGCCTTACGCCACAAGCTCGGGCTCGAGAAGGCGCAGGAGCTGATCTTCGACACGTGCCTCGGCTGCCAGGCGAGCCGTCCCGACGAGCAGACGCTCGCCTACTACGGCTTCCTCCTAACGCGAATCCAGTTCGCGCGCAGCGACTACCAAGGAGCGATCGAAGGCGCCCAGCGCTTGCTCGCGCAAGAGCCGCCCGCCGGCGTCGCGGCCGAGATGCGGGCGCTGATCGCCGCTGCGCGCGACGCCCTATCCGGCGGCACCGAGTAGACGCTCGAGCTCACCCAGCGAGATGCCGAGCTCGCGCGCGGTCTGCTCGCGATCGCCGGCGAAGTAGCGCAGCGCCTGCGCGACGTAGTCGGCCTGCACCTGGCTCAGCGGCCGGGGCCGAAAGCCGGCATCGAGTGATACGTCGCGCGAGAGGATCTTCTGGCGGATGTAGGGCGGCAAGGCGTCGACGCCGACGATCGCTTCGTCGGCATTGACCATCGAGGCTTCGACGATGTTGCGCAGCTCCTGAATATTGTCGGGGAAACCGTAGCGGGAGAGCAGTTCCAGATACTCGTCACTGAAGCCGTCGATCTGCTTGGCGATCTTCTTGAGGCCCTTCTTGCGAAAGAACTCGACCAGCAGCGGCAGATCATCGATCCGCTCCCGCAACGGCGGCACGCTGAGCGAGTTGACCATCAGGTGATAGAGCAGATCGTGCGAGAAGCGGCCCTTGTATTCGTCGCGCGCCAGATCGTGCGACGAAGAAACGATGAAGCGCACATTCGCCTTGTGGATCGTGGTTGAGTTCTCGCGGTAGTACTCGCCCGATTGCAGGATGCGCCGCAAACGCACCTGCATCGGCAGCGTCAGGTGCTCGATCTCACAAAGATAGATCGTGCCACCCTCGGCCTCTTCCAGGAAGCCGGGCTGGGCTTCGTGCTCGCCGCTAAAGAGGCGCTCCTGCCCGAAGAAGGCGGCCGGGAATTGCTCCGGATCCTGCGCCGAGGCGTCAACGAGCACGAAGGCGCCCCGCCGCGCGGGGCTCGCATTGTGAATCGCCCGCGCGAGCATCTCCTTGCCCGTGCCGCGCTCGCCCCAGATGAAGATGCTCAGCTCGCTGTCGGCGAGCCGCTCCGCCTGCGCGCACAGGCGCAAGAGGGTCGAATCCCGGGTCGGGATGTGCTCGAATGCGTCACGATGCGTCAGGTCGTCGCGCCGCACCTCCGGCGGCAGCTTCTCGATCGAGTCGTGGAGCGCATGGTGCTCGAGGGCGCCGTCGATCGTCTCGAGCAGGTGCTCTTCGTCGACCGGTTTCGTCAAGTAGTCAAAGGCGCCGAGCTTCATCGCGCGTACGGCGAGATCGACGTCGCTAACACCGGTCAGGATGATCACCGGCGTCTTGATCCCCTCCGCCCGCATCTGGCGCAGGATGTCCATGCCGCTCATGTTCGGCATATCCATGTCGAGCAGGACGAGGTCGTAGGGCTCGCTCTGCAGCATGCCCTTGACCTCACGGGAGTCGTTCGCGACCGCCGTCTCGAACCGCTCGGTCTGCATCAGGAAGACCATCAAGTAGTTCGTGACGGCCACGTCATCGTCGACGATCAAGATCTTCTGCATCGCCACGTTGCCCCCTACGAGTGCGCCGCGGCCGCCTCGCCGGTCGCGGCCGCCCCTTCCTCGCGCCGGGCGGGGATCCGGACGCTGAACGTCGTCCCTTCGCCGAGCTTGCTCTTCACCCCGATCGTGCCGTTGTGCTCTTCGACGATGCGATAGGCGATCGCCAGGCCGAGACCGGTGCCGCCGCGCGCACGCTTGGTCGTGAAGAAGGGATCGAAGATCTGCTTCACCGTCTTCTCGTTCATGCCCTTGCCATTGTCTTCGATCTCAATCGTCACCTGTTCGTCGTCGTAGCGCGTGCGGACTCTAATCAGTCCCTGCTTGTCGTCGGGCATCGCCTGACCCGCATTGACGATCAGGTTGACCAAGACTTGCTCGATCTTCTGGGAGTTGCCAACGAAGGTCGGCACGTCCGGTTGCAGGTCGAGCTCGATGTCGGCATGCTTGTGGACCTCGTTGTAGACGAGCCGCACGCAGCTCTGCAAGAGCGTGTTGATGTCGACCTTGTCGATCAGCAAGCCCTCATCGCGCCGAGCGAAGCGTTTCAGCGCCTCCACGATGCCCTTGATCCGTTCCGAGCCGTGCGCCATGTCGTTGACGAGCGTCATCACGTGCTCGCGGAAGAACTTGTAGGGCAAGCGGGCGATCTTCAGATCTTGATGCCCGCGCTGGTAGTCGTCGACGATCGGCAACATGTCCTCCAAGGCCTGCCGGAGAATCTTGATGTTGCCGCGGATAAACTGGTTCGGGTTGTTGATCTCGTGGCCGATGCCGCTCACCAGTTGGCCGAGCGATGCCAGCTGATCGGCCTGACGGATCTGCTGCTCATAGCTCTTCTCGATCGTTACGTCGCGATAGAACTCCATGATGCCGTCCACTTCGTGCTCTTCATTGAAAATCGGCAACGCGTGGACTTCGTAGTGCTTGTCCTCGTGCTGGATCGTGAGCGTGATCGGTGTCTTGTCGCGCACGATGCGCGCCAGCCGGCAATCGCGGCACGGTTGGTCGCTATCGAAGAGCCGCTTGTGGCACTTCTCGCCCGGCTGCACGCTCTCCTTGTTGGTCATCACCAGGGTGCGGTTGCGGTCGATCAGCGCAACCGGGTCGGGGATCCCCTTGAGCACCGTCGTCAGCCACGATTTCGACTCCTCCCAGTCGCGGTTGACGCGTTCGAGATAGGAGTTGATCTTGTCGAGCTTGCGCTGCTGTTCCTCGAGTTGGCCCGTGCGCGTCTCGATCTCCGCTTGCAGCTCCGCCAACCGGCGTTGCTGTTCGGCTTCCTTCTCCTGCTTGACGGTGAGGCGCGCGGAGAGCTGCTTGCGTTCGAGCGCCAGGCTGAGCATGCGTCCGATCTCATCCAGCATGCGCTGCTCTTCCGGCAGCAGGCCGAGGTCGGGGTCGAAGTAGCCGACGCGGATCTCACCCGCCACGCGGCGGTTGACGATCAGTTTGGTGCGCAGGAAGTTGGCTCCGCTCAGGGGCTGGCCGTATTCCCGATCCTGGTAAATCGAGTGCACGACCGCGGAATCGGGATAGCGCATGCCGCGATGCAGGTAGTCGGGCAGTTTCGTGAAGAACTGGTCGATCGAGGTCGAGACGTCGATCCACTGGGCGACGCTGTAGAGGCAGGAGAGCTCCTTGATGCGCTCATCCTTGTCCTCGTCGGCCACGCGGTTGAGCCCGTCGACCTGCGTGCCGAAGAAGAGGAAGTAGCCGCCCTGCTCGGTCGAGATGTAGCCGGTGCGCAGCGGCATCGATCTTCCCGGTCGCGCATCGAGCGTGTAGACAACCATGCTGCCGACATGCTCGCGCGCAAGCTGCATGCCGGCCCGGAATGACTCCAGCGAGGCGGGACTGAGCAGATCGGACAGCGAACGGCCGACCAGCGGCCGCCCCTCCACTTCGCCGCTCGAGGCGAGCAACGGGCTGGCATGGATAACTTGCTCTTCCGCGTCGGCCACCAGCAGGAAGTCGAAATTGCTCTCGATCAGCGCGTAGATATCGTGGAGTTCGATCATCGGCTCTCCTCCTGCCGCGCGCCCAGCCGCGATCGCCAGCGCCGGCCGCCCGCCAGCCGTCCCGCCGGGGCCGCGCGCGCGGGGCCCAAACGCGGACGCAGCGTCGCGATCGGCGGGAGGTTAGTGCACGCGGAAGCGGGCCGTGCCGACCTCCCGGATCGCGCGCTTGTAGCGGCCGCTGTGCGTCAAGGCGGGCGGAATCGAGACCGCCTTCGCCTCCAGCTCGGGCACGACCAAGCGCGTCTGTGGCGGCGCCGAACGCGCTTCTCCGGTATTCCAGTAGTATGCTGCCCGCTCGGCCGCATGGGCTCGCACCGCCGTTTCGAGCTGCGCGGTCAATTCCTGCGCGCGTTCGACCGCGACGTCGACCCCACAGTGGCGCGCGAGATCGGCCAGGACCCGCCAGCCGGGGCGTCCGGCCGGCGGCGTCACGGCCGGCGCGAAGTCGATCCGGCGGCCCTCGAAGTTGCAGCGTGTCCCCGCGCATTCGAGATAGGTCGTGCCGGGCAAGCTCACATCGGCGAAGCGCGTCGTTTCCGTCTCGGTCCAGTCGATGGCGACGAGGAACTCGAGATTCGGGAAGTAGGCGCTCGTGCGCGCGTGCTCGAAGGGGTCTTCGCCGATCACGACCGCCGCCCGAATCTGCCCCGCGGCCAGCGCAGCGCGCAATTCGCTCTGGTCGCGTGCGCCAGCAGGAATGCCGGACGCCGCCGCGATCGGCTGGCGCCCGGGTGCGAAGGCTGGATCGGCCCCGGCCACCGGCAAGCCCGCCCAGTTGGCGTTCAGCGCCGGCAAGAGCAGATCGGCGCGCGCGCCGCGCGCGCGCAGCAAGAGCAGCAAATCGGCGAAGAGGACGAGATCGCCGGCGGCGCGGTCCTGGGGTCGATCGGGCGACTGGACGAAAACGACGCGCTCGGCGGCACCGAGCAATTCCGCCGTGCGGTGGATCGCACTCGCCGCCACCCCGGTCAACTCGGCAATCGTCTCGACATCGCGCGTCAAGCTCGCCAGAAACGCCTCGCCGCCAGCGAGCGCGGCTACCGCTTCGCGCGCTACGGTCCCGCCATCGATCAGGGCGCGGGCAACGCCCTGCCAGAGCCACGCCGCCCGCCCGCGCATCGGATCGAGCGCGACGGTCGCCAGATGGCGGTCCGCCGTATCGAGAATCGAGTTGGCGACGATCAAGTCCGCGCCGCGTCTCACCGCATCGATGATATCGACGGCCAGAATCAAGTGATCCGCCTCGGTGGCGGTATTGCTGCAGACGATCAGGTCGGCATCGGCCAGCACGTCGCGATCGGCGCTCGAAGCGGTGAACCCGAGCACGGCATCAGTTTCATCCGCCTCGCGACCGGCCGCCAGCACCGCCAGCGAACCGATGTTGTTCGTGCCGAGCCCCTCGCGCGCCAGGCGCGCCGCCAGATAGAGCTCCTCATTGGTCAGCTCCGGCGAAGCGAAGACCGCCACCGCCTCAGGGCCGTGCGCCGCCGCCACCGCCTGCAGCCCCTCGACCGCGCGCGCGTAGGCCGCTTCGAAATCGACGGCGCGCGAGGCGCTCCCGGAGCGCAGGACCGGTTCCAGCAAGCGCTTCTGCTTGACGAAGCGCTCGTAGCCGAAGCGGCCGTAGCGGCAGAGGTACTCGCCCGGCACGCCGCGCGAGCCGATGGCGTAGCGTCCTTCGCCCAAGCGCTCGACCGTGATCGCACAGCCGAGCGAGCAGACGGCGCAGTGGCTCGCGACCTTCTCGGCGGGCAGCGCCGCCCGCCCCGGGAAGGGGTACTTGACCGTCAAGGCCCCCGTGGGGCATGCGTCGACGCAATTGCCGCAGCTCACGCAGCTGGTCTCGACCAGCGGGTCGTTCATCGCCGGACGCATCTCGGTGCGGAAGCCGCGGCCGACGAGACCGAGGGCGGCGATCGGCAAGACACGCGCGCACGTGCGAATGCAGCGCCCGCAGAGCACGCACTTGTTCGGGTCGTAGACGATGTAGGGATGCCGGTCGTCGACCTTGTGGCGGCGCACGTAGCCCTTGAAGCGCTCCATGTCGACGCCGTACTCCTCGGCATAGAGCCGCAGGTCGCAGTCGTCATAGCGCACACAGCCGCAAGCAAGGCAGCGCTCGGCCTCGTGCGTCAGGTCCTCGGGCTCAAAACCGGTCGCCACCTCGGTGAAACTGCCGCGACGTGCGTCAACGTCGATCACGTGCACGTCGTGGCGCGGGCTCTCGGCGACCTCGCCCAGCTCCGCTTGCCCCGGTTTACCCCAGAACTCCTTGGTGACGACGAACGGCTTCTCCGCCGCCGGTTCACCGCGCAGGAAGGCGTCGATCGAGCGCGCGGCGCGCTGGCCGTCACGGATCGCGTCGATCACGACCGTGGGCCCGTCATCGGCGACATCGCCGCCGGCGTAGACGCCGGGAATGTTCGTCGCCAGCGTCTCGCGGTCAATCGTCACCGTCTGCCACGGATGAGCGCCGAGCTCTTGCTCGCCGAACGCGCGCAGACCGTCGAGCACCGGCTTCTGTCCGATGGCGACGATGGCCAAGTCGCACGGAAAGTCGAATTCCGAGCCGTCGAGCGGCACCGGCCGCCGGCGGCCGGATGCATCGGGTTCTCCCAGCTTCATGCGCGTGCAGCGCAGCGCCTGCATGCGCCCCGCGGACTTGACGATCGCGATCGGGGCGACGAGCTCGATGATCTCGATCCCTTCCTCGAGGCAATCCTCGATTTCCATTTCGTCGGCCGGCATCTCCGCCTTGGTCCGGCGGTAGAGGATGATCACCTTCTCCGCTCCGCAGCGCCATGCGGTGCGCGCGCAATCCATCGCCGTGTTCCCGCCCCCGACGACCACGACCGTCCCGTCGACCGGATCCCGCCGGTCCGCTTTCTCGCGCAGGAAATCGATCCCCTGAACGATGCCGGGCGTGTCTGCTTCCCCCTCGACCCGCATCGCGTTGCCCGCCCAGGCGCCGGCGCCGACGAAGACGGCATCGTGGCGGCGTTGCAGCTCGGCGATGCTGACGTCACGGCCAACACGCACGCCATAGTGGATCTGCGCCCCGGCCCGGCAGATATACTCGATCTCGCGGTCGAGCACGTCGTCGGGGAGCCGATAGGCGGGAATGCCGTAGCGCAGCATGCCCCCGCCGCGCTCCATCGCTTCATAAATGACCGGCGTATGCCCCCGCCGCCCCAGGAACCAGGCCGCGGTCAGCCCGGCCGGTCCGGCGCCGATGATCGCGACGCTCTTCTCCGTCTCCGGGCCGCGTTCGGGCGCGCCGTCGTACACGCCCTCGGCATCGGTCACGTAGCGCTTGATCGCGTTGATGCTGACCGACTGGTCGATGTCGACCCGCCGGCAGACGACTTCGCACTTGCGCACGCAGACGCGGCCGCAGATCGCCGGCAACGGATTCGTTTCGCGGATCAGATCGACCGCGCGGCGGTACTCGCCCATCGCCGCCAGCGCAATGTAGCCTTGCGCGTCGACCCCGGCGGGACAGCCCAGCTTGCAGGGCGAAACGCAGTCGGCGTAGTGGTTCGAGAGGAGCAGTTCGAGGGCCGTACGCCGCGAAGCGACGACGCGCGGATTGCGCGTCTCAACCTCCATCCCCGGCATCACGCGCGTGGCGCACGCGGGAACGAGGTTCGGCCGGCCTTTGACCTCGACGACACATACGAAGCAGGAGCCGTACGGCTCCAGCTCGGGCGAGTGGCAGAGCGTCGGGATCCGATCGAGTTTCTGTTCGTGGACGACTTCCAGAAGCGTCTGGCCCGTCCGCGCAGTGACATCCCGCCCGTTGATCTTCAGACTAATCGTCTCCATCGGCGCTGCCTCAGGTTTTGCTGCCGCGGCTTTTTCCGCCATGGTTCCGGCCATCTCCGTGCATCCCATCTCAATGCTTGTAGACCGCGTCGAAGTTGCAGCTCGTGATGCAGCGGCCGCACTGGACGCAGATCTCGTGGTCGATGACGTGGGTTTCCTTCGGCTTGCCCGAGATCGCGTCGACGGGGCAGTTCTTGGCGCACAGCGTGCAACCGACACATTTCTCGGGATCGATGTGGAAGTCGACCAGCGCTTCACAGTAGTGCGCCGGACAAGTGTGCTGCTTGATGTGCGCCTCGTACTCGTCGCGGTAGTAGCGCAGCGTCGTTTGCACGGGGTTGGGCGCCGTCTGACCGAGCCCGCACAGGCTCGCCTCCTTGATCTGCACCGCAAGCTGCTCGAGCTTGGGAATGTCCTCGGGCGTGCCCTCGCCGCGGGTGATCCGCTCCAGCGCCTCCAACATGCGCAGCGTTCCGATCCGACAGAAGGTGCACTTGCCGCACGATTCGCTCTGCGTGAAGTCGAGGAAGAAGCGCGCGATCTCGACCATGCAGCTCATGTCGTCGAGTACGACCATGCCGCCCGAGCCCATGATCGCGCCCGTCTGCGGGATGCTCTCGAAATCGACCGGCGTGTCGGCCATCGCGGCGGGAATGCAGCCGCCCGAGGGGCCGCCCATCTGGACTGCCTTGAACTCCCGGCCCGCTTTGATCCCGCCGCCGATGTCGTAGACGAGCTCGCGGATCGTCGTCCCCATCGGCACCTCGGCCAGCCCGCCGCGCACGACTTTGCCGGCCAGCGCGAAAACTTTCGTGCCGGGGCTCTTCTCCGTACCGTGGCGACGATACGCCTCGGCGCCATGGGAGATGATCCAGGCGACATTGGCATAGGTCTCGACGTTGTTGTTGTTCGTCGGCTTGCGCCACAACCCCTTCTCGGCCGGGAAGGGCGGACGAATGCGCGGCATCCCGCGCTCGCCCTCGATCGAGGCGAAGAGCGCGGTCTCCTCGCCGCAGACGAAGGCGCCGGCACCCTGCTTGATCTTCAGATCAAAGTCGAACCCGGAGCCAAAGATGTCGCGGCCGAGGTAGCCACGCTCCCGCGCGGCCGTGATCGCGATCTCCAAGCGCTTGATCGCGAGCGGGTACTCGGCCCGGCAGTAGATGTAGCCGAAGCTCGCCCCGATTGCGCGCGCGCAGAT
>Ga0180430_10001880_pt1 | contig 19772 bp, 15 predicted proteins | sample SS_ome_9_FD_132999 | JGI IMG/M metagenome (GOLD analysis project Ga0180430, IMG submission 132999) | Hypersaline lake sediment archaeal communities from the Salton Sea, California, USA - SS_1_S_2 metaG | ecosystem: Environmental > Aquatic > Non-marine Saline and Alkaline > Hypersaline >... | reverse complement strand
TGATGCGCGAGGCAGAACTTGAAGAATTGAATGAGCTCCGCAACTTGACCAAAGAAGGCTTTCCAAAAATTGGTGGTGAAAACCTTCTTGACACATCATCCTGGGGAGGTTCTCAAAAAACTTCCTCAAAACCTGAAGAGGACAAACCTTCAGATACCAAAGAAGAAAAACCCGCAGAGAGCTAGGTCAAATCATCAGCGCTTCATCAGATGGGGAAGCCCCCCTAATCAGAGTTTTTTACCGGTAATTATAAGATTGACACGTCTTCTCACGTGATTATACAGCAGTTCCTGCTGATAAAGTGTGCCCGCGTAGTTCTATCATCTACCCGTCAATATTGACGAAGGGAGCGTGGATCTATGAGACCTGTCTATGCCATCTCCGGAGGAGTATCGAAGTTTGCCAAAACTCGTCCGGACAAAAACTATCAGGCAGTGGTCAAAGAAGCTTACGATTACGCCATCAATGATCTTCAGATCAGCTTTCCAGATTTTACGAAAATCGTTGATGGTTCAGTAGCTTCCTATTTTTCCGATCACTTCACCCGCCAATTGATGGCAGCCATCATGGCCCAGGATTATCTGGGATTATGTCCCAAACCCAGCCACCGTGTCGAGGGAGGAGGAGCGACGGGTGGTTTATGTTTTCAGGAAGCCTGGAAATCAATCGCCAGTGGTCATATGGATGTTGTAGCTGCTTATGGCTTTGAAACTATGAGCCACGTAGAAACCTGGAAGGGTAACGAGTTCATCGCTCTGGCTTCAGATGTGTCATTCGATTATCCCGTAGGTGGCTTTTACTCAGGTTATTACGCGATGATGGTCACTCGCCACATGAAAGAATATGGCACCACTGTGGAAGAAATGGCCCATGTCAGCGTAAAGAACCACATCAACGCATTCCATAATCCCTACGCCCAGAAAAGGAACCGATATTCAATTCAGGATGTGCGCAATTCGCCAATGGTCGCCTGGCCATTGACCCGCCTGGATATCTGTGTCATGTCAGATGGCGCTGCTGCTACTATTCTGGCATCTGAGGAAGGCATCGAGAAGTTGGAAAAAGCCGGCGCGAAGATCCCCCATCCCTTAGTTAAGATCACCGGGATCGGAAGAGGTACAGACGCCATGCGAATGGCTGATAGGCCCCACGTTGATTACGATACATTCATCGAAGATTATGCAACCGAGCAGGAAAAAGCATCCAGCGATACCATGAAGTATTACAAAGAACTTTGGGACCACGGAACTCGCTATCCGGGCGTCCATTCCTTCCGGGCGGGAAGAACCGCCGGAAATATGGCCTATAAGCATGCAGGAATCCACGATCCTTCCGAAGAATTGGACTTCGTAGAACTTCATGATGCCTATACTTCCAGCGAGATCCAGACTTATGAAGACCTGGGTCTTTGCCGCTATGGAGAAGGTGGGCCCTTTGCGGCCTCAGGAAAAGCTTTCCTGCCAGGCATTGATTATGGCTTGAAACTAGCCAACAAACCCACCTGCCCAGTCAATCCATCCGGGGGGTTGATAGCCTGTGGCCACCCAGTTGGCGCAACCGGATTGATGCAAGCAGTCTTTGCCATCTGGCAGCTTCAGGGATCGATCAAAAAACATTTTGAGGACGAAACCCTGCAGGTCAAGGATGCCCAGAAAGGTGCAATCCACTCTCATGCCGGCACTGGAACTTATGTGACAGTCAGCATTCTGGAAAAGGAATAAGGAGGAACGATGACAAAATTACCTCGCAAACAACAAGAAACCCTGGGGGGCACAATCGTTCATAATTTACCTTTTCCCAGGGAGACAACTCCGGAATCACTGGCCTGGCTGAAGGAAATGGCTCCAATCCTGATCGAGCAGCCCTACAGCATTATTTACTTGCATTCCTACGCCCAGGACAGCCCCTGGTTTGCAGGTTTGAGCAATAAGAAAATACTTGCTAACCAGGATCCCGGATCCGGATATACGTATGCAACCCCCCGTGGGCATGACATGTATTCAGGTTCCGAGACAAACTGGATCGATGTCACTGATAATGAGGCGGTGATTCATGCCTTTACCGTATGTCATTTTGGATCTGAATCATTCCTGGATCAAACTCCTTTTGTGCTTATCCAGGTTCAATTCGAAGGTGTTGATACCCTCCTGCTGAGCCGCCTGATGGGAGTCGATCCTATGGAAGCCAGCCTGGATTGGATTGGCATGAAAATCAAGCCACAATTCATCAGAAACAGCAAGCTTTCACCCAACGACGTTTATTTCGTGCCTGCATAAACAACTACCAAGGAACAGCATTTATGCTCGTTGCTGTTCCTATTAGTTGTGCAAACAAACCTAAACTGGTCTATAATCTTAGCAATTGGCTAATATAGACCAGTTTTAGTCTTTATGAATGAGAATAATCAAGAAACCCCGATCACTGAATACCATCTCCAGGAATTAACCTGGCGGAATGTATTTAGGGTATTTCTGCCCTTGATCATCTTGATTCTAATACCACTTGGATATGGCTTATGGCGCACCCTGTATGGCTATTCCTCTTTTGGCCCAGCAGCCGCAGCCACCTGGGGGAAAAACTGGTTCTATCTCTCAGGACTTCTGCTCATTCTTCTGCTCCTTTATACTTATAGGAGGTTGAAAAGAGCCCATACCTGGGTAAAAGTATACACTTGGGGGTTGAAGCTCCATTATCCAGCAAGCCGATCGCGTCTTCTAAAATGGGATGAGATCGTTGGGATTACCAGTTATTCGATCAACAAATCACTGCTTAGATCTGCCGGACGAAAAAAGGATTATTTGCTCCTATATTCACAGCGCTACCGTCCCCTGCAGATTCATCCCGGAATCAATGATCATGAGGGTTTAAAAAAAATCATCAAGAAACACACATATAAAACCCTGGAGCCCAGGCTTACCCAGGCATTTCTGAAAGGAAGAACTCTTCCTTTCGGTGATGTGTCTATCACAAAAGAGAAACTCATTCTCCCAAAAACAGAAGTACCCTGGGACTATATTGAAGGAATTTCGGTGGAGAAAGGCGAATTTATCATCAACCTCACGGAGAAAAAAAGAATTGAGATCCCTATTCGCAAGATTGTCAACCTTGAAATACTCATTCACCTCATTAAAACGGAGATCTGATATGTCGATTTCCCGACCAAAATGGATCCTATTGAGTTTCACCTTGCTGATAAGTTTTGCTTGCAGTGCCTGCGGGAGCGTCTCTTTAGAAAGCATATTTCCGAGTCTGAACAACGATTCATCTAATGAGGTCATGGTGGAAGTGACCTTTTACGTTCAAATCCCTCTGAATACGCCGGATGGAGAGATCATATATCTGAGTACTCTGGATGAGGTGACAGGCCTTGGTGTTAATGCAACAGCTCATCCAATGGAACCTGCCTTGGGCAACACAAATCTTGATCAGGGTTTGATCTACCAGGCGACAATCACTGTTCCCCAGCACACGATCATTAAATACCGCTATACCAGGCAGAACCAATACGCTGTGATCGAACACACACAGGATGATGAACAAGTCCGCTACAGGATTGCCAAGGCGGATAACCAGCTAGAGTTAAGGGATGTCGTCAGTAAATGGTCAGATACTTCTTATTACTGGCCAGATCCGGGCAGGATCTCGGGTATTATCAGCGATTCGACAAGCGGAGAACCAGTGCCAGGTATGTTGGTAGTTGGTGGTGGCGTACAGGCTTTCACTACTGCTTCCGGATCTTATATGCTGCCCGGCCTCCCTCCCGGAGTCCACAACCTGGTGGTATATGCACCTGATGGTTCATACCATGAGATTCAGCAGGGAGCAGAAGTTGCCTCTCAGGCAAATACTGAAGCCAATTTATCGATCACTCCCCGCGATTTTGTTGATGTGACATTTCTCGTCTCTACCCCAATTGGCACACCCGAGAATAGCATCAGATTGGTCGGCAATTTATATCAACTAGGCAACACTTATGGCAATCTGCCCGGGGGTATGAACACAATTCCATCCAGAATGCCGCGCCTTACCTCTGCAGGGGAAAATCAATACGGAATTATTATGTCTCTTCCTGTTGGCGCCGAAATCCGCTATAAATATACACTAGGCGATGGTTTCTGGAATGCAGAACACAGCGAAGATGGATCCTTCAAAATAAGAAGATTCATCGTACCTGAATATCCGATTCAATTCAATGATGATGTACTAACCTGGAAATCCGGTACAAAAGATTCAATCACATTTGATCTCTGGACACCAGAAAACACACCAGCCGGGGAATATATCTCCATTCAATTCAATCCATACGGATGGACAACACCACTGCCAATGACTGAAGTTGCTCCAAATCATTGGGTCTTCATCCTATTTTCTCCTTTCGATATCCTATCCGATCTAACATATAGATACTGCAGGCAAGGTGAATGCGGCATAGCTGACGATGCCGCAACCTCTGGTGAGTACCCAGAAGGTCGAACAGTATCTCCTAGCGCGGAACCTCAATACATCGCCGACAGTGTAGAAAATTGGGCCTGGCTGCAATCAGCCCCTTTTGACGCAACTCCGCCATTACCACCTATCACTCCTCGAGACGAGAATTTCATCACCGGGATCGAATTCATGCCAGGCAGCAAACCCGCCGATTCCGATCAAATGGCTTCGGCTATTCCGGATATAGCTGTTTTGAACAGCAGTTTGGTCATATTGACTCCTACCTGGAGCTTCACTCACAAGAACCCTCCTGTAATCGAACCGAATCCAAACCAGGATCCTCTCTGGATCGATCTCAACGCTATGACAAGAATTGCAGATTCCGAGGGACTTAAGGTCGCGGTTCACCCTCAACCCCATTTTCCTGAGGAGCCTGCTGATTGGTGGATGAGTGCACCATTGGATTTCAGTTGGTGGAATTCCTGGTTCGATCAATATCATGCCTATGCAATTCATTTTGCTGAAACTGCCCAGATTCAAGGTGCAGATATGTTAATTCTGGGAGGAGATTGGTTAAACCCAGCTCTGCCTGGGGGAAAACTAGAAAATGGAGATCCTTCTGGGGTACCGGCTGATTCTGGACTGCGCTGGATTGAGATCATGAACGATGTCAACGCGCGATACTCTGGAACTATCGCCTGGACAATGTCCCTTCCTTCAGATGGATCATTGCCAGATCACTTCGAGCATGTAGACCAGGTTCACCTGAACTGGAATCCTGATATTGCTATCACATCGGAAACCACACTCGAGGAGCTGATCAATACGGCGAACCTTTCCCTTGATGGCGAAATTTACGATTTCTGGATGAGCTGGTTGAAACCAGACAGCAAGGGTTTGGTAATGCGCGTCCTTTATCCCTCTGCATCCGGTTGGAATCCAGGATGCCTACATTCTGACACTGATCAACCTTGTTATCCAGTCTCAGCATTTATGTCCCCTGCCCCATCCATTTCTGATTATGAAACCGGATTCTCAGAGCAGGCTCTTGCTTACCAGGTATACCTCTCAACCATTCCAAAAAAGAGCTGGATCTCTGGAATTATCTCCCAGGGTTATTATGCACCAGCGGTCCTGCACGATAAATCCATCTCCATTCACGGGAAGCCAGCAGAAAACCTGCTCAAAGAGTGGTATTTTATGCTCAAATAAGAGCCAGCGCAATTTCTGGACTGATCCGAGATTACATTTTCGCACGAACGAAGAGATTTCCAAGCCATATTAGCGCCTGGAATTGTTAAACTATTATTTGAATTTAATATTGCCCCTTGCAAAAATGAACTCTATTGCTATAATGAAGCTCCAGTCGAACACCAAACCCATCCACGGAAGGAATTGTGGATGGGTTTTAAATGTCAGAAGATAAAGGTTATTGGTGAAGTGTTAAGAATGGTGAAAGAAATCAACAAAGAACAAACCCTTGAGGTCGAAAACCCCCTTGCTCATCTGCTTCAGATCGGCAGTGATAAAGGTTATGTTACGCTGGATGATATCTCCGATATTTATCCCAAGGCGGAAAATAATGTAGATCAGCTGGAAGAAGCTTTTTCTGCCCTGCTGACTGCCGATATCCCTTATGTTGAGAGCGAAGACGAAGCTCAAGAATTATTCGAGGACGAAGGCGAAGATATCCTGGAAAATCACGATAGTGACCTTTTTGATGAAGATGACCCCCTTGAGAATATCAGCACCAACGATACAGTCGGTCTTTACATTAAACAAGCCGGGAAAGTACCTCTCTTAACGAGGGATGAAGAACAGAATCTGACCAGCTTGATCGATGATGGGCGAAAAGCTCAAAAAAGGCTGGCAGAGGAAGAACTCACACTTGAACAGAGGGAAAATCTCAGTACCATCGTTGATGAAGGCTGGGAAGCTTTCGAGCATCTCATCCAGGCTAACTCACGACTCGTGATCAGCATCGCCAAGAAGTATGTTGGCCGTGGAGTATCTTTCCTGGATCTGATCCAGGAAGGAAATATTGGTATGATGCGGGCAGCATTAAAATTTGAGCGCGATCGCGGATACAAATTCAGCACATATGCAACCTGGTGGATTCGCCAGGCAATTACCCGGGCAATCGCCGATCAGGGCCGCACGATCCGTGTACCGGTTCACATGGGCGATAAGATCAATAAAATGATCCGCATGCAACACCAGTTAAAGCAAGACTTGAATCGCGATCCAAATCAGGATGAACTGGCTGAAGCGCTCAATGTCACCCCGGACGATGTCCAAGACATGATGAAACATGCTCGACGGCCACTTTCTCTTGAAATGCCAACCGGTAAAGAGGATGATGCTCAATTGGGTGATTTCATCGCTGATACTGAAGTAACTCCACCAGATGAAGAAGCAACAGGCATTTTGCTGCGCGAACATCTACAAGAAGCTCTGGCAGAGCTCCCCCCGCGCGAAACCAAGATCCTTGAAATGCGCTATGGATTAATTGACGGCCGAACATTAACACTCAATGAAGTTGGCAAGAAAATGGGCGTAACTCGCGAGAGAATTCGTCAGATCGAAGCCCAGGCTTTGAGAAGGCTTCGAAATCCGCGCATCCAGGAAAAACTCCAGGCGTACCTGGACTAAAACCAGCACGCTGATAAAACAAAAAGCGGAACAGAAAATGAACTGTTCCGCTTTTATTGTTGGCCTTGCGATCCCCTTATTTCAAATAGAGATCTCCCCATGTGGTGGGATCAGAGTAGAAACGACCAGGCACATTGCTTACTACAGTCTGCTGTTTCAGTTTTCCCGCGAGGTCATTGTCATTGATCGAGATAGCGAATCCATAATGATCCCCGGATGACGGGTAGGCGACGCCTAATAAACTCCAGGGGATCTTGAACTCCACCTGATAGCCTTTTCCACTTTCCAGCGAGCCAATCTTGACCTCAGTCTTCTTCCCTGCATCAACCTTGGGGAACCACAGGTATGCCTGAGGAGGCTGCGGTGTGCAACCAGTCGCCACTTTTCCATTAATGATCATGCAGGTTGAAATTCCATATTGTCCGGGAGATATTCCAAGCTGGTAATCATCTGCGGACATCGTATGCAATGAATAATCCGCACTTACATAACGGTCAAAGAGGATTTCAATACTATCCCCGAGATATATTTGCTCTTTTTTAGCTTCCTGGACATATTTTTCATCTTTTACGCGGACACCAATATAAAGATAATCCTCATCCCAGGCAGCAACTACTGTTCCCGAACAATCCTCTGCGTCCGACCATTTATCTGCCCCGAAAACGGCATAATTGATCACCTTTTGGATCGGTGCGTCCCATTCATAAAGATCACCATCAATATTGAGATTCTTATCCAAGTAATCGGCGCTGATCGATGGTCCACTGCGAACATCCGGACCTTCAAAAGTGACCTCGGTGCTGGCAGGAGTTTCAGACACCTGGGGAGTTTTGGTTAGATCAAGTTCACCAGTTGCTGTCGGTTTGGGTGTGCTTGTTGCCACAGCTTTTGGCGTAGAAGTTTTCTCGCCTCCCTCAGATGATGCAGAAGTCGCGGGAGCCTCCTGAGTCGGTTCAAACAAAGCGGTCATGGTTTTATCCGGGGTTGGGAACGAAAACGGTGTTGGTGTTGAAAACCCTGGCAAAGTACAACCTGTCAATATGGTGATCACAATTACTGCCACGATTATGTGGCGCAGCTTGATTTTATTCATGGAAATACCCTCCTCAATGAGGTTCGTCACACTTTTTATGACATCTATATTAAAATTATAAACGAGTTTCATCTAAATTTTCTCCCGTATCAAGGAGCTAACGCCTTTGTACACATATGATTATCCCAGACCTTCAGTTACTGTGGATGTTGCAATTATTAAGCCAGTCGGAGATAAATTTCAATTACTGCTGATCAAGAGAGCCCGGGAGCCTTTTAAGGGTAAATTTGCCCTACCAGGAGGTTTTATCAACATGGACGAAACCCTCGAAGAGGCTGCCCGAAGGGAATTATTCGAGGAAACGGGATTAGAAACCCTACAGCTCATCCAAATCGAGACATTCAGTGATCCCAACAGGGACCCTCGCGGGCGTGTGATTTCCACCTGCTTTGGTTATGTTTTGAAAATGGATGACCAAGTTCAGTTACAGGCGGGAGATGATGCATCCACCGCAGAATGGTTCGAGTTGGATGACTTGCCATCATTAGCCTTTGACCATACGATCATCGTCCAGGCAGCGATCTCAAAACTATTGCCATCGGGATAAACCTTCCATCTGCATATCTTCCCCCAAATTAAATAAAAACACCCCACCATGCCGTGTGTGATTTAGTCTTGAACCTGCTTTCGCAGATTGGGTTTCCGCATCAGGAGCTTCGCCTTGGCTCAGGCCTATCGCGTTACTCCGTCAATCTAAGAACCCTAAAAGTTAGTGTTGGCTCAAAACACGTAGATCACATCGCGTACACAGTAGGGTGAAGACAATTTACCATAGGTAATCCCGGCTGAATAGGGTTTTTTTTCTTAAAAATTTACTCCAAATCCACCTTGATATGAAGTTCTTCCAACTGGCCAGGTTCAACAGATGAAGGGGCATTTCCCATCAAATCCCGGGCAGATTGATTTTTCGGGAATGCGATCACCTCACGGATATTCGGTTCATCTGCCAGGATCATACAAAAACGATCGATTCCGGGGGCGATACCTCCATGGGGCGGTGTACCGTAAGAGAATGCCTCTAGCATATGACCAAAACGCTCCCGGGCGACATCCATATCAAGACCTATTAACGCGAAGATCTTTTCCTGGAGCTCTGCACTATGAATTCTGATCGATCCACCAGCGATCTCATAACCGTTTAGAACCAGGTCATACTGCTGGCCCCGGACTTTTGAGGGGTCCTCGTCGAGCATCTCAATATCCTCAAACATTGGGGAGGTGAACAAGTGGTGACTTGGGTCCCAACGCTCTTCATCAGCATTCCAGTTAACCAAGGGAAAATCAATTACCCAGCAAAATCCCAATACATCCTTGTCCGCCAGGCCCAAGCGATCGCGCAGTTCTTCCCGCAATCTACCCAAGCTCTCGTAGACTACCACCGGGGTGTCTGCTACGAAGAGCAGCAGGTCTCCCGCAGTTCCATCCAGGCGAGTTATCAATTCTTCTTTCATTTCTGGGGAAAGGAATTTTGCAAAGGATGAACGTTCTTCGCCTTCACTTGTCAGCGCCAGGTAAGCGAGTCCTCCGGCACCAAATTGTTTTACATATTCAGTCAACTCGTCGATCTGTTTCCTGCTGTAATCTCCTAATCCTTTCGCGTTTATCCCCTTGACCAGACCGCCTTTATCTATTGTGTCAGCGAATACTCGGAATCCAGAATCTGGGGCGATGTCTGAGATATCTTTCAATTCCAAACCAAATCGAATATCCGGATTGTCTTTACCAAACCTATCGAGAACCTCCTGATAAGTCATTTTCGGCCAGGGAATTTGAAATACTTTCTTTTCTGGTGTTACTTCAGCCACAAGGTCAGTATAAAGACCTTCGATGAGGTCCATCACGTCTTCCCGTTCTACAAATGACATCTCAAGATCAAGCTGCGTGAATTCTGGCTGGCGATCTCCACGCTGGTCTTCATCTCTAAAGCAGCGGGCAATCTGGAAATATTTCTCCATACCTGCCACCATCAGCATCTGTTTTAGCTGTTGGGGTGATTGAGGTAGTGCATAGAATTGCCCTGGGTGAACCCGCGAGGGAACTATATAATCCCGGGCACCCTCTGGGGTTGTTTTAAATAGGATAGGCGTTTCGATTTCAAGAAAATCCTTTTCATCCAGATATTTACGAATAAACGAAACAACTTTATGCCGCAAAATGATGTTGTTCCTCATTCTGGGGCGACGCAGATCCAGATACCGATATTTCAATCTTGTTTGTTCTGCAACATCCTCTTCCTGGTTGATCAGGAATGGTGGTGTAACTGCTGGATTAAGGATTTCTATCCGGGAAATCTCAACTTCAATCTCTCCGGAAGCCAAATCGGGATTAGTCATACCTTCAGGCCTGGCACGAACCATTCCGATCACCTGGATCACCCACTCTGTCCGAACGGGTGTTAGCGCTTGATGAACTTCTGGTGAAGTTTCCGGATTTGATACTACCTGAACAATGCCAAAACGATCGCGCAAGTCAATAAAACTGACTCCTCCCAGATCACGTACACGATCTACCCACCCAGCCAGGGATACTTCCTGACCAACATGTTTGATATTCAATTCTCCACACGTATGTGTCTTATACATCCTACCTCCAACTGCAGCAGAACCCGAAATTAAGATTTATGATCTAGATTTCTGCATTATAGCATGTCAACTGATTCAATCAAATTAATCTCACAACAAAAATAACACACTCACCCCTACCATGGCCAGGACTGTACCCCCAACAGCTCCCCACCCAACTTTTTCCTTAAAATAGAATCTTTCTACTGGTAGTAGAAAGACCGGCGGCAAAGCCATCAAAGTGCTTGCCACACCAATACTGGTATGCTGAAGAGCGAATAAGGAGAGAGATACTCCAAGGAATGGACCAGAAAAGGCACCGCCTATGATTGCCCATAATGATCTTGGATTCATAGCCACTTTGTTAAAAGTGCTCTTGAATTCTTTTTGGATCAGGGTAGCTGCCCAGATAACAATCATAGCAGTGAACATACGGATGAAGTTAGCAGAAATTGGTGAATAACCCCCATCTAATCCAAGCTTGGCAAGAACTACGCCCAATCCCTGTCCAGCCGCCCCGCCTAGACCAAACAAAATACCTTTAAGGTAATTCTCCTTTTCTGGTGGTTGGTTCTTATTTTTTTCCATTACAACCCAACCAATGCCAAATAGAGTGATCAGTATCCCCAACATCTGCCAGGCGGACAGCTTTTCACCCAGAAAGATCCAGGCCGCTGCCGCTGCGATGATCGGGGCTAAACTCATCATTAACATTGATAGGCGGGGGCCAACCCATACAAATGCCTGGAATAGAAAGGCATCACCCAGTACCAAGCCAACAATGCCGGATAAACCCAACCAGAACCAGCGGTCCAACTCTGTTCCTACGGGCCAAAAGCTTCCCAGGATGATCCAGTGCGCCAGGGTTAAGAACAGGCAGGCAGCAATCAACCGTACCCTATTGACAACACTGGAACCCACGACTCTTCCTGCTACCGTGAATAGTGTTGAATTCACAGCATAGGTGATCGAGGTGACGATGGCTGCCAGCTCTCCAAGGTACAACAAATTCATAGGTTTTCCGTATATAAGATTAACAAGCTACTATTGTACCGGATAGTAGATAAACCGGTAATGTTATACTGAAAAGAAACAGCATTTTATTGTTAGGAAAAACCCACAAACCAGGAGGAAGAAATGCAGTTTAAGAAAAGCGGAACGGTGATGGAATCTGTTGATATTCACCTAAAACAGGGAGAGTCGATTTACTCTGAATCTGGCGGAATGGCCTGGATGAGAGGTTCATTTAAAATGGACACCAGCACCAGGGGCGGCTTGGGAGCCGGACTGGGCAGAATGCTGGCTGGCGAATCCTTATTCCTCACAACTTACACCTGTACGAGCCAGGATGGCTTGATCACATTCACTCCAGAAGTTCCTGGAAAAGTCGTTGACCTGAATTTAGCAGCAGGGCAAAGTTTGATCTGCCAGAAAGATGCCTTCATGTGCGCAGAAGAATCAGTTAAGATCGAAATGCATTTTCGGAAACGTCTAGGGGCAGGATTGTTCGGAGGAGAAGGTTTTATCCTTCAAAAGATAACTGGTCCGGGGACTGCATTTGTAGAGATACCTGGTGAAGTTCGGGAAATAGAGCTCGGCGCAGCAGAGATCATGAAAGTAGATCCCGGTCATATTGCCATGTTCGAACCCACAGTTGATTATGACATCGCAGCCGTCAAAGGTTTGAAAAATGTCCTCTTTGCTGGTGAAGGTTTATTCCTGGCAACATTAAAGGGACCAGGGAAAGTATGGTTGCAAACACTTCCCCTCTCCAATCTTGCCATGAAACTTTCTAGGTATATGCCTTCGAAAGGATAAATCTAGCAAATCTAACTCAAAAAACCCATTCCTCAACTAGGGAATGGGTTTTTACCTTAAATTTTCTTGGAATCTCACCTCACTCAGCTGGCTATCAAACTTTTCGGTGTATACTGAGTGAAATTAGCTCGGGGAGGATCCATGAAAGTTTTGGAAGACCGCATTCTCAAAGATGGACAGTATATAGGAAATGGAATCCTAAAAGTAGACAGCTTTGTAAACCACCAGGTTGATCCAGTGTTGATGAATGAGGCTGGAAAAGAGTTTGCCAAATTATTCATGGACTTTTCTGCAACAAAAATATTAACTGCAGAGATCTCAGGTATCGCGCCAGCTGTATCTGCGGGTTTGCACCTGGGGATCCCGGTCGTATTTGCGCGAAAGAACAAACCTATCACTATGCCTGATCAAGTTTTATTGACATTATCCCCATCTCATACCAAAGGCAGAACTGTTGAATTGATCGTTTCACCAGAGTACCTGGGAGCTGGAGAGAGGGTATTGATCATTGATGATTTCCTGGCAACTGGAAAAACCATTGAAGGTTTGATCAAATTGGCTGAAATCGCCGGGGCCACGGTCGTCGGGGTTGGCACATTGATCGAAAAGACCTTTGAAGAAGGACGAGCACATCTCGAAGCAATGAATATTCATGTTGAATCCCTCGCAAGAATAGAGTCTATGACAGAGAAAGGTATCAAATTCCATAGATCATGACCAAAGACACGATCGTTATTCTGGATTTTGGATCTCAATATACTCAATTGATTACCAGGTGCGTCAGGGAGCAATCTGTTTATTCTCTTCAGCTGCCCTGGTCCACTACGGCAGAAACTATCTCAAACATCCAGCCCGCGGGGATAATTCTTTCCGGGGGGCCAGCATCAATATACTCGCGAAACGCGCCTAAATTTCCGCCTTATCTACTCACACTTCAATTTCCGTTGCTTGGGATCTGCTACGGTATGCAAGCTATGGCAGATGCTCTGGATGGAGAGATCACACCTTCTACAGCCAGAGAATTTGGCTACACGCAACTTACTGTCAAGACCCCAAACCCGCTCATCCCTGCTGGAGGTCATCAGGTCTGGATGTCTCACGGGGACCAAATTACTAAACTCCCTTCTGGATTTTCCCAATTAGCAGCTACCGATAATACCCCATTGGCTGCCATGGGTGATCTTGATCGAAAATTCTTTGGAGTCCAATTCCATCCCGAAGTGAAACACACTTCAATTGGCAACAATATCATAAGGAATTTCTTGTTCCAAATCTGTAACATCAGCCCTACCTGGACACCTGCATCAATCATTGATGAAAGTATTACAAAAATAAAAAATGAAATTGGAAATGCTAAGGTCCTCTCCGCGGTTAGCGGAGGAGTGGACTCCAGTGTAGCAACTGCTCTGGTCCACAAAGCTGTAGGAAATCAACTGGATGCAGTTTTTGTAGATACCGGACTTCTCCGTCAGAATGAAGCCCAATGCGTGAGATCTGCCCTTCAGGAAAATCTGCACATCAACCTCAAAACCGTATCAGCCGCTGACCAGTATTTCCAGGACCTGAAAGGGATTATTGATCCTGAAGAAAAACGGACCCGGATTGGCAATCGCTTCATTCGGATATTTGAAGAAGAAGCAAGGAATCTCGACAATCCCGAATTCCTTGTCCAGGGCACGATCTATCCGGATGTTGTGGAATCGGCAGCAGCAGATCGCCCAGAATCGGAGACAATCAAAACCCACCATAATGTTGGTGGTTTACCAGAGAATATGTCTTTTAGATTGATTGAACCGCTGCGCTATCTCTTCAAGGATGAAGTTAGAAAGATCGGTGAAGAATTGGGACTACCACGCTTCCTGGTTTGGCGGCAGCCTTTTCCTGGCCCGGGTCTGGCTATCCGCTGCCTCGGTGAAGTCACTCCGGAGCGGGTTGACCGGTTACGGGAGGCGGATGCAATATATCTGGAAGTGTTAGAAGAGGAAAATCTGCTCCACTATAACAAAGACGATGGGATCCACGGATCATCCCAGGCCTTTGCTGTGCTACTGCCTGTAAAAGCAGTCGGTGTAATGGGGGATCAGCGTACATATGAAGATGTAATAGCCCTCAGAGCAGTAACCACTGATGATTTCATGACTGCGGATTGGGCACGTTTCCCTGCTGAGATCCTGGCCAGGATCTCTAACCGGATTGTGAATGAAGTAAAAGGAATTAACCGGGTCGTTTATGATATTACCAGCAAACCTCCCGGCACTATTGAATGGGAATAACAGTCACAACAGATCTCTCCCAGTTTAGGCCGAAGATCAAATCAAGGAGAAATCTCTCCATGGACGATCTATCACTTCTAATATTCTTCTATCAAATGCCCAAATATCCGCTGTGTTATAATGCCATCACCGGGGATGATAGGTATCGACGGAAAAGGTTGACCCCGGATCGCGAGCCGAGAGGCGCCGTTCTCGTTAAATCAGCGCAAAACCTTAAGTGCCAACCGCACTGAATATGCTGCTCTTCCTCTCGCTGCATAAGCTAGAGTAAGACAGACGATTACCTCAAGGTAATCTCGTTCACCTCCCTCAATCTCCTGCTGGTGGAGAGTGAACGTCAGAAAGCAGGAGTGCTGTCGGGCGACGCCGCTACACCGACTCAAGAGGGGCTTTCGGGTCCCAGCGGCTAATCAGCAGACACTTTGGGCAGTTGTAGTCCTGCTGGTAAAAACAAACAATTGCCTACGCTCGTAGACGTCCGAGTGGTTGAATTTTTCGGACGCGGGTTCGATTCCCGCCATCTCCACTGAATTAAAAGAGGTTTCCCTGATAAAACTGGCAAGCCTCTTTTGTATTTTACAGTCACTAAATCATGTTATTGGGGTTAAAAAGGACGTAAATCAGTTTATGTTATAATCGGACTATTATGACAGAGCCCCAGCCGTTGTTACGGGATTCAATACCACTCGAAGATAATGATGTTCTAGAAGAATCTGGTGAAGATAAAGGGTCGGCAGGAAAGAAGGTGGGCCTGATCGTCGCCGTTATTCTTGTTATTGGATTGGTAATAACAGGCCTAATTCTGCTACTGCAGCCTGGAACAGATACCGCTCGGATCAGGGATATCTTTATCATCTTCATGGCTTTGGAGTTTTTGCTGATCGGAATTGTGATGATCGTGTTGATCGTACAATTAGCCCGATTGACTCTACTCCTTCAAAATGAGATCAAACCCATCCTGGACTCTACTAATGAAACAGCCAACACTTTGAGAGGTACAACAGCTTTCTTAAGTGAACACCTTGTTGAGCCAGTTCTGAAAATGAACCAATACCTGGCAGGTATCAGCAGGATAACTGATTTCTTTAAATCCGATAAGAAATAATTTTTCATTTACAAATAGCCTAGGAGCGTAAACATGTCTGATAATAATAATGAATTTGGCGCTTTCATGTCAGGTCTTTTACTGGGTGGAATTGCAGGCGCAGTAACTGCCTTGCTATTGGCACCGCAATCTGGAGAAGAAACCAGGAAAGTCATTCTGGACAAAAGCATGGAACTGAAAGATAAAGCACTTGAAACAGTTGAAGAAGCTCGCCAGAGAGCCGAAGAGGCTGCTGATGAAGCCAGAATTGCTGCTCAAGAATATACCCAGAAACTCCAGGATCAAGCCAAGAGCCTTCAGGAACAGGGAAGAGTAATACTGGAAGAACAGAAACAGAAGATCACAAAAGCAGCTAAGGGTGGAACGAAAGAAGAGGAAGAAAAAGAATAAGAGCAAACAAGAAAAGAACTACAAACCTGCCATTATATGCGGCAGGTTTGTTTTTTTAACCAGGCAAGACCTGTCCTATAAAATCAGAGATATCCCCCGCCAGGACCGCTGCCGAACTACCACATTTTTTTTCAGCCAATTCACCTGCTTTGCTGTGGATCCAACAACCTGCCGCTGCCGCATCGAAAGGTTCCTGCCCTTGGGCAATCAACCCAGATATTATCCCCGCCAGCACATCTCCACTGCCCGCTCTTGCCAGGGCGGGATTTGCTGAGATCAAAATCTTCGTTCTACCATCTGGAGCCGCTATCACAGTATGAGCTCCTTTCAATAAGACAATCTGCTTCCAGAGAATTGCATATTCCTCGGCAATACCTACCCTGTTCGCCTGGATCTGCTCAACATCTAATCCCGTCAACGCAGACATCTCTCCAGGATGTGGAGTCAGAACACAGTCATCTGGAATTCTTTGATGCCAATCCCGAATATCTGCCAGCAATCTTAATCCATCAGCGTCGATCACAAGCGAAGGCAGTCCTTCCATTTGAAGGAGATTACTGAGGAACTTTCCAGTGCCATCTCTTGTTCCCAGCCCTGGACCCACAAGACAGGCTGTTGGTTTACTGATCGCATCCCTAATAAGCTCGGCCGCTTCTTCCGCTATCCCCCCACTCTCATCAGGGAGGACCAGCCAGATTGCTTCCGGAAGCGTTTTGATCAATCCCTGGTAAATTCTCTTGGGAACTGCCATGCTCACCAGGCCGGCTCCTATCTTATAAGCGGACCTCCCAGCCAGTACTGCTGCTCCAGGATATTCTTCAGATCCCGCGATCACCAAGCAGGTTCCAAATGTCCCTTTATGAGCTTCTGGTGGACGAGCAGGTAAACTGGAACGAACCCAATCTCCATCAATGATCTCTCTTTTAATGCCATCATACTCAGGGAGTCCATCTGGCAGCCCAATATCAACAACTGCCAGCTCTCCCAGGTAGCTATACGCAGGAAATTGAAGGGTTCCCGATTTGACGGCTGCCATAGTGACCGTCAGATCTGCGGGCAGACAAACACATGAAACCTGACCAGTATCACAATCCACCCCAGATGGACAATCCACTGCAATTATGGTCGGCCTCTGCTCCAGTTCAGCCAGGAGATCTTTTATAGTGCCCATGATCTTATCAAGAGGTGGACGGAGAGGGAGTTTTATGCCCGTCCCCAAAACCCCATCGATCAACAGGTCAGACTCAGTGATTTCAGCCCGTAGATTCGCAGGGAATTGATCACCGTCAAGATACTCGAACAAAGAAGCGTGGTTTTTCACTGCTCGCTGAACCAAGGGATCAGCTGACGGGCGCTCTCGAAGCAAGATCACTCCGGTAGACCAACCCCATGCTGATAAATAATCAATGGCAACCAGGGCATCTCCACCATTATTCCCAGACCCTACTAAAGCTGTGATCTTCCTCAATTCTGAAGAGCCATACCGTTGATGGATCAACTTCGCCAGGCCTTTGCCGGCTGCTTCCATCATAGCTGGATAGGTATGCCCGGAGGCATCAGCCGCTTTCTCAATGCTAATCATTTCGCTAACACTGACATATTTCATAATTAACCCCTAGAAATAAAATTCCATCATAATTTAGTTTACCAGACAGCTGGGTTACACAGTGACAGCACCTTTCACACGATTTGGTGTTTAAGCTTTCAAGATAGCCCGTGTCTTTATCCTTAATCGACTATACTTGGATTGAGATACACAGGATAGAGGTATGTTTAAGAGCGATTACATCAAAGCTTTGGACGATTATCGAAAAGCCCGCCGGAGGGCGTCTATCCAGGAACTGCTGGCGCGCCTGTCAGGCACTCCTGAAGACACTGAACTCCACTCATACGATGAAGTTCGGCAACAACTCCAGGCCATTGAGAAGAGCTCTGAACATCTGGAAGAAATCCCACTGGACGCGATCGTTGGGAGCGTCGGGCGCTATCACGATTTTACTCGGAAATATCTCCCCAAAGCTTCCATAGATAAAAACCGTTGGGCGAGAGTGATGGCATCCTCCCAGGGATTATCCGGACTGCCTCCAATCGATGTGTACAGAATTGGCGAAGTATATTTTGTGCGAGATGGAAATCATCGAGTATCTGTTGCCAGGCAAATGGGAAATACAGCCATCCAAGCCTTTGTGACCAATGTAGAAACCAAAGTTGATCTCAGCCCGGATTTCACACCAGATGATTTGATCATCAAATCTGAACAGATCAAATTCCTCGAAAAAACCAAGCTGGACAATTTAGCAACCAGCGCTGATCTAGCAGCAACCAAGGCAGGAGCTTACCCGACTCTGTTGGAACATATTGCTGTTCATAGATATTATTTAGGATTGGAGAGACAGCAAGAGATACTTTTTGAGGATGCCGCTGCAAATTGGTATAAGGAAGTATTCCTACCAGTCATGAATATAATCCAAAAGCGAAATCTATTGGATGACTTTCCTGATCGAACAGCAACAGATCTTTATTTGTGGGCTGCAGATCATCGAGCATACTTAGAAGAAGAAGTGGGTTGGGATATCGGACCCGAGGCAGCGCTTACCAATCTGTCTGAATTGTTCAGTCCAAAAAAGAAGTCTAACCTCAGACTTCTAAAGAAAATGATCAACTGGATAATTCCAAATGCTCTCGAGAAAGGGCCACCCGTAGGAACCTGGCGTGAAAAACTGGATCAGATGACAGTGCTTGAACATCTTTTCAATGACCTGATCGTAGCCATGGATGACAGCACAACCGCCTGGAAGGCTCTCGACCTGGCAATCATCCTGTCCAAATTGGAAAACAGCAGGATCCATGGCATCCATATCCATCCTGATAATGCAGATGTCTCCCAGTCTGAGCACAGCTCACTTGAGGATGCATTTACTTCTCATTGCCAAAATTCTAGCATATCCAATTATGATTTTCTTGTGACCTCCGGTGAGATTAGCAAAGTGCTGTGTGACCATTCTCAATTTGCGGATATTATTTTACTGCCATTGAATCACCCTCCGCGGGATGAACCAATAGAAAGGTTAGGCTCTGGCATCACATCTCTGATCCGGAATTGTTCTGTACCAATTCTAACCATTCCAGCGCCGCCAACACCTCTTGAAACAATCCTGCTCGCTTACGACGGCAGTATTAAAGCTAAAGAAGCTCTCTTCATCGCAGCTTACTTTGGCGCTATGCACGGATCGATAGTGAAAGTTCTGACAAGCGTGATCGGGGTGACTGATCCGGAGTCAATCCAGGATGAAGCCAGGAATTATCTGTCCAGATTCCCCCTTAATTCTCAATATATCATCAGCCAGGTGTCTATATCTGAGCAGATTAAAATTTCGGATCAAACCGATGAGATCGATCTGATATTAATTGGTGGGTATAGTGGAAGTACCTTGATCGATGTGATGCTGGGA
>Ga0180430_10001879_pt1 | contig 19773 bp, 15 predicted proteins | sample SS_ome_9_FD_132999 | JGI IMG/M metagenome (GOLD analysis project Ga0180430, IMG submission 132999) | Hypersaline lake sediment archaeal communities from the Salton Sea, California, USA - SS_1_S_2 metaG | ecosystem: Environmental > Aquatic > Non-marine Saline and Alkaline > Hypersaline >... | reverse complement strand
GAATCAGAATCATGATGTTGAAGATCAGTTCAAGGTCTCGGGCGACGAACCGTCGGCGTAGCCGACATCGCCCGCTTTAGCGGTTCAATCAAGCCACCGGCTTCAGCCGGTGGTGGTTGACTCGTTGTTGCCGGCTGGTGACGGGTCTGCTGTGTTTGGCTGGCGGCCAGGCGATGGCCGCCGACCCTGAGGCTCCGGCTGTCATCCCCACGCCCAAGACGATCAAGATGAGCGGCGGGAGTCTTGCTGTCACCCCGGCCAACAGCGTGCTGTATGTCGGCGAGCAACTCGAACCGCTGGCCAGGATCCTCGCCTCAGACATCCGTCGCGTCCATGGCCTGGAGCTTTCGGTCGCGCCTGCCGCGGCGCCGAAGAAGGGCGACATCATTCTACAGATGATGAAGGGCGATGCGGTCGCCGATCGCTACGACAGCCACACCGTCACCGTCGCCGAACAGATAACCGTCCGGGCCGGGAGCTACAACGCGTTGGCCATGGGCATGATGACTGTGCTGCAGGCGGCGCGGGGCGGCGCCAAGGGGTTGACCATTGCCAAGATGACCGTTGAAGACTATGGCGACCGGGGCTTTCGCGCCCTGCAGGTTTCCATTCGCGGGGGCTATCATTCGCCCCAGTGGGTCAGGAAGGTCATAGATGTCATGCGGTTCTACAAGGTTCGCGTGCTCCAACTGCACACGACCGAATCCCTGTGGGTCAGCTCCGTAATGGACTCCAGCAATGCCGCCGACCCCAAGCTTCTTCAGCAGCATTCGGCCTGGTGCAAGAAGGAGATGGACGATGTCATCGCCTACGCCAGCCAGCGAGGCGTGTCGATGCTTCCGCACAACGAGATGAGGCCCAACGATCCGCTGTGGTCCGCGGCTCTGACCACGGATTTCAACCCCGCCGACAAGTTCGCCGGCTATGCGGATGAAATCGACGGTAAGGGCAAATTCGAGATCAAGGGCCCCCTGGGCGACAGCGAACGATTCTGGAGCTTCGTCAAGGCGGTAACTCAACGGTCGTACGATCAGTTCGCCAGGAGCTGGCCCGGCGGCAAGCTGCCTTACTATCATATAGGTCCGGTTTACGGCGAGGGCGGTTGCAGCGGCAAGGAGGCCGTCAAGATGCTCGGCTTCCTCATGGAGAAGAATCCCGACATCAAGATGATGTACTGGAACGGCCCGGGCAATGACGATCCGGACCTGGGGCCGCACAAGAAAAATATCGTAGTGGCGTTCTACAGCGCCGATTGGGGCGGCACGCCTGACGGGCTGCTGGCCAGGGGGTATGAACTGAGCAACGTGTCCTGGACTCCGCTCTACGTGTTGCCCGGCACGCGCGCCAAGGCCATGAGGCAGGGCAAGTGGATCTTCGACGAGTTCAATCTCACCCGCTTGTGCCCCCAGAACCCGTTTGGCGAGCCGATCAGGAATGCCCGCGACTGTTCGAAGTGGCGCAAAGGCGTTATCGGAAGCATGCTGGCGACCTGGGATTTCCACAAGGCCGCCGCCGGCGAGGGGCACCTTGAGATGATCACCCCATGCATGCCATACTACGCCGAGCACGCCTGGAGCGTGCGGCAGTGGCCTTACCCCAAGAATGCGTGGGCCAAGGCGTCGGTCGCGGCTGGGCGACTCGCACCGCTGGTGAACCGGTACATTCGCCAGCAGCGTCCATCGAGCACACCCGGAGCGGTGACGGCGACACGCGGCGTCCTGCCCGCGGCCGTCGACATTTTCTGGGCCGAGAGCGACAACTATCCGGAGCACTACCAGGTCTATCGGTCCGACAACGCCGATTCGGCCCGGGCCCAGCCGATTTCCCCGAAGATTCCCGCCTCGTTCGTCACGCGGCTGAATACATTTCGCGACAACAAAGTCAAGCCCGACCGGAAGTACTACTACTGGGTGCTCAGCATCAATCCACTGGGGGCCTCACCATTTGGCCGACCCGCCGAAGGCTCCGCCGGCGGCGGCGCGGTGATTCCCGCGGCGTATGAGGCCTTCGACTATCCCGCCGAGGCCCCGCTGGAAAAACTCAATGGCGGAGTCGGTTTCAAGACGGCGTGGAAAGTCGAAGAGTTCAATGCTCCACTGACAATCTCGTCGGGGGGGCTTACTTACCCTGGTCTCAGGACCAGCGGCAGGGCTCTGCGTGTGGAGTCGACGGACTCCGATGAAACTGGCGGCAGAAAGCCCCCGCACATCCGCATCATTCGCCAATTGGCCAAACCGTACGGCCGGGACGGCACGCAGGTGTGGACGAGCTGCTTGCTGCGGGCTGAGAGGCTCGCGATAGGCCAGTGCGCGGTCAATATCGGTCGCCTCGCCATCGGTAAGGGCTGGGGTGACGGATTCACTCACGGCGGCGGGAAGATGGAGGCCAAGAAGACTTACTTCCTGGTCGCGCGATACGCGTTCCACAATGGCAACGACCTGATCCACGTGTGGATCAACCCCACGCCCGGCAAGCAGCCTGTCGATACCGATGCGGTCATCATCAGCCGCCGGGAGGACAATCCCACGAGCAGCGCCTACGGCATCCGCATGCAGCCCTACGGGAAGGGATCGTACGATGTCGACGAAATCCGCGTGGGCGCCGCCTACCGGGACGTCGCTCCGACAAGCAGGTAAACGAGCAGATTCCGGGGACAGTTGTGCCTGCAAATCGGGCCTGCGGGAATTGGCCCGGCACATTGAACGAGGGGAATAATCGCGTCGCGCATCAATAACCCACCGGAATGCGGCTTAGTTTCCTGAGTCCGGCTTCGTTGCAGTCGAACTGATAAATCCCATCCCTGGCGCTGACGATAAGACTTCTTCGGCGGGGAATGACATCGTACCCGTTGATTTCTTCGAGTGTCTCAAGCAGTTTGAGATCTTTGACATCGCCGGCGTCGTAGACCTTCAGGCCGTATTTCCCATCACATACAAACAGCTTGTCGCCGTCTATCCCCAAACCCCACGGATTCTTCATCTGGTAGGTTTTGACCAGTATCGGGGCCGATGGGTCTTTGATGTCGTAGACCTGCAGCACGTTGTTCTCCTGCCGTTCATTGCGGCTTCGCAATGTGACGTAGGCGTATCCATCCTGGACGACAACAGGATCTTCGGAGTAGATGTGCCGGCAGGTGCTCACAAGCAGAGGTTGTTCCCTCCTGGCGATATCGTAAATAATCATCCCTCCCCGCGTTCCGAAAAACAGAAGATCCTCGTAGGAGAAAATGGTCTCGATATCCCGCCCTACACTCATCTTGCTGACGAGAGACGGCTGGTCACCCTTTTTCAGATCGAATATGAAAAGAGTCGTATCGGAAACAGCGTACATGTGATTGCCGTTGATCGTAAAACGGGCCATCGAACCGGCCTGTCCCGCCGCGCCGCCGGCCCCGGATTTGGAATGCGCCATGGGGGCCGAGGCTGAGGCGCAGCCGTTGACCACAGCCGCGGTCGCCAGGGCGAGCAGAATCATGATTGGTCTGGCTTTGATACTCATTTGAATCACCTTTCCTGAATTACGCGCCATCCGACAATTACCCCCTCGTCTTTGTTTATCGGCCCCGGCCGGAATCGCTCCGCCGCACCGCCGCTGAACGACATGTTCTGGCGAGGACTGTACTCGAATACGTCCTTTATTCGCCGAATCATGACAATATCCTCCGGATCCATCGTCAAGGCGAACACCAGCATGTCGACGTAACTGTCGGCATAGAGATAGCTTCCCTTTATCGCCAGGTCGATATTGCCCGGAATGCTGATAAAGCACTTCTGAACCGGTTTGCTCGGGTTGGAATTATCGACGACGTGAATCCCCTTGTTGGGTTCATTGACATAGAGGTATCCGCCTTTGGCGTATATCTTACCCCGCTTCATAATCCTCCTGGCCGGCAGGACCTCTACCGATGATCTGAATTCGTCCCACGACATGTAGACCGGTTCATGGGTCGGCGCTATGCGATAGGAATGCGGAGAAGTTGCGGCACACACAATGAAACAGATCACCGCTATAACGCAGCGAAACACCCCGGCCAGTTCAATGCGCGAGGTCGCCTGTCTGCGAAGGACAAACCAGATCGACAGCGGCAATATCATCAGCGCCTCCAGATCCGTGGCGTCCGGCCAGAGGTGTATGGGAATCATGGCCATGCCGAAGATCCGTTCAATCAGCAGCGAAAACCGTCCGCTCAGGTTGATAGCCGAAAACAGGATGGCGATTATCGCGTAAATCACCACCAGACCCCCGCGGAACCGGACGCGCAGAACAAATGCGACGACAATTGGAACGAAAAAGAGAAAGGCGAAGTCGCTGAGCTTGCCGGTGATGCCTGCTGGTATAACTCCGGCCCCTTTAAGCAGATGGTCGTTTGCGGCCATCACTATGACAGCGGCGACGAACAGCGGCGAGGTCATGGCTCGCCTTATGTTTCCGGCGACTTGTCTTCTCGTAAAGTGCTTCAGTCGTGTTTGGCTCGTGCGGTCGGCGGTGTGGGGGTGTCTCATATGATGCTCCCGAAAAACAATCGGCTTGTGTTTGCGGGTATATAGTCATGGCCGGGGTTTTTGCGCAGAATTATTCAAGGCGGGACTCTGGCGGAGCCGGCAAAGTCGTGGAGGCGTTGGGGTTGGGAAGCAACCATGTCTGAACTGTCGCCGACGGGGCGGGAGACCGCTATTTCGCTTTCAACTGCTGACCCCAATGACTCCGCTCCGACGGCGTGTCAGCACTTGTGCAACGCCCGTTCTTGAGCTTCCCAGTTCGCCGGGTGTGAACGTCCCTGGACGAGTCCATTTGACGGCTGACTGGCGATCCTAATGAACGCGGGTGCGGATGGGGGCATATGTAACAGATTCGCAGAACAGTGCTTAGGAGAGTCGACCAGCTATTTGAACCCATAACATGGATAAAGAGTACTTGGTCTCCATATATGCATTCACACCTGTGAACCTGAGAAGGTGTTGTGAATGTCCCGTGCGGCGGCTAACACGAATGTTCCACGTGGAACATTCGTGCTTGGCTGCTTGAGTGGGCTTCGTGATTGAAGATTGCCGAGTACCGAAACTACAAGATTGGCTGCGTGATGTCCCCGTTCTTTTCGTCATCATTGCACTTGGGATGTGCATCGGCTGCAACATCTCGAAAGCGGCGGGGCGACCTTCGAAGGCGATCTGGATGTCGATATTGACGACCTGGCGATCTTCGCCGCCCAGTTCGGCGGCCCATTGCTGGCCGGCACGGACGAGCCGGACTTCGATTCGATGATGACGGGTTTATTTCCCTCTTGGACTTCGCCGTCATGCGGGCCAACTGGGGCGTCGGCGCCAAAGCCCCGCCCACGGCGCCCGATTTCACGCCTGTTCCCGAACCGATGACGATGATCCTGATGGGCGCATGGGTTCCCGTCCTGCTGAAGCGGGGGGCCCAAGATCTAGGCCGCCGGCGTGATTCCGCCGTTTATTATCTGCGCTTCCTGACCGTCGGCTCAGGCCTCTTTGACAGGGCGTAGGCTTTTCGCTGTTTGGGATTCAGGATTCGCGTGTAGACGTACTTCATGATCGGCCCCATCAGTTTCGCCGGCGGGTCGCCCGAGCCCAGCGGGACGGCCAGCCGTTTGGCCTGCGTCTCGGCGGCGGTGTTGATCTTCTTGGTCTGCTCCTCGGTCAGTTCGAGCGCCCCGAACTCCTCCAGAAGCACGTCGGCCAGCACCGGTGCGTTCCACTTGCCTCTCTGCACTGGGGTCAGCATCGTGAAGAACTTCCGCTCGTAAGACGTTATCACCATGTTGCGCGACTTGGCCATCGACTGCATCTGCGAGACGATAGCCTTGCACTTTCGCATATCCCTGCGCGACTCGAGCTTCTCCAGGCCGGTCTGGAGAATGGTGAACTTCTTGCGGTTGGCCTTCTCCCAGTTGGCCAGGATCTTGTCGCGCGTCGTTCGCAGTTGGGTCATTTTCGTCTTCTGCTGTTCGGTGAGCGTGACGGCTTTGTCGAGTTCGGCCATGTCGTCGGTCATCGACTCGGCTTTCTCGGGCAGTTCGATCGCCAGCCCGGCGTCGCGGAGTCTCTGGAAGTCCCGCTCTTTGCGCTCGCTGTTCTTGAGATCCTTATCGTCTTTGTCGAAAAGATCGCTCTTCTTGTTTGTCTTGCACTCGGCGATGGGGGCCAGGGCGAAGACGGCGACTATGGCGGTGATGATCCATAATTTCATGTTCATGGCTGCTCTCGCAATCGAGGCGATGGTCAAATACCCGGCCGCCAGCCTCGCGGGGCGATCGGGCAGACGCGTCGCTTGTGCTGTGCGTCGGTCATTTAGTCTACCGATTCAGCGTCGTCAGTTCAACAAAACCGCCCCGGCTTTCTTGTGGCGGGCCAAGGGTGTTATTGAGTACACTCAGGTTCGCATTCGAATGACCCGCAACCGAACTGAAGCAAAAGGACAGGGCATAATGAATAGAAGACACTTTCTCAAGACAGTCGGACTCGGGGCCGCGGCGATCGCGACGGCGAAATGCGGACCTGCTCTTGCGGCTCCGGCTAAGAGTCGGCCGAACTTCATCATCATCTTCCTCGACGACCAGGGCTACCAGGACCTCGGCTGCTTCGGCTCGCCGAACATAAAGACGCCCAACATCGACCGGATGGCCAAGGAGGGCATGCGGTTCACCGACTTTTACTCCGCCGCGTCGGTCTGCACCCCGTCCCGCGCGGCGCTGATGACCGGCTGCTACCCCGAACGCGTGGGCAACCTCGGCGTGCTGTTCCCCAGAAACAACATCGGCCTGAACCCCGAAGAGACCACGATCGCCAGGATGCTCAAGGCCGCCGGCTACGCCACCACGTGCGTCGGCAAATGGCACCTTGGACACCTCAAGGAATTCCTGCCGACAAGCCACGGGTTCGATTCGTACTACGGCATCCCGTACAGCAACGACATGGGGATCGCCGCCAATATGAAGCTGTCCAAAGATATCCTGCTGCGTGAGAACCAGACGCTGGAGACTCTCAAGAAGTACAAGAGGAATCTCGTCCCGCTGATGCGCGACGAGGAGGTGATCGAATACCCCGCCGACCAGAACACGCTGACGAAGCGCTACACCGAAGAAGTGATCGGATTCATCAAGGCCAACAAGTCCAAGGATTTCTTCGTCTACATGCCCCACACCATGCCGCACATCCCGCTGTACGCCTCGCCGCAGTTCGAAGGCAAGAGCCAAGCGGGTCTCTACGGCGACTGCATCGAGGAGATCGACTGGTCGGTCGGCGAGATCATCAAGGCACTGAAGGCCGAAGGGATCGACGAGAAGACCTTCATCGTCTACACGTCCGACAACGGGCCGTGGAACCTCAAGGGCAACGCCACGTGCAAGGTCAAGGGAAACATGAACCGCAGAATCGGCGGCTCGGCGCTGCCGCTGCGGGGCTACAAGTTCCAGAAGTTCGAGGGCGGAATGCGCGAGCCGACTGTCATGCGGTGGCCCGGGCGAATTCCCGCCGGCAAGGTCTGCTCGGAACTGGCGGGCACTATCGACATGCTGCCGACGTTTGCGGCCCTGTCGGGCGCCAAGCTCCCCGAAAAGAAGATCGACGGCAAGGACATCACCCCGCTGATCGAAGCGCGGCCCGGAGCCAGGACGCCGCACGAGGCGTATTTCTACCGGACCAGGGGAGTGCGTTCGGGCAACTGGAAGCTGATCGACAAGAAGCTGTACGATCTGTCAAAAGACATCTCCGAATCGAAGGACCTGTCGAAGGACAATCCCGAAATCGCCGCGCGGCTGCAGAAACTCCTGGACGCCCACAAGGCCGAGATGGCCAAAGAGAAGCGCCCCTGCGGCAGAGTAGGGACCCAGCAGCCCAGGAAGAAGAAAAAGCCCCGCAAGAAGAACAACCAGAAGAAATAGCCGTCCGCTCGGCGCTGTTTCCTGCGACGGTACGGACTTCGCGGCCGGGGCGGCGGCTCTGGCGGATTTCAATCTGACCCACAAGGTTCATCTGACCATTCCTCCCGTGGCAAAGTTCAGGGGCAAACGACTGCGAATGCGAACCGATGCGAAATACGAAACATTCACTGTAGGCTCCCCGGACATAGTGGAGCAGCATCTCCGCCGCCTCGCGGGCGAAGGTGTCGGCCGGGACGCGACAGAATGGTACTTTCAATAGGGGCCTTGGGGCGGGGCGACTGGGAGCCGCGTTAGTTTCTGAGGATGCGCCCGCCAACAGAGAGTGCGATGAATTTTCCGACCTCCCGGCCGGAATCGTGCGGCAAGACGCTCGCGGTCAATGCCGCCCGACGTCTTGACACGGCGATTTTAGCCAGGGCCTTCGTCCAGCATGCGTGAAAATATGATATTAAGAATATCGGCAAGCGTCTTGCGGATGTTCGCGAACCGTAATAGGATTACGCCCACGGCCCGCAAAGGGACGGGCTGAACGTCGTTCGTGAGGTTACTTTCGCCTGTTTCGCTTAACATGGGAGTTTACTGATGATCAACAAGCTTGTCTCTGTCGTATTCGTCGTCGGCTGTCTGACTTGCGCCGGCCCGGGCCTCGCCGAGATCCCCGGCGCCAAGGCGTTGCCTTGCGTCTCGCAGTTGACCGGGGTGGCCGACATCACCGCGACAACCTGTGTCGGACATCTGCCGAGGCTGCCTTATTACGTTCCCGGCACGTACCGCAACGGCGTCAAGGGTCCGGACCTCCGCGTGATCTGGCCGGCGCCGAAGGACACCGCCCAGGTGCGCAAACCCGGGACATATACGATAACCGGCAAGGTCCCCGGCACGAAATTCACCCCCAAGGCTGTGGTGACGGTGAAGGTGTCGGCGGGGCATGTCCACGGGCCGAAATGCCGCATGGCGTCGTTCGGGCTCGGAGACGTTGTTCTCGACAAGGACTGCAAGGGCGACGATACGCAGTTCATAAAGAACCGCGACAAGTTCATCCTGACGCTGGCCAAGACCGATCCGGACATGTTCCTGTACAATTTCCGCGATGCGTTCGGCGTCAAACAGCCTGAAGGCGTAAAGCCGCTGGGCGTCTGGGACAGCCAGAAGGTTCGCCTTCGCGGACACGCCAGCGGACACTACCTCTCGGCGATAGCGCAGGCCCGCGCAAGCACCGTTTACGACAAGAAGCTCAACGCCGTCTTCGTCAAGAAGATGGATCACCTCATCGACTCGCTCTACAAGATGTCGCAGATGTCCGGCAAGCCGGCCAAAGCCGGCGGCCCGTGCAATCCCGATCCGGCGAAGGTTCCCAAGGGGCCGGGCAGGAAGGATTACGATTCGGATCTCAGCAAAGAGGGCATCCGAACCGACTACTGGAACTGGGGCGAAGGGTTCATCAGCGGATACCCGCCGGACCAGTTCATCATGCTGGAGAAGGGCGCCAAGTACGGCGGCAAGAACGCCGACGTCTGGGCGCCGTACTACACGCTGCACAAGATTCTCGCCGGTCTGCTCGACTGCTACGAAGTCGGCGGAAACGAAAAGGCCCTCCAGATCGCCGAGGGTATGGGCTCGTGGGTCTACGCCAGGCTGAAACTCGTGCCGACCGAGACGCGGATAGACATGTGGAATCGCTACATTGCCGGCGAGTACGGCGGCATGAACGAAGTGATGGCCCGCATGCACACGATCACCGGCAAGAGCAAGTACCTCAAGTGCGCCCGACTGTTCGACAACATCAGCTTCTTCTTCGGCGACGCCAAGCATTCGGGCGGACTGGCCAGGAACGTCGACACCATCCGCGGCAAGCACGCCAATCAGCACGTGCCGCAGATCACCGGAGCGCTGGAGACTTACAAGGGAACCGGCGACATTCAGTACTACCGGGTGGCCGACAACTTCTGGGACATCTGCACCCACAGCTACATGTACTGCATCGGCGGAGTCGCCGGAGCCAGCAAGCCCAAAAACCCCGAATGCTTCCCCGCCGAGCCAAACACGCTTTTCGAAAACGGATTCGTCAAGAGCGGGCAGTGCGAAACCTGCGCGACTTACAACCTGCTGAAGCTCAGCCGACAGATGTTCATGTTCGATCCGGACGGGAAGTACATGGACTACTACGAACAGGCGCTGTACAACCAGATCCTCTCTTCGGTCGCCGAGAAGAGTCCCGCAAACACGTATCACATTCCGCTGAACCCCGGAGCGCGCAAGCATTTCGGCAACCCGAATATGACCGGGTTCACCTGCTGCAACGGAACGGCCCTGGAAAGCAGCACCAAGCTTCAGGACTCGATCTACTTCAGGAGCCTTGACAACTCGGCGCTGTACGTGAACCTCTACATTCCATCGACGCTGACCTGGAAGGCCCGCAAGACGGTCGTCAAGCAGGCCACCAACTATCCATACGGCGACACGACGAAGCTGACGGTGTCGGGCGGCGGGAAGTTCGCGATGAAGGTCAGAGTTCCGAGATGGGCGACAAACGGCTTTAACGTCAAGATAAACTCGAAGGAGCAGAAGGTCGACGCCAGGCCGGGGACGTATCTGACCCTTGAACGAACCTGGAAAGACAGCGACACCGTCGAGCTGAAGATGCCGTTCGGATTCCGGCTGTCTCCGATCATGGATCAGCCCAATATCGCCAGCATCTTCTACGGTCCGGTCCTCCTGGCCGCACAGGAGCCCAAGGGCCTCGAAACGTGGCGCCCGGTGACCCTTGATGCCGATGACATAGGAAAATCCGTTAAAGGCGATCCTGCAACGCTGCTTTTCAAGACCAACGGTGTGGACCTCAAGCCGTTCTTCGTCACTTACGGACACCATTCGGTCTACCTGGATGTCACTCTGAAGAAGTAGAAGGCCCGCCGAGGGGCTCGAACCCGGGCCGGACGCTGAAAACGCTCCGGGAGGATATTTGCGGATCTGAAAGAACAGCGTATTGTATGCGTTAGTCTAACTGAATCGAAACGGCAGGTGTTTTGCCGCCGGGTGCGTCGCCCGGACAGCCATGCATCATTGGCCCCAACAGGCCAGAACGGTTGCACACCAGGAAAGGATCAACACGTGGCAAACCAGAAGAATGAACCAGCAAATGACGCCAGGATGCCTCTGGGTCGAAGGACTTTTCTGAAAGCGGCGGCCGGCGCCGCGGCGATTCCGTACTTTGTCCCGGGCGCGGTTCTGGGCAAGGACGGAGCGACGCCCGCCAGCGACCGGATCGTAATGGGCGGAATCGGCATCGGCAACATGGGACGGGGCGACCAGGGCCAGTTCCTGCGCCGCGGCGACGTCCAGTACGTGGCGGCTTGCGACGTGCGGAAGAGCCATCGCGACAACGCGGTCAACCAGGCCAACAAGCGATACAAGAACACCGACTGCAAGGGCTACAACGATTTCCGCGAGCTTATCGCACGCCCTGACATCGACGCGGTCCACTGCGCCACGCCGGACCACTGGCACGCGATAATCGTTATCGAAGCCTGCCGCAACGGCAAGGACGTCTACTGCCAGAAGCCCGAGACCAAGACCCTCCGCGAAGGCAGGCTGATGGTCGAAGCCGCACGCCGCTACAACCGCGTTGTCTCCGGCGGATCCCAGCGAGTGCTGCAGGACTACCGCGGCGTGGTCAACCCCTGCTGGGCCGGCGAGAAGGGCAAGATCAAGTCGATCAACGTCAACGTCGGCCCGATGCCGATGGAATGCAACAAGAAGGGCGAACCGACCCCCGCCGGTTTTGACTGGGACATGTGGCTCGGACCGGCGCCCTGGGCGCCGTACCACCCGCATCGCTGCAGCGGAAGCTACAACATCAACGGCACCTGCTGGCGTTCGTTCAAGGATTACTCAGGCGGCGGAATGACCGACTGGGGCGCCCACCACTTCGGCGGAGCGACGTTCGCGATAGACGTACGCGAATTCGAGCCGACCGAGGTTGTCGTGAAAGAGGAAAAGGGCCGCAAGTTTGCAACCTGCAAATACGCCAGCGGCAAGATGATCCACCACAATCATCCCGGCATGGGCAACATGCACGTCGTCGGCACAAACGAAAAGGGACCGTCCAAGCCGGTGCCCAAGTACGCCGGCACAGGCGGCATCTACGGCGACTTCATCGACTGCGTCAAGACGCGCAAACGCCCGTTCCGCGACATCGAATTCGCCGTCCACACCATCACGGTATGCCACCTGTTCATCATCGCATACCAACTGGACCGCTCGCTGAAGTGGGACACCGTCAAGCAGCAGTTCGTCGGCGACGCCGAAGCGAACCGAATGATTGACGTGGCCAGAAGAGAACCCTGGGTGCTCTAAAAAAGCTATATCCTTATCAAGGAGACTTCATAATGACCAACAAGACAATTGCAGGAATCACTCTGGCCGCCGGAGCCGTCGGCATCGCCGCAGGCAAGGCCTCCGCCGCGCCGGACGCAGCGGCAGTTGACGCGGCTGTCAAATCTCTCAAGACCTACGATTGGGGCGTATCCCGCAAGACCCTCGATCCGATCTGCGACGCGATCAACGCCAGCCACGGCGACCCCGCGGCGCGTAAGAAGATCGAACTGGCCCTGGTCGCCGCACTGCCCGGCGCCTCGAGATCAGCCGCGGACTTCATCTGCCGCCGGCTCAGAGTCATCGGCACAGGAGCCTCAGTCAAGGCCCTGGCGGCTCTGATGGCCAAGGAAGACACCGCTCACATGGCGCGTTACGCGCTGGAGCGGCTTGACGACGCCAAGGCGCTCGGCGCTCTCCGCGCGGCGCTTCCCAAGGCCTGCGCCAAGACGAAGCCCGGCGTCATCGGCTCGCTCGGCATCCGCCGCGACAAGACTTCGGTCCCCGCGATCGCCAGGGCCCTCGCCGACAAGGACATGAACGTAGCCAAGGCCGCCGCCAAGGCTCTGGCGCTGATCGGTTGCGCCGGTTCGGCCAAGGCTCTGACCGCTTTTGTCGCCAAAGCACCGGCCTGTATGAAGATCCCGGTCGCCGACGCCTGCCTGATCTGCGCCGAGCAACTGCTCGCAGACGGCCAGAAGACCGCGGCGATCTCTCTGTACAAGTGCCTCAAGGGCGACTCGCAGCCCAAGCACGTTAAGGTGGCGGCCATGAAGGGCATGCTGACCGCGGCGTCGAAGAAGTAATACGCATAGAATATGCACAGACGACTGAATGAAGGAGCCCGCACCGGCCCGGAGCCGGTGCGGGCGCTTCAATAGACGGGAAGACCGAACAATCATGAAGAGTGACACTAAACAATATTCAGCACGCATCCTCACCGCATCGATCCTGCTGACGGGCGCCCTGATTACGCTGGCGGCGCCTCACGCCGTCGCCGCTGAAGACGAAGCAGTGGGTATGATCGTCGAACTGATCGCAGGTTCGGACAAAGACATGCAGACCATGGCGATCGACCAGATCCGCAAGCAGTCGCTCGGGAAGGCCGCCACTCTGCGATTCGCCGGACTGCTGGAGAAGCTCGCTCCAGACGTACAGGCCAAGCTGATATCCGCGTTGGGCGATCGAGGGGACGCCGCCGCCCGACCGGCGATCCTCAAGATGCAAGACAGCAGGAACGAGGCTGTTCGCATCGCCGCTGCCGACGCGCTTTCGGCGCTTGCCAGCCCCGACGATATTCCCGTTTTGGCCAAACAGGCCGCCGCCGGCTCCGACGCTGAGAAACTGGCCGCCCGAAACACCCTTCGCACGCTCAAAGGCGAGAAGATGGACGCGGCTATGATCGCGGCCCTCAAAGACGCCGACGCGAAAACCAAGATCGAACTGATCGCCGCGCTGACCGATCGCAACGTGAAGGCCTCGCTGCCCATGGTTATAAAGAGCGTGGCTGATCCGGATACGGCGCTTCGGATCACCGTACTCGAAGCTCTTCGCGTGATGGCCGGCGATATCTACGCCCAACCTATCGTCGCACACCTAAAGGCCGCCAAAGACAGAGCGGAGATCCGAAAAGCGGCCCTCGCTTTGATGTTCACGTGCAGACGCGGCGGAGCAAAATGCGCCGACGCAGTGATCGCCGGCTTCAAGGGTTCCGACGCGACTGTCCGCATCCTGCTGATGCGGGCTCTTACTGAGGCGGGCGGACCGAAATCCCTGGCTCAGGTTGTCGCTGGCATGAAGGATGAAGACAAGTCCGTTCGCAACGCGGCGCTTCGCACGCTGACCGGCTGGCCCGACCCCGCCGCCGCGCCGCACCTGAAGAAGCTTGCCGGCGACGTGGAGAATCTCCGCGAGCATATCCTGGCGATTCGCGGACTCATTCGACTTGGCAGCCCCGCAAAGGACCGCCCCGGCGACCTGACGCTTCTGAGCGATACGCTGAAGCTCGCCAGTCGAGTTGATGAAAAGCGGCTCGTGCTCAGCGCTTTCGGCACAATCCCGACAAAACAGTCGCTAGCGGCGGCGGCGTCATTTCTCGGCAACGCCGAACTTGCCGAGAACGCCGCAGCGGCGGTGGTTATGATAGCTGAGAAGATCACCGACAGCGACAAGGATGAGCTTCGCGCCGCAGTGCGGGAAGTGATCAAGGTCGTCAAGAGCGAGAAGATCAAGGCGCGAGCTGAGAAAGTGCTTGCCGGGCTGTAGTGCCCGGCGGATTCCGCCAACGGTCTGAACGTACAGTCAGGGCAGGCGGTCGCAAATGTACTCCAAACGCATGAAGACAATTTCGCTGTTGGTCCTGCCGCCGGCGGTCTTGTCGTCGACTTCGAGCGTTTCAAGAAATTCAGGAAGCCGCTGCACTTCACTGAACTGACAATCCTATCGGGCGCCTGAAAAAGGACGGAGACTGGCATAGGAGGCGAACTGACTGACGCTCCACGCCCGAAGGAGAGAAGCGGCAGGCCGCACAGGTCGCCGAGTTCTACCGAGTGCTCTATAGCCATCCGTCAGTCGAGGCGATCACATGGTGGGACTTCTCGGACGCTCGCGCCTGGCAGGGAGCCCCGGCTGGGCTGGTCCGAAAGGACATGTCGCCCAAGCCGGCGTACATCGCTCTGAAGAAACTGATCAAGGGCGACTGGTGGACGCCGCCGACCAAACTCAAGACCGACGCCAAAGGCAGAACAACCTTCCGCGGACACCTTGGGACATACAGGCTGCGAACCGAGAGCGGCTTCGCGGAGTTCGTCGTACTCAAGCACGGCACGGCGCACATTATCGTCAAGGCCAGCTCTTGATCCGGGGACGGTCTTTCCGTCTGTGTACGTCGACCGCCACCTGCATTTCGGCGGCCCATTTCTCGATCGCCGCCTTCATTTCCGCGGCGCGTTTGGGGTGTTTTGCAACGAGGTTGTTTTTCTCGCCGATATCCGTTCGCAGATCGTAGAGCTCGAACTTCGGGCGTTTGCCTTTCTTCAGGATCATCTTCCACGGCCCGTCGCGAAGGGCGGTTCCAAGCTTAGGTTCGTAGCCGAAGAATATCTTTCGATCCGGGAAGTCCGCTCCTTTGAAAATAAGATCCTTCATGCTCACCCCGTCGAGCTTGCGGGTTGCGGGGACTTTTACGCCGGCCAGATCGGTTATAGTCGGCAGCAGATCCATTGCGACAGTGAATGCGTCGGTGGTTGCTCCGGCCTTGATCCGCCCGGGCATCCAGGCGATCGCACCGCCGCGGTGTCCGCCTTCGTAGTGGCTGAATTTCCCGCCGCGATAGGGCGCGTTGGACCCCGATCCGGTTGCGCCGTTGTCGGAGAAGAAGAACACGAACGTGTCCTTTGCGATACCGCAGCCCTTGATCGTGTCCAGGATTTCACCGATTCCCTTGTCCATCTCCTCGACCATGATCCTGTATTTCGGTCGGACTCGGTCGCGGGCCCATCGTTTGCCCTTGGGGATCGGTTTTCTGTTTTCGACGGTGTCTTCGGGCGTCTGGTACGGCAGGTGGGGCGCCTCGTGGGCGACGTACATGAAGAACGGCTTGTCCTTGTTCCGCTTGATGAAATCCACCGAGTTGCTGGTGATCAGGTGGGTCGAGTAGCCTTTCTGCGGATCGATCTTCAGGCCGTTGCGCCAGTACTTCGCGTGATCGTGATAGTCGACGTATCCGTCGAGGTATCCGCGGAACTCGTCGAACCCGTGATGTACGGGATTGTATTTCGGTTCGACGCCGAGGTGCCACTTGCCGAACAGGGCGGTGCGGTAGCCTCCCTGTTTCATCAGGCGGGGCAGCGTCAACTCCGTCGGCAACAGGCCGGGCGTATCGAGATGGCGGGCCACCACGTCGACAATGCCGACGCGCTGCTGATAGCGTCCGGTCATCAGGGCCGCCCGGGTGGGGCTGCAGACCGAACTGTTTGTGTGGAAGTCGGTGAAGGTCAGACCCTCTTTCGACATGCGTCTTATGCAGGGCGTCTTGATCCAGCCTTTGAAAATGGTCGTGTCGGCGTTGCCCAGATCGTCGGCCAGGATGATCACCACGTTGGGTTTGCGCGCCGGCGCCGCGTGCGATGAACGCGTCGGCCAGAGTGAGATACTCGCCGCGCCCAGCGAAACAGCTTTGATGAATTCTCGTCTTGTCATGATGCTCCTCTTGGTAGTCCGAACATTTTGCTTCATAGTGGACTCGTCGGCTATTAGAACCGAGAGCATCCGGATTCCGCAAGCAATTGCTTGTGACGATGCCCGAAAAGCGGCGATCATGTTCCCTCCAACAGTAGAATCCCCGGTTAGATTTGGATGTGGGGCGGCTGTTTCCGATCAGGGCTTGGCCGGTCGCCCGGCACGTTCCATTACGGCCACCAGCGGCAGGTGATCGGACTTGCCCTTGTCGACGACCCATGCCGAGGCCGGGCGGAGTTCCTGAGAGTACATTATGTGGTCCAGGCGATCTCGGAAGGTCAGGAACCCGTAGTCCCATCGCCACGTCTCGCTTGAAGTGTCGAATCTCGAAAGAGCGTCCTGGAAACCTCGTTCTCTGAGCCACTTGACTCCGCCGCCGCTGTCGTTTTCATTAAAATCGCCCAATATAAGCCGAGGGAGTTTCGCGTTCAGTTCGCCGAAGACTTCCGAGAGCTCCTGCGTGTGGGTCTCGCCGTTCTTCAGATAAGCGCAGAGCGATGCGGTTCCCTCCTTGACAATCGGTGCGTTCAGGTGAACCTGGCAGATCTGGACCGGACCGAGCGGGGTGTCGACCTCGACGACCCATGAAGGGAAGAACCTGGGCTGCGGCTTGGTGTACGCCACGTCGCGGAACGGAAGCTTCGAGAGGATCGCCATGCCTCCGGCCTGTCCGTAATGCCTGTAACGCTCGTGCGGATATTGGTCTTTCAACTCCGCGTCGAGATACTCCCGCCACTGCGGCGATGTTTCCTGGAGACACACGACATCGGCGTCCGTTTCGCGAATCGCCGCGGCGGTTTCGGGGGCTCCGGATCTGCCGAAGTTCACGTTGTACGTCATAAGTGAGAAGTGCGCGCCTGCCGGCTGTCGTTTGGCGGCCTGTCCGGTACCGCATGCGATCGGCGCCGCGGCGACTGACAGGAATAAGGCCATCGACAAAAGGCGGCGCATTGCTGTGGTCATGATTCTGGGCATCTGGTCTCCGGGCACCTAACACGCGGCGCTCTCGGATTGCCGCACACAAATGCAGTTCACGTAGTATTATAGTATCCCAAAGTCGAAAACGGTCATTTTGAAACACGGCAATAGTTGTCTCGCTGGACAGTTTTAGTACAATCAAGGGTCTATATTACTCCGAAATCCTGAAAGGAACCAATATGAGCATCGACACATCACTTAATACGCCCAATCGCCGCACTTTCCTGAAATCGGCGGCCGCCGCGGCCGGCGGAATCTCGATCGCCACGCTGGTCCCCGGGCAGTGGGCCCAGGCCGAAGCAGCCAAGAAGATCGGAGGATGGGAGGTCCTGTTCGACGGCAAGAATCTCGACAAGTGGGACTACAGACCCAAGGCCTGGGAAATCAAGGACGAAGAGATCTACAGCCCCGGCAAGGGCGGAGACATGTTCTCCAAGAAGAAGTACCGGGATTTCACATTGGATATCGAGTTCAAGATGTCCAAAGGCTGCAATTCCGGCGTGTTCGTGCGCATGGCCAGCCGGAAAGACTGGCTGCACAGCTCGATGGAGATCCAGGTCCTCGACTCGCACAAGAAGGGCGCCAAGATCGGCAAGCACGATTGCGGAGCGGTCTACGACGCACTTGTCCCGAGCGTAAACGCCGCCAAGCCCGCCGGCGAATGGAACCGCTACTTCATCACCTGCTTCAAGAACCGCGTGTTCATATCGCTCAACGGAATTCAGATCATCGACATGGACCTGAACAAGTGGGACACCGCACACAAGAATCCCGACGGATCGAAGAACAAGTTCCGCGATCCGCTGAAGAAGCTGACCCACCCCGGGTTCTTCGCTCTGCAGACCCACGGCAAGCCGGTGTGGTACAAGAATATCCGCGTCAAGGAACTAAAGGCTCTTGGCAAATGCCCGTGCTGCGGATTCGAAGGCCCCGTCGGCTGGTACTGCGGAAAGTGCAAGACTGTCTGCGCGCCGGCGGTGAAGGTCTCGTGCCAAGAGTGCAAAAAGCCCATGCCGTCCGGCACGTTCTGCAAGGAGAACAACGCGTTCCATCTGCCGTCCGACGGCGTCGAATGCGCCGAGTGCGGCAATAAGCCCGGCATGGTCTGCGAAATGAGCGACTGCGGATACTCCCTCTGCATGGGCGCCAAGTTCTGCGACGAATGCGAGAAGCCCTATCTGAACAAAGGCGCCGGCTGCCCCGAATGCGCCAAGAAGAAAGCCGGGAAATGATGAAGAGTTCATTCCTCGAATGAATCGGGACCTCCGGCGGTCAGGCCGGCTATCTTCTCCAGCTCGATCGTAGCCACGGAAGCCATAAGCTGCAGTTCGAGTCTACGAAGATCGAGCGCCAGCAGCTCTCGATGCTGCTTTATAGCGTCAAGTTTGGAGGCCTTGCCGCCGCTGACGGAGTTTCGGATGAGCTTCAACTCCCTGGCGGTCGCCGGTATGATCTTCTCGTCGAGTGACTTGATCTCGACATCCCAACGCCGCTTGCGGGCCAACAGGTGTGAAAGCTTGCGGGCCGCAGCCAGGGCGACGACTTGCTGTTGGCGCTGGGACGCCGCGATGTTCCGCCGGGCCGCGGCGATGTTTCCCTGATTGCGGTCCCATATCGGCAGGGGGGCTGAGAGATCTACGCGGACAGCCCCGCCGTCGTCCTCCTTATCGTAATCAGTCTGGTGGAAGGACATGCCGACCGTCACGTCGGACCATCGTTTCGTACGGGCAAGACGCAACTGCGCCTGGGCCACGGCGGTCTGCGCCCTGGCGGTCCGCAACTCCGGGTTGCTCGAGTTGGCGGTCTGTAGAAGCTTGTCGAACTCACCGGACAACGGAGAATCAACGTCGAGTGAGCAGGTGAACTCGGGGCTCTTGTCTCCGGGCGGACTGCCGAGGGCGATCATAATGCTGCGGGCTGCGTCGGATACCAGGAACTCGCTCTGATCGAAAGCCGCCCCGGACTTCGCAGCCTGACCGGTGAGCTTGAGGGTCTCGGCTTCTGAAGCCTTGCCGGCTTTAAACAGCCCGGTGGCCAGGGCGAGCCGTTCCTGGTCGGCGTCGGCGACCTGCTTAGTGATGCTTCTATGCAAGCGTGCGTAGGCCAGGCGAACAAACGCCTCTTTTATCTCGGCCCGCAGCGCGGACCATGTTTCGATGTAACCGTTCAGGTCCTTACGTGGTCTGAGGCAGCAACGAGGGAGTAGGTGTTTGGAAATAGTGGGCGGATAAGGCGTTTTGAAGAAATCGCCAGGGAGAGCGGCTTTGCTTGCGGCAGGT
>Ga0180430_10001878_pt1 | contig 19776 bp, 14 predicted proteins | sample SS_ome_9_FD_132999 | JGI IMG/M metagenome (GOLD analysis project Ga0180430, IMG submission 132999) | Hypersaline lake sediment archaeal communities from the Salton Sea, California, USA - SS_1_S_2 metaG | ecosystem: Environmental > Aquatic > Non-marine Saline and Alkaline > Hypersaline >... | reverse complement strand
CATATGTAAAGGAGACCTCTCTTACTACAAAAGGAGATGATAGTATCGCTATTGCTACCGTCTGTGATTTCTCAGCTCAAGATCTTCAACTCACCGATACCATTGTGATTAATTGGAATACAAACCTTGGTGAGGACAGCTGGCCAGGTGTTATTTGGATTAATGATGATGGTGAAGGCGGCAGCAACCCATATTCACATGTCTGTTCAGATGCTGGAGAAGAACGCGTCTTCTTTGTCTTTGAGCGCTCAGTTGATGACCAATCGAGTATTTATTGTTCTTATGTTGATATGGATGAAAATACGATTTATTCTGATTGGAATCTAAAAAGAGTAGCTTCAAGTACAGGAAATTGCCGTAATCCTGATATTAGTGTAAGTGGTTCAAATATTTATGTGGTCTATACTGATGATCGCAGTGGTGATGAAAATGTTTATTGTGCAACATCAAGTACTGGTGCAACCTGGAGAAAGATCTTAGTTGCTGATAGTGTTGATGATGAAACATATCCTGTTGTTTCAGCTGATGGTGACAAAGCAACCTGTCTGTTCATAAAAAATGGAAATATTTTTAAAACGACAACAGAGGACTTTGGAGTTACTTGGAGTGAACCCATACAAGTCAATGATGAATCAGGTACTGTTGTTGAAGAATTCGAAAGCATGGATATCGATGGTACATATGCAACCTGGGCTGATACTCGTAATATGAATGAGGATATCTATTTTGAAGAAGTAGGATTATCATCTCTTATTTCAATTGAAACCGTGAAAGGTGGATTTGGTTTCCAGATGGATATTAAGAATATTGGAAATGCACCAGCAGAAGATATTGAATGGAGCATTGCTTTTGAAAACGGTGTGTTCTTTGGTGCCCAAAAAGAAGGTGTAATCTCTACACTTGATGTAGGAGAATCAATCTCAGTAAAAACGGGTTTCATCCTTGGATTTGGATCAGCAGCCATCTCGGTTACTGCAGGTGCAGCATCACAGAGTTATACTGCATTCGTACTTGGACCATTTGTCTTGGGTTTAGAATAAACCCTTCCATCTTTTTTTTTATTAAAAATTCATTCATTTATATTGAAAAATAATTAAGTCTTTAAATTATTAGGTTTAATATGTGTATTTATCTTCAATGAACTACATTTTTCTAATTTATATGTTTTAAGAAAAATATTTATAGTACCTATACTATTATATATTACGACCTTATACATAAGGGTTTAAGGAGGCATAGGAGAAACATGAAAGACCTAAAAAATATAATATACTTAGGGTTAGTATTATCTATCGCTGGCCTAATGTGCTTACAAGCAGGTGCTATACCAACGACCATGCAATCAATACAGAAAGAAGACTCATTTATGGTAAACGCGGGGGCGAATACCTTAATTTCTGTAGATAATCCAGATGGCGACGACACCATGCCAAAACTCTCTCGAAACAATGCAGGAACAATTGTCTGCATCTATGAGAAATCACTGGACATTTTCTCAAAATCAACAAATGTTGTATTTTCAGAGGATGCTGGAGAGACTTGGACTCTTGGTTTCAATTTTGATTCCATTGACTTCCCAGAGGGATCAGGAATTCTCAATGAACCAGATATTGTCTTCTCTCAAGAAGCTGGTGGATTCTATTTACAAATGATAGATCCAGCTGCAGGCATGTACAACCAAGAATTCGCATTTATACCAGCAGACATCGCCAATGCAGAAACTGCATCATGGTACGGTATCTCTGGTCAAGGAAGTACTGATTACATGGGTGGAGCGCTTTCAAACGTTGGAGAATGGATTGCCGGTGTTGAAATCGATTCTGGTCATCAAATTCATGGCTGGGGAATGGCCTGGTTCTGGTATGATACAGAGACTGAAGAGTGGTTACAACCAGCTGATTATAACGCCGGTTGGGCAGCAGGATTCTACTATGATGGTGAATCCGTGTTGAAAACCGCACCAGTTACGCAACCTGAAATGGCTACTGGATCAGAACGAATTTATCTCGTTGGGCAATCCGATTTAGCTGAAGGAACAAAAATCTCATTTAAATGTACTCCAGCTGATACCGATCCAAACTCTGACACCTTCACGTTTATATCTGGTGGAGATGACCAAGGTATGGATAAACACGCAGACATTGAAGTCTGGGGTATTGACAATGACCTCGACCAATTCTATGTTGGGGATGGAGAAAATCCTGATGTATCTGCAAGTGGTACTAACGTCGCTGTTGTCTTTTCACAAAATGGCGAAGTCAAATGTAGCTACAGCTCAGATAATGGACGAACTATGGCTGTATCCACTGTTGATTCCGGTGATTTTCCAGCAGTACATATGAGCGGAATGGATGTATCTTGTGCATATGTCAAAAACGGTAATCTCTTTGTTAAAACCTCTGAAGATGGAGGCGCAACATGGGGATCAGCTGTCCAGATCAACGAAGTTGATGGAACTGTTTCCGCTGAAGCAGGTGCAGTTGATATCAACGACCTAGGTGTTGTTTGGGTTGATACCCGAAATGGTGCAAAGGATATTTACTCCGCTGGTGGTGCAGATGTACCTATCATTGAAGTAAAAAGCATTGGCGGTGGACTTGGTGTTTCCGCAGTTATTGGAAACTCTGGAACTGCAGATGCTGAAGACCTTGAAGTCACCATCACTATTGATGCATCATTGATGCTTCTTGGTGGAGAAACAACTTCAACTGTTACCGTTGCTGCTGGTACAGAACAAACCGTATCAACTGGTTTCATCTTAGGATTTGGTCCTGCAGATATCACCGTTGATGCTGGTGGCGTTACACAATCAGCAAGTGGTACCGTTCTTGGTCCTCTTGTCATTGGACTATAAGAGAAAAATTCCTTCTCTTTCTTTTTTTTTTACAATTTACTAAATTTATAATATAGTTATGTTTGTATCACTTAGTACGAATGAATTGATTTTATCCTTTGATTAAATATGAGAATAATGATTTTCATGTATTTTTAGAAAAAATAGTATATAAAAACTTCATGTATGATGGAGTGTATTAACATAAAAATAAGCATGTTAGAAACATTTATATAACATTATAAATTATATAATATATAGATGCCTGGGGGCAATAAAAACATGAAAAAAATGATATCATTTACAATAATAAGTCTCATGCTCCTTAGTGGTATTGGGACAACCGCGCTTTCATATACTGAAAAAAGTCAAGACTATTTAATAACAGAAGAGTGTATCAGTACAGCAGCACCACGTATAACTTCTGATCAAGAATATCAAACAGTTGAAGTTGATGAAGCAACATCAATGCTTTTGGAAACTGGAAAACCTATGTTACCAGTGATTTCTCGCACATATACATATCCTATTGGAACAGTTATCGAATCTGTTGATATTGAATTTGATACGTATCAGACCACTCTTGAGAAAAAGATACAACCATCGCCGAGACCGGTTCCTTTAACAGATGCTATATCTGTTGATCCAATTGTTGAAATGGATGCAACAGTCTATGATAGCGATCAGTTGTATCCAGAGGAACCATGCACGATTCGTACTGGTGTTGGAACACAACAGGGGCAAAGATGTCTTTTTGTGACTATTGATTGTTATACACAGTATGCACCGCTTTCAAATCAATTATTTACCCCTTCGAATATTGATATTCAGATTAAATTCTCACAACCAACTCAAACTTTGGCATTACCTGATGAATATGATTTATTAATTATTACAACAGAAGAATTCGTTGATGAACTACAACCATTAGTAGATCATAAGAATGCCAATGGAATCAAAACCATTGTGGACACAGTTGAAAATATTTATCCCTCTTATGATGGACGTGATGATGCAGAGGACATAAAACTTCGTATCAAAGATGCATTGGATGAATGGGGTATTGAGTACGTTCTTCTTGCAGGTGGCAGAAAAGGACAAACCCTTAAATGGCATGTTCCATCTCGAACAACATTAAACGATGATGGATGGGAAGAAGGATATGAGAGTGATCTTTATTTTGCAGATATATATAAGGATGTTGAAGGGGAACTCGTCTTTGAAGACTGGGACTCTGATGGAGATGGAAAATTTGCAGAATTTGGATTCATGGGGGATAAAATGGATTATTACCCTGATGTAACTATTGGACGGCTTCCATTCCGATATGCATTTGAAATTGGACCTGTGATTGATAAAATCATTGATTATGAAATGAATTGTGATGACTCCTGGTTTAAAAAAGGAATTGTGATTTCTGGTGATACTTTTCCACCAAGTCGTGGTGGTGACCCTGGTTGGTGGGAAGGAGAAATGGAAACTCAAATAACCGTTGATTTACTGGAAAGCATTGGTTTTTCCATGGAAAAACTCTGGCTTTCTATCCCTGGTGCATGGACCAGCTCAGAAGATGTCATTAACGCAATTAGTGATGGCGCTGGTTTTGTGCATTTCGCGGGTCATAGTAATCCTGCTGGATGGGGAAATCATCCACCAGATGACGAGGATCATGTATTTATTGATGGTATTGAGATTTGGGATATGAGCAAACTCACTAATGAGGGTCAATACCCTGTTGTTGTCCTTGGTGGGTGTCATAGTGCTCAATTCAATGTCACATTGTCCCATATCATTACTGGCATCATGGAATATGGCATCAAAGGATATTTCTTTGGTTCGCCATATCGGTTTTTCTATTATGAATGGGTGCCAAATGATCTAAGCTCCTGGTTTGTCATTGAACCAGAAGGCGGAGCTATTGCATCAATGGGTAATTCAGGTCTTGGATATGGTTATGTCAATGAAGGCGCAGTTCAAGGACTTGGTGGCTGGATTGAACCTCGGTTCTTTGACTGCTTTGTCAATCAGAGTATTGATGTTCTTGGTACTGCTCATGATCAAGCAATCATTGATTACATCAATATTATTGGAAATGTAAACAAGGATCAAATTGATCGAAAATGTATTGAGGAATGGGTCCTTATTGGAGATCCAACTCTAAAAATGGGTGGCCTGTAAGCCATCTCTCTTTTCTTCTTTTTTATGAAGAATACATTCATTGATTTATCTAAGAAATATCAAGTCGTATACGACTTGGATTACAGAAGGAGTGGTCAATCGTGAAAGAAATGGTTGTGAATCAGGTAAAAAAAAGACGAATGGTAAGTGTTTTTTTTGTTTTATTACTCACTTTACTTCCAATGTCCGCTATTTGGACCCATGCGCAACATTCAACAGAGATAACCTATACTGTTTCTTTTGATCGACCAATTTATTCAACTCAGTGCATTCAAGATACTACATATGATGTGGTCTCAATCCCTGAAACAACATTAAGTGGAAAGACCATGCATCCATTGCTTCCTATTCGACCGATTTCTTTAGTACTTCCCTTAGGCACACAGGTAGAATCCTATCAGATACAAACAAGCAGTCCAGAGGTTCTTGGAGTGGATTTATTCATTGCACCGGTTCCATCTTCGCAACCATTATCAAGTGAAATCTCTTCTATCTCTAAGATTAATACATCAATTTATGCTTCGAATGAGTTATATCCTCATCAAATAGTATCGTATATTGGGACATACTGCTGTCGAGGATATAACATCGCCTATTTCACTCTGAACCCTTTACAATATCGTCCAGCAAGTGGAACTTTAACGTATTACTCCTCAATGTCACTTCAAATAACTCTTGAAGATGAAGTAGGGGATAAATCTCTTGAACTTTATCGATCAATGCCGGAGGATGTGACTTGGGTTACTTCATATTGTGATAATGCAGAAGAGATTATGTTTGAACGCGATTCAAATGTTTTACAAGTGACAAAAGAGGATGGGTATGATCTTTTGATTTTAACTACTGAGGAGTTATCCCCTGCCTTTCAACTTCTAAAACAAGCTCATGATGCAGAAGGCTTAAAAACACAAATTACAACACTTAGTATGCTTGGTGATGATTCACCTGAAACAATTCGTTCTTATATTAAAGATCAATATCTTCAAGCTGGAATTTCATCGGTTCTTCTTGGTGGTGATGATACAGTTGTTCCTGCACAAATGTTTTGGGTTGAAGGACTTGATGAAGGAGTAGAGCTTTATGAGACACAGATGCCTTCCGATGTATTTTATGGATGTCTTGATGGTACGTTTAATGGTGATGGTGATGAGAAATGGGGCGAGGCAACTGATGGTATAAATGGTGGTGATGTTGATTTACTCGCCGAAGTTGCTGTTGGTAGAGCCTGTGTTGATACTCTAACTGAAGCGTATTGGTTTGTGAATAAAACCATTGCATATAGCGAGTCATTAAATGATCTTATTACACCTAATTATTTGTTTGTTGGTGAACATCTTGGAAATTTTGGCGTGGCATCTTGGGGTGGTAATTATCTTGATCAACTTATTAATGGTTCTAATGATGATGGATATCAAACAGTAGGTGTACCTGCTGATTCAACTATGATTGAGACCCTGTATGAACGTGATGATAACTGGGAGAAGACAGATTTAATTACAGTGGTTAACCAAGGGGTACATGTCATAAATCATGATGGGCACTCAAATTATAATTATAATATGAAATGCACTCCAAATGATCTTGAACAGTTTACAAATACTAAGTATTGTTTTGTTTATTCCCAAGGCTGTAATGCTGGGGGATTTGATAACCGTGATTGTTTTGCAGAATATATGACTGTGAAATCTGAGCATGCAGCGGTAGCAGGAATTTGGAATGCTCGATATGGATGGTTTTGGTCATTTCGTACAGATGGAGATTCTCAACGGTTCCATCGAGAATTTTGGGATGCTGTATATGCAGAGGATATCTATTCGTTTGGAGCAGCAAATATGGATAGTAAAGCGGATAATATTTTTCTTATTAATCGATCATGTATCCGGTGGTGTTATTATCAATTAAATCTTTTTGGTGATCCCACGCTCACCTTTTTTGCAACTAGGCCCGTTCAACCAACTATTTCTGATGGACCAAAAAATGGTAAACCTGGAGTGGAATATTTCTTCGAAAGTGATTCCACATCGCCATTAGACCTTGATCTTTATTATTACTGGGATTGGGGTGATGGAACACAGAGTGGATGGATTGGTCCTTTTCATTCTGGTGATACCTGTAACATGTCTCATCAATGGGCAGAAAAAGGATCATTTCCTGTTCGGGTGAAAGTTAAGGATCAACACGGCCGAGAAAGTGGTTGGTCTGATGAATTCATGGTTTCTATGCCGAAATATCGAAGTGTAAATGAGTTTTTTAAAAATATGTATCATGATCATCTCAGAACGTTTTCATTATTTTTTACATATCTATTAAAAATATAATTATAAAACGTGTTTGTCGAATATTCGCCAAGCTTCAAGCTTGTTTTTTTTATTATCTAGAAAAGAAATGTTATATAGCTTCAGATGTTGCTACGTATGATGCGAATACGTCGTCTTCTTCCATTGATTGGCCTACTAATCTTTGGTTATATTCTTACGACCCTTGATTTTGAAAGCATCGCGCATCTTTTTTCTCAGATACCACTTTTTTTCTTACTACTTTCCCTTACTTGTATTGTTCCAATTCTTTTCATGACACTACTAGAATGGCAACTTTTGCTTAGGATTCATAAGATTAATATGGGTCTTTTCGATTCTTTGAAGAATATTCTTATTGGCTATTTCTATGGTTTTATTACACCTGGAGGTATTGGTGCGTATACTCGCACGATTTATATGAAGGAATGTACCACTGCATCGATGCAGCAGTGCACGGCTAACATTATTTTATTAAATGCTATTGATTATGTATCGCTTTTAGTCATGGGTCTTGTTGGATCTGTGTTTCTTGGAATGTATTTCGCGGAGTTTTCTTCATATCTAGTTCCTATCCTATTGCTTCTTGTCTTCAGTGGAATTGGACTGTATCTTTTTTTTATGAAAAAGAATTTTGTTGAAAGAATATTTCAGCGACTACTATCAAGTTCCTGGATGCAGAAAAAGAATTTTGGAGATGATACCACTGTATCATTTTATACTGATTTTCCACGAATCCGTTCTCTTAGTGTGCCTTTTTCTGTGGCGATTGCTGGATGGATGGTTCGTTATGTTTTGTTTTACTTTGTTGGAATACTATTTGGTATTTTGATTCCATGGTATTATGTGGTTTTGTTTGGTATATTAGGAGATATCATTGGTTCCTTACCGATTACTGTGTATGGGTTGGGTACAAGGGAAGCAACGCTTATTGGTTTATTCTCTGTGTTTCATATATCTGAGAACGCGGTGGTGAGCCTTTCCCTATTTTGGTTTGTATTGGTGTGGATGTTTCCAAGTGTACTTGGTGCAGTAATTGTCATATATGATGATATAAAAAAACATCGATTGAGTAGTAAAAACGTCTAATTTGCACTTATTTTATTTGAAAATAAAATGATTTCCATCCGAATGGTGGAATGAATGGAAATGGATGATGATCAATTGATGCAATGAATTGTAGCTTTGATTGTTTTTCCGTGTATTCTTGTATCTGGCGAGCGGATGTTTCAACTTCTCGGATGATGATCTTTGTTCCTTTTTTTGCATGTCTAAGGATGTGGTTTAGGATATTTTCCTTTGGATGAGCACAACTTGATATAATGATCGTTGTAAATGGTTCTACGGGGTATGATTCCCCAGAACCATTATGGATAGTTACCAAGGTTTGTAACGTTGCTTCTTTGATGGTTTTTTTTGCATTGCGAACCGCTATCTTGTCTTTATCAATTCCGGTGATAGAGCATTTGATTTTTCTGGCAAGTGTCAGCTCAGTCAGTGGAAAAGACCCACATCCGATATGCAGAACTGTATCTTCTGTTCTCATATGAAATGTCTTGAATTCTTTTTGATATTCATTTCCAATGGATTTATCATAGTACCACCGGGTGAAAAAATTGAATTTATGAGCAATAATATCAATTATAGTCCAGTAGATGTATGAAAGTGTTTTGATGACGCAGCAGGAGCGAGTTGATGTGGCAGTCATATCAAATATATATGAGTTTGCTTGGGTTAATTACTTTTCCCTTTTTAGAGAAAAGAATTTTATATTTTCTTCATGATGAAGGTAATTGTTAGGTTTTTTCTGATGACAAATACTTATATGGCATCATCATTTTCGTATGTGTAGCATGGTTGAGGACATACTTCTTAATGATAATATGATTACTGATTTCACAGCCTATATGGGTAGACATAAACAATTATATCGTTCATTAGCTCAAATGTGTAAGCAAGAGCTTTCTTCGTCTATTCAGTATCCAGTTATCCTTGATGTAGGTGCTGGACCGGGATTTCTTTCATTTGAGTTAAAGAAGGAAATTCAAAATGCAACAGTAATATCATTTGATGCTTCGATTGAGATGTTACAGCAACTCTATTTTGAGAAGAATGCGTTGATGCATCTTGTTAACGGAAAAGCGGAATACCTCCCATTTCATCCAATGTCTATTGATGTAGTAATTAGTCGGTTTAGTCTCCCCTATTGGTCTCAACCTGGGAAAGCGTTTCAGGAAATCGCTTGTGTTCTTCGCAGGAATGGTCTTCTTATTGTAGAAATGTTAAACGCAGAGTATCCCTTGTGGAAGAAATCATTGGTAAAATATCAAATGAAACTGAAAAAAGCCTCGGCTCATACAATTTATTATCATCTTGAAGCATATACTCATGCGTATAAACTAACACAGGTTCAAACTTTTCTGGAAACCAATGGCTTTACTCTTTTGCGTGTTGAAGGGAGAAAAAGTGAGTGGAAGTATCTTCTTATAGCAAAGAAGACGTAAAAGGATTCATTTGTGCAGTACATTAATATGGGCATTTCTCTTTTCATATGTTGCATGCAAGATTCTCAACAGAAGCATCCTCCTAACTCGCCTGGACGAACTCTGGGACTTATTAAACTATCATTGATTCTTTTGGGTGTATTCTCAATTGGGTTTATTCCTTTTACTCTTTATCTTTATGGCATTTGGATGCTATTTGATAGAACCATTTGGTGGCATTGGGTGTTTGTCCCTGTGATTCTTTATTGGGCATTAATCATCATATTATATGCGCAAATCGTTGCTTCAGGTGTCATTATTTCTTTATTTCATTATCGGTACAAAGCAGGAACATATCCCTATACTTTTCAAGATAAGAATACGTTTCGGTGGATTGTCCTCTGTTCATTGTATACACCGTTTCGTAAGGTGATGGAGGTTTTCCCCGTTGGAAATCTTAGAAACCGATATTATCGATGGTTAGGGATGCATATTGGTGAAAACACTCTTGTTGGTGGTGTTATAAAGGATCCCTGTATGACCTCGATTGGTGCCAATACTACGATGGGGGAATATGCAATTATGTATGGGCATATTCAGGATTTCTCTAGGGGTACCATTACGATGAATCCTATTAAAGTAGGTAATAATTGTGTAATTGGTGCTGGTGCAATTATTATGCCTGGTGCACTTATTGAAGATGATGTTGTTGTTGCAGCGGGAGCAGTCGTTACCCAGAATCAGGTATTAAAAAAGAATCATATCTATGCAGGTATACCTGCGAAACCAATACAGAATAAGAACCATTAAAGTTAGAAATCTATCACACTATCTAATGTTAAATTATTGATAAAACTACTATAAAAACGTATATTTTTATTAAATATGAAAGAAAAAACATATATATCGTTTGTTCTATTATACTAAGATAGGGGACTATAAATGAAACATATATGGTCAATTCTTATTATTGGAATGCTGATTTTTAGCGGATTTCATGTCCTTGCTAATACTGAAAAAGAAGAATCATACACTTCACATCAAGTAGAACAGAGGGTTATGCTTTCTACACCAACAGTAACCATGTTTGAATCCTATCAACGTATTGAACTTCCTGAAGCAACCTCATATCTTATGGAACCAGGAGAACCATTACTGCCAAAAGTAACAGAGACAATGATCCTCCCAGTTGAAGCTGATATAGAGACAATTCAGGTTGACATCGATTTTGATCAAATAATTCCATTAAATGCAATGATTGAACCGGCTCGTGAACCCATCATTGATGGATCTGAAAGTAATGGATTTGTACCTCCAAACATGAATATATATTCCTCAATGAATCCATATCCTTCGTATACATATGATGTATCCCGAAAAATAGGATTACATGAAGAGACGTTGGTTCAATATGTAACCATTCATACGTATCCAGTTCAATATTATCCAGCTTTACAGATGATTCATGCTGCTTCAGATGTTCAAATCAACGTGGATTATACCTTACCTGAAACGACTACAGCAACAGTAGATGAGTTTGATTTACTCATTCTTACTCCATCAGATTTTTCTGATGCAATAGAACCATTGGTTACTCATAAGAATGCACATAACATGAAAACATATCAAGTGACGTTAGAAGATGTATATGATTTAATGACTGCTGCTCGGGATGAAGCTGAGGCTATTAAATTGTTCATTAAACAAGAAATAGAAACAAAAGGAATCACGTATGTGCTATTAATTGGGGGCCATATAGGGCAAAGCAATGATTGGTATCTTCCCGTTCGATATGCCAGTTCTCCAAGCGAGGAAGCATATCTTAGTGATCTCTACTATGCAGATATCTATAAGATTGAAGAGGAAGAAATGGTATTTGAGGACTGGGACTCTGATGGTGATGGGAAGTTTGCTGAGTTTGGATTCAATGGTGATCGTATCGATGGTTGTCCTGATGTCTATGTTGGCCGTCTTGCATGTAGAAGTCTTAGTGATGTTGAACTTATGATACAAAAGATCATTACCTATGAAGAAGAACCTGCTGATGAATCTTGGTTTAAAAACATGCTTCTAGTTGGTGGTGATACATATCCTGAATCTCCTATTGCTTTTGAAGTAGAAATTGATACGAATCTTTCTGCAAGCTATATGACGGGATTTACCTTTAATCGATTATGGGCATCATTAGGAACACTTACTGGACAAGCTGACTTTGAGGAAGCGTTTAGTGAGGGTGCTGGTTTTGTTCATATGGCAGGTCATGCAAATCCAGCTAGTTTGGTTACATTTCCACCTTATGATAAAAATAAGGAACAAAAAATCATTATTATGGCGACCTATAATTTTGCAGACCCATTACATATGAATCCAACGCTAACGAATGGTGAGAAACAACCTGTTGTGTTAGTTGGTGGCTGTCATAATAGCCAGTTTAATGTTAGTTTCTCACAGATCTTTAGGGAAATTAAGGAGTACGGTTTAAAAGGAACATTTTTTGGATCTCCTTATCGGTTTTTCTATATGCAATGGGTGCCAAAATGTTGGAGTTGGTGGCTGACTAGTGTGCCTGATGGTGGTTCGATTGCTACGATTGGTAATTCAGGATATGGCATGGGCATCTGGGACTATGGTTATCTTGAAGGCTTAGATGGATGGCTCTACCCACGGTTTTTCTATCATTATGGACAAGACAATCAAGAGCATATAGGAATGGCTCAGGGATCAGCTATTACGGATTATGCCAATGAATTTGACATAAATAAAGATGGGGAGGACCGGCAGATGATCCAACAATGGATACTTCTTGGTGACCCAAGTTTAAAAGCGGGTGGATACCCGTAATTCCTTCTTTTTTTTCTTATTTTTTTTCTAAAATAAATCGACTTCTTTTTATAGCATCATAAGATATGAAGACGACGATATAGGTCTCTGGTTCTCGTGAGGGAAAGGATGTTGTGGAAAATACACTACAATTATCTTATAAAAGGAGGCCAAAACAGAGGGTAATATAGGTGTGATGTGATGGGTGTTATTGATGTAGAGGATTTGCAGAAATTTGGAGATGCTCTACAAACGCAGACCATTGAATCTAAAAAAAAATCACAAAAACACCTGGTTCATTCATTTTTTTATTTACGTAAAATAAGAAACAAATGTTATTATCGAATAAATAGAATTATTCATATATTTTTCAGCTTTTTATTAAAATTTTATATGTTATTTCTCTCTGTGTTTTACACAAAAAAACATATAAAAAAAAGAATAAATCATTCCTTTCCTCCAACACATATTCATACGAAAAAAAGACCCTTGGTGTATATACCACATGACACGCATCTTCAAGAATCAGTAAAGACCTTTGGAAATACCACGATTATCATTCGTCGACGTGTGCCAACATCTCCTCAATCACTTACTCAATATCTTCATTTTTCCTCATCAAAGGCAGCACATTGTTTTTATTTTAAACAAAAACAAGCACAAGAGAATCCAAGAATATATGAGCCACGGGTATCTATTTGGGATGTCCCCGTTCAGTCTTTTCAATCTAATAATCAAAAAAAGCTTGAAAATAAGCATTCTCAAAAGAAATGATATGTGCTGTGTTTACTCTTGGAATCTGGCATATTCATAGAGATCCTGGTAGATTTCTGCACGGGTATCTCTGAGAACGGGTCGATGTGCTCTAGCAATTTCAATTTGATCTAAATCAAGTTCACAGGTTACAATGGATTCTTTGAAATATGGTGCTTTTATGATTTGATTTCCAAAGGGATCATATGCTTGAGAGCCACCCCAGAATACAAGGTTATCTTGTGTGCCAACAAGATTGCAATATAGAACAAATGCGGTGTTTTCAATCGCTCGAGCAGGAAGCACTCGTTCAAAATAAATGCGTGTTGTCGAAGGAGATGCTGAGATGGCAATGAGTATATCTGCAGATTGAAGGGAGTATGCTTTGGAGAGTTCTGGAAAAAAGACGTCATAGCAGATAAGAAGTCCAATTGTGCCAAAAGGGGTATGAATCACTTCAATTCGTTCTCCTTCATCAAAAAAAAGTTTCTCTTCAAAGGGACCAAAATTTGGGAGAAACCATTTTTTATAATGTTGAATGGTTCCATCAGGGTGTATAAAAATAGATGCATTATAGATGATTCCTTTTGTTTTTTCGTGACGTAATGGCATTCCAAAGATCAGTGCACACTCTTTTTTTTGAGCAGTTTTTTGTAGTTCTTTTAGTGATGGTCCATGTAGGTCTTCAGCAATTAACCGATATTCATCACGGCACCAGTAGCCGGTTAAGGCCATTTCACCAAAAATATAGAGATCTGATTCTGTTGAATTGATGTATCGTTTCATTTTTTCAATATTTTTTTGTTTCTCAGTGATTTTCGGGTCCATTGATACAAGTGCACATTTCATGGTTTATCAATTAAGAATTGATTTATTCTATTTTAATCTACGTTATACTTTGATAATAAAAATGTTAAGTTGGAATAATTTCAGTTCACTCTTTTGTTATTAAAATGATGTTGTAAATTATCTTTCGAACACGGTGAATATTTGAATCTAAGTATATTGCACCGATGATTGCTTCTAATGCATTTGCTAGATTTGATGGGTTCGTATGGCCTTTTTGCATTCGTTCACCTTTTCCTACTCTAAGATATTTACCGAGATGAAGTTGTTCTGCTTTTTTGGAGAGAACTTTGTTATTTACAAGAAATGCTCGACGACGAGTGAGTTCACCTTCTGATAAAAAAGTATTTTCCTTGTATAGATAATCAGCTATGATATAATTTAAGATGCTATCTCCAAGAAATTCGAGCCGTTCATTATATCCCATGATGCTATCTGATTCAAATGCATATGTTTTATGGGTTAACGCCTCGAGTAATAAAGATTTATTTTTAAATTCATATTGTAGTTTTTGTTCCAATTCAATAATTTTTTTTGGTTGCATTGAACTCACCATAGTTCAGTTATTCTGTTGTTGTTTTGGTATTAAAACAAAGAAAAGGTATAATCTTTTTGCCTATGGATTCATCGTCTATTGCTATTAGAAATTCTTTTTCATTGGCAAATGGTCTAGAGGTGAGGATGCGGGCTGCTCGTTTTGATCCTATTCCGGGTAATGCTTCAAGCATGGTACGAGATGCAGTATTTATTGGAAGGGGGTAGGGTAATGCTGTAAGAGATCGATATCCATGGTCTGTGATTATAACTCTTAATGTAATCGAGGATTGAAATATGCCTTTAACACCTATGAGTAAAGGATAACTTCCCATTTGTCGAGAGAACATGGTGTTTCCATCCTGTTTTTCTGTTATTACATTTGATAAGATTGTGCCTATTGGCATCATTTTTTTTAGAAGTGGTCGTTCAATGTGTTCTTTGACATTTGTTTTAAATTGTGAAAAAGTACGTGTATGTTTCCGTATGATTTTGTTTCCTAGTGTATCTAATGGAGTGTTGGGGAGTGGGATAACTTTCCTGATATTTATCCGTCTGATCCATAAATTCTTTTCAATAATTTGTTTTAAAAAATCATAGTTGAGTTGATATGTTTTTTTTGTTTCTCCTTTTAATCCAAAGAGAAAATTAAGGCCTGGAAGGAGTTCAGGCATACCATTTTCTCCTCGCTCTCTTCCCATTTCGTTTAAGATTTCTATAGCGGATAATACTTCCTCTGAAGTTGCTTTGAGGTTGTTTTCCTTGATAACAATTGGATCAACACTTTCCACTCCAAATGCAGCAACATCGCCGGGTGTATGATATTTTATGATAATTTCAGCAATTTTTCGTGCTTCATCAGGGTACTTAGCAATAATTCCTGGGTTTGCATTATCAATATGAATGGTCTCTAGATTTGGAGCTTTAACACGAAGTTTTGAAAATAACCGATGAAGTTCCTGTGGATTCGGTCGCGGGAAGGGTTGTTGTGTTGCTTGATGTGCTTTGTATGAAAAAATGCAGGGTTGATTCCCTAGACGGATATGTTTGATGCCATATTCATATAATGCTTGTATTTCAGATAGGATGTCTTTTTGATCGCGGAAATCAACGATTCCTTTGAATGGTTCTGAGCAAAATGAACAACCGCCATGAATGCCTCGGGTGCATCCACGATATGTTTCTATTTCTGTGATGAGTCTTTCTGGGAAATTTGGATGTTGGGTGACAATTGCGGCTCCTTTTACTGAGAAATCCTTTATTTGAGCAGCATGTGAACGCACTATATTTGTATTAATATCGTTAATATTCATATTTTCTGATAATAATTCGTGAAGAAATAGTTCACAATCCCCGCTAACTACCGCATCAAAGTATCTCTCAAAGTAAAGATTGTTCCTCGGTTTTTTTCCTCCAAAAAGTCCGAATCCATATCGTGCAGCTGGTCCGCATAATATTTTAATGGTGTTATGCAATGGTTGTACATAACTGATTATTTCATTATGACTCATTGGATAACCTGAAAGATACCGTCCTGGAACCGAAACACCGGCTATGATAATTAGATAATCAGCAGATGATAATGTTTTTCTGTATGATGGTTTAGATCTTAGTTGATCTATGGTAAGATATGTGATATTTTCCCAATCATACAATGAGCGAATTGCACCTGCGATATAGCGTGGATAGGTGCTTATGTATGGGGGAACACCCAAACAGGTTGGTTCATCGGTGTATCCATCAAGAATTATAAATTTCATTTAGTGATCACAGGGTAGTGTTGTTTCTTTTTTATTAGTTATGATGTGGAAAGATTTTATTTGTTTGTCTATGTGCTGATAACAAATGTACCATAAATCATTAATAAGCAAAAAGCTGAAAAAAATAGTGAAGGATTGAGTTAGATGGATCGATACATGTTTAAAGAATCAGAGAATGAAGGAATGTCTTCTTCATTTTTTCAGAAGAAAGGTCTATTAACTATTATTGTTGTTATTCTTTTAATACTTGCAGTTAGCATTGGTTTGTTTTTGTTTTTCCCATCATCAGAATCAGATACGAGCTGGAAGATATCCGGTATGCTGTATGTAAATAATCAGCCCTATAATGGGTTTGCAACCATAAGTTTAAAACTTAATAATTCTGTTTTTAATAGTTCAACCCAAATTTTTGTTTCTGGTGAATATCTTATTGAGGGTGAAGGATTATATGGAAATACTGGGGAGTTTCTTGTTGAGATTAATTATATTATCTATTCTCCTATGGATTTATCAGGAGATTCTATAGATTTATTCCTTCAGGAGGATATGTCAGTATATTATATTGATTTATTTGTAAATACGATAGATGATTCTGATGCTTCGGATGATGATTCAGATGAGACAACGGGTGGAGATGATTCTGGTGATGATTCCTCGGATGATGGTTCTGATAATGGTGATGATTCCTCGGATGATGGTTCTGATAATGGTGATGATTCCTCGGATGATGGTGATGATTCTGGTGATGATTCCTCGGATGATGGTGATGATTCTGGTGATGATGGTTCTGATGGTAGTGATGGTTCTGATGATGGTGATGATTCATCAGATGATTCTGATGACACAAATGAAACTGATGATGATTCCGATGAGATTGGAACACTATTCTGCTCCCAAAAACTATCAAGTAGCATAACAGGTCCATGGTTAGATACAGTTCTTGTCGGACCTAACGAAAATGTATGGTTAAATATTACAATGAATTATAATGGGTCAGAGGAACTAGATCATGTTATACTAACAGATATACTTCCTCAAGGTATACTGTATAATGGGAACATTTCTGCAAATAAACCGTTACAAAATATAACGTATGATGTGCTTAATAACACATTAAGAGTAATAATTCAAAATGTTACTTCTAACCAAAGTGTCAATGTATCATATGCTTTGAAAGTAACCACGGATGGTAATTTTTTTCATACAATCAATCTATCTGCAGCTACAACCAGCAACGAAACACTGTATACAGAGGCAACAAATGAAATTATTGTTCATGGACAGATGCTCTTTTCAAGCTGGTTCCTTGAAGCAGATACAATGAACCCTGAGAAAAGTTCAAGGATTGAAGTAAACGAAACTATTTGGAATTCAATACGCATTACTCATGTTGGGAACCATTCACTACAAAATATTTCTCTAATTGAAATATTGCCAGAAAATGTTCAGTTTTATGGAAATGCAACTATTAATAATATAAGTATTCAACCAACAATCACAGGTCCGTTAAATAATACCCTTAGATGGAATATATCTCAATTACAAAATGAATCAGAACTGGTTTACCAGATTAAACCATTAGTCAATGGAACATATACTATTCTATCAAATGTTACAGCAAATGAAAGTAGTGGCTTTGCCTTTTCTCAGACTGATTACCGTGCTCTTAAAGTAGTTCCTAAAAATCTATTAGTGATATCAAAACAAGTAAGAATTCAAGATGGAAGCTGGGAAAACATAGTCACTTGTACTATAAATGAGCCGGTATTATTTAATATTACTATTACAAACACTGCATTAGATCCTTTTTATTCTATTGGAGTTGTTGATATGCTCCCAGAGAATATGAGTTATATCCAAGACTCTTCTAGAATAATCTATAAAAATAATACATATTACGGTGAGCCAACGATAAACAGCTCAACAAATAATCTTCTTTGGAATAATCTTAATCAGATAACTGGTTTTTATCTTGGTCCTGGTGAATCGTTGTACCTATATATTGAGAGCATTGTGAACGTTGAAGGAATCTCAGTAAACGTGGTTAATGTATCTGTTTGTAAATGTAGTAATTGTACGCAATATCATGCAACTGCTTCCGCTCAAGTCAATGCAAACTCTGCATTTCAGCACCTGCAGGTCAATGCCGGTGGTCCCTATACAGGATATATTAATGAAAACATTGTATTGGCTGGATCCTACACAGGTGGAACACCCCCATATTTAGTATCATGGGATTTAAATGAAGATAGCATTTTTACCGATGCAAGCTCTTCTACAGTTAATCATCAATGGAACACAACTGGTACATTCAATGTTACCTTTAGAGTTATCGATTCAAATGGAACAATTGTATCAGATATAACGACTGTAACAATTCATCATAGAAATCTAACTGTAGATGCAGGGGGACCCTATAAGACATATCAAGGATCTCAAACACACTTTCAGAGTACTGTTAGTGGTGGATTTTCTCCATATCATTATATTTGGTATTTTGGCGATGGAAATACTTCATCAATTGATAACCCAATTCATGAATATAGCGCAGTAGGTTCATATATGGTTACTTTAAATGTAACTGATGCACAAAATAACTCAGTGCAAGATACTGTTCTTGTTGAAATACTTCCTCAGGATACAACACCTCCAGTTATCATAATTGAAGAACCAATTAATGCAATCTATGTAAAACAGAAACCAGTCTTTCCCTTTTTCACAACTTTTGTATTTGGATCAGTTAATATATCTATAAATATCACGGAAGAAGATACTGGACTTGATTCAGTTGCAGTTTATATTAATGATGTTCTGCATTATTATGGAATTGATTCTCAGTTTACTTATGAATGGAATACAACCTGTTTTGGCCGATATAAACTAAAAATTGTTGTTCAAGATAATGCGGGTAATGTGAATATGATGAAAAAAATCATTTGGAAATTCTTCTAAAAAACAGTAAGAAATTATTTGTAAAATGATAAGGATTGTACCATAATCCGTTTATAAGAGATCTTTTCAAATACTATAGATATTAATTCATCATAATTGATGAAGAAAAAAACTGAGGTCGAAAAAAATGGGATTAGTAATAATACCTCATCAATCCGTGCTTCTTTCAAAAAAGCAATTGAAATCTGGGCACTGTATCATGTGGGTTGATAGAGTAATGAATAATGTTGTACAACGTATCCCTGAGGCGTGATTATTCTCCAACAAGCTGTACAATAATCGTTCTCTTTCTTTTTCTTGTATCAAGCTCAATAAAAACTATT
>Ga0180430_10001877_pt1 | contig 19785 bp, 14 predicted proteins | sample SS_ome_9_FD_132999 | JGI IMG/M metagenome (GOLD analysis project Ga0180430, IMG submission 132999) | Hypersaline lake sediment archaeal communities from the Salton Sea, California, USA - SS_1_S_2 metaG | ecosystem: Environmental > Aquatic > Non-marine Saline and Alkaline > Hypersaline >... | reverse complement strand
TTCAGATCGATGAATCCGCACTGACCGGCGAGTCCGTGCCGGTGGAGAAGAGATCGGGCGAGTTGGCACATGACATCGTGCTGGCGGAGCGCACTAACATGGCCTATTCCTCAAGTCTTGTGACCTATGGTACCGGAGTCGGTGTGGTGACTGCGACCGGTGACTATACCGAGATGGGGCGTATCTCTGAACTCATCGCCAATGCGGAGGTACTGGCTACACCACTGACCCGCAAGATCGCCCGATTCAGTCATGTTTTGCTCTATGCCATCCTGGTGTTGGCTGGTTTGACTTTCAGTGTCGGTCTTTGGCAGGGCGGTTCTGCTGTGAACATGTTTATGGCAGCTGTGGCACTGGCTGTTGCCATGATCCCTGAGGGCTTGCCTGCCGTGCTCACTATCACCCTCGCCATTGGTGTCGCTCGTATGGCCAAGCGCCATGCCATTATTCGCCATCTACCCGCTGTGGAGACCCTTGGCAGCACGACTGTGATCTGCTCGGACAAGACTGGTACCCTGACCCGTAACGAGATGACGGTACAACGACTGTGGACCGCCACAGATCAGGTCAATGTCTCTGGTGTGGGTTATGCACCGCAGGGTGAGTTATTGCTTGACAATCAGGCAGTAGATATCCATGAGTATGACGCGCTGTCCGAGTTATTGCTTGCCGGCGTGCTGTGCAATGACGCTGTACTTAAAAAGGGTGACAGTGGCTGGTGGATCGAAGGGGATCCCACAGAAGGTGCTCTGCTGGTGGCTGCGGCCAAGGCCGGCCTGGATTTGCGACTAACACAGGACGCTTACCCCAGGCTGGACTCGATTCCTTTTGAATCGCAGCATCAGTATATGGCCACTTTACATGACGGTGAAGCTACCGTGGTCTACCTTAAGGGATCGGTTGAGAGTGTGCTTGAACGTTGCGAGACCATGCTCGGCACAGATAACAAGACCCTGCCACTCGATAATGGAGAGATACATCGACAGGTGCTTGCGATGGCCAGCCAGGGTCAGCGTGTGTTGGCTTTTGCCCGACTTGCCATCCCGGCGGGCACTACCAGCATCGATCACCAGCGGGTAGCCGGCGGCCTGGAATTTCTGGGTCTGCAGGGCATGATCGACCCGCCGCGTGAAGAGGCGATTCGCTCGGTACAGGCCTGCCAGGCTGCTGGGGTTCAGGTCAAGATGATAACCGGTGATCACGCCGCGACCGCAGCAGCTGTTGCTGCTCAGATCGGTCTGGGTGGGCCGATGGCTGAAGGCCAGGTACCGGATGTATTGACTGGCCGCGACCTGCAAGGCATGACTGATGCACAGCTCATTTCTGCTGCCACAGAAACCGAGGTTTTCGCAAGGGTGACTCCGGAGCAGAAGCTGCGCCTGGTGGAAGCATTGCAGGCGCACGGAGAGGTGACAGCCATGACCGGCGACGGGGTCAATGATGCTCCTGCTCTGCGCCGTGCTGACATTGGCGTGGCAATGGGGATCAATGGTACAGAGGTCTCCAAGGAAGCAGCCGACATGGTGTTGACCGACGACAACTTCGCCACGATTGAAGCCTCGGTCGAAGAGGGGCGAGGTGTATTTGCCAACCTGATCAAGTTCATCACCTGGATACTGCCGACGAATGCCGGTCAGGGACTGGTGATTATCGTCGCCGTGATGTTGGCCCAACCACTGCCTGTATTACCCGTGCAGGCGTTGTGGATCAACATGACCACTGCCGTGCTGCTCGGGCTCACCCTGGCCTTCGAGCCCAGGGAGCCGGGTATCATGCGGCGTCCTCCGCGCCGCTCGGATTCGCCCATTCTAACCGGAGAATTGATCTTCCGTATTGGTCTGGTTGGGCTATTGCTGCTGATTGGTAGTTTCGGCCTGTTCGAATGGGCGCTGCATCGTGGTGCCAGCGAGGCAGAGGCGCGCACCATTGCGATCAATGTGTTTGCCATAGGGCAGTCTTTTTATCTGCTTAACTGCCGTTCGCTACGGTTATCAATGTTTCGACTGGGGCTGTTCAGCAATCCTTGGATCTGGGCAGGCATTGCTGCCATGGTCGGTGCACAATTGCTGATAACCTATGTGCCACTGATGAACTGGCTGTTTCATACCGCGCCAATTGGCTTGACAGACTGGCTGCACATCACACTGGTTGGTCTGGTGATCTATCTGGTGATCGGTGTCGAGAAGGTTTGGCGGTTACGTCGGGAAATGAGAGTTGTCAAGTCCTGAAAATAACAGGGAACACTGTCCCGTTATTGCGGTCAGCTTTGTGTAGCACAAGTGAAATGCCAGTATTTACAAGCGTTTTTTCTTGTTTCAGTAAATTGACTATTTTAAAGAATTTTTTTGAACTCTTTTATTTTATGGAGATTAGCCGTGTCTGAAACCAGTGTATTGGAGCCACCACAAACCCTGAGGCCACCTGAGCCTGTTTCTGAAATTTCTGAAGAACAGGCCAAGTCCATGGTACCAATAACCGAGCAACAGAAAAAAGCGTTAAATCAGCGCGTTGAAGAGTTTATCAACCTGGTTGTGTCACTTGATTTGCAAAGTGACAAATTCAAGGCGCAAGTAGATTCAATTCATAATCTGGGTAGAAAAGAAATTCATGAAGCAGCAAGTATGTCCAACCGTTTTCTTGATCGCCCGGTAAATAGCATGGCTGAAAATGGCATCTTTAGTGAAAATTCACCCGTTGCGGTTTCTCTAATTGATTTAAGACAAACTGTAGAAAAACTCGATCCCTCAAATCATGGCAATCTGCTTGGAAAGAAAAAAGTTCTTGGATTCATTCCATATGGGAACAAGTTGACTGAATATTTCCAGCAATATCAAAGTTCTCAATCTCACCTCAAAGGCATTTTGGAGTCTCTCTACAACGGACAGGATGAACTCAGGAAGGACAATGCAGCCGTAGAACTTGAGAAAACCAGGCTCTGGGATGTCATGGGGCGTATGGAAGAGTACATATTCCTCGGTCAACAGATTGATGCTGAACTGGAAAAGAAAATAAACGATATAGAAGTACAAAACCCGGAAAAGGCTCGCGTGGTTAAGGAAGAAATTTTGTTTTACGTGCGTCAAAAGATTCAGGATTTGCTGACCCAGTTAGCGGTTTCTATTCAGGGCTATCTCGCACTTGATGTCATTAGAAAGAACAATCTCGAATTGATAAAGGGGGTGGATAGAGCCGCAACCACAACGATTAGTGCTTTGAGGACAGCTGTAATGGTTGCTCAGGCGGTTAATAACCAGAAACTTGTCCTGGATCAGGTTGGGGCAATCAATAAAACCACGAATGACCTGATTCAGGGTACTGCTCGACAACTTAAAGAACAGGGCATGGCTATTCATAACCAGGCCTCTTCAGCAATGCTTGATGTTGATACATTAAATCAGTCATTTGACGACATCTACGCTTCAATGGAAGCTATCTCAGATTATAAAACTGAGGCACTGGAGAACATGAAATTAACCGTCAATGAATTGAACTCTTCAGTAGAGAAGGCCAGGACATATGTGGATAAGGTTAGAGCTGAAGAGGCTTCTGTAATTGCTTCATCTTCCAACTTGTTGAATCTATAAAATACGAAGAGCCTTCATTTATTTCTTTTGCTCAATAGCCATGTTTAAACAAATCCGCTTTTACAGAAATACACGCAGGAGCCGGCTGGGTGGTATCTGTGCAGGGATTTCTGATTTTCTGAATATCAATGTTTATTGGGTAAGGATTGCCTTTCTTTTATCTATCGTCTTTTCTTTTGGGATCGCTTTTTGGTCGTACGTGATTTTATGGTTGTTTTTACCGGCAAAACCGACAGTACCCATACCTGATGTACCTAAATCAATGGTTAGAGAGTTAAACAAAATTGATAAACTAGTAAAAAAATCTCATCGGGAACTGGATCATGTCACAGCAGATAAAATAGAAGATACCTTCGATGCCCTGAAAATGCTGGTAGGGCAATCTGAGTCAAGCACTTCATCCCGAAAAAACTTGTTACTCACGTGGAATGAATCAAAAAGTACTTTTACTGAAATCATTAACCAGTTGCTGTTTTCGACAAAAATGAACAATTCATCCATGTTTAATGACCAATTGGAGAAGCTCAATTCCCTAAGGCGTTATATACATCAAGTCGGTCAGAATGCTTTGCATTCTGAAATTGAACGAAGGGTTGAAGGTGCCGATGTAAACACTGAAGAATGGCTGGCATGGCAAGCGCAAATGCAGCCGCTTATAAGGCAGTTGAAAAAACAGGCTGGTCCACAGGTGCTCTCAATACTAGATAAAATTGAACTGAAGATGGCTTACCTGATGAGTCACAATGCCCAAACTGATGAAAGTGATATGTTCGACTTGTCAAAATTTCAAATTACGCAAATATCAAAACAGTATTTACCTGACGCTATTAATGAATATCTTAAATTACCACCCGATATGGCGCGTACTCAGCGATTGGCCAACAATTTTACGGCAGAAGAGGTGCTGGCTGAGCAACTTATTCGTCTTGACCATGCGCTGGAAGAGCTATCCACCAGCTTATTTGAAAAGGATGCCCAGGGTTTGCTGGTTCATGGGCGCTTTCTAAAAGATAAATTTACCTCGAAGGGCTTTAAAGTCATTAATAGCTGATTATTTTTATTCATGATTACAAAAAACTTGAATCTGGTTTTAGCCGGTCCACTTCTGCGCAGAGTAGAAAAAAGCCGTCTATGTTTTTGGTTGGCCGTAAGCAAGCCTGTGGCTGTAAGACTTAACCTGGAGTGTAGTAATGAGATATCAGCTGAATACATCATTAATGCTGATTCGAATGACTGCACACTGATTGCAGCTGGTGATTATCTGTTTTATTTATTCATTGATCTGAAATTAAATGAAATTCTCCCAACCGGAAAATTAATCGAATATACACTTTCGTTAAAAACTCAAGATGAAAAAGATGGAAACTGGTTGAGCCATCATGATTGGGCGCCCGATATTTGTTATCCCAATAAACAAGCGCCATGTTTTCAGCTGCCAGAAAAAATTGATGCGCTATTGCATGGTTCATGTCGAAAACCACATCATTGGGAAGGTGATGGTTTGAGTGAAGCGGATAAGCTGCTTGCTTCAACCTTAAGTGGTGATGTCAATGATCCTGACCCACCAGGTTGGCCTGACCTTTTGGTACTTTCAGGTGATCAGATATATGCTGATGATGTGGCGGGGCCGATGCTGTGGGCGATACATCAGTTAATTCAGAAATTAGGCATGCCATGTGAAAAATTACCAGGGCTTAAGCATGGGCTCAATGATACAGAGGTTCTCTATAAACATCGTCACAGTTTCTATGAACGCGAACAGCTATTGCCTCGTTATGGACATAACCGCGCTTTGTTGGACATTTTTTTTGGTGGTGTAGAAAAACCTATCTTTACCAGCGATACGGCGCATAACCATCTCATTAGCTTATCAGAGACATTGGTGATGTATCTGCTGGTATGGTCGCCGGCTGCCTGGGATGGAATTTCACTTGAGCAACCATCCCATATGAATGAGTCTCACAACAAACGCTACGATGAGGAATGCGGTGCAATAAATGAATTCATTAGCCACTTATCCGCCGTTCGGCGTGTGTTGGCACATTTGCCAACAGCGATGATTTTTGATGACCATGATGTAAGTGACGACTGGAATTTAAGCCGGGAATGGGAAGAGGTCGCCTACGAAGAACCTTTTTCCAGGCGTGTTATAGGTAATGCCCTGATTGGCTATTTTATTAACCAGGGATGGGGTAATGACCCGGATGCCTTCAGTAAGGAGTTGATTGGCGAGATAGCTGCATCACTGATGTCTCCAGGTAGTAAGCGTCATGGAAATGGTATCGAAAGACTGTTACGGTTTGAACAATGGCACTATCAGTGGCCAACGTCTCCACCTCTGGTTGTAGTTGATACTCGAACCAGGCGTTGGCGCTCCGAAGTGGCAGCTTCTCAGCCATCGGGTTTGCTTGACTGGGAAGGACTTACAGATTTACAACATACACTCAGAGATCTTGATTCAGTGGTGTTGGTCTCTCCAGCCCCTATTTTTGGGGTTAAACTGATAGAGGTGATCCAGAGAATATTTACCTGGTTTGGCAAGCCTTTACTCGTGGATGCAGAAAACTGGATGGCTCACCCAGGTTCGGCACACGCCATTTTGAACATTTTTCTTCACCGTAAAACTCCGCGTCATTTTGTTATTCTTTCCGGAGATGTGCATTATTCGTTTGTTTACGATATTGAACTGCGAAAACAGGATGGCGGCCCCAAAATCTGGCAGATATGCAGTAGTGGAACACGCAATGAATTCCCCCCCAAATTACTGAGCTTGCTGGATCATATGAATCGTTGGCTTTATTCACCCAGATCAGTACTCAATTGGTTTACGCGTCGCAGACGCATGCGTATTACGCCGCGTAAACCAGAAGGTACCCCACATGGTAGGCGGCTCCTGAATGGAAGCAGTATCGGTTTGGTAGAACTCGATACAGCTGGTGTTCCCTGGCGCATAAGGGAGCTAACTCATAGCAGTGGCTGGGTAACTTTCACTCGTCGTGAAGAAGAGTCACGTTGGCGTTAAAGGCCGGGTATTGGGGCGGCTTTAGGAGGGCGATGAAAAGGCGTTTCTGCCTGACCAGTTAAATCGTCCAATGAACATTGATAGTCTGGTTGAGGCAGCAACCAGCAAGGATAATGCCGTAGAGATTTATTTGGCATCATTGATGACCATTGATGTCGATACACTGGCAGAAAAAGCCTACTTGTCGATGCTTGCAGCACGTCTAAGTCTTGAACAAGAGTTAGTGAATCAAATACATCGTACTGTTGAGCAATTAACGATTATCAATTCGATTTTTTCGAATGAAAAATTATTTTTTTCTTGTGTTTTCAGCGTTAAATCTCTCTACTATTGTTTGGAGTAGACGGAAGGGGGAGCTATCGATGAATGTAAGTATTCAAGCACGTGATTTTACTCTTACTGATGCCATACAGACATACATAAAGAACCGAATAAATTACCAGTTTGGTTCTCGCTTTGATCAAATTCAACGCATAACGGTCCGTGTCAGTGATGTTAATGGTCCGCGAGGAGGCGTAGATAAACGTTGTAAGATTACAGTGGTCCTGCCTCACATAAACAAAATTGTAATCGAAGATGTTCAGGCAGACTTGTATGTAGCAATAAACAGAGCAATGGATCGTGCCAGTCGAACAGTTAACCGTAGACTTTCAAGACTTCAGGATTCAAAAAAAAGATTATATTCTTCTAACAAATCAAAGTCCGAAACATTTATGAATGATCAGCAAGCTTATTTCCAGGAATAAATAGCGAACATATAGGGAAAATGTCATCAGTTTTACAATAACGCTCACGTCAAAAATATAATCTTCAAAGTCTGTCTGACAGGTTTTCAAACTCCTCCAATCACTGCTCTGCTGGAATAGCTGGATAGATCGAGTAGGGAAAAAATTCTGCGAACAGATTTATAATTGTTGAGTCAATATTTTTTGATGGCGAAAACTGGTGTATTGTTTGCGTCATTGATTGCCGGGGTTAGTGGTTATTTGTGGCTTCGAATTACCAGTTGAAACAACACTGCCTAACTAGAAAGCGAATTTTTTAATATGATCCGTAAAATATTAATTGCTAACAGGGGTGAAATTGCTGTCCGTATCATACGTGCCTGTGCGGAGATGGGCGTCAGGTCAGTTGCTATCTACTCCGAGGCCGACCGTTTTTCGCTACATGTTAAAAAAGCGGATGAATCCTACAGTCTCGGAAATGATCCTCTAGCGGGCTATTTGAATGTCCATCGTATCGTCAACCTGGCAGCTTCTGCCGGTTGTGATGCGATTCATCCCGGATATGGTTTTCTATCCGAAAATGCCGAGCTGGCTGCAGCCTGCAAGCGTCGAGGTATCACTTTTATTGGACCTTCGGCTGAAGTTATTCAGCGGATGGGTGACAAGACCGAAGCCAGAGATGCCATGAAGGCTGCCGGGCTTCCGGTTACCCCCGGTTCAGATGGAAATCTCGACAATATTGAAGAGGCAGTGGAACTGGCTGAACAGCTGCGTTATCCGGTAATGCTCAAGGCAACTTCTGGTGGAGGTGGCAGGGGTATACGTCGCTGTGATTCAAAGGAAGAACTGCAACGTAATTATGACCGTGTCATATCTGAAGCCACCAAGGCTTTTGGGCGTGCAGATATCTTCCTGGAAAAGTGTATTGTAAACCCGCGCCACATCGAACTGCAGGTTCTCGCTGATCATCATGGCAACGCGATTCATCTCTACGAACGTGATTGCTCCATCCAGCGTCGTAACCAGAAGCTCATAGAAATTGCACCTTCACCACAACTGGATGAGGCACAACGACAGTACCTTGGAGGACTGGCCGTACTGGCTGCAAAGGCGGTTGGTTATAGCAATGCAGGGACCGTCGAATTTTTACAGGATGCAGACGGGCGTTTTTATTTCATGGAGATGAACACACGCGTACAGGTTGAACATACCATTACCGAAACTATCACTGGTGTTGATATCATAGAAGAGCAGATACGCATCGCTGCGGATCTGCCGTTAAGGTATGAGCAGCACCAGATTTCACACACGGGCTATGCCGTACAGTTCCGTGTTAACGCTGAAGATCCCAAGAATGATTTTTTGCCTAGTTTTGGTCGTATCTCCAAATACTATGCACCCGGTGGCCCTGGTGTAAGAACCGATACAGCGATTTATACCGGTTATATCGTTCCGCCTTATTACGATTCGATGCTGGCAAAGGTCATTGTATGGGCACAGAACTGGGAAGATGTCATCAATCGCGGTGAGCGTGCACTTCGTGACATGGGATTGCAGGGCATCAAAACCACCATACCGTATTACCTGGAAATTCTACATCATCCCGAATTCAGGTCAGGTTCGTTTAATACCGGTTTTGTAGAGACTCACCCTGAACTAACACAATTTTCAGAAAAGCTCAGTCCGGGAGACCTGGCACTGGTACTGGCTGCTGCAGCGGCTGCCCACACAGGTCTGTAGGCTCTAACTTCAGGAGTTATTCAATGAGTAGTAAGGTTAATATTACCGATGTTATTTTACGTGATGCACACCAGTCTCTTATCGCGACACGCATGCGCACTGAAGACATGCTGCCCATTTGTGACAAGCTGGATGCGATCGGTTACTGGTCACTGGAATGCTGGGGTGGGGCTACTTTTGATTCCTGTCTGCGATTTTTGAAAGAAGATCCCTGGGAACGTCTTCGTAGATTGAAAGAGGCATTGCCTAATACGCCTTTGCAAATGCTTTTGCGTGGTCAGAACCTGCTGGGGTACCGCCACTATTCTGATGATGTGGTTCATGCTTTTGTTACCAGGGCAGCTGAAAATGGAATGGATGTATTCCGTATCTTTGATGCGCTAAACGATTTGCGAAACCTGCGCACCGCTATTGAAGCCACCAGGATGGCAGGCAAACATGCACAGGGAACCATCTGTTATACAGTCAGTCCTGTGCATGATGTAACCGGTTTTGTTGCGATGGGACGTGAGTTGCAGGCCATGGGATGCGATTCCATTGCTGTCAAGGATATGGCAGGTCTTCTAACACCCTATGCCACGGGTGAATTGTTCAAGGCACTGTCAGATGCAGTAGACCTTCCGTTACACCTGCACTGCCATTCCACTGCTGGTCAATCTGAAATGTGTCAGCTCAAGGCGATTGAAAATGGTTGTCGTAATATAGATACGGCTATTTCGTCTTTTGCCGGCGGCACTTCTCACCCGCCAACTGAAAGCCTGGTGGCCGCATTGCGAAATACCGAATATGACTCGGGGCTGGACCTTGAAGCCATTCAGGATATTGGTCTCTATTTTTATGGGGTACGTAAAAACTACTCGCAGTTTGAAAGTGATTACACTGGAGTGGATACCCGTGTACAGGTCAACCAGGTTCCAGGCGGGATGATTTCCAATCTTGCAAACCAGTTGCGTGAACAAAATGCATTGGACCGTATGAACGAGGTGCTAGAAGAAATTCCGTCTGTAAGGGAAGACCTTGGCTACCCGCCACTGGTAACACCTACCTCGCAGATAGTTGGAACTCAGGCAGTGTTAAATGTGCTTACTGGCAAACGTTATCAAACCATTACCAATGAAGTGAAGCGTTATTTACAGGGGGGCTACGGTAAAGCACCTGCCGTGCTGAATCCAACCTTGCAACAACAGGCAGTTGGCAACGAGGAACTGATTGAGTGCCGCCCAGCCGACCTTTTAGAACCCGAAATGGATCAGTTACGCACTGAAATTGGTCCATTGGCAAAATCTGAAGAAGATGTGCTGTCGTACATCATGTTCCCGGAAGTTGGTCGCAAGTTTCTTGAAGAAAGAGAGGCTGGGGTGCTTCAGCCAGAGTCAATTGAGCCCATGAAAAGAAGGGCTGAAGACACCAACCCAAACAATTCAGCTCCTACTGAATTCAATATCAATCTGCATGGTGAATGCTACAACGTAAAAGTCACCGGTGCAGGCCACCGGAGTGAGTCTGAACGTCATTTTTATTTCACCGTAGATGGCGTGCCCGAGGAAGTCCTGATCGAGACCCTCAACGAGGTTATGCTTGGTGGCGGTGCACAGGGTGCTGTACAGAATTCCATTGCCGGTAAACGTCCAAAACCTACTACCGAAGGTCATGTGTCCACGAGTATGCCAGGCAATATCGTTGAAGTACTGGTTAAGGAAGGTGACAGCATTGATGTCGGTCAGCCTGTACTAGTCACTGAAGCGATGAAAATGGAAACTGAAATTCAGGCTCCAATCTCGGGAGTCGTCAAGGAAATCTATGTACAGAGTGGTGATGCGGTAAGTCCGGATGAAACGCTGTTGGAAATTGATTCAAATTAATTTCTCCTATTTGTGATACCTAACTTGTTTTTGAACCCGCCAAGCGCCTACGTGATGAGCCACAGCTCAATAGCTGGCTTGATAATATTACTTATGGGAATCGCGCTTTTTACAATTATCGAACTGGAAAAGCAGATTAGACTTCGCTTGTCTGAAATACATCAAATCCAAAAAAATCATTAATCCTAATTAATATCTCGGAAAAAATATCTATCATCAAGATGAAGACCTAAAAGGATCTCAAAAATACATATTGAAGACTCCTGCGATTTACGAATATCAAAATTCGATGAAGTATGCTTTGGCAGGAGACAGATGAGAATGCAATCAACAGGGGGCATTTTTCAGTCCATATCCCGCTTCTTACTCATATCAGCTGTGATATGATGCCAGTCAGTTGAAATTGATCATTAAACAGACAATGCGCTTTATCCTTTTATTTTCTGTCGTTCTTGCCCTTCTTGCAGGTTGTAGTACACCGCCACGCCAGGGTGATCCGGCGCCTATTATCTCCCGCGAGGGGTATACACCATCAACTGCCGAACCTCGCCAGGAAGGGGAGGTGAAGATTATCCCTTTGCAGCAGAATTCCGCTATCCACGCCAGGCCCGCACCCAACCGAGCCGTGCAGTTGCTGCATGAACGGGCGCAGTCGCAGTTGCAGGCCGGTGATTTAAGCGCTGCAGACAAGTCGCTGGAAAGGGCTTTGTCGATACAGCCAAAAAATGCCCGTACCTGGAATCTGCTGGCACATTTACGGGCTGAACAGTCAAATTATGCGATGGCTGCCGATATTGCCGCAAAATCCAATACCATGGTAACGGCTGGTGAAAATGCCTTGAAAAAGGATAACCTGTTGCTGATGGCTAAAATGAAGAGCCTGCTCGGCCAGACTGCTGAGGCAGAACGCCTCCTCAAGCAGGCAAATGCCATTGATTAATCTGGCATAAAATAATTATTTTTCAAATACCTATAATAATTTTCTAGAAATTGCATTATACTTCTGACCATGAGTCTTTATGCTGCTGATAAACTGATTGCTCAGGCACGTATCCTGGCTGCGGAATACCGTGAAACCATGGGAAAGCCCCTGCCTGGGATCAGCAATGAGATTGCCGAACATGATGCAATTCGCCTGATGCAGCTTCAGCCTGCACCAAAAGATGCTGTTGGATATAATGCTGTTGACCCTGCGCGTAACGATATGCGCATCCAGATCAAGTCCCGTGCGGTGCTCGACGAATCTAAAAGTAATCCCCGCCTGGGCCAGTTGAACGTCAACCAGGAGTGGGACAGCGTGATACTGGTTATCATGAATAATCAGTACATGCCGGTTGAGATCTACGAGGCCTATCGCGATGAACTCGAAGAGGCTATTTACGAGGCAAAGTCCAGTAGTCGTGCCAAGCGTGGCGCCATGACCATCGGTCGCTTCAAGAAACTGGCACGCCTGGCCTGGTCTGAAGAAAAAGGCCTGATTCCTGACTGATAAACCACATGGATTTGGAACAATATCTCGGGCCAGAAGGTCTTCTAGCCAAGCAGATTGATGGTTTTTCCTACCGGGAACAGCAATTTGAAATGGCCTCTGTGGTGGCTGAGACGATCAACTCGGGTGATACCCTGATCTGCGAAGCCGGCACGGGTACCGGAAAGACCTTTGCCTATCTACTGCCGGTAATGCTTTCCGGCAAGAAAGCGATTATCTCGACGGGTACCAAAAACCTACAGGACCAGCTCTACCATCGAGACCTGCCAAAAATCCGCGAGTTATTGTTGACTCCGGTAAAAGCGGCGTTGCTGAAAGGCCGTTCCAACTATCTCTGTTTGAATCGCATGGACCATGCGCTTACCGATCTGCGTGGCCACAGTAAGGAAAATGCTGAACACCTGGCAACCATTCGTGAGTGGTCCTCTGTCACGCGCAGCGGCGATATCGCCGAGCTGGGCGTGATTTCCGAAGATGCCATGGTCTGGCCTCTGGTGACCTCCAGTGCCGAGAATTGTCTGGGACCGGATTGTCCTTCATACCGTGACTGTCATCTGGTAGAAGCGCGAAAGCAGGCGCAGGAAGCCGACGTTGTAGTGATCAATCATCATTTACTATGTGCCGATTTTGCGCTCAAGGATGATGGCTTTGGGGAAATCCTGCCGGAGACTGATTGCTTTATTATTGACGAGGCGCACCAGTTACCAGAAGTTGCCAGTAACTTTTTCGGCACCACCATCAGTGGCCGGCAATTGCTGGAATTGTCTCGTGATATTGACGCTGAATATCACCGGGAGATCGGTGATTTTCCGAAATTGCTGACGGCAACGACGAACCTTTCAAAGTCTGTTAAAGATCTGCGTCTGTTGTTTGGTATGGATCCCCGAAAAGGGCGTTGGCAGGAAATTGAACAGGATGTACGAATTGTTCGCGGTATTGATGAAGTTCAAAACCGGCTTAATGAACTCATTGAAACTCTCAAAACCCTGCAGGGACGTACCCGTGATATGGATAACTGCATGGAACGCGCTACAACCCTGTCGTCACAACTACAGCATATTACGGACCCGGTACCTGAAGATAACGATATCCGCTGGTTTGAAACCCATCGTCAGAGTTTTCGTTTTAACCTGACGCCACTGGAAATCTCGGAAGTGTTTGCGGCTCAAATGCAACGCCATCCAGCCAGCTGGGTGTTTACTTCCGCCACCTTGTCAGTCAATGGCAAGTTTACTCACTTTCAACAGCAACTCGGTGTTAATGATGCCGTGACCCACCAGTGGGACAGTCCGTTTGATTACCAGAGCCAGGCCTTGTGGTTTGTACCGCGAGGTTTACCGGAACCGAACCATCAGGATTACAACAGGGAAGTCGCCAGACTCAGTATTGATATACTGGAGCACAGTCAGGGCAGGGCATTTCTATTGTATACCAGTTACAAGGCGCTTTACGAAGCAGCGGATATTCTTGAAGAGGAACTTGCTTATCCGATTCTGATACAGGGCACAAAATCCAAAAATGAGTTGCTGGAACAGTTTCGAAAACTTGGTAATGCCGTATTGCTTGGAACTGCCAGTTTCTGGGAAGGGGTCGATGTGCGCGGAGAAGCGCTGTCCTGCGTGATTATTGATAAACTGCCGTTTGCCTCACCCGGTGACCCGGTATTACAGGCGCGTATCGACGCGATGCGCTCCAGTGGCAGTAATCCTTTTATGGAATTTCAGGTACCGCAGGCCGCCATTGCCCTGAAACAGGGGGCCGGAAGACTGATACGTGATAACACCGACCGGGGTGTGCTCGTCATTTGTGACCCCAGGCTTTTGTCACGTTCCAAGCCTTATGGGAAAATCTTTCTTAACAGCATGCCGGATTTTGCACGTACGCGTGATCTGGAAGACATACACAGGTTTTTTGAACAATGAAAATACTGGCCATTGATACCGCAACCGAAGGCTGTTCTGCCGCCCTGCTGAATGATGATGACATTATCAGTCGCCTGCAAGTGGTGCCGCGCAAACATGCTGATCTGATATTGCCGATGCTTGATGAAATCCTCGCCGAAGCGCAACTGTCTGTAAAACAGCTTGATGCACTGGCTTTTGGTCGAGGCCCCGGAGCATTTACCGGGGTTAGAATCGCTACCGGTGTAATTCAGGGCATTGCATTTGGCAGTGACCTGCCTGTGGTACCTGTTTCCACTTTACGCGCGCTGGCACAACGGACCTGCAACGATCATCAGCACGAAAAGGTGCTGACTGCTTTTGATGCCCGCATGGATGAAGTTTACTGGGCAGAGTATGTACTGGATGGAAATGGAATCATGCAGTTACAGGGTGAAGAACAGGTTATTGCACCTCAGATGGTTTCACTGTCTTCGTCACGGCAGCAATGGGTGGGATCAGGCGGTGGCTGGGCTGCATACGGCGATATCCTGAAACAGGTTGTCTCAGCCGAATCAATCTCTGTTTATCCTGATATGATCACCCGTGCCGATGAAATCGCGATTCTCGCTGGCCATGATTTTAAAAAAGGGATGTCAGTTGGCGCTGAAAATGCCTTACCCGTGTACTTGCGCAACAAGGTAGCTAAAAAGAAGTCTGCCTGATTTCTTAGAGTAATTAACGTAAAATAACGCCATGATGAACGATGAATTTGATAACTGGGATATAGCCACCCGTGCTATTCGTACCGGCCATGAACGCACTGCGGAAGGTGAGCATTCCGAACCGATTTTTGCCACTTCCAGTTTTGTGTTTGACAGTGCCGCACATGCGGCTGCCCGCTTTGCCGGCGATGAGGCGGGTAATATCTATTCACGCTTTACCAACCCGACAGTAAGAGCGTTCGAGGAGCGCCTGGCGGCCATGGAAGAAGGTGAAAGCTGTGTGGCTTTCGCTTCCGGAATGGCTGCCATCCTTTCTACCTGCCTGGGTTTGCTCAAAGCCGGCGATCATGTGGTTTGTTCCAGTAGTGTTTTTGGTACCACGACCGTGCTTTTCAATCGTTACATGAGCAAGTTCGGCATCGAAACCACTTTTGTTTCTTTGACTGACATGGCGCAATGGGAACAGGCGCTTAAACCTGAAACGCGCTTGCTGTTTCTGGAGACGCCTTCCAACCCTTTGACACAGGTTGCCGATATCGCTGCCTTATCCGAACTGGCACATAAAAATGATGCCTTGCTGGTGGTTGATAATTGTTTCTGCACACCGGTTTTACAACAGCCTCTGAAACTGGGAGCGGATATTGTGGTGCACTCTGCAACCAAGTATCTGGATGGCCAGGGCAGGGCCATGGGTGGTGCGGTTGTTGGAGATAAGAAACTTGTTGGCGAAGAAATCTTCGGGGTAGTTAGAACGGCGGGGCCAACCTTGAGTCCATTCAATGCCTGGATTTTTCTCAAAGGTCTGGAGACGTTGAATTTGCGTATGCAGGCTCACTCGGATAATGCCCTGCAACTGGCCCAGTGGCTGGAACAGCAGCCTGCTGTTGAAAAACTCTATTATCCGGGGCTTGCGACACATCCACAGTTTGATCTGGTCAAACAGCAGCAGACAGCACCAGGCGGGATATTGTCCTTTGAAGTCAAGGGTGGTCGCGAGAGTGCCTGGCGCCTGATTGACAGCACACGCATGCTATCCATCACCGCCAACCTGGGAGATACCAAAACCACGATTACTCATCCGGCGACCACCACACACGGCCGCCTGACAGATGAACAAAAGGCTGAAACCGGTATTAGCGAAGGGTTGATACGTATCGCTGTCGGACTGGAAAATTTCGAAGATATCAAGGCTGACCTGCAATTGCTGGCGCAACTCTGAACCTGGGGTCGATAGTAAATTTTATGCTTACCACGGGACTAATACAGTCCGCATGATTAGGCCCGGGCATTCTCAATGCTGCCATTTATGTCATACCCCAAAGATAACAGGATATGTTTAACAGGGACCTTACATTACAGAACGTAGTTAATCATGCGGTAGTGCGCCTGGCGATATTGTTGTTGCTGGTGCTTGTCACGCTTGGCTATTATCTGGTAGACCGGCAATACCGCCTGGAACAGGCCTGGTTCCAACAAAACGCGAAATTAGTGGCACATCAACTGGATGTCCTACTACCGAACCTGTCTCCCGCCGGTGACCTTGAACAAATCATCCAATTGACAGAAACCCTGCAGGATTTGATGCCGCAAGTGTCATATGAGCTGCTTTACGATGATGAAGTCATCGTGCGTCTTGGCACGGCTCAAGGGCAGTTGACTTATAAAACAGTGCTATCGACGAAAGACTGGGTGCTTGAGGCTCGTACACAGAAAACACCGCTTGCTTCCATACTTGTTGAGCCGCTGGTGATTCTTTCTGCAATATTGATATTGGCCATATTGGCGTTGGGTATCTGGAGTCGAAAGCTCACTGAGGTGATGCTGCAGGACCTGCGTTATATACAAAATACAGCCAGTTTGCTGGCCGCTCAGAAGAGCGATTCTATGATTGTCGAGCCAAGGCTTTACATCCGCGAATACAAGGATTTTTTTTCTCAGTTGAAGAAAACCATATTGAGTATTCACGAAGATGCAGACAGGGCATTTTCCCGTGATTCATTGACTGCAATGCCCAATGAAAAACAACTGGAACACCGCAAAAAGAAAATCTATGAAATGGCATCACGTAATGTTGAAATGATGCTGGTCCTGCTTGATATAGATGACCTCAATAGCACCAACCTGATGTACGGTAATGAAACCGGTGACCGCCTGGTCAAGGGGATAGGTGATATTGTCAAAGGTGCTATTCGTACTACTGATGACTGCTATTATCTGGGTGATGGCCAGTTTCTGATTGTCCTGGTCGGGATGAAAGCCGCAGAAGCACTTAAATGGTATGAATTCCTGAATCGGCGCTATGACATGTTACGTATGAGTCTTGCGGACTACCATGAAACCGCACCTGAAATCAGCGTCAGTGCCTCGGCTGCACAGGTGTCAAAAAGTGATCAATCGCTTGATGATACCCTGTATCGCCTTCGTGCAGTGCTTAAATCAGTTAAAGAACGCAGCAAAGGTATTATTGTTATGGCAAGGGACACGCAAAATACGGATGCGGTAAAATTGCCCAAGGAAAATCGCAAGGATTCAGTACAGTCAGATGAATTTCATCATCCCTGGCAGTAATGCTGTGATTTGCATTACTTGCCATGTTATCTTTTGAACCATGTTCGGTTTTCTGAAAAATTTCCAGAGATTCAGGAAGGCAAGTGTTTCCGGCAAAGGTTCACAGTCATTTCCGCCCCAGGTTGCAATCAAGTCGGGTAATCGCAGCTTTTCAGCTGCCAACCTGGATGAGCAGTTTCTGGGTATGTTGCTGGGTGCAAATTCGCAGATTGATACAGCCTTGAACAATTTTGAAAAGGAATCTTTGTCACGTTTGCGCAAACTGGTCAGAAGCAATGCTGAATTTTCATGTATTTTTCCAAGGTCTCCCGATATCCTGCCGCAACTGGCGCCTCTGATTGAAGCCGATGAACTGGATATGTTGGCAATTGCCAACCTGGTGATTCAGGACCAGGCTCTGGTCGGTGATGTCATGCGACTGGTCAGTAGTGCTGAATACCGTAACCGCGGTTCAGTGACCTGTCTCTATGATGCCATTGTGTTACTTGATCGCGAAGGTCTGCAGTCACTGGTGGAGCAGGCAACTCAACATCCGGTAACGGATGTTGATAAAGGTCACTTTGTGACGATTACATCCAAAACGCTCTCTGATCAGTCAGCGATAACAGCTAACGTTGCCAACCTGTTGTGTCAGGAAAGGGAGCAGCAATGTTTTCATGCCTATCTCAGTGGACTGATGCATAACATCGGTTTTACGCTGGGCTGCACGGTACTTGATGAGGTCTTTGATGGTACCCAGGCGCCTAATTCAAAACGATTTCAGCAGGAATTTGTTGAGCTGTGTCTTGAGTTGGCAGCTTCCACCGCAAAACACTGGCAATTGCCAGGCGTGGTATGCCAGTTGTTTGAAATGCAAAGTAATCAGATTGCAGATGAAGCGTATTGCCAGATGGCAATCAACCTCTATGTCGCTGACCGGATTGCCAAGGCCAAGGTGCTGAGCTCACGTATTGGTCTTGATGAAAATGATGTTTCCATTCTCATAAACCGTGTGCAATGTGATATCAGCCTGAAGGGGCTGGAGCAGGGTTAACGCCTTTTCTTTACGGGATACAGTCTCGGTCTTGAACGTTGTACGCCACTGATCTCGTCAAACAGGTTTTTATTAAAGCGCCTGTGAAAGCCACGATTCAATAGTTGCGCAAGCTGGATATACTGATCTTCGGCATCAGTACTGTTGGCAAGAAAATGCAGCATTTCATCGCTACTGTTGCGCATGGTTTGCCTGTAGCGTTTTTCGTATGCCGATTCCAGGGATTGAACCATTCTTCGCATCACAGGTTTTGGATAGTCATCCTTTTCAATAGCATTCAGTAACATTTTTTCCAGTTCGAATGGGTAGGCGTCATAACGCTCAACAAAACTGTCGATCACGCTGGTTATTGAATGTGCTACCTGGTGCTGACTTAAACCGGTTGTTTTGATCTGACGGTTCAACAAATCCATCATGTCGCCCCAGTCAACACTCTGTACGGATTGACTTGCCGTCGCCGCTTTTGCGGCCATACGGGGTTTGCTGGCTGGTTCAGGCTTAACCACGGCTGTGTGCTGCTGTTTTTCCCAGTAATCAGCAAAACTGTTGGAAACCGGAGATTCCTTAAAGTGCTTTTCAATACCATTGGCCAGGGTATAAATACAACGGCTGCCCGGTGCATGGGGTTTGGCGATGACAACGGGTTGCTGGGCAATAATGGATTTTCTTATTTCCGGGTCGTCAGCGATATATCCAATGTATTTGGGCGTCATTTTCAGGAATTTTCTAACGGCAGTGGCAAAGCGCTTATAGATATCTGCGCTTTCCTCGTAACTGCTAACCCGGTTGATCATCGCATAGACCGGGCCGGGGTCACCCTTGGATTTAATCACGCGTAACAGGGCGAAAGCATCGGTCAATGATGTCGGCTCCTGTGATACCACGGCGATCGAGCAGTGAGCAGCCCTGACAAATTCCTGGACGGTTTTGTCGATGCCGGCAGCGGTATCAATGATCAGGTAGTCAAAATGTTTTTCCAGGGCCTTGAGATTGGCTGTCAGGATGCGGCGTTGTTTGTCGCTGAGATCCGAATATTCGGCAATGCCTGAAGCAGCAGGAACAATCTGTAACCCCCTGGGGCCCGCCTTGAGTATATCGCGAATGTTTTTTTCGCCGGATAACAGGTGCTGCAGGGTATATTCCGGTTGCAGCCCCAG
>Ga0180430_10001876_pt1 | contig 19790 bp, 13 predicted proteins | sample SS_ome_9_FD_132999 | JGI IMG/M metagenome (GOLD analysis project Ga0180430, IMG submission 132999) | Hypersaline lake sediment archaeal communities from the Salton Sea, California, USA - SS_1_S_2 metaG | ecosystem: Environmental > Aquatic > Non-marine Saline and Alkaline > Hypersaline >... | reverse complement strand
AGTGAGACCTGATCCGATACCGGTGGAGTAATATGATAATCCGTAAGCTTCCACTGGTCGTTGGGTGCAATGGCAATTGTATTGCTCAGGAGGAAAATAAACTGCTGCAAACGGCTGTAGGAAGCTTTTAAAGAGCTGTTTGCTCCAAGCTGATAGTTCAGCGCAGCTCTTGGTTCCAATCCATGGTAGGTTTTTACAATGCCATCCCCCTGGTGCTCGGTTTCTATATAGCTGTACTGGTCCATGGGTTTGCCTTCCTCATAGTAGTTGATATCGGCGGGTGCCAGCATGCCATAAAGGCTGTACCTTAGTCCCAGCAACACATTCAGCCTGGGAAACAGCTGAAACTCATCCGAAACATACAGCGCAGTTTCAAATCCCTGCTCCCGGCCAAGATCATTGGAGATGCGATTCGATTCAGGTCCATAGGGCAAAATCTCCCCCCTGTTCAGATTATAAAGGATGCCATTCATCCCGAATTCGATCCTGTGACCTTCCAGCTTCAAGAGGACAAAATCGGCTCGTGCCTCGCTATGCCTCAGTTGATATTCATGAGAGTAGGCCTCTGAAATATTGTTCTTATCAATGGTTGAGAATTGATAATCACTTGAAGAAAGCGAGAAGTCAGATGTCAGGGTTTCGGAAAAACGATGATCCCAGCGCAGGGAAGCACCGGTATTGGAGTACTCATAGTCATTTTTTGCAGAAAGGGAGAACTTATCAGAACTCCTGTAAAGGAAAAGATTCAGATTATTCTTTGGATTGATCCGGGCATCGAAACCCAGGGTGAAATCATTAAATGAAGCATTGCTGTTCCTCAGGTCATAATCATTTAATTGCTTCAGAATCCAATCGGAATAGGTAGATCTGGCACTGGCAACGAAAGATACTTTCTCTTTAACAATAGGTCCTTCAACTGCCAGGTGAGCTGTGATGGGACTGATTCCTCCCTGGGCAAACAGATGATTCTTGTTTCCCTGCCTGGTGGTAATGTTGAATATGGAAGCAATCCGACCCCCGTATTTAGCAGGCACATTGTTCTTGTATAAGGAGAAATCACTTACAATATCCGGACTGAAAGAGGTGAAAAACCCGAATAAATGAGAGGTGTTATATATGGATATGTTATTGATATAGAACATATTCTGATCCGCAGCCCCTCCCCGTACATTAAATCCTGCCGAGCCCTCACCGGCATTTTGAACGCCAGGCAGCAGCTGGACAATTTTTAGCACATCCTTTTCTCCCAGAACTACCGGAACTTCTTTCATGGATTTCACGGAGATACGTTCGTAGCCCATAAACATTCCTTTCACATTGCTGTGCCGGGTTTCCGTTACCGTAATCTCTTCCAGTTCAATCAGGTTCTCATCCAGTTCAATGTTTAAGGATCCGTCTGATAACACAGTCAGTCCGTATTCAGTCTCCTTCATGGCCATATGCTTTACCATGATGCTGTAATTACCCGGATTGAGCTTTAACTCGAAATTGCCATTTACATCAGATACATTTCCCTCTCCTGTCTCCTTCACATAAATTGTGGCCCCGATCATTGACTCACCTGTTTTCAGGCTGCTGATATGTCCTTCTACAACTGATTTCCTGCCCCGGACCTCCTGATCACGACTCCCGATGACCAGGTTCCTTTTCTCTGATATGGTCTTGGTCTCCAGATACTGCTCCTCTTCTTTCGCCTGGCTTACCGAGTCTGTCTGCATCTCATCCCCGGCAGATTGATTTGTCAAGTGGTGAAATTCCGTAATTAAGGGTTCGCCTTCAAAAACAAAAACCTTGTTTGAATCGATATGGTAGCTTAGCCTGCCGGACTGTAAAGCAGCTGCCATGGCTTCCGAAAGAGGGGTTCCCGCCGGAAGGAGCGGTGTCCTGACAGAATCGAGCCGGGATTCCTGGAAATAAATAAAGATGCCCTGATCATGCCGGAGTTCCTTTGCAAATTGTGCGAAAGGGAGTTCCGGGTAGGATTTCTCCAGGACAGTGGTCTCCTGCGCATAAAGCGCAAAAGAAAAGAGTATTGAGATGAGAACAATCAGAATCTTCTTCATAACGAATCCCTTTCCCCTCCCTGCTTTGATCTCTGATTCAGGACACTGTCGCTATACTTCGTCAAGCGGCTCATAAGCTTGGGATCAGCCTCCATTACAAGGATCCTGTTTTCCTGCATGTATTCCTTGATCTGAGCCCTGCATTCTTCCGGAAAAACTTTCAAAAAAGTTTTGTTGCTTTTATACCTGTACAGTTGCCCATCCAGCAGCAGGTATCTCCTGCTCTTCTCCGCACTGAAACTGTAAATGCTCCGGTTTCCGGAGTCTCGGATTTCACGTCGATCCTTAAATAAGGAATAATAGCATGAAATGCTCCCACACTCAGAAATTACCTGAAAAAACCCCGGCGCTTCTCCATTTACCTTAAGCTTGCTGAATTGCTTTCCTTTCAGATGGAACCCGGATACAAATTCCGGGGCCAGTAAATTCATCTGCAAGACCCCATTATGCTCCTTACTCAGTATTAGCTGTTGATTGAAAATATCGTAATTGAGACTGAAGCCATCATAGGTTTTGCCTCTGAAAACCACAGTTCCTGTTTGAAATTCTTTTCGGCCCAGAAAAGGGTGGCCATTTGCATTGTAATAGGGATAAGTGTAATACACCCCGTTCTGGATAAGCGGATCATCCAAAGCTGCAATTTGTGTTGCCTCGTACACCTGATCATATAATGCTGCCTCATCTGACCCGCTCTCCTGGGCCCGGGCGGGCATCCAGACAGCAATCAAAAGAATGGCAACTATGACTCCTCCCATGAAAGAGCCCTTCTCAGATTTAAATAAATTCATGTTTTATAAATGTACCGGGGAACACCTCCGGTTCAGGCAAGCGACAAAAGTACAATTTTTTCGCAGTGAAAAAACATGTATTTGTCAGCTTTCAAACAAGTTTTAAAGATTTTTTAGAATGAGCCGGCGAAGGAGTTGCATGCCCGTATGACTGGCCTGGTCAATTATTCGCTCCCGCGAACCACCAAAACGATATTGCTTTGCATAGGATTCCTCTCCATATTGCACACAAATCCAGGTGGTTCCCACAGGTTTCTCCTCGGTACCGCCATCCGGACCCGCTATGCCCGATGTTGAAATTGAAGTATCGGTTCCCAAAACTTTTCTGACCCCACTTGCCATTTGCTCCACAACCTCCCGGCAAACAGCTCCTTTTTCAAGGATCAATTCCGGATCCACTCCAAGTGTTTTTGTTTTAATCCGGTTCTCATACGCGATTACCGACCCGGAATAGTAGGAGGAGCTTCCAGGTACCGATGTGATCATTCTCGCAATGTTCCCCCCCGTACAACTCTCTGCGGAAGCCAGGGTCAATCCCCTTTCTTTCAGAAGCTCGCCCAATGATTCTTCCAGGCTTATATCGTCATATCCAAATATGTGTTGTGGTATAATATCCAGTAATTTAGATATAATCACATCAAGTAATTGTTCAGATTCTTTGGCACATTTGTCAACAACTGTCAGGCGCAGTCTGACTATGCCAGGTCTGGGCAGGTAAGCCAGCTTTACGCAGGCAGGCAGGGCTCGTTCCCAATCGCTTAGCAGGGCTGCCAGGTAAGACTCAGGAACGCCCTGGGTCATAATGGTCCGGTGCACCACCTGAGGGACATTGTTCCTGCTGATAAGCTCCGGCAGCACATGATCTTCCATCAGTCCCTTCATTTCATAGGGCACACCCGGCAGGGAGATCAGGATGCTACCCTCTTTTTCAAACCACATTCCCGGTGCAGTCCCGTGATTATTCATCAACACCTTACAGACCTCAGGTACATCGGCCTGTCTCAGGTTGGATTCTATCATGGACCTGCCCCTCTCTTTGAAGTAAGCTGTGATTTTCTCAGCAATTTCCGGATGCGTTACCAGCTTGCTGTTGAAATAGGCAGCCAGTGTGGGCTTGGTAATATCATCGGTAGTGGGGCCCAGTCCCCCGGTCATAATCAAGAGGTCGTATGTACCCATATACCTGTCAAGGGTGGAGGTAATCTGTCCTGCCTCATCTGAAACCGTAACCATCTCCCCCACCTGTATTCCTATCTTATTCAAATGCTTGGATATCCAGACAGCATTGGTGTCAGTTACCTGTCCGATCAGGATCTCATCTCCTATGGTTATCAAGACACTATTCATTCTAGCAATGATTTTTAAAGCACCTGGCAAAAATATACAAATTAAATGTAAATTTGTTTTTAGCGCGGGAGTAGCTCAGTGGTAGAGCATCAGCTTCCCAAGCTGAGGGTCGGGAGTTCGAACCTCCTTTCCCGCTCATAGAAAAAGGCCCCCGGTTCTGAACCAGAGGCCTTTTTTCTTCCCTCCTCCCTGCTACAGGGTTAAGGGTGTTCTTGAAAGGCCCTATAATTATTTGCGCAGCAAAGAATTTCAGGCCTGAGAGGATACCCTTAACCCTGTACCAGTCCCTTCATCATTTCACAGGCCAGCTTTGCATTTTTATCCACGAAATCTATACCAACCTTCTCTCCGTTAACCAGTGGAAGCGGGTGACACAGCTCATAGCTGTAATAACCTTCATACCCGATCTCATTCATGTTTTTCACAAATTCCGGCAGATAGCTCTCAGCTAGCTGTTCTCCTGCTTTGTCACCATGATCGCTGTGATCCTGGGTGTCAAGAATTTTCCCGGTGGCAGGATCTTTGTCAAATTCACCTCCAAAATGTGTTAACATCTGTATTCCCTTCACTGCCTGAGCAGCTTCCCGGATATTCTCAGGATTTTTTTCCTCCATAATAGGTGCATCCAGACAGGCTTTTAGGGCAGGAGAATCCACCTCATTGATCATCCGCATCATATCCTTCCAGTCGTGAATGACAGGTTTGTGATTTTGCAGAGCAAGCGTAACACCATAATCTTCAGCATATTTGGCACTCTCAATTAAACCTTCCCTGCACCAGTCCCAGATCTGCTCGGGCTCAAACTGGTAATGGGCATGGTTCCAGTTATCCCTTGCAATATCATATCTGCCACCCGTCGGATGCAGTGTGACTCCTGGCCAAGCAAGGAAAACCCTGAGGGGTTCCACCTCCAGATCGGAGGTCATTCGCATCAGCTCCCGAAGATACACGATCTGACACTCGCGGTATTCCGGAACCGGACTGCTGAAATCATTGTTCCCCGAGACTGCGTAAATATCCAGTCCCAGGTCGCTGGCTTTTGCTTTAAGCTCCTTGCATCGTGCCGTGGGCATATCCAGGGGATTGCCGTGTGGCCTCTTCCCATCAATTTCAATTCCATCGTAGCCAAATTTCTTGGCCCTGATCATCATATCATCCAGGGTAAGGGCATCGCCTTTGTACCACACCCCTAAATACGTAATGCTGTAAAGGCCAACCTTTCCGGCTCCTTTTTTAAGTCTGTCACCCGCCATCATTTTCATGGCCGGGGAGGAGAAACCAACAGCGGCTGTGCCGACTGCTGCATTCTGCAAAAATTTACGTCTGTTCATGTTACCGGGAGTGTTCATAGTAGATTGTGCTTTATGTGAATAATTGTCAAACAATAGTTTCCGTTTCAGGGTCCCATCCCACCCTTCTCCCTTCACGATAAGAAAGGGTGGCCATATGTGCTGTTATGGCTTCTTCAAATCCCCTGTCAATATTACAGCTTGTTTCCCTGCCATTCCGGGTGCACTTTAGCCATTCTGCAAGATGCAGCGCGCTTGTACTAACCTGTCTTCCTTCGGTATAGGTAAAATCAAGTCCCCTGTCGGCATAATACCTCGATGTGGCCGAAGAAATTCCATCCACACGGTTCGGATCCTTCATATAATTCACAAAGGGTGCTGCGGGATCGATGATCCCGGCTTCGATCCGGCTCTTATATTTGATGGACTGCTTATCGACCCATACCGATAATAATCTTCCCAGTTCCAGGGTGGCATCCCGTCCCATAATCAAGGTGCCCCTGGGTACACCACTTGCCAGGGTGCCGCTGTAAAGCAGTGTCAGTGCCCGGTCGGGGTACTCAAAAGCAGCCTGGAATACATCCGGCACTTCTCTTCCTTCAAGATGGGAATAGTTACCTCCTGTAGCTATGGCCGATGCAGGGATGCCCAGATCCAGAATGGAATTTACAACATCGTATTCGTTGCTAAACAAATCACCGGACATGCCTGTCCCGTAGGCCCAGTAATTTCTCCATCCAAAATATCTTTCCGGACTGAAAGCCTGCTTTTCAATGCCGGGCCCCTGGAAAAGATCCCAGTCAATGGTAGCGCTGCCAGCCATATCTTCCCACTCAGATTTCCAGCCATCGCCCGGCTCATTCAAGTTGGTGGTTGTCTCAATCAGTGTGATGTTCCCAAGAGTATCTTTGTCAATGAGATCCCGCGCCTTTATATTCAAATCGCGTTGTCTTCCCTGGTGCCCCAGCTGAAATACCACACCGCTGGTCTTTATTACATCCCTTAGGGCTCTGGCCTCATCGGGGGTGCGTGTCATGCATTTCTCCAGATAAACATGCTTTCCCCTTCTTGAGGCCTCGATGGCCATAGAGGCATGCCAGTGATCCGGAGTAGCAATGATCACTGCATCAATCTGTTCTTCTCCAAGCAGGTCCAGGTAATTTTTAAAGCCCCTGGCATTGGATCCAGCCTGAGCCAGTCCATGCTCCATACGCTGCTCACAGATCTCACATATGCCATGGACTTCCACATTCAGATTTGTCTGATTCAGTGCAGTGAGGAGCTCTCCTCCCCTTTTACCATAACCGATCATGCCGATTCGAAACGGGTCGCTTTTGTGATCAAGTAACTTCCCCTGCGATGCCCTGGCCATTTCTCTGCTCTCCAGTGAGCTTCCAAGAATAGGAACAGATGCCAGGCTGGCCAGAAATGTTCTTCGCTTTATGTTAATCTTTTTTTCGAATCCCATGTGATCTGGGATGGCGTTTTGGTGTAGACCAATAAAGATACTCAATAATTCAATTGAGCCCTTAATTTTCCAGAGCCCTGATTCTCCTTAGCAAGGGAGGATGTGAGTAGTGAAAGAATACATATACAGGATGCGGTGTGAGGTTGCTGAGATTGTTTTTGGAGAGTTTTTTCAGGGAGGAAACCAGCCTGCTGGCCTTATAGTTCTCTCTTGCAAAGTGATCAGCCTGAAATTCATTGTGACGGGACAAAGCATTGCTGCCGAGTCCAATAAGCATGGAGATAGGGGAATACAATACACCAAAGGCGATCAGGCCAAGGTGAAAGGATGCCTCTGATCCTCCCAGAGCCAAAGCAAAACTATCTGCACCCACAAAAAGAGAGAAAAGATAGAACATGACCGCCGACTGCAAAGTGGCCAGGATGAGTCCGGTCGTAGTATGTTTCTTCTTATAGTGGCCCACCTCATGTGCCAGTACGGCCACAATCTCTTCTTCTTCCAGATCCTCAATCAGGGTATCGAATAGAACAATCCGCTTCTTAGGGCCCAGTCCGGTAAAGTAGGCATTGGCTTTGCTGGAGCGTTTTGAGCCATCCATCACATAGATGTTATCCAGCCTGAAACCGGCTTTCCCTGCAAATTCTTCAATTTTATTCCTCAGGGATCCCTCCTCCAGGGGAGTCTGTTTGTTGAAGAGCGGGACAATCAGGTTGGAATAGAACATCATCATAAACAGGGAAATAAGTGTCATTACGCCCAGGGCAATCAGCCAGAACCAGGGTCCGGTGAGCATGTAGATCCAGGTGATCAGGGCCAGAATTCCCCCTCCCAGAATGGCTCCGATCAGCCATCCTTTGAGTTTATCCAGCACGTAGGTCCTGGCAGTCGTACGGTTAAAGCCATAGCGTTCCTCCAGAACAAAGGTGGAGTAGAGGTCAAAGGGGGTGGTCAGCAGATCACCGGCCAGGGCAAAGCTTCCAAAGAAAAGAAGTACATGAATAATGTAATGCTTGCTTACACCATCTATCAGGCCATCGTACCAACCAAATACTCCAAAAATAAAGAGGAGCAGCATCACCACAAAGCTTAATGAACTGCTGATAAAAGAGAAACGGGTAGTATCCCGTTTATAGAGCTGGCTTTTTTTATACTCTTCGGCATCAAAAATACCTTCTAATTCCTCAGGCAACACAGGGAGGGTGTGATCCAGGTTTAGCTTATCAAGGATTCTCTCCAACACGTACCCAAATACCAAAACTGAAATCAACAGGACAAATACCGTATTATACATTATGATTCTCCCTTCTCTTATTCTGAATTCTAAATTATTACGCAGGCATTATACTAAGGCAATCTTACCTGGCTTTCAATATCCTTCCTGTTCAATATCCTAATATCAAGCTCTTCGCGGTACAAGCGGACCGGTTTGAGGCTATCATGTTCCAGGGACAAATTGAGCATCAGGCTGGCAGAATCAAGCTTGTCCTCCAGCTCATAATAAACAGCCATATTATGATAGGTCTTAGCCACCAGTGTGCTGTCTTCCGATTCTGTCAGATTATTCCATATCCTAAATGCATCCTCCCAATCTCCCGCATCCGTAAGCTCGATGGCCACTTTTAAAGCATCATCACCTTTCCGGAACAGAATGCGGGAGGTCGGGTTCCACACGGGTACCAGGTAGGAACCATATTTGGATCCGCTTTCATAGAAAAGCTCCCGGATCATATCAACTCCCGGGGCAAACTCCAGTATCTCACCATTCAGTATGGCCGGGAAAAAGAGCGTGTCAATGGTGGTGTAAGTATCAAAGGGTCTGGGATGAGCAGGCAGATGGATGTTCCATTTCACACAGTTGAATACCTCGTAATACTGGTTCTGCACCTCATCAGGAGCATCCTTATAATAATCAAAATGCTGATCCATGCCGATCTTATACAATTCCAGGCTGATGACAGCATCCCCGCCCATTGTATCGCATATCTCCATGACCTCCCTCTTGGTAAGCACCTTATCCTCAAGGAAGGTTGTGTCAGCTCTTCGATCAGATAACCAGATGGGATGATGAAAGGTCTGAATGGGTGAGAGTCGCATCACATCCTGTACTCCCCTGAACAGGTTATTGATAATGAGGGTATCCAGCAGCACCAGCTGCCTTACATCCATCCCGATCTGATTTTGTTCCGACCAGACATCCAGGGTAATTGGTGCCCTGTTCAGAAAGAGAAGCTGGTTCACTGAAGGGGGAAAACTTACATTGGCTGGTTCCAGTACTTCAAATTCGACCACGCTGTAAGTACTGGCACATCCCTGAATTACAAGAGATAACAGCAATATCCAAATGAGAGACTTTCTGCGAACGCTAAGCACCTTTCAGTTTTACCTAAGGATATTACACACTCATGCCACCGCATACCTGCAGGGTCTGCCCGGTCATATAAGAACTCAGGTCAGATGCCAGGAAGAGGCTTACGTTGGCCACATCCTCCGGAAGTCCGCCACGTTTAAGTGGTATGCTTTTTATCCACTCCTCCTTGACATTATCAGGAAGCTTCCCGGTCATATCGGTAATTATAAATCCGGGAGCAATTGCATTACATCTTACATTCCTCGCCCCCAACTCCTTGGCAATAGACTTGGTAAATCCAAGAATCCCCGCTTTGGACGCCGAGTAGTTGGATTGTCCCGCATTGCCATTCACACCAACCACAGAACTCATGTTGATAATGGAGCCGGTTCGGGCTTTCAGCATATATTTTTGGGCGGCTTTTGTGAAATTGAAGACCGACTTAAGATTGACCTTGATCACAAGATCCCACATCTCTTCGTCCATTCGCATCAAGAGGGTATCACGGGTAATCCCGGCATTATTTACCAGAACATCCACCTTTTCAAAATCCGCAATTACCTGATCTATGGTTTCTTGTGCCTCAGTAAAACTGCTGGCATCACTGACATAGCCTTTGCCCTTAACACCAAGTTCTGAGAGCTCTTTCTCCAGGGTATCCATATTCTCATCCCTTGAGAGGTCTGTAAATGCAACATCGGCACCCTCCTGGGCAAAGCGTAGAGCAATCATTCTTCCAATACCTCTTGCAGCACCGGTAACCACTGCAACTTTTCCTTTAAGTAGATCCATGATTAGTTGAAAATTTATGTATTTAAAATCAATACAAATAAATGAAAAAACGGTGAGACTAAAAAAGATAAGACCCGACCATGAAGAACATCCCGGACCTGCCTATTTAATCAGGGATGCCATCTTCTCCCCTATCTCAGCCGGGGAAACGACCACGCTGATCCCACACTCCTCCATGATCTTCATCTTTGCTTCAGCGGTATCTGCCTTCCCTCCAATGATGGCTCCGGCATGCCCCATTCTTCTCCCTTTCGGAGCTGTCTGACCTGCAATGAATCCAACCACCGGCTTTGTTCCATGTTCCTTGATCCAGTAAGCCGCTTCCGCTTCCATGCTTCCGCCAATCTCCCCTATCATAATAATGCCCTTGGTCTGCTCATCAGCCATCAGCAGTTTGATGGCATCCAGGGTGGTGGTTCCGATAATCGGATCACCACCGATCCCTATGCAGGTGGATTGACCCAGCCCTGTCTTGGTAATCTGGTCCACAGCCTCATAAGTCAGAGTCCCCGAGCGAGATACGATGCCAATGACTCCCTTCTGATGGATGAAGCCCGGCATAATCCCAACCTTGGCCTCACCGGGAGTGATCACCCCGGGACAATTTGGTCCCACCAGACGGGTATCCCTGTTCTCCAGGTAGGCCTTCACCTTAATCATATCCGCAGTGGGGATGCCCTCGGTAATACAAACCACCAGTTTTATTCCGGCAGCAGCAGCTTCCATGATGGCGTCTGCTGCAAATGGTGGCGGCACAAAAATCACTGATGTATCTGCCCCTGCTTTTTCAACAGCTTCCTGGACCGTATTAAATACAGGTTTGCCCAGATGTTCCTGCCCCCCCTTTCCCGGGGTCACACCCCCTACCAGCGTGGTGCCATAGTCTATCATTTGCTCTGCGTGAAAGGTCCCCTCGCTGCCGGTAAATCCCTGGACAATCACCCTGGATTCTTTAGTCAATAATACACTCATTAAATGCTATGTTTTAGGTTCTGACTGAAACTCAAATGTAAGTAAAATTTTGTACATTTCGACATGGAAGAAATCCTCTATATCGGCATCTCACAGACCCTCTTTGCCGGCATTCTTATTGCAGTAAAAAAGCCCAGAATATATGCCAATCAGATCCTTGCAGCCTGGCTGTTTATCATCTGTATGGAGATGATCATTGTACTGCTCAACCTGACTCTCATGGAGCTTTACTCTGTCAAAATTCTTCCATTTACCTATGGTCCTCTTTTACTACTTTATGCAAAATTCATAACTACAGAAAATCCCCAATGGAATCCGCGTTACCTGTGGCATTTCGCTCCATTTTTCATCTTCCTTATTGCCTCGCTGATTTTTATAAATGAACGGGTCATGCATGGCACCGATGGATTTCTTGTGAGGGATCGCTTCATACCCTTCAGGATTGTCTACGCCTCCACTTTTTTTATGTCAATAAGCGCCTATTCTGTGGCAACATTCGTAGTCATCCACAGGCATCAAAAGCGTTTGAAACAACTGCTTAGCTACTCCTCTGAAAAGATCACTCTCCGATGGCTCCTGGGCCTTTCCATCACTTTCTATACAGGCTATGTAATCATGTTTATTTTCGGAGGAATCGACATTATGGTGGGATTTATGCCCTTTGATCCCTATGAGCTCTCCTTTATCAGTCTGACCCTCCTTTCTTTTCTTTTCAGTGTATTTGGATTTCACCAGCCTGGTATTTTTGAGGAGGTGGTCAGACCCCAGGACCATCTGGAGCTTCTGGAGATCGAACCGGGCAAAAAAAAATACCAGCGATCAGGGCTTAAACAGGATGATGCAAGCGAACTTGTAAATAAGGTCAGAAAATACATGATTATCGAAAAGCCTTACCTGAACAGGGAGCTGAGCATTTACGACCTGAGCGCTCAGCTAAAAATCTCCAGGCATGTGCTTTCCGAGGTGATCAATGAACACATGGGGATGAACTTCTATACACTGGTCAATGAATACAGGATTAATGAAGTGAAAGAGAGAATGAAAAGCGATGAATTCAAGCACCTGACCATTCTGGCCATTGCTTATGACTCGGGCTTCAATTCCAAATCCAGCTTCAATACTATTTTTAAGGAAAAAACAGGTCAGACGCCAAGCGAATATCTCTCCGGACTCAATGCCAGAAATTCCTGAATGATCTTCCCAGGACAGACCGGTAAAGACGAAGGTGGAACTTTCGATGCGGAGGATATTTCAGAAAAAGCTCGAACCACATGGGTTTGATCATAATGGTTTTGTGGTGACTGAAATCCTTAAATCCTGCTCTGCCATGATAGCTTCCCATACCTGAAGCACCAACACCTCCAAAGGGTGCATTCATATTAATGAAATGCATCACAACCTCGTTAATCATGCCTCCTCCTGAGGCGACCTGCTTCATAATCTTTTCCGCCAATCGCCGTTTGCCTGTGAAAATATAGAGCACAAGAGGAGCGGCCTGTAACTTAAGAGATTCCACAAGCTCATCCAGGTCACTGTATGTCAGAACCGGAAGCAGTGGGCCAAATATCTCTTCCTGCATCACCCGGTCGTCCGGTGTAATGCCGTCCATGATGGTTGGTTCTATGAATCGTTCCGAGCGATCGCCGGAGCCTCCATAAACCACTTTTGAAGGATCTATCAAACTCATGACCCTGTCAAAATTCCTTTCATTTACAATGCGGGGCAGCATGGGGCTCTGCTCTGGATTGGAAGCCGTAATGCGTTCCAATTGCTTTCCGATTTCCTGAACAAGCCTGTCCTTTATGGACTCATGGACATAGAGATGGTCAGGAGAAACACAGGCCTGTCCGTTATTATGGAGCTTGCCCCAGGCGATCCGCTGAGCCGTACGTTTCAGATTGCAATCGGGCATCACAATGACCGGATTCTTTCCACCAAGCTCCAGTGTTACAGGGGTAAGATGTTCTGCAGCCGCACGCATCACAATCCGTCCCACCTGTGTACTTCCTGTAAAAAAGATCTTATCAAATTTCTGCCTGAGAAGCTCGGTGGTTTCATCCACGCCCCCTTCAACCACGTGCAGAAGCTCTTTTGGAAAATTGGAATTGATTATTTCCGCCATTGCTGCCGACGAATGGGTGGTAATCTCACTGGGTTTCAGAATAACTGTATTACCTGCAGCCAGAGACGAGATCAGGGGGATCAGGGATAGCATAAAGGGATAGTTCCAGGGCCCGATCACCAGGGTCACACCATAGGGGACCGGATGGGTTCTTGTGCGGGCCGGAAAATTGGAAAGATTGGTCAGGTGCCACCTGAACCGGGACCATCTCTTCAGTTGCCGGATGGCTCTGTTAATTTCACCATAGGGAAGACTGAGTTCATTCTCAACGGTGAGATGGACAGGTTTTCTGAAATCCTTGTAAATAGCCTCTGTCAGCAGGGCTTCATTCTCCAATAAAAGATCGTGCAGTTTACGCAGGTTCTTCTTCCTTTCAGAAACAGGCCGGGTATTCCCTTCCAGGAAGTACTTACGCTGGCTTGCAATCAATTCCTTCATGGATCCAAAATTAGCAATTAATCGGTCAAAAGGTTCAGACTTGTCGGATTGAACCACATAATCCGGCTCCGGTGGTCCGGACCGCACAATCCGGACGATCAAGACAAACAGGCTAAGTAGTTTTATTTCCATGACCACGAGATTGCCATTTATATTATTGTTAGCAGTGGGCCTGACAAGTCTGTCCGGGCAGGGGCTTTTTGAATCTTCCCTGGGTGAAGGAGCAGATGCAGGCGGAAATGAGGCCCTGACCATAGGAGGTTTTATTCGCTCGGCAGTCTATGTGGGAAACACACCTGAGAAAGAGGATCTCTACCTCCAGAGTGCGTATGGACAGGCCGGTATTTATATGAAGGCAAAAGCCGGAACCTGGGCCACCGCAGTTGCCGATATAAGATTCAGATATGGTACCGAGTGGCAGCAAAATATTTCAGAAATACAGCTTCGGGAGGCCTATGTGGATCTGCAAACAGGACCCGTGGGATTCAAGCTTGGAAAACTGATCTCACCCTGGGGCAAGGGCACTCTGTTCAATCCCACTAATAAAATCACCCCCATGGATCCCACCACCCGATCGCCCGATTCAGATGATATGAATCTGGGCATCTGGGCCCTGCAGGGAAGTATTAATATGGGATCTTACCTGAAGCTAAGCGCGACCTGGAATCCGCTTTACCAAGCAGGCAAGCTCCTTATTGACCCCATTCCAATGCCGGACTATGTCAACTTCCTTGATCCCGACTATCCGGGTGTGGAGCTGGATGAAGGCAGTTACGGAATCAACCTGGACCTCCACGCACCTGCACTGGATGCTGCGCTTTACTGGTTCGACGGATACCACAGCTGGCCGGGAATCGCATACGACTCCTTCATCATGGATACACTTAGCATGGAGCCTGTGGCACTGAATATCCTGGAAAAAGCCTACCGCATCAGAATGGCTGGACTGGATTTCTCAATTCCCGTGGGCTCCTGGATATTTACTGCCGAGGGGGCATGGTTTGAAGCACGGGAGAATCATGAAGGGGTGGAATACCTGCCTTTTCCCGAAATATCCTACACAGCCGAGATTGAAAAACATGCATCCTGGCTCACTGTGATTGCGGGCTACTACGGAAAATATATTCTGGATTATAGTCCGGCCATGGCAGCCCCTGTTCTCTCAGCAGAACAGGAGCAGTTTCTCCCTCTGATGGAGGGAGGAATGGAGCTGAGCTACGACCTGGTGGATGCCGCAGTTAAGGAACAGGTTTCAGCCTTTAACAGGCTTTATAATTACCAGCTGGAAGAATATTATCATTCAACTTTCCTGGTACTGAAGGGGGATTTCCTTCACAGTGCACTGGAGCTTTCACTTCCAATAATATACAATATCACCACTGAAGAATGGATTGCCCAGCCCTCCATCACCTGGATGCCGGCAGATGGACTGCGCATCAAAGCCGGATTCAGTGGACTTTGGGGAGTTGAAAATTCCCTGTATGATCTGGTTGGACCGGTGCTGAATGCCGGTTTTGTTGCTATGACACTGACATTTTAAATATATAGCATGAATTCAAAAATAATCAAATACCGCTGGTGGATCATTGCAGCTTCCCTGCTCTTTACTGCGGGCATCTCCATGGCACTCCTCAAACTTGAAGTTGATCCGGATCTTACACATTACTTTCCCGATACCATGGAATCCATGGTAAATACGGACAGGATTGAGGAAGTATTCGGCAACCAGGATATGATTATCATGGTATTTGAGACAGACGATGTCCTGAATGAAAGCACGCTGAAACGTGTGAAAGATGTTGAAAAAGCAGTGAAACGTCTGGACGGAGTTAAGCGTACTTCCTCCCTGTTCGGGTCCAATCACATCTATGGCGAAGAGGGGGTCATGTATGTGGAGCCAACGGTAGAGCGCATTCCGCGTAATGAAGCAAAGCGGGAAGAACTGCGAAAAACAATCAAGGGAAATGAGCTGGTTTACAAGGTGATGGTATCGGACGACTTCAGAGCAACAGCCATGGTCATTTCCCTGGAGCATGACATCGTGGAAGAAGTGATTTTTGCAGACATACGTGAGGTCCTCCGGGAATACCCGGGGGAGGAAAAGATTCATTTCGGAGGGCTCCCCTATCTCTACCAGGCCATAGATAAGGATATCACAAGAGATGCATTGGTTCTGGTTCCCATAGCTCTGCTGTTGATGATGGTGTTTCTTTTCCTGGTATTCCGTGAATGGAAAGGAGTCTGGTTGCCCTTTATGGTCGTGGTTATGTCGGCCCTGGTGGGCATTGCCATGATACCCATCCTGGGCTGGAAATTTTATGTGATCACCCTCCTGGTTCCCATCCTGCTCATAGCTGTAGCCAATGATTACGGAATCCATATGATCGCGAGATACCAGGAATTAAATGCTTCCGGATCCGCTGCGAGTATGAAGGAGAAGGCCATACAGATTACACGTGACCTCTGGAGGCCCATCCTGCTGACGGGATTAACGACCATTGCAGGTATCTCAGCCCTCTGGGCCCATACCATGATACCGGCACGTCAAATGGCCCTGGTGGCAAGCATCGGCATCCTTCTTGCCATATTCTTCAGCCTGGTGCTGCTTCCTGCCCTGCTCTCCATGCTTCCCAAATCAAGCTACATCCCAACTATAACAGAACCAGGAAAATCAAATGCCAGGACCTTACTGGGAAAGTTTTCTTTTTTCGTTGTAAAAAACAAGCAGCGAATCCCTCTGATGGCACTTGTATTTACCCTATTTCTTGCCTCCGGGATCTTCTTCCTGAAGGTGGATTCCAACGAGGAAAATTTCTTCCCGGAACGTCATGAGGTTAAGCAGGGTGCAAATATTATTAACAGTAAGTTCGGGGGCTCCGAGAGTATATCAATTTTGTTTAGCGGCGATATACTCTCGCCCGAACTTTTACAGCGGATGGAAGGCTATGCAGCGGAAATGGAGAAGATGGAAGCGGTGGACTACAGCATGGGATTTTCACAGGTGATCAGGGAAATCAGCAAGGCACTGAACGACCCCGGTGAACCCCTGTACGACAAGATCCCTCCCAGCAGGGAGGCTGTGGCCCAATACATGGAACTCTACTCCATGAGCGGTGATCCCGAGGAGCTGGAGCAAATCGTGGACTTCAACTATGAACATGCCCACCTGATGATCCGGATCAATGATGCCAGTGTGGAGACTGTAAACGGGATCATGGACCGTCTGACTGCTATCACAGAAGGTGATCCCGCTGTGGAAGTTATCGGAGGTTATGGCTATATCAGGTCAGAGCTGGCTACTAAAGTGCTTGTAGGAACTTATTATTCCCTGGGCATAGCCTTGCTCATCATCTTCGTACTGCTTTCAGCCATCTTCCGGTCCTTCAAAGCGGGCCTCCTGGGGATCGTACCCCTATCCGTCTCGGTGGTGGTACTATTTGGGCTGATGGGCCTTCTGGGAATCAGGCTGGATGTGGCCACTGCCCTGCTCTCATCCATCATGATAGGCGTAGGAGTCGATTACACCATCCATTTCCTCTGGCGATACAGGGAGGAACGCAGACAAAACAGGCCTCCCAGCGAAGCGGTGATTACCACCATAACCACCACCGGACGCGGGATCATATTCAATGCACTTTCTGTGATAGTCGGGTTCTCTGTATTGATGATCTCTTCCTTTACCCCCATCCGTTTTTTCGGTGCGCTGGTAGTGGTCTCCATACTGAGCTGCCTCGTGGGTGCCCTGGTCATTCTGCCTGCCCTGGTTCTCCGATTCAGGTTCCGCTTCCTGGAGCCCCTGGGTGAGGATGTGAAAATCCGGAAATTCGGTGGTAAAAGAACCCTCAGGAGAGTCGCAATGGGATTTCTCCTGGCCTTGCTGCTTTCCATCAGTACCAGCGCCCAGGATGCCAGGCAAATTGTCAAGAACAGCCTTGACGTGGTAAAGGTCAGTTCATTTGAGGCGCTGTCCACCCTGACCATCACCGATGCCAAAGGGAATACCCGTGTCCGGAAAAGCGCCATGGCCTCCATGTCGCTTCCCAATGGAACAGAGAAGAGAATTATCAAATTCACATCCCCTGCCGATGTGAGCGGAACCGGTATACTGATCTTTGATTACCCGGAAAAAAGTGATGATATGTGGATCTACCTTCCGGCTCTTCGGAAAACAAGGCGCATTGTAAGCAAGGAGAAGAGCAAGAGCTTTATGGGCAGTGAGTTTTCCAATGCCAATATGACTGCACCCGGACTGGATGATTTCACCTATACCCTGCTCGGGATAGAGGAGTACCAGGGCAAGAGCTGTTACATGATTGAATCCAGACCCCTGAATTCGGATCTGGAGGATGAATATGGCTATCTGAAATCGGTCTCATGGATAGATGAAAACACCTATCTGGTTTACCAGATCCATTACGCTGATTTCGATGGCGATCTGTTTAAAACCATAAGCAACAGCGATTTCAAGGAACTGGATAAGGAGAGAGGCAGGTATATGGTGACCGGAATGAAGGCCCTGAACCACCAGAACAAACGAAGTTCAGAAATGCGGATGGAGCAGATCGCGGTTGCAGACACCGATCCATCCTATTTCACCGTGACCTACCTTGAAAAAGAATAATAGAAACTTTCGCACTATTACTTGCATGAAATAGCCTCCCGGAACCCACTTATAATTTTTATTATGTAGGTTTGCAGGATGTCGGTTTATTCCACCATATGTGCCCTGGCCACACCTGGAAACGGAGCCATCGCTGTGATCCGTGTAAGTGGTCCCAGTGCCATCGAAATCACCCAGGGCATTTTTCAGGCCGCCACTCCTGATAAAAAGCTGGCGGATCAGGCACCCAACACCATCCATTTTGGAACCATCAGGGATCAGGACGAGATCATAGATGAGGTCCTGGTAAGCCTGTTTAAAGCTCCCCACTCCTATACCGGTGAAGACTCCATCGAAATCTCCTGTCACGGCTCCCCGTATATCCAGCAAAAAATCCTGGAACTATTGATAAGCCAGGGCGCGGAAGCAGCCAGACCAGGCGAGTTCACCCAGCGTGCCTTTCTGAATGGAAAGATGGACCTGAGCCAGGCAGAAGCAGTGGCCGATCTGATTGCTGCCGAATCGGAGGGAGCCCACAGGGTAGCCCTGCAGCAGCTCAGGGGCGGATTCTCAGAGCGACTGAAATCACTGAGGGAACAACTCCTTCACTTTATCTCCCTGATAGAGCTGGAGCTGGATTTCAGCGAGGAGGATGTGGAGTTTGCCGACCGGAGCAAACTGGTGGATCTTCTGAATCAGATCTCCGGCCTGATCCATGAGCTTATCAGCTCCTTTCAGCTGGGAAATGTGCTTAAAAACGGGGTTCCGGTGGCCATTATCGGCAGACCCAATGTGGGCAAGTCAACCTTATTGAATGCCATTCTCAAAGAGGAACGTGCCATCGTCAGTGATATCGAGGGAACCACACGCGATTCCATCGAAGATACAATAAATCTGGAGGGAATCAACTTTCGTTTCATCGATACTGCAGGAATCAGGGAAACTGCCGACACCATTGAAAATCTCGGGATCAGGCGCACCTACCAGAAAATTGAGCAGGCTTCCATCGTATTATTACTGACCGAAGCCGAAGATGATTCCGGTGTCATCAAGCAATCCATCGAAGCCATCCGCCAGCAGCTTAGCGGAGGCAAACAGCTGGTGGTGGTCTTAAACAAATCGGACCGGGTGCCGGAGAAACGGCAACTTGAGCTGCAGCAAAGCATCACCCTGGGTGAGAATGAAAGAATCATATCCATTTCTGCCGAGCAGGGGAAAAACATGGATGGACTAAGCAAAATTCTTCTGGAGCTTGTGAACCTGGGCAGCATCAAACACCAGGATGTGGTCATCTCCAACATCCGGCATTACAATGCCCTTAAAGCGGCTTCAGAGGGGCTTCAGCGTGCGTCCGCGGGACTTGAGTCTGATCTGTCCACCGACCTGCTGGCTCAGGATATTCGCGAGGTATTGCACTACCTTGGCGAGATCACCGGTGAAGTCACCACCGACGAAGTCCTGGGCAACATCTTAAGAACTTTTGTATCGGAAAATAAATTATCACTTCAGTCATGAATAAAATCACCCCCGGACAATATCGATACCTGATCTGGATCATCCTCCT
>Ga0180430_10001875_pt1 | contig 19794 bp, 16 predicted proteins | sample SS_ome_9_FD_132999 | JGI IMG/M metagenome (GOLD analysis project Ga0180430, IMG submission 132999) | Hypersaline lake sediment archaeal communities from the Salton Sea, California, USA - SS_1_S_2 metaG | ecosystem: Environmental > Aquatic > Non-marine Saline and Alkaline > Hypersaline >... | reverse complement strand
CGTGTCGCCACCGCCCGTGTCGCCGCCGCCCGTGTCGCCGCCGCCCGTGTCATCGTCATCGTCCGATCCGCCGCCGCCCGCCGCGCCCAGCGCGGCAAGGCCGCCCAGCCCGGCCAGCGCCGCGGTGCCGCCCGCCAGCGCGCCGGCGGCGCCCGCCACCGCCTCGGCCGCGGCGGCGGAGATCAGCACCTCGCCCGCCGCCGTCACCTGCACGGAGTCCGCCGCGACGGTCACGACCTCGCCGTTCGACAGGCTGAGGCGCACCGATCCGTCGGCCTGAAGCTCCACCCCCGATACCCCGTCGATCGCCGTGGCGGAAACGAAGCCCGCCGCCTGCGCCAGCCCCGCCATCGGCAGGATCAGCAGCGCCGTGGCCACACCGCCCAGCGCCCGCGCCGCCCAGGTCTTGAGGAAGGCGGCCCGCGCCGCCGGATCGGCCGGCACCGTCACCGGCCGCAGCCCGCTGCCCGGCCGCGCCGCGCGGCGCGCCAGGTCTGCCGCATCGCCCAGCGCCACGCGCTGCAGCGGCTGGCCATGCCAGAACGCCGGGCGCAGCGCGAGATCACCGGCCGCCGCCCGGCCGGCGCCGGCCCCGTCACAACCCTCGGTTTCGGTGGAAAAGGCGGTGTGCGGCGCGTCACGCATGGGAACTCTCCGAACTCGATACAACACGGGGCGCCTGTCTCGCCCCCGCGGCAACCATACGGATCGCCCGGCGCAGATCAACCGCAACGTGGCCCTCCCATCCTCTTGAATGTATGGCCAAACGCATGGTCGGGGCTTGCCTTCCCGCACCGGGCCGGCCCAACATGGCGCGTCGAACGGGCGGGGAAGGACGGGATGGATCTGGTGATCCGCAACGGGCAGGTCGTCACCGCCGCGGGCCGGTGGCAGGGCGCGATCGGGATCGCCGGGGGCCGGATCGCGGCGCTGGGCGCCGTCGGCCCCGGCGCGCGCGAGATCGACGCGGCCGGCCGGATCGTGATGCCCGGCGGCGTCGATCCGCATTGCCATGTCGAACAGATGTCGGGCATGGGGCTGATGAATGCCGACACGTTCGAAACCGCCAGCCGGTCGGCGGCGATGGGCGGCACCACCGCGATGATCTCCTTCGCCGCGCAGGCGCGGGGCGAGCGGTTGCGCGACACGGTGGCCGCCTATGCCGCCCGCGCGGCGCGCGGCGCGGCGATCGATCACGCCTTCCATGTCACCGTCGCCGACCCCTCGGTTGAAGGGCTGGAGACCGACCTGGCCGATCTGGCGGCGGCCGGGCACCGCTCGGTCAAGCTGTTCACCACCTATGACATCCGGCTCGACGATGCCGCGCTGATCCGGGTGCTGGCGGCGGCGAAGGCGGCGGGCATGCTGACCTGCGTTCATGCCGAGAACCACGGGATGCTGGACTGGACGAAGGCGCGGCTGCTGGAGGCCGGGCTGGACCGGCCAGAACATCACGCGCTGTCGCATCCGCGGCTGGCCGAGGTCGAGGCGGTGGAGCGGATCTGCCGGTTCGCCGAGTTCCTCGACGCGCCGGTGATGATCTTCCATGTCTCGACCGAACGCGCGCTGGCCGCGGTGCGCGCGGCGCGGGCGCGCGGCGTGCCGGTGCGGGCCGAAACCTGCCCGCATTACCTTCTGTCCACCGCCGGGGTGCTGCACCGCGACGGGATCGAGGGCGCGAAATGGATGTGTTCGCCGCCGCAGCGCGACGCGGGCGACGTGGCGGCGCTGTGGCAGGGGCTGGCGCGCGGCGACCTCGACCTCGTGTCGTCGGATCACGCGCCCTACCGGTTCGACGCGACCGGCAAGCTGCAGGCCGGGCCGACCCCGCCGTTCCCGGCCATCGCCAACGGGATGCCGGGGCTGGAAACCCGGCTGCCGCTGCTGTTCGACGCGATGGTGAGCCGGGGGCGGGGCGGGGCCGAGGCCTTCGTGCGCGCCACCGCCACCGCCCCGGCGCGGATCTACGGGCTGCCGGGCAAGGGCGACATCGCGCCGGGCATGAATGCCGACCTGGTGATCTGGGACGCCGACCGCCGCGTGACCTTTGGCCCCGACGACCTGCATGACGCGGTGGGCTACAACCCCTGGGCCGGCACCACCGTCACGGGCTGGCCCGAAACCGTGATCCTGCGCGGCGGCGTGGTGAAGGAGGGCGACGACTGGCGGGGAACGCCGGGCGCCGGGCGGTTCCTGCCGCGCGCCGGCCACGGCGTGCCGCCGGCCGGCCGGATGGCGCCGGAACTGGCCTTCATGGAGGCAGACGGATGACCCGCCCCGCCGCCGCCGAACTGGCGATCACCTTCCTTTACTACCGCGACCTGCCCGCCGCGATCCGGTTCTACGAGGACGTGCTGGGGCTGGACCTGGCGATCGACCAGGGCTGGTCGAAGATCTACCGGATCTGCCCCGGCGCGCATGTCGGGCTGGTCGACGAGGCGCGCGGCATGCATCGCGCCGCCGCCGAGAAACCGGTGCAATTGTGCCTGCGGGTGCCCGATGTCGACGCCTGGCGGCGCTGGATCGCCGCGCAAGGCGTGGCCGGCCTGTCGGAGATGTTCGAAAACGACGCGCTGGGCATCCGCGCCTTCGTCTTCGACGATCCCGAGGGCTACCAGATCGAGGTCCAAAGCCCGACGCGGGAGGGCGCATGACCGGCCGCGCGCTGATCGTCATCAACCCGAACTCGTCGGACACCGTCACCGCCGGCATCGACCGCGCGATGGACCCGCTGCGCCGCTTCGGCGTCCCGATCCGCTGCGTCACGCTGGCCGAGGGCCCGCCGGGGATCGAGGATCAGGCCCAGGCCGATCTGACGATCGGCCCGATGCTGGCGCTGGCCGGACGGCTGGAACCCGAGGCGGCGGGCTTCGTGATCGCCTGTTTCGGCGATCCGGGGCTGCATGCGTTGCGCGCCCGCACCGCCCTGCCGATTCTGGGCATCCAGGAGGCGGCGGTGATGACCGCGCTGACGCTGGGCCAGCGGTTCGGGGTGATCGCGATCCTGCCCGCCTCGATCCCGCGCCACCTGCGCGCCTTCGGGGCGATGGGCGTGACCGACCGGCTGGCGGGCGACCGGGCGCTGGGGCTGGGCGTGGCCGAGCTGGCGGATTCCGACCGGACACTGGCCGCGATGCTTGACACCGGCCGCGCGCTCCGCGACACGGACGGAGCGGAGGTGCTGATCATGGGCTGCGCCGGCATGGCGCAGTATCGCGACCGGCTGGCGGCCGAGACCGGCCTGCCGGTGGTGGAGCCCTGCCAGGCCGCGGCCGCGATGGCGCTGGGCCGGATCGCGCTGGGATATTGAGGGAGGAAGCCATGAGACTGACCGAGGCCGCGACCGGCGTCTTCACCATTACCGCCACACCGTTCCTGCCCGACGGGGCGCTGGACCTCGACAGCGTCGACCGGATGGTGGATTTCTACGTCGGCAAGGGCGCGACCGGCCTGACGATCCTCGGCATCATGGGCGAGGCCGGCAAGCTTTCCGCAGATGAATCGATCTCGGTGATCCGCCGGGTGGTGGCCCGCACCGACCTGCCGGTGGTGGTCGGCGTCTCCTCCCCCGGGTTCGCGGCGATGCAGGCGCTGGCGGGGGCGGCGATGGAGGCCGGCGCGGCGGGGGTTATGGTGGCCCCGCCCGGCAGCCTGAAGACCGACGACCAGATCGCCGGCTACTTCCGCACCGCGGCCGGGATGCTGGGCGACGCGCCGCTGGTGGTGCAGGATTTTCCGCTGGTCACCGGCGTGACGATCGCGCCGAAGGTGATCGTGGAAATCGTGCGCGACTGCCCGAGCGTGGTGATGCTCAAGCACGAGGACTGGCCGGGGCTGGACAAGATCGCCGCGCTCCGGGCCGCCGAGGCGCAGGGCGCGCGGCGGATCTCGATCCTGTGCGGCAACGGCGGCCAGTTCCTGCCCGAGGAGATGATCCGCGGCGCCGACGGCGCGATGACCGGCTTCGCCTATCCCGAGATGATGGCGCGGGTGGTCGCGGCGCATGGAGCGGGCGATCTCGACCGGATGCGCGACATCTTCGATGCCTACCTGCCGCTGGTGCGCTACGAAAGCCAGCCGGGGCTGGGGCTGGCGGTGCGCAAGTACATCCTGGCCCGGCGCGGCGCCATCGCCCATGCCGCGCTGCGCCAGCCCGGCGCGCCGCTCAATGCCGCCGGGGTGGCCGAGGTCGAGGCGCTGATCGCCCGGCAGGAGGCGCGGCTGGCGGCGCTGGGGCTGGACTGAGCGTTCCACCGCCGACCGGGCGGGTTTAGACTGGCGCCATGTCCTGGCTCTCGCGTCTTGTCGAACGCCGCATCCTGGCCTCCCGCGCGAAGGGCGCGCTGGAGGGGCTGAAAGGCGAGGGCAAGCCGCTGCCCGACCGGCCCGGCGACGCCTTCGTCGATCCGGGCGCGGCGGCGGGCTTCCGGATCATGGCCGAGGCCGGCGCGCTGCCAGAGGAGATCCGGCTGAAGAAGCGCATCGAGGCGGCGCGCGCCGAGTTGACCGGGCTGACCGATCCGGCGGCGCGGCGCGCGGCGGAACGCGACCTTGCAGACCTGACCATGCGCCTGGCGATGGCAGAGGAGGCGCGGCGCAAATTCCTTCGGGACTGAGCGGCGGCCGGCCCCGGCGCGGGGGCTTCGCGCCCCCGGGTCCGGCTGCGCCGGACCTCCCCCGCGGGATATTTCCGGACCAAAATCCGCGGGACGGACCGGCCGTCAGCGCAGCTTCAGCGTCGCCAGCCCGATCAGCGCGAGGATCAGCGAGATGATCCAGAACCGGATCACGATCTGCGGTTCCGCCCAGCCCAGTTTCTCGAAATGGTGGTGGATCGGCGCCATCAGGAACACCCGCTTGCCGGTCATCTTGAAATAGCCGACCTGGATGATCACGCTGAGCGCCTCGACCACGAACAGCCCGCCGACGATCGCCAGCACGATCTCGTGCTTGGTGACCACCGCGATGGCGCCCAGCGCGCCGCCCAGCGCGAGGCTGCCGGTATCGCCCATGAACACCGCCGCGGGCGGCGCGTTGTACCACAAGAACCCCAGCCCGCCGCCGATCAGCGCCGCGGTGAAGACCAGGATCTCGCCCGAGCCGGGGACGTAGTGGACATCGAGATATTCGGTGAAATCGACCCGGCCCACCGCATAGGCGATCACGCCGAGCGTACCGGCGGCGATCATCACCGGCATGATCGCCAGCCCGTCGAGCCCGTCGGTGAGGTTCACGGCATTGGCGGACCCGACGATCACCACCATCGCGAAGGGCACGAAGAACAGCCCCAGATCGATCAGCACGTCCTTGAAGACCGGCAGCGCCAGTTGCTGCGCGAGGTCCGAGGGATGAAACAGCGTCGCCGCGTAGGCCGCGAGCGCCGCGATCCCCAGCCCCAGCAGGAACCGGGTGCGCGACGACACGCCCCTGGTGTTCTGCCTGGAAACCTTGGCGTAATCGTCGGCGAAGCCGATCAGCCCGAAGGCCAGGGTCACGCCAAGGACGATCCAGACATAGGGATTGTCGGGCCGGGCCCAGAGCAGGGTCGAGACCACCAGCGCCGACAGGATCAGCAGCCCCCCCATCGTCGGCGTCCCGGCCTTGGCGATATGACCTTGCGGGCCGTCGTCACGGATCGGCTGGCCCTTCTTCTGGGTGCGGCGCAACAGGTCGATCAAGGGCCGGCCGAACAGGAAGCCGAAGAACAGCGCGGTGAAGAAGGCCGCGCCGGCCCGGAAGGTGATGTAGCGAAACAGGTTGAAAACGTCGCCGCCGTCGGAGAATTCGGTAAGCCAATACAGCATCAGGATGCCCCTTGCGCCTCGGACGCGCCCGCCTGCCCCAGTTTTCTCAGCGCGTCAACCACGAGGCTGACGCGCGAGCCCTTGGACCCCTTGACCAGCACCACGTCGCCGGCATCGACGAGGGTGTGGGCGCGGGCCGCCAGCGCCTCGGCGGTTTCAAACCACTGGCCGCGCCGGGCCGGCGGCAGCGCCTGCCACAGCCCCTGCATCCGCGGGCCGACGCAATGGACGGTGGCCACGGCCCGCATCGCCGGAAGATCGGCGAGGGCGCGGTGCAGCGCGTCCTCCGTCGGGCCAAGCTCCAGCATGTCGCCGAGGATCGCGATGCAGCGGCCGGCGCTGATCCGGCCGATGCCGTCGCGCGGCCCGGCGCCGGCCAGCACCTCGAGCGCGGCGGCCATCGAGGCGGGATTGGCGTTGAACGCGTCGTCGATCAGGTCGAAGGCGAGGCCGTCCTCGACCGTGTCCAGCACCACGGTCTCGCGCTGGCCGCGGCCCGCGGGCGGGTGCCACTGGCCGAGGTCGAGCGCGGCGACGGCCGGATCGGCGCCGGCGGCCTCGGCCGCGGCCAGCACCGCCAGCGCGTTCATCGCGAAATGCCGCCCCGGGCTTTGCACCTTGTAAAGCAGGGTCTGGCGGCCGTGCCGGGCCCGCGCCGCCGTGGCGCCGCCGACGACCTCGGTGGCCAGCAACTGCCAGTCGTCGCCCGCGCCGGTGCCGAAGCTGACCCGGCGGGCGGCATGGCGGGCCGCCGCGGCCGCGAGGATCGGCGTGACATCGAGCCCCGAGGGCAGGATCGCGGTGCCACCGGGCTCCAGCCCCTCGTAGATCGCGGCCTTTTCATGCGCGATCCCGGCGATGTCGTCGAACGCCTCCAGATGCGCGGCCGCGACCGTGGTGACAAGCGCGACATGCGGGCGCGCAAGGCGGCTGAGCGGCGCGATCTCGCCCGGCCGGTTCATGCCGATCTCGATCACCGCGAAATCGGCCGCTTCGGGCAGCCGCGCCAGCGTCAGCGGCACGCCCCAGTGGTTGTTGAAACTCGCCTCGGCGGCATGCACCCGGCCCTGCCCGGCGAGCGCGGCGCGCAGCATCTCCTTGCTGGAGGTCTTGCCGACCGAGCCGGTGACGCCGATCACCCTGGCATGGCTGCGCGCCCGTCCCGCCGCGCCGAGCGCGGTGAGCGCGGCCAGCACATCCGCCACGATCACCAGCGGCGCATCGGCGGCGACGCCCTCGGGCCGGCGCGAGACGAGTGCGCCCGCCGCCCCGGCCGCCAGCGCGGCGGCGACGAACTCATGGCCGTCGCGGCGGTCGGTCAGCGCGACGAACAGGTCGCCCGGCGCCAGGCCGCGGCTGTCGATCGACACGCCGGTGGCGGCGAAATCGCGCGTCGCGCGGCCGCCGGTCGCGGCCGCGACCTCCGCGGCGGTCCACAGCGGACCGGTCATATCCGGCGCTCCAGCGCGGCCACCGCGACCGAGGCCTGTTCGGCATCGTCGAACGGGTAGACATCGCTGCCGATCACCTGGCCCGTTTCATGCCCCTTGCCGGCGATCAAGAGCGCGTCGCCCGGCCCCAGCGCGTCGACGGCGCGCAGGATCGCCTCGGCCCGGTCGCCGACCTCGTTGGCCTCGGGGCAGGCCGCGAGGATCTCGGCCCGGATCGTCGCCGGATCCTCGCTGCGGGGATTGTCGTCGGTGACGAAGACCACGTCGGCATGCTCGGCCGCCGCCCGGCCCATCAGCGGCCGCTTGCCCCGGTCGCGGTCGCCGCCGGCACCCAGCACCACCACGATCCGGCCCAGCACATGCGGGCGCAGCGCGGCCAGCGCCGTGGCCACCGCGTCGGGCGTGTGCGCGTAATCGACGAAGACGGTGGCGCCGTTGCCGCGGGTGGCGACATGCTGCATCCGGCCGCGCACCGTTTCCAGCCGGTCGAGCACGGCGAACACCGCCTCGGGCGCCTCGCCGGCGGCGATCGCGAGGCCCGCGGCGATCAGCACGTTGGCGGCCTGGAAGCCGCCGATCAGGTCCAGATGCACCATCTGCGGCCGGTCCGCCCAGGAAAACCGCAGATCCTGCCCGGTGGCGTCGAAGCGCTGCCCCAGCAGCCGCAGGTCGGCCGCCGCCCCGGTGCCGACGGCGACGAGGCGCTGGCCGCGCGCCCGCACCCGTTCGCACAGTCGCGCGCCCGCGGGATCGTCGATCCAGACCACCGCGGTGCCGTCGTCGGGCAGGATGCGGGTGAACAGTCCGGCCTTGGCCTCGAAATAGGCCGCCATCGTGCCGTGGTAGTCGAGATGGTCCTGGCTGAGATTGGTGAACCCGGCCGCGACCAGCCCAACCCCGTCGAGCCGGCGCTGGTCGAGCCCGTGCGAGGAGGCCTCCATCGCGGCATGGCTGACGCCGGCGGCGGCCATCTCGGCCAGCATCCGGTGCAGGGTGACCGGTTCGGGCGTGGTATGCGGCGAGGGGCCGGACCATGCGCCCTCGACCCCGGTGGTGCCGATGTTGCAGGCCGGCAGGCCGAGCGCGGCCCAGATCTGCCGGCAGAAGCTGGCCACCGATGTCTTGCCGTTGGTGCCGGTGACCGCGACCATCGCCGCGGGCTGGGCGCCGAACCACAGCGCCGCGGCGCTTGCGAAGGTGGCGCGCACGTCCTCGGCCACGATCAGCGGCACCGGGTAGTCGGCCAGCGCGGCGCGCGCCTCCTCCACGCCGGCCCGGTCGGTCAGAAAGGCGCCGGCGCCCCGGGCCAGCGCCGCGCGGGCATAGATCGCGCCGTGCACGCGGCTGCCGGGCAGCGCGGCGAACAGCGTGCCGGGGCCGACCTCGCGGCTGTCGGCGGTCAGGCCGGTCAGCCGCGCCTCGCGCCCGCCCTGCGCGGCTAGGCCCAGGTCTGCCAGGCTTTTCGTCACCGCCGCCGTTCCCCCGCCGCCCGTCATGCCCGTTCCGCCGGCCCCGCCCAGATGTCGTGGTCATCCGCCCCGCGCGGACCCATCAGTTGCGCACGCGTATTAGCCCGGTGCCGGTGCCCTGTTCAAGCTCGGGCCTGAGGCCCAGCAGCGGCGCGGTGCGGCGGATGATCTCGGCGGCGACGGGCACCGCCGTCCAGCCCGCGGTGCGGCGCGGTTCGGTGCCCGAGGTTTCCACCGGTTCGTCGAGGGTGACGACGATCGCATAGGCCGGGTCATGCGCCGGGAAGACGCCCGCGAAGGTCGCGATCACCCGGTCGTCGTAATAGCCGCCGCGCGGGTCGGGCTTGTCGGCGGTGCCGGTCTTGCCCGCGACCGCGTAGCCCGGCACGTCGGCGAAGGTCGCGGTGCCGCGGGCGACGGTTTCGCGCATGATCGACATCAGCGTCGCCGCCGTCGCGGCCGCCATCACCCGGTCGCCGCCCTCGGGCGGCACCGTGCGGCGCAGGATCGTCGGCACCACCCGCACGCCGCCATTGCCGATCGTGGCATAGGCGGCGGCAAGGTGCAGCGGGCTGGCCGACAGCCCGTGGCCGTAGGAGGCGGTGAGCATCACGATCTCGGACCACTTGCGCGGCAGGAGCGGCCGGCCGGTCGGCGCCTCGGCGATCTCGAGGCCGGTGGGTTCGAAGAAGCCCAGCGCCTTGAGGAACGCCTGCTGGCGCTCCGCCCCGGTCATCGTCGCGATCCGCGCGGTGCCGATGTTGGAGGATTTGACCAGCACCTCGCGCACCGTCAGTTCCGGGCCGTAGTCGCGGAAATCGCGGATCGTGAAGCGGCCCCATTTCAGCGGCCCCTTCGTGTCGATCAGCGTCTCCGGCGCGACCAGCCCGAGGTCGAGCGCCTGGCCGATGGTGAAGGCCTTGAAGGTGGAGCCGAGTTCGTAGACGCCCTGGACCGCGCGATTGAACAGCGGACTGTCCGAGGGGTCGCGGCCCGCCCGCGGCACCGGCCGGGCGTTGGGGTCGAAATCGGGCAGCGAGGCAAGCGAGATCACCTCGCCGGTGCGCACGTCCATGATCACCGCGGTGGCGCCCTTGGCGTTCATCAGCCGCATGCCGCCGGCCAGCACCGCCTCCACCGCCGCCTGCACCGACAGGTCGAGCGACAGTTCCAGCGGCCGGCCGCCGTTCGCCGGGTCGCGCAGCCAGGTGTCGAACTGCTTCTCCACCCCGGCGGTGCCGACGACCTCGGCCGAACTCACGCCCTCGCGCCCGAACCCCGCGCCGCCGAGGACATGCGCGGCCAGCGTGCCGTTCGGGTAAAGCCGCATCTCGCGCGGGCCGAACAGCAGGCCCGGATCGCCGATGTCGTGCACCGCCTGCATCTGTTCGGGCGACAGCCGCCGCTTGATCCACAGGAACTTTCGCGATCCGGTGAAATCGGCGCGCAGCTTCGCGGCGTCGAGATCGGGGAAGATCCGCGCCAGTTCCGCCGCCGCGCGGTCGGGATCGACCATCAGCGGCGGCTGCGCGTAAAGCGAATGGGTGGCGAGATTGGTGGCCAGCACCCGGCCCTTGCGGTCGACGATATCGGCGCGCTGCGCCAGGATCGAGGCGCCCGAGGTGGCCATCACCGGCTCCACCGGGTCGGAGGCGGCGAGCGTGCCCATCCGGGCGCCGACGACGGTGAAGGCGCCGAAGAAGAACAGCCCCAGGATCAACAGCCGCCCCTCGGCCCGCAGGCGCTGACGGTCGCGCATTTCCTCGTGCCGAAGGCGGCGGTTCTCGCGTTCGATGGCGTCGGGATTCTCGCCCTTGGCGCGGGCCGAGAGGATGCGGGCGAGCGGGCGCAGCGGCGTGCGGATCATTGGCCGGCCTCCAGCGCGACGGTGTCGACGATGCCGTGCAGCGCGGGCAACTCGACGCGGGGATAGGCGACCTCGTCGATCCGGCCGAAGCGGTCGGCGTCGATCGGCACGAGGCCGAGACGCGGGAAGTTCAGCAGCGCAAGGTCGCGCAGCCGTTCGGGCCGGTTCAGATAGGCCCATTCGGCGCGCTGGATCGCCAGCGCCTCGCGCAGATCGGCGATCTGGCGCTGCAATGCCGCGGTTTCGGCCAGCGCGGCCTGGGTGCGGTAGTTCTCGCGGTAGGCCCAGAACGCCAGTCCCATGACCGCGAAACCCGTCAGGATCAGAACGAGGCTGCGCATTCCGTCAGGCTCCTTTCAGTACGCGGGGGGGCAGGCCGAGCGCCCGGCGGGGCGCCGGGCCGGCCGGGGCATCGGTGCGCCGCGCGATACGCAGAAGCGCCGAGCGCGCGCGCGGATTTTCCGCCAGTTCGGCCGGGTCGGGGCCGACCGGCCGGCGGGTGACGATCTCGAAGGCCGGGGCCTCGACGGGCCGTTCCGGCGCGTGCCGGCTGCCGCCGCCGCCGGTCGAGGACCGCAGTTGCAGGAACCGCTTCACCACGCGGTCCTCGAGCGAATGGAAGGTGACCACGGCCAGCCGCCCGCCGGGCTTCAGCGCCCGTTCGGCGGCCTCCAGCCCGGCCAAAAGCTGGCCGAATTCGTCGTTCACCGCGATCCTGAGCGCCTGGAAGCTGCGCGTCGCCGGGTGGCTTTGCCCCGGCCGGGCGCGTGGCAGGCAGCCCTCGATCACCCGCGCAAGCTCCAGCGTGCGGGTCAGCGGCCGCGCCGCGACGATCGCGCGGGCGATCCGGCGCGAGGCGCGTTCCTCGCCGTACTGGTAGAGGATGTCCGCCAGATCCGCCTCGGGCAGGGTGTTGACCAGATCGGCCGCCGTCGGCCCCGCGGCCGCCATCCGCATGTCGAGCGGGCCGTCGCGCAGGAAGGAAAACCCGCGTTCGGCCCGGTCAAGCTGCATCGACGACACGCCAAGGTCCAGCACCACGCCATCGACCGGCTCGCCCGCGATCACGTCGAGATCGGAAAACGTGCCCTCCACCAGCCGCAGCCGGTCGCCGTAGCGCCCCGCCCAGCCCTGCGCCAGTTCGAAGACCGAGGGGTCGCGATCGATCCCGATCACCCGCGCCGCCCCGGCGTCAAGCAGCGCGCGGGCATAGCCGCCGGCGCCGAAGGTGCCATCGACCCACAGCCCCGCCACCGGCGCCACGGCCGCGATCAGCGGCCGGATCAGGACCGGGACATGCGGCGCGTCGGGGGCGGGCATCGCGGCAGCGGACATGCCCTAGCCCCTTGGCCTTGGCGGCAAGAGGCTGCGCGGGTCGAAATCCTCGGGATACTGCTCGGCCAGCCGCGCGGCGCGGTGGCCGGCCTTGGCGGCATAGGTTTCCGGCTTCCAGATCTTGAAATAGTCGCCGGCGGAGATGAAGAACGCCTCGTTCGTCAGCCCGACCTTCTCGCGCAGGCGTTGCGGCAGCACCAGCCGGCCGTCGTCGTCGATCTGGGTTTCCATCGACTGGCCGTGCATCAGCTCTTCCAGCCACAGCCGTTCCGGCGAACCGCGCTGCATCTCCTCGATCTGCTCGTCGATCTCCTCGATCGCGCGCATCGTGTAGACCTCGAGCCAGTCCTGCCGCTCGTCGCCGTAGACGATCACGATGTTGGGGCGCTGGCCGGGGTTCCATTCCGGGTCCGAGGCCTCGATCACGCGGCGGAACGGCGCGGGGATGGATACCCGGCCCTTGGCATCCACCTTGAACGTGTCCGACCCTCTGAACCTGCGTGCCACAGGCGCGCGCTCCTTATCGGCCCTCCCCCCGCCTGAAACGGATGCGGCGGACCGGGCTGCTGCCACTGCCCGATCCGCCGCCCGAGACCCATCTCTGGGTTGTCCGGCTTAGCGCGCCATCTGGGGGGATGTCTGCTCGCGCGCGCGCCGGATCTCTTTGTCGTCAGAAAGCGGGTGCCTGTATGAAACCTGACTTTTCGCCTTTGGGGTCTTGCCGCCCCGTTCGTGCCCGTCTCTGCCGATGAGCAAGGGATGCCATGGGATTTTATGGGAAGCAACAGGAATTTTCCCGCGCGCCTCGCGAGTCGCCTGGGAAACAGGCCTGGCGCGGGCAGGTCGTGTTTGGCGGTCAGGAGGCAAACACAATATATGCGGATCAGTGGACTTAATGGCACTTCATATGGACAAAGGACGCTCTCCGCCTGACATCCCATGAAATCCCAAGTTTTCTCGAAAAGAGCTTCCGACAGCACCGGATCGGGGCGATCACGGGCGTCGATTACCCATAGGTGGACCGCAACAGGCGCGTCAGCCGCGCCGCGATTCGGCCCGGAAAGGCAGGTCGTCCATGCTGTTCCCGTGAAATCCCGGCGGGCGCTGGGGCCGGTTCAGGCCATGCCGCCGGCGACCAGCCGGTGCGCGAGCCGGGCATAGGCCTCGGCGATCGGGCCGGCGCCGGCGGCGACCGGCGTGCCCGCGTCGCCGGCGATCCGCACCTCCAGCGCCAGCGGGATCTCGCCCAGGAAAGGCACGCCGATCCGCGCCGCCTCGTCGCGCACGCCGCCGTGGCCGAAGATCTCCGAGGCCGTCCCGCAATGCGGGCAGATGAAGGTGGACATGTTCTCGATCAGGCCCAGCACCGGGGTCTTGAGCTTGCCGAACATGTCGATCGCGCGGCGCGCGTCCAGAAGCGCCACGTCCTGCGGGGTGGACACGACGAGCGCGCCGGTCAGGTGGGTGCGCTGGCACAGCGTCAGCTGCACGTCGCCGGTGCCCGGCGGCAGATCGACGATCAGCACGTCCAGCTCGCCCCAGGCGACCTGGCCCAGCATCTGCTGCAGCGCGCCCATCAGCATCGGGCCGCGCCAGACCACCGCCTCGGTCTCCTGCACCATCAGGCCGATCGACATCAGCGTGACGCCATGCGCGTGAAGCGGCAGGATCGTCTTTCCGTCGGGCGAGGCGGGCCGGCCGCTGACCCCCATCATCCGGGGCTGCGAGGGGCCGTAGATATCGGCGTCCAGCAGCCCCACGCGCCGGCCGGCCCGCGCCAGCGCCACAGCGAGGTTCGACGAGACGGTGGACTTGCCGACCCCGCCCTTGCCCGAGGCGACGGCGAGGATCCGGTCGACCCCGGCCACCCGCTGCGGCCCGGCCTGCGGCTTGGGGTGCCCGCCGATCTTCAGCGACGGGGCCGCGGGTTTCGGCGCCGGGCCATGCGCGGTGAGCGCGACGGACACGCCGGCCACGCCGTCCAGCGCCCGCACCGCGGCCTCGGCGGCGGCGCGGACATCCTCCATCGCGCGGGCCCGGTCGGGATCGGGCGCCTCGATCACGAAACGCACCGATTCGCCCTCGACCGCCAGCGCCCGCACCATGTCGCGCGACACCAGTGTGCCGCCGTCGGGCAGCGCGATCCGCTCCAGCGCGGCCAGCACCGCCTCCTTCGTCACCGCCATGTCACAAACTCCCGCCCGTTCCCGCGTCAACATTGGCGCGCGATGCCCGATCGGCAAGCCCCCGCCAGAATCCGAACAGGAAATGCCCGGAATCTGTGCAATTTGACAGTCGTTTAGTCCGAAAAAGGTCAGCGAGTGTTATGCATTTGCTGCATGGCAGAATTGCCGAGGGCCAGTATTGTGCAATTGCAGCATCAGCGCCATGTTTGCCCTAACACGAACCCCGAAAAGGGGAACGGGCAGACACAAGGATGAACCGAGACATGGCACTGGCGAACGACATTCTGAACGTCGATTTCGGCCTCAAGCGCCGGATCAGCACCTTCATCGCGGACGTCCGCGAAGCGCGGCAGCGCGGCCGGGTCTACCGGCAGACGCTGCGCGAACTGAAAACCCTGTCGAACCGCGAACTGACCGACCTGGGCATCGCGCGCTCGACGATCACCCGGGTGGCCTACGAGGCCGCCTACGGCAAGTGACGGTTTTTCGGACCCCTCCTCCTCCCTGGGTCCGGAATACGCGGCGGCGCCCCTCCTCCTCCCTGGGCGTCGCCGCACCAAATACGGGGCTTCGGCCCTGAACGGAATCCGGGCGCGCCCCTCCTCCTCCCTGGGCGCGGACGGAACGAAGGGCGGCGGCCCTCACCTCCTCCCGGGGGTCGCCGCAACCTTCGGCCCCGGTTTCGGCCGGCCCCTCCTCCTCCCGGGCCGGACGATGCCACGGACGGTGGCGGCCCCTCCTCCTCCCTGGGCCGCCACCGGACCCGTGGCGGGAACACGCGGCCCCACCTCCTCCCGGGGCAGGCGTTGCTGGCGGCGGCACCATCCTCCTCCCGGTGCCGCCGCCCTTTTTCCTCCGCGTCAGAACGGCACGTCGCCGGCCATGTCGGCGGCGACGACATATCCGGCCAGCACATGCTTGTCGCCGGCCTTGTCGAACCGGACATGCAGCTTGTCGCCCTCCAGCGCGGCGACCGTGCCGTAGCCGAACTTCCTGTGAAACACCCGGTCGCCCTCATCGAACGGGGCCACGGCGTCTAGATCGATGACCATGTGGCGGGCCTCGCGCGGCTGCGCGACCGGCCGGCCGGCGCCGCGCGCCTGCAGCCGCTTCCAGCCCGGCGAGTTGTAGACATCGGCGCGCGCCGCGCGCTCCTCCACCCCCGCGGGGCCGAAGCCGCCGCCGAACCCCGCCGGCGCCGCCGCGCCGTAGCCGCCGCCGTAAAGCCCCGGCGCGGTCAGCACCTCGACATGCGCGGCCGGCAGTTCGTCGATGAAGCGCGAGGGCAGCTGGCTTTGCCACTGGCCGTAGACCCGGCGGTTGCCGGCAAACGAGATCGTGCACAGCGCCTCGGCCCGAGTGATGCCGACATAGGCCAGCCGCCGCTCCTCCTCCAGCCCCTTGAGGCCGCTTTCGTCCATCGAGCGCTGCGAGGGGAACAGCCCGTCCTCCCAGCCCGGCAGGAACACCACGGGGAATTCCAGCCCCTTGGCGGCATGCAGCGTCATGATCGAGACCTTCTCGGCCGCGTCCTCCTGCTCGTTGTCCATGATCAGCGCGACGTGTTCGAGGAACCCCTGCAGGCTGTCGAACCCTTCCAGCGCCTTCACCAGTTCCTTGAGGTTGTCGAGCCGGCCGGGCGCCTCGGGCGTCTTGTCGTTCTGCCACATCGCCGTGTAGCCGGATTCGTCGAGGATCTGCTCGGCCAGTTCGACATGGCCCTGCCCCCCGGCCCGCAGCGCGCGGTGCCAGCGGTCGAGCTGTTCGACCAGCAGCCGCAGCTGCCCGCCGCCCTTGCCGGAAATCTCGCCCGCCTGCACCGCGTAGCGCGCCGCCTCGACCAGCGGGATCGCCCGTTCGCGGCCGATCCGCTGGATCGTCTGCTGCGCCTTGTCGCCAAGGCCGCGCTTGGGGGTATTGACGATCCGCTCGAAGGCCAGATCGTCCTCGAGCGAAACGGCGAGGCGGAAATAGGCCATCGCGTCGCGGATCTCGAGCCGTTCGTAGAACCGCGGCCCGCCGATCACGCGATACGGCAGGCCGATCGTGAGGAACCGGTCCTCGAAGGCGCGCATCTGGTGGCTGGCGCGCACCAGGATCGCCTGATGGTCGAGGCCGACGGGATCGCCGCCGCGGGTGCCGCGTTGCAGCGACTCGATCTCCTCGCCGATCCAGCGCGCCTCTTCCTCGCCGTCCCAGTGGCCGATCAGGCGCAGCTTCTCGCCGCCCTCGGCCTCGGTCCACAGCGTCTTGCCCAGCCGCCCCTCGTTCGCGGCGATCAGGCCCGAGGCCGCGGCGAGGATATGTTCGGTCGAGCGGTAGTTCTGTTCCAGCCGGATCACGGTCGCGCCGGGAAAATCCTTTTCGAACCGCAGGATGTTGCCCACCTCGGCGCCGCGCCAGCCATAGATCGACTGGTCGTCGTCGCCGACGCAGCAGATGTTCCTGTGGCCCCCGGCCAGAAGCCTGAGCCACAGATACTGCGCGACGTTGGTATCCTGATACTCGTCGACGAGGATGTAGCGGAACCGCTGGCGGTAGCCCTCCAGCACGTCGGGATGGGCCTGGAAGATCGTCACCATGTGCAGGATCAGGTCGCCGAAATCGGTGGCGTTGAGGGTGCGCAGCCGGTCCTGGTAGGCGGCATACAGTTCCGTGCCGCGGTGGTTGAAGGCCGCGGCATCGGCGGCGGGCACCTTCTCGGGCACCAGCGCGCGGTTCTTCCAGCCGTCGATGATGCCGGCCAGCATCCGCGCGGGCCAGCGCTTGTCGTCGATGTTGGCGGCCTGGATCAGCTGTTTCAGCAGCCGGATCTGGTCGTCGGTGTCGAGGATCGTGAACGACGACTTCAGCCCGACGAGTTCGGCATGCCGGCGCAGCAGCTTGACGCAGACCGAATGGAAGGTGCCAAGCCAGGGCATCCCCTCGATCGTGCCGCCGACAAGCTGGCCGATCCGCCCCTTCATCTCGCGCGCGGCCTTGTTGGTGAAGGTCACCGACAGGATCTCGCCGGGCCGCGCCCGGCCGGTGACCAGCAGATGCGCGATCCGCGTGGTCAGCGCGCGGGTCTTGCCGGTGCCGGCGCCGGCCAGCATCAGCACCGGCCCGTCCAGCGCCTCCACCGCCTGCCGCTGCGCGGGGTTCAGACCGTCGAGATAGGGCGCGGGCCGTGCCGCCGTCATCGCGCGCTGGCTCAGCGGGCGCGGATCGTCGTCAAATGCGTCGGCGAAATCGGAGCTTGTCATGCCGCGCAATCTAGCGCCGGGCGCGGCAGAGTTAAAGAAGCGTTCCGCGAATGTTCCATCGGCCGACCGCGACCGGCGGTCAGGCCGCGCGCAGATCCTTCGGCATCGCGTCGAACGCCTCCTGCGCCGGGATCACCGGCAGGCCCGAGGGGATCCAGCCCCGGCCATGCCGCCCGCCGATCATCCCTTCGCTGACATCCATGACCCCGTCGAAGTCGTTGCCGCGCAGCCACTGTGCCACCCGGCCGGTGCGGTTGCCGGTGCGGCAGATCATGGCGACCTCGTGGCCGGGATTGAATTCGACCGTGGCCGCGATCCACGATCCGAATTCCTTTGCCCGCATATCCAGAAGCCAGGCCCCCGGCGCCACGCCGGTTTCGATCCATTCCTCGGGGGTGCGGATGTCGATCAGGATCAGCCGGCCCGCGATCAGCCGGTCATGAGCCTCCTGCGCGCTGATCACGCCGGCGCTGGCGACGGCCGGCCCGGACAGGCCCAGCGCCATCCCCGTGGCGGCAAGACCCGTTGCGGCAAGGAAGGTTCGGCGAGTGGTCACGATCATATTCCGTTTTTGTGATGTCTTGCTTGTGCCAGCCGGATCCAGCCGGCGCAACCGGTCGGGCTTCACAAAGGCGCGCACGCGGTCCGGCCACCGGATTCTTCGCAAATCCGTCACGACGTGACGTTTCGCAGGCTTGCGCTGCGGGGCGGCCCCCCTAACATCGCCGCGTCCAGACCAGGGAGGCGCGTGATGCCCGAATTCAGGAAGATCCTCGTCGCCAACCGCGGCGAAATCGCGATCCGGATCATGCGGGCCGCGAACGAACTGGGCAAGAAGACGGTCGCCGTCTTCGCCGAGGAGGACAAGCTCGGCCTGCATCGCTTCAAGTCGGACGAGGCCTACCGGATCGGCGCGGGGCTGGGGCCGGTGGCCGCCTATCTGTCGATCCCCGAGATGATCCGCGTCGCGAAGGAATCGGGCGCCGACGCGATCCATCCGGGCTATGGCCTGCTGTCGGAGAATCCCGATTTCGTCGAGGCCTGCGCCGCCGCCGGCATCACCTTCATCGGGCCGAAGGCGGAAACCATGCGCGCGCTGGGCGACAAGGCCAGCGCGCGGCGGGTGGCGATCGAGGCCGGCGTGCCGGTGATCCCGGCCACCGAGGTGCTGGGCGACGACATGGAGGCGATCCGCCGCGAGGCGGCCGCGATCGGCTATCCGCTGATGCTCAAGGCCAGTTGGGGCGGCGGCGGCCGCGGCATGCGGCCGATCCTGTCGGAGGACGAACTGGAGGCGAAGGTGCGCGAGGGCCGGCGCGAGGCCGAGGCGGCGTTCGGCAACGGCGAGGGCTATCTGGAAAAGATGATCGAGCGGGCGCGCCATGTCGAGGTGCAGATCCTCGGCGACACGCAGGGCACGATCTACCATCTGTGGGAACGCGACTGCACCGTGCAGCGCCGCAACCAGAAGGTCGTCGAACGCGCGCCCGCCCCCTACCTGACCGAGACGCAGCGCGCCGAGGTCTGCGAGCTGGCGCGGAAGATCTGCGCCCATGTAAGCTACGAATGCGCCGGCACCGTCGAATTCCTGATGGATATGGACAGCGGCGCTTTCTATTTCATCGAGGTCAATCCCCGCGTCCAGGTCGAACATACCGTGACCGAGGAGGTCACCGGCATCGACATCGTGCAGGCGCAGATCCTGATCGCCGAGGGCAAGACGCTGGCCGAGGCGACCGGGGTGCCGGCGCAGGACGGGGTGCGGCTGATGGGCCACGCGGTGCAATGCCGGGTGACGACGGAGGATCCGCTCAACAACTTCATCCCCGATTACGGCCGGATCACCGCCTACCGCTCGGCCACCGGCAACGGTATCCGGCTGGATGGCGGCACCGCCTATGCCGGCGGGGTCATCACCCGCTATTATGATTCGCTGCTGGTCAAGGTCACCGCCCATGCCCAGACGCCGGAAAAGGCGATCGCGCGGATGGACCGGGCGCTCAGGGAATTCCGGATTCGCGGGGTGGCGACGAATATCGAGTTCGTCATCAACCTGCTCAAGCACCCGACCTTCCTGAACGACAGCTACACCACGAAGTTCATCGACACGACGCCGGGGCTGTTTACTTTCCGCAAGCGGCGCGACCGGGCGACCAAGATCCTGACCTATATCGCCGACATCACCGTGAACGGGCATCCCGAAACCGCCGGGCGGCCGAAGCCGCCGGCCGAGGCGCGGCTGCCGCGCGCCCCTGCCCCGCGGCGCGATCCCGCGCCCGGCACCCGCACCCTGCTGGAGGAACAGGGCCCGCAGGCCCTGGCCGACTGGATGGCGGCGCAGCAAAAGCTGCTGATCACCGACACGACGATGCGCGACGGCCACCAGAGCCTGCTGGCCACGCGGATGTGCTCGATCGACATGATCGCGGTCGCGCCG
>Ga0180430_10001873_pt1 | contig 19799 bp, 10 predicted proteins | sample SS_ome_9_FD_132999 | JGI IMG/M metagenome (GOLD analysis project Ga0180430, IMG submission 132999) | Hypersaline lake sediment archaeal communities from the Salton Sea, California, USA - SS_1_S_2 metaG | ecosystem: Environmental > Aquatic > Non-marine Saline and Alkaline > Hypersaline >... | reverse complement strand
CCGGCCAGGGTCACGTCGCACTCGCCCGCGCGCAGGCTCTGGCAAGCCAGATGGACGGCCGCCAAGGAAGACGAGCATCCCGTGTCCAGAGCAAGGTTGGGGCCCCGAAACCCTAGAAAATAAGACAGCCGCCCAGGGGCGAAGCAGAAGAGATTCCCCGTTCCCGAATAGGCGCTGATGCGGGTGAAATCTCCCGAAGCCAGCTCCTGGCGCAGGTAGCCCTTTTGGCCGATGCCCAGGAAAACGCCTACCCGCCGAGGATCCGATCGTCGGGGCGTCAAGCCCGCCCGCTCCACGGCTTCGTAGCCCACCTCGAGGGCCAGCCGGTGCTGGGGATCCAGGCTTCGGGCCTCTCTCGGGGTGATGCCGAAAAAGCCGGCATCGAAGCCGTCGATGTCGTCGAGGAAAGCCCCTCGACGACAGTACGTCTTGCCGGGCTTTCCAGGCTCGGGATCGTAAAGGGCGTCCATGTCCCATCGGCCCGGCGGCATTTCCCCCACAGCGTCCACGCCGTCTCGAAGCAGCCTCCAGAAAGCTTCCGGGTCGTCGGCCCCGCCGGGAAATCGGCAGCTCATGCCGACGACGGCCACGGGCTCCCGCCGGGCACGCTCCACCGCTTCCAGTTTTTCCCGGGCTTTCTTCAAAGCCAGGAGAATTCTTTGGGAAGAGGGAATCCGCCCTTCCATGGGCGGCCGTTCGGTCATGGAATCGCTCATACTCAGTCCAGATTCAGCAGCGTCTCCAGTTGAGTCAACTCTTCGACGATGGATGGATCGAGCCCGTCGGTATCCATCTCCGGCCCTTGCGCTTCCCGGCTCGCGTCCTCCACGGGTCCGGCTCGATGGCTGGAATCTTCCGCGGATGCCGTTTCATCGAGCCCCAGCACGTCCGTGAAAAGGTGATCGGCAAGCCGTTGGATGCTGGGATAACGGAAAGCCACCGTGAGAGGGAGCCCTCGATTCAGGTCTCTCTGCAAGCGATTGCGCAGCTCCACCGAGGTGAGGGAATCCATCCCCAGTTCGAAGAAGCCCTTTCCAATGTCGAGGGGGTGGGAGGAATCGAAGCCAAGGATGCTCGCCACCCTGGACTTCACATGAGCCAGCACCGCTTCGCGGGCTTGGCTCGCGGAAGCCGACGCCACTCGCTCGAGCAGATCCGATTCGGCACGCTTCGCGTCCTCCGTCGGCCCTTCGGCAATGGCCAGCTCATCGAAAAAGGGAGGAGCGGCGCCCGAAGGAAACTGGCGGGAAAAGGCGGTCCAATGGAGAGGAGGGACAACGACCGTCTGGGGCGGGTCCATCTCCAGGATCCCCTCCAAGGCCCGCAAGGCCTGCCGGGTGTCCATGGGGGTCAGGCCTTGGGCTCGCGATTGGGCTTCCAATGCCTTGGCTTCCGTTCGCAGCATGCCCGCCTCGCGCCACGGTCCCCAATTGATGGAAACCGCCGGAAGTCCGAGGCTCCGGCGGTAGTGGGCCAAGCCGTCCAGAAAGGCGTTGGCTGCGGCGTACCCCGCCAGGCTCGGGGAGCCGAACACGGAGAAGACGGACGACATCATCACGAAACCCTTCAAGCCCATACGCTTGGCAAGCTTGTGAAGGTTCCATGCACCGTAGGCCTTGGGCGCGAGGACTTCCTCCAATTGACCCCAACGGCAATCGGACAAAGGCGCCTCCCGAAGGATCCCGGCGAGGTGAAACACGGAGCCCAGAGGCGGCAGCCCTTCGCCGACAAGGGAATCCAGGGCGCTTTCCAATTGGTCGAGGTCGCGCACGTCGGCCTGCAAAGGCACCACGGATGCGCCGAGGTCTCGGAGATCCTCGATAACCCGCCAGGCTTTCTCCGACGGCTCCCGACGTCCCAGCAAGGCCAGGTGACGGGCCCCTCGCTTCGTCACCAGCCATTTGGCCATTTCCAGGCCGATGCCTCCCAACCCTCCCGTGACGAGCACCGTGCCCTCGATTCTACGGGAACCGGATGCGGGCGCGCGATGGCCTGCTTTCGTCAACCGAGGGACGTATCGCTTCCCGCGGCGAAAGGCCAGTTGATTCTCGGGACGGGGACTCTCGCTCCGCAAATCCCTGCAAAAAGCCCTCAAGTCCTCGTCGGAGGGCTCGGGACCCAGGTCCACCAGGCGCACGGAAAGCTCCGGGTGCTCCAGAGCGGCCACCTTCCCCAGCCCCCACAGGGCGGAAGCAACCGGGGAAACGATCTCGCCGTCTTCCACGGGCTGCGCGGCGGTCGTCGCAAGCCAAACCGAGGAAAGCGACGGAAAGCCGTTGTCGGACAAATCGCGGAGGAGTTGAACGACTTCCTCGAGGCTCGGTATCGACGCATGGACCGGTACCCGTTCGTCTCTCTCTTCTTCCGTCGGACCGGCCAGTCCCGTCTCCTGGACGTACAGCAATCCCTTCGGGGGTTGTCCGTCCGCATTGCCGGAAGCGATCGCCCTTCGAAGATCGTCGCCGACGCGGACCCGTCGGAGATTCTCCCCCGCCTCCCCAAGGACCGCCGCCAAGCGGTCTGCCGTTCGTCCGGCTCCCCCCGCCACGAGCCATTGCCCCGAAGGGGTCGAGGGCTCATGGGAGCGTGCCCGGGACCCGTTTTCGCAGGTCTGCGCCAGGAAAACGGCTTGGGGAAAGATCGCCTCGGAAAGAACGGAGGATGCAACGGTTTCGTCCTGGCCGAATTGCTCCGGGGGGGCGGGCACCACCATCGCCAGTCCTCCGCCGAGCCCGCTCTCGCCGAGGATCTTTTCCCATCGGCGGGGAGACGGAAGGGGATGGGAAGGACGGAGATCGCGATCCTTGAATCTCCACCATCCTTCGATCATGCCGAAAATCAGGTCGATCCATCGCCGGGGAGCGACGCCTTCAAGGATCATGACCCATCCGCCGGGGACCAGCAGCCTCCCGACGTGCTCCAGGGTCTTTCGAAGATCCTCCGTGGCGTGAAGGACATGGGCCGCCAGGACCACGTCGAATTCCCCTTCACGGAACCCCTGGGACAGGGGATCCCGCTCGATGTCGAGCTTCTTGTAGCTCATGAAGGGATGATCCCGGAATTGCCGACGGGCCCGGGACAGGAGCCACGGAGAGATGTCCGTGAAAACGTATCGAGTCTCTTGAGGGGGAAGCGAGGAAAGCGCATGGGCCGTGGCTCCCCCCGTTCCCGCCCCGATTTCCAGGACCTTCAGGGGGCGGCCTTGCGGCAGGCTCTCCACCAGAGCGGCCATGGCCCCTTCCAGGATTCGGTTCGTCCCCGCGAAGGCCGGAGCATTCCTGTAAAGATCCGATGCTACCGTGGAGTCCCCTTCCGGGAAGATCAATCGCAAAGGGCTCTGTTTCCCGCGCAGGACCGCGGCAAGGGCTTTGCCGCAACGACCCAGAAGGGTAAGCTCCGTGGAGGCTTCCGGGTATTCGTTCATCAACCGTCGCCAATCCTCTTCGGGATCCGAAGGGGTGGGTAGGGGCCCTGTCGCCCATCCGCCTTCGTCCCCTCTCAAGGCTCCCGCCTCGCCCAGGATGCCGAGCAAACGTTCGAGAAGCCTCGAGTGCTTTTGCTTCACCCCCCATCGGTCGGCGACGGCGGCCGTGGAAAAGGGCTCTTCGGCGGGAAATCCCCCCATGGATTCCGCGGCTTGCAGGATGTACCGCAAACCGAGGTTTTCCAACCGTGCGGCGAGGGAACAGGAGTCGAGAGGGCGTGAACCGTGCTCGAGGCAAGAATCCGGATCGAGGAGCTTCGCGCCGGTCAGCTTTCGGGCCGTGATCCGGGGATCGGGAAGGACTTGGGCCGGCTCGCGGCCATCCGCGAGGCGCCAGTCCACGCGAAAGAGCCAGTCCTTCCACTCCGGCCTTTCCCGGATGGAGGGATCCGGAGACGGGAGCTCCGCAGGCCCTTCCTCCCGCAAGGGGATCCAGTACCGCTTGCGCTGGAAGGGATAGGTGGGCAGAAGGATGCGCCGGCCCTCCCGGCCTTGGTGGAAGGCCTTCCAGTCGGGAGTGATCCCGCATGCGTACAATCGGCCCAGGCTGGAAAGCGTCTGGGGCCATTCCAGCCCCGGCCGCATGGTCGGCAGCCACACGCCGCGATCCTCGGGGACGCACCGTCTTCCCATCCCCAGCAGCACGGGCTTCGGTCCCGCTTCGACGAAGATCTCGCGCCCTTCGCGGAAAAGGGCCTCCATGCCCGCCCCGAAAAGCACCGGCAGCCGGGCGTGCCGCACCCAGTAGGCGGCATCCGCCGGCTCCTCCCATGCGAAATCCCCCGTGACGTTGGATACGAAAGGAATGGACGGCTTGCGGTACTCCACCTCCCGGGCCACGGTCTCGAGATCCCCCAGGATCGGCTCCACCAGCGGGGAATGGAACGCATGGGACACGCTGAGGCGATGCACCTGGACGCCTTCGGCTTCGAGGACCTCGACAACCGCTTCCACCGCTCCCCTCTCGCCCGAAGCCACCGTGGCTTCGGGGCCGTTCACGGCCGCCAGGGCCAGCCTCCCCGGGAAGGGCTCCAGGAGAGGACGCACTCTCGCCTCGTCGCAAAAAAAGGCCGCCATGGCCCCGCCCTCCGGCAGGGACTGCATGAGGCGCCCGCGGGCGGCGATGAGCTTGAGGCCGTCTTCCAGCCCGAAGATCCCCGCGAGGCACGCCGCCACGTACTCCCCCACGCTGTGACCCATGACCGCCGAAGGCTCCACCCCCCAGGACATCCACATGCGCGCCAGGGCGTATTCCACGGCGAAGAGGGCCGGTTGCGTGCAGGCCGTTTCGTCCAGCAACCGCGCCGTTGCTTCGTCGGAAGGGAAGATCGCGTCGAGCAGGGGATGCTCCAGATGGGGCTCGAGGAGCTCGGCGCATTCGTCCAAAGCCCGCCGGAAGGCCGGTTGGGTCTCGTAGAATTCCCGTCCCATGCCCGGGTGCTGGGACCCCTGCCCCGTGAACAGAAACGCCGGACCGTGACGGGGGGAATCGACGATCCCTCGCACCCATCCCCCCGATTCCTCTTCCACGAGGCAATCCTCCAGGCGGTCGGCCAGCTCCTCCGCGGATTCCCCCCACACCGCCAGCCGACGCTCGAAATGGGTGCGGCCCGTGTTGGCCGTAAGGCAGGCGTCGGCGGGGGAAATGCCGGGGCTTTGTCGGAAATGGATCGCGTGGCTTCGCGCCCATTGCTCCAGGGCCCGGTCCGTCTTGGCCGAGAGAGCGAGCAGGTGGAGGGTCGGCGCCCGCATCCCCTCGCCGGGCAAGTCCCACTCGGCCTTCTTCCGCCCTTGTCCTTCTCCCTTCGCCATTTTTTCTTCGTCGAATCGCTCCAGCAGGACGTGGGCGTTGGTCCCGCTGAAACCGAAGGAGCTGACGCCCGCGAAGTCCAATCCTTCCGGCCACTCCATCCCTCGCGCGGGCACCGTGGCGGGAATCGCTTCCAGATCGATGAGGGGGCTCGGGGCTTCGAAATGGAGATGGGGAGGGATGAAGCCCCGCTGCATGCTCAACACGATCTTCATCAGACCGGCGATGCCCGCCGCCGCCTCCGCGTGTCCGATGTTGGTCTTCACCGAGCCCAGAGCCAGAGGGGTGGAGCGCCCCGCGAAGACCCGGGCCAGGGCCTCCACCTCCACGGGGTCCCCCAGGGAGGTCCCGGTACCGTGGGCCTCGATATACGCCACTTGTTCGGGGGAGGCCCCCGCCTGCTCCAGGCACCGGCGAATCACCTCCTCCTGAGCGTCGGGGTTGGGAGCCGTCAGGCCGTTGCTGGCCCCGTCCTGGTTGATGGCGCTCGAGCGGATCACGGCCAGCACCGGGTCTCCGTCCTCCAGGGCTTGGGACAGCGGCTTGAGGGCCACGGTCCCGCAGCCTTCGCTCCTGGCGTATCCGTCGGCCCGGGCGTCGAAGGTCCGGCAGCGTCCCGAGGGGGACAGCATGCCCGCTCGCGAGAAAGCGACGCTCAGCTCGGGGGAAAGGATCAGATTGACCCCTGCGGCCAGGGCCAGGCGGCATTCCCCGCTGCGCAGGCTCCGGCAGGCCAGATGAACCGCCACGAGAGAGGAGGAGCAAGCGGTGTTCACCGAAAGGGCCGGTCCCCGAAGCCCGAAAGTGTAGGCCAACCGCCCGGCGGCCACGGAGGGCGAGGTGCCCGTGGCGAAATAGGCGTCCAGGTCCAGCCCTCGATCGTTGCGCAATTGCAGCAGCTCGTAGTCGTGGGTGAAGTAGCCCACGAAGACGCCCGTAAGGCTCCCTGCCAACGATTCGGGGGCGATGCCCGCCCGCTCCAGCGCCTCGCGGCCCGTTTCCAGAAGGAGCCTCTGCTGAGGGTCCACGAGGGCCGCCTCCCTCGGCGAGATGCGGAAGAAATCCGCGTCGAAGCCGTCGATGTTCTCGATGAAGCCGCCGTGACGGGAGACCGTGGCTCCCGCGCGGCCGGGGTCCGGATGATGGTGGCGGTCCGCGTCCCAGCGGCTTGCCGGGATCTCGACGATGCCGTCCCCGCCGCGCTCCAAAAGCTCCCAGTAGGACTCCGGGTCTTTCGCCCCTCCCGGAAACCGGCAGGACATGCCGATGATGGCCACGGGCTCCGTTGGCGGGGCTTCGGGAGATCCTTTGCCCTTCGGCGCGGTCTGGATTTCGCCTCTGGACGATCTTCGGGAGTCGGGATCTCCGGAAAGCGGGGGGGCGCCTCGGAAGGACGGCGTCCCGCCGGAGGATGCGGGAGCCTCCGTCCCGGCTTCCGGTTTTCGGGAGGGAGGGGGGGCTGCGTCGTTCGCATTGCTCGCGAGCCAATCCATGATGGCTCGCGCGGTGGCGTGGCGGAAGAAAAAGGACGGCTCCACCTCCACCCCCAGACGACGGGCGAAAAGAGACCTCAATTCCAACAGATTCAGCGAATCCAAGCCCGCTTCCCTGAGGGGAAGGTCCAGGGAAAAGCCCTTGGCGGACCTCCGGGCCGCCACGGAGCGAATGCACTCCTCCACCACCCTCGGGACGTCCGTTTCCCCGACGGTCGTCCGAGGGCGCGGGGCGCCCGGTGCCCGTCGGGTGGCCGGGTCGTATTCCACGAGGACGCCGTGGCCGAAGTTGGCCCCGTCCCCGGGTCGGTATCCCGGAACGGTCCCCCGAATGCGAGCCCCGTGATGCTCGTGGAAATGAAGAGTGGGGTCCAGCAGGCGTCCCTCTCCGTCCCGCCGGCGGATGTACTCTTCCACGGATAGGCGGGAATGGTTGCGGTAGCCGCTGCACAGGCTCACGGCGACCACACCTTTCACGCCCTCCAGCGCCCCGCAATACTGGAGCATGAATTCCAGCAGCTCGTCTCCCAGACCTCGGTCCTGCCACGCGGGATCCACGTTGATGGCCAGCAACTGCACGAAAGGGCCTCCCGGAACGCGGAGCCTTCCCGCATCCCGGTCGGTGCATCCGTAAACGGCGTCGGGATCGGCGATCCTCTGGGAGTACACGACCCCCGCCAAGCTCCCCTGGATCTCCAGGACGCACTGCCCCCGGGGAAAGCGCTCCATGCGCCGGAGCATCTCCCCGGGCTCGGCCCGCAATCCCTCGGGCCAGCATTCCTTTTCGATGCTCGCGAGCTCCGACAGATCCTCGCCGCGGGCGAACCGGATGCGGTAGGGTCGCTTTTCCAGCCAGTTGAGGGCCGTGCGGCGGGGGCCTTCCTCCTCGACGTAGCAGCGGGAAAAGCCCGCCTTGGGGAAAAGGCCATCGCGGGCGGCCGCCGCCAGCCACGCGGCAGGTCCGGCAGCCCCTTCCTCCTCTTCCTCGCCGGCTTCGCATTCGTCAAGGCTCACCAATCCGTGGCCGTTCGTCGAAGAAAGCCAGTCCCGGAGATCTCCACGATCCGTCCGGGCGCAAGCTCCCGGTCCCGAGCCGCTCAGAAAGGGCCCCAAGCAAAGGATGGATTCCGTCTCGGCGATTCCCTGGCGGCTCAGCTCCCGCGCCAAGGCCCGGGGGTTCGACGGGTCCCCTTGCAAGACGACTCTCCGCACGGGCGAAGAAGGATCGGAAGGAGGGGAAGGCGCCCCGGCGGGACGGACCTCCACGAGAGCAAGGGGATGACGATCCAGCATCCTTCCTCGGATGGTGCGGTCTTGAACGGTGCGCTGAATCCTTTGGAGCAGCTCTTCCCGAAGGGAGCCGGTCGCAAGCACGCAACGAGGCTGCAGGCGACCGGCAGCGCGATCGAAGACCGCGGCCAGGATCTCGTCCAGGTCCCGCAGGCAACGAAGATCCAGCGGGCGGCTCATGTGCTCTCCTCGGAACCGATCGCCGAAGACCGAAGGTCGCTTCCGGCTCGATCCGGCAAACCGACCATGAAAGGCCCGGGGCGTCCCAAGCATTCGGATGATTACTCGACCATGAGCTTTCGAACTTTTCGTCCTCGGAAAAATCCCCCCGAATCTCCCTTCGCGAAAGGGGGATTTCCGTCGGAAAATACGGGGCTTCCTCGCGGAAAATCCTTCCCTCGAGGAAACCGACTCCGGCGGATCGATCCGTCACGAGAAACGGACGGACCTTTCGCCAAGGATCCGGACGAGAGGCATCCCCAAGGACGGGTATCCCGGAAGCCCGGCAAGGGCAACGCCCGGGCGCGACGGAGACGATTCCGTGAAAGGACCCTTGGGCCCGGGCTCGCCGTTTCGGGGGCTTGCGGCAGCCCCCGGCCGCGGTCTACTTGCTCCCTTTGAGATCGGAAGCCACCTTCTGGCCTTCTTCGTACTTCTTGGCGAAGTAGCCTTTGACCTCTTCGGGATTGAGGTCCAGGAAGGTCCCCCCGGATTCGAAGTGCTGGACGAAAACCTTGCCGATGGCGTAGGTGGCCGCTCCTCCGGCCAGGCTCATGGTCACCGCTCCGGCCGTCTGGCCGATGAGAGGGATGGCCTTGATGAGGCTGTACAGGGTGGGCGTCAGGGAGACGGGGACCACGCTGCCCACCAGGCTGGCGATGATGCTCTTGCCCGCATCCTTGCTGAAAGGGATGTCGTAGAGATTGGAAAGAAGCCTCACCATGTTGAGCTGAAGGCCCGTGAGGGCCGCGAGATCCACGATGGGAATGGGCACCAGCCCGGCTCCCATGGACCAGAGCATGTGGTTTTTGACGATGTCGTTGGCTCGCTTCAAAGTTTCGGCTTCCATCTGCGCGGCAGCCGATCCGGTCTCCATCGCTTTCGCTTCCATGCTTTCGATCTCCTCTCTTTCTTGTACAGACTCCGTCGCCACGGCGTCCTCGACCGTTGCCTCCGTCCATTCCGCTTCGGGAGGTTGCCCGGTCTCTTCCGCCTCTACTTCCGGCAGCTCCCCTTGCCGCTCCATGGCTCCGCTTTTTTCCTCATCGGCTTTTGGCCGATCCCCTTCTCCCGAAGTCTCCATCTCTCGTCCCTCGCCTTTCCCGTATTTTCACACTTATCGGTTCCGAGTGCAACGTTGTTTTCAATGTTCGACGGACAGCCATCGTTCTCAAAAAACGTACTCGTTCAGCCCCCCCGCCAGCCACTTCGGATCCGCCGGAAAAGCCGCCTCCCTCCGGCGGGAAGCCGTTTCCAGCACCGCTCCTTGGGGGACTTCCAGACCCAGGACGGGCAGGGCGGCGATGAAGGTCAGGTGGGCCACGTTGCCCTGGGGATCGGGGGGATCGACGCCTTCCACGTACTGGGTGTTGACGATGGCGGCGAAAGTGTACCCTTCATATCTCTGGACCGTGGCCTGGAAGCCGAAGAAATCCCCCTTGTGCCCCAAAAACCCGTGATCGTCGAAGATGTGCAGGCCCGACTTGAACCCCGGGGCGGCGTCCACCATGGTCAGGCGCTCCCGCTGGTACTCCTCGTCGAGCAAATCTCCGTCCACCAGGGCCTTGCCCCAGGTCAGGAGATCCGTCACCGAGGTGACGACGGCCCCCGAAGCCCAGCCGCACGACGGGTTGACGAAGGTGATGTCCTCGGTGGCGTTGTCCATGAGCACCCCGCTCTGGTCGAAGTCGAAGTAGCCCTGCACGTGGGGGGCGGGCATGGTCTCGGCGGAGGGGAACACGCTTCGGCTCATGTCCAGGACTTTGAAAATGCGGTTGGTGACCTGGGTTTCCATGGCCTCGCCCGTGGCCGCCTCCACGATCATGGCCTCGATGACGGGCCCCCCGTTGGAATAGTAAAACTCCGTTCCGGGCTCCGCCACGAGCCCCATCTTGTTGGTTTCTTCGAGCACTTGGTTGTGGGTCAGCTCCGTGGTGCGGTCCTCCAGGAACTCCATGTAGAGGTCGTTGCCCAGATGCCAGTAGTTGTCGATGCCCCCCGTGTGGTACATGAGCTGGCGGATGGTGATCCGGTCCCCGTGGTCGAGGCGTCCCGGCAGCCATTTCTCCACCGTGTCGTCCAGGGAAAGGACCCCTTCCTGGGCCAGTTGGAGCACCACGGTGCCCGTGAAAGTCTTGGTGATGCTGCCGATGCGGAAGCGGTCGTCCACCTCCACGGGCTCCCCCGTCTCCAAGTCCGCCACTCCCGAAGCCCCCGCCCAGACGCGACCGTCGGGAAACCGCACCGCCAGAGCCCCTCCCGCCCTGCGATAAAGGGCCACCGTGGAATCCAGCGCTTCCTGCAGCCCCGAAGCCACTTCCTCGTCCAGAGGGGGCCCCTCCACGAGGGTCACCGTTTGAACCGGATCCAATCCGAAGGTCGAGGAGGGCTCCCCCTTCATGACGGACACGGTCGCCCGGCCCAGACCCGTCAGGTCCTGGCCCACCAGGCTTATTGGGGCGGAAGAAGCCGATTCGACGTAGAAAAGCTCGTCGGCGTTGTCGGCGAGGGAGCCGTCTTCAAAGGAAAAGGGGAAAAGGAAGCCGCCGTTGGCTTGAGCGTAGGCGTCGGATGGCCGGGCGAGACGGGTCGCTCCCGTGGCTTCGGCTTGCAGGAGCAGCCAGATCTTCTCCCCGGGCTCCGATTTCAGTTTGAAATCCACCGGTTGTCCCGAAGCGTAGGTCGCTTGCACGGATGCCTTGTCGCTGTCCACCACCAGAGCGTCTTGGGCCCAAGCTCCACCCGCAGCGAAAAACGCCAAGAGTCCAAGGAGCATCCCCCAACATCCCGCCATCCCGGCACGTCTCGCCCCTCTTGCCATGACACGCCTCCTCGCAAAAAAACATCGAGCTTTGAAGAACATGGGAAACCCCGATTTTCGCTTCAATAAACCTCAACCCTTCGGGATTGTCAACGTTTCATTCGTTTGACGGACGATATCCCTTTCCACTCCGTATCGCGGGGGCCCGAGCTCTTGAATGCCTTCTTCGACGGGGAAATCCCGGCGTGAAAACGCTTTGTGGAGATCGTTCGGGTGGTGTATGTTTGCGACGAATCGATTCTCCGCCGGTTGTGACGGGACGAGGCGTGGCGAAAGGGCGGTCAACTTCGATTTGCGGGCTTCGGGCGGCTTCGTCGGAGTTTTCTCGACGGGGCCCGGGGCTCGTCCGGCGAGGCTGTTTTTGCGACTCAAGGAGGGAGCGATGCTGAAAACGGGGCTCGGATGGAGAAGGGTCGGAGCGTGGTCGATTCTGTTGGCGGTCCTGGTGGCGGGGGGATGCTCCCTGGGGCCCAGGATGCTCGAGGGCAACCGCGCTCAATACAACATGAAGCTTCAGCAGAGCGCCAGTCAGCAAATGCTCGTGAATCTGGTGAGGGTGAAATACTTCGAGCCACCCTTTTTCATGCAGGTGGGGGCGGTCAATTCCACTTTCAACTATCAGCTGGAGCCTTCGCTGCTCGTGGAGATTCCCGAAGCCATGCTGCACAAGTATTCCCTTCAGCTTCTGGGACAATATACCGAACGCCCCACCATCACCTACGTGCCTCTGGAAGGCGAGGACTACGTGAATCGAGTGCTGGCGGAAGTGGAAATGGAGCGATTTCAAACCCTTTACCGCAGCGGTTGGTCCCTGGAGCTCCTCATGCGCATCCTCGTGGCCCAGATGGGCGATTTGCGCAACATGCCCTCCGCCGATTCCGCCCAAGGCCGGGACCCTTACGAGGCATTTCTGGAATTGGCCGGGCTCATGGGGGCCCTGCAGCAACGGGGAGAAACGGAAATGGTCCTGGTGCCGGGGCCCGAGAGCGTGCTCACCGACGACATCGCTCCCGGGGAAGTGAGCGCCTCGGCGGTCATGACGGCGGACCAGGGGGGCTATCGCTTCGCCAAGGGGGACCAGGGGAGCTACCGATTGTGCAAGCCCGGCTCTCCGCAGTTCGCCTTTCAGTTGAAGTGTACGGTGGAGGAAGCCGACCGCGTCTGCCGATTGCTGGGGATCCGGCCCGAGCGCGTGGAGCTCGCCGACGGCAAGGTGGTGATCGGCTTCAGGCTCGCCCGGGGACGGGACTTGAGGCGCAGCCTGGATCGCTCGGGAAAGATGCCCGAAGTTCCCCTCAAACTGCGAAGCTTCGTGGACGCTCTTTTTTATCTCGCCCAGGGAATCGAAGTCCCCGCCAAGGACGTGGAAAAGGGCGTCACCCTCTCGTCCTACACAACGCCCGAGGGGAAAGGGCTGGACCTGTTGTCGGTGAGGTGCGGCGAGGCTCGTCCCTCCTCGGCCTACGTGGCGGTCTCCTACCGGGGCAAGTGGTTCTGGATCGACGATTCCGACATCCGCTCCAAATGGAGCTTCGGCCTCCTCAACACCCTGTTCTCCCTCCAGTCGGGCAACGCCCAGGGGAGCCAGCCCGTGCTCACCATTCCCGTCTCCAATTGACGGACCGTGCCCGGCGAAAGGTTCGACCATGCAGCGAGAGCGCGTTTCGTGGACCGTGCGGTGGGCGTACGCCCTGCCGGCTTTCGCCCTGGCGGTGGTGGGCATTCCCGTCTACGTCTATCTGCCCAAGTTCTACACGGACGTGGTCGGGGTGAGCGTGGGGGCGGTGGGGGCCATTCTTCTGGCCGCGCGTCTTTTCGACGCCGTCACGGACCCGGCCATCGGCGGTCTTTCGGATCGAACCCGCACGCCCATGGGACGTCGCCGGCCCTACTTGGTGATCGCTTCGGTCCCTCTGGCCCTGACCCTCTACCTGCTTTTCCATCCCCCGGCCATGGTCCCTTCCTCCGCCACCGTCTGGCTCGCCGCAGCCATTTTCGCCCTGTTTCTTTTCTGGACCCTGGTGGCGGTTCCCTACGAGTCCCTGGGGCCCGAGATCACCTTCGACTACGACGAAAGAACGTCCCTTCTGGGAATGCGGGACGGCTTCCTCATGGCGGGGACCCTGGCGGCGGCCGCCTCCCCGGCGATCCTGTCGGCCGTCCTGGATCTGCCTGCGGACCCCGGGGGGGAGCGCCGCAAATTCCTGTGGATGGCTTGGCTTTACGCGCCCTTGCTGGTGGTCACCTGCTGGGTGTGCGCTCTGGGGGTGCGCGAAAGGGTCTTCCAGCCTTCGCCCCGTCCGGGAGGGGTGTGGAGGGACTTTCGCTACCTTCGGGCCAACCGCCCCTTCGTGATTCTGCTCGTTTCCTACGCCTTGAGCGGCTTCGGAAGCAATCTTCCCGCCACCCTCATCCTTTACTACGTGGAATACGTCCTCCAATCCCAAAAGGCGGATCTCTTCCTGCTGATCTACTTCACCACGGGCATCGCCTTTCTGCCTCTCTGGGTGGTCGTCGCTCGCCGGGTGGGAAAGAAAAGGGCTTGGCTGGCTTCCATGGCCGTGAACACGGGGGCTTTCGCGGGAGTGTTCTTCCTGGGGGCCGGCGACGAAGGCCTCTACACCCTGCTGGTTTTTCTTTCGGGCACGGGCTTCGGAGCCACCCTGGCTTTGCCTTCCGCCATGCAGGCGGACGTCATCGACTACCACGAGCTTCTTTCGGGAGAGCGCCGGGAGGGGCAGTACATCGGCGTGTGGTCCGTGGCCAGGAAGCTGTCGGCGGCCCTGGGGGTGGGCGTGGCCCTCTCTCTTCTGGGAACTTCGGGGTACGCCCCCAACGTGGAGCAGACGCCGCAGGTGGTTTTCACCCTCCGGGTCCTGTACGCTTTGGCTCCCTGCGCGTGCAACGTGGCGGCTTTCGCCGTGGCCCTGGCCTACCCCCTGAATCGGGAGATGCACCAAGCCATCCGCCAAGCCGTGGAGCTGCGCCGCAAGGGCCTCCCCGTCAACGACCCCCTCCAGTCCCGCATTCTGGCCCGGGACGATTGATGCTCGATCCTCGAGCCTTGCCGTCGTCCATACGGGAGCCATGTTTCAGCCGGATGACGCGAGCCCTCGGTCCGACGATTTCACCGAGCGTCGAAGAACCTTTCCGTATTTTGGGAAGCTTCGAGGGGATTCTCCGGTCAACCAATTGATATCTTTTGAATTTTCAGCCTTGCTTCGATCCCTTCCCCTTGACGGGATCGATCCCTTCCACTGTGGTATCCAAAAGCGAACGGCTGGCCGAATCGATGGTCGAGCGTTGCGCGAGGTCCTTCTGGCTTGGCTATGCGGACGCAACGATTTTGAAGGAAGGCGAGCTCGTCTCTCCCCTCGTCAAGCCGGGCCTGCGTATCGCCGTGAGCGACTTGTTGCCTTAGGGCCTTCTTCCTCCCCCCATTCACAGATACGGCTCCAGGGCTTCGTGGAACCTTCGGGCGAAAACGGCGTACCCCTTGTCGTTGGGATGGATGGGGTCGCTCATGAGGGCCGCGTTCCCCATGACGCCCTCGAAGACGTTGTCGACGAGCACCGACCCCGTGGATTCCGCCAGCTCCTCGTAGGCGTCCCCGAACCCCCGGTCCCACACCATGAACCGGATGCCTCCCAGCACCACCAGGGCCCCGGCCTCCTGGATCCGCTCCACGATGAGCCGCAGGTTTTCGAAGGCTTCTTCCTTGGAAGCCCCGTTCTTGAGGTCGTTGCCTCCCAGGGTAATGAGCACCATGCGCGGAGACCGCTCCAGCACGTCTTCTTCCAGCCGCTCCAGAGCTTCCGCCGCGGTGTCTCCCGGCACCCCGGCGTTGATCACCGGGAGGGAAACGAGGCGCCGGAGCTGCGAGGGGTAGTCCATGCCCGGAGAAGCCCCCGTGCCGTAGGTGAGGCTGTCGCCGAAGCAAACGATGTTGTCCCCCCGGGGGTCGGCGTTTCTCACGTACGGAGGCTTGAGCCATCCGTAAAGGAGCCACGCCGCCCCGAGGACGGCGACGGCGGCGAAGACCTTCGCTTTCATGGCTCTCCCGCCTCGATCACGGCCCCCGCGCCGCTTTCAACGAAATCCTCGCCCCACGTTTCCTTGAAGATTCGCCGGGCTTCGTCCCCCGTGCAGTGGGACGGGGCGACCCTTCGCACTCCCAGATCCCGCAGCTCCCGGCAGAGGCCTTCCAGCTCCCTGCGGGAATGATTCATGAGGTGGAAGCCTCCCATGAGGAGGTGGATGCCCCCGGGGAAGCGTCGGGCCACTTGCCGGGCCATGTTCTCGATGCCCGGGTGGGCGCAGCCCGTGAGAAGCACCGGCCCCCGGGACGTTTCCACCACCAGCCCCTGCTCCACGAGGCTCCTGCCCATCTCCCCCGTGGTGTGAACGCCGGGAAAGAGAGTGGTCGGCTCCGCCGTCGGGCGGGCTTCGACGGACCGGGCTTTCAGGGCCTTCCAGAAGGCGCGGGGAAAGGACGCCGGCGCGTACACCGCCGCTCGAGGGCTTTGGGCCAGGAAGCCCTCGAGGCCTCCCGTGTGGTCCCCGTGATTGTGGGAGAGCACCACGGCGTCCACCTTCCCCGGGTCCAGGGAGAGGGCCTTCATGTTGGACAGGAGCGTCCGGGCGCTGTTGCCCGTGTCGAAAAGGATCGTCTTGCCTCCCGTTTCCACCAGGCAGGAGAATCCCCACGAGGTTTTCAGGTCCTTGCGGTACGCCACGTTGTCGAAAACCACCGTCAAGCGAGCGCGGTCGCCGGCGGGGGCCCCGGAGGGCTCGCCCGTCAGTCCGGCCAGCATGGCCAGGGCGAAAAGGGAGCTTTTGCTCTTGTGGGTCATGACGCGCCTTTCCATGGGGTGTACGGGTCTTTGGGGGTCGAGGGCCGCTGCCGGCTCGTCGAGCTTGCAATAACGAGTCTATCATAGCTGCTCCAAAAATCCAGGGAGGCGGGATCGACTTGCCTTGAAACGTCCAATTCGCGCTCCTTCGACGCAAGACGAGAAAACGGGGGACCCTTGAAAGGGGGACCGGCCAGTGGTATCGTTTCCGTCATGGGAGACGGAAGGTCGGGGGGCGGCCCGTGCAAGGAATCGTCCGCGTTCATCGCCGATGATAGTGCGTTTTTCATGGAGGCCATGATGGGAGGCCCCCTTTTGGAATATCGGCCTGCGCCGCGGGAATATCTGGAGATGGAGCGAAAGGCCACCGCCCGGAGCGAATACCTCCGAGGTCGGATCCGCGCCATGGCCGGAGCGGGCAGGCGGCACAGCATCATCGCCGTCAACGTGGCGAGCGGCCTCAATGTTCGGTTGAAGGAGAAGCCCTGCCAAGTGTACGCGGGAGACATGCGCTTGAAGGTGACGGCGACGGGGCTCTACACCTACCCGGATGTCGTCGCCGTTTGCGGCGAGCCGGCTTTCGAAGATGCCCATTTGGACACATTGCTGAATCCTCTCGTCATCGTGGAGGTCCTTCAAATTGGCACCCTTCGCCAGGACCGCGACGGGACTCTTGGGAGACGATCATGAACGGAAATCAAGGGCGGGAAGCCCTCCCCAAGGAGGACTTGCTGGAGAGCCCTTGCGCGGAGCCCATAGGGGAGGGGCACGGCGATCCCGGCAAGCTCGTGGATTTTTTCGAGCTGGTGCTCAACAACGTCTATTCGGGGATCATCGTCACCGACCGCGAGGCCCGGGTGGTCTTCATGAATCAGGTGTACGCCGAGCTCCTGGGAGTGGACCGCCACGAGTGCGCGGGCAAGCCCATCCAGAAATTCTTCCCTTCCTCGCGACTGGGTCGGGTCATGGATTCGGGGCGAGTGGAGCTGGGGCAGCGCTGCAGCTTGCGCACGGACACGCCTTTGTTGGTCAACCGCATCCCCTTGAAGCACAAAGGCGTCACCACGGGCGCCATCCTGCAAACGGTTTTCCGGGACTACCAGCACTTCACCGATCTTCTGGCGCGGCTGAACCTCCTGGAAAGGGAAGTCAACTATTACAAGAAGGGCTTGAACAGCATCCTGTCGGCCCGCCACACTTTCGATTCCATCGTCGGGAAGAGCCGGGCCATGGAGGAGGTCAAGGAGCTGACTCGAAAATACGCCCGCTCGGACGCGCCGATCCTGTTCATCGGTCCCACGGGGACGGGCAAGGAGCTGTTCGCCCACGCCGCGCATCGCGCCTCCCCTCGCGGAGGAGGACCTTTCGTTTGCGTCAACTGCGCCGCCATTCCCAGGGAGCTCATGGAGTCGGAGCTGTTCGGATACGAATCCGGGGCCTTCACGGGCGCTTCCAAGAAGGGCAAACCGGGCCAGATCGAGCTGGCCCATATGGGGACCTTGTACCTCGACGAGATCGGAGAGCTGCCTCTGGCCGCCCAGTCCAAGTTCCTGCGGGTTTTGGACGCGAAAATGCTGGACAAGGTGGGCGGGGTCAAATCCATCCCCGTGGATTTCCGCCTGGTGGCCGCCACCAACCGGGACCTGCCGGACATGGTCCGGCGAAACGCCTTCCGCGACGACTTGTACTACCGCTTGAACGCCATGATGGTGCAGATTCCCCCTCTCTCCCGGCGGTGCGAAGACATCCCGATTTTGCTCGGACATTTTCTGAACGTCATGGAAAGGCCCCATTTGCGATTCACGGACAAGGCCATGGATCGTTTGAAGAGCTATGAATGGCCGGGCAACGTGAGGGAGCTCAAGAACGTGGTGGAGCGGGCCGTGAGCCTGGCGGAAGGGGATGTCATCGACGTGGGGCAGTTGCCCTGCGAGGTGTTGGAGGGGGGACGCTCCCGGGCCGCGGTGTCCGATCAGTCGGACACTTTCCTCGCGGATGCTCTTGCCCAGTTCGAGAAGGGCCTCATTCGCTCCAGGCTGGAGCTCAACGGAGGCAACATGGCCAAGACGGCCAGATCCTTTGGAATATCCCGATCTACCCTTTACGAGAAATGTCGCCGATTGGAGGTGCATTGATGCCTCGATTCCTTCGGTGTGTCCGGATGTCCGAACATGTCCGGGAAGCCGGACGGTTCGGGACCCCTTCCCGTCGCGCTTGTCGCCGTTTGCCGAAAAATTCTTTTCGAAAAATTTCCAATAGAATCTAGGTGCATAGCTTTCGGTGAAAGGCCTTGTTTCCTTGGAGGCCTCCTTTGGCGCGAGATTTGCCTTTTGTCGAGAAGCATCGAGTCAAGTGGAGAGCTTCACAAACCCAAGGAGAAAGGCATATGAGTCAAGTTCACGTCTTCAGGAAGGATTTCATTGTGCCGCGTTGCACCGACGCCTGTCCCGCCGGGGTGGACGTGCCGCGTTATATCCGGGCCGTCAAGGACGGACGGTATGACGATGCGGTGGCGGTATTGCGGGAAAGGATTCCCTTTCCGGTGGTTTGCGCCGACGCTTGCTTCGCTCCCTGCGAAGACGTTTGCGCCTACAAGCAGTTCGGCGACCCCATCGCCATTCGAGCCTTGAAACGGGCGGCCGTGGACAAGGGCGGCGATGCCTGGAAGCGGAACCAGAAGAGGAAGGATAAGACCGGCAAGAAGGCGGCCATCGTGGGCGCCGGCCCCGCCGGTTTGACGGCGGCCTATTACTTGAGCCTCCAAGGTCACGAAGTCGTGGTGTTCGACGCTTTCCCTCAACCGGGGGGCATGATGCGCTACGGAATCCCCAAGTACCGCCTGCCGGACGAGCGTCTGGAGCGGGATCTGAAGGCCGTTACGGACTTGGGCGCGACGTTCAAAGGAAACACCGTCGTCGGCCGGGATGTTACGCTGGAAGAGCTCAAAAAGGACTACGACGCCGTCTTCATCGCTTCGGGGGCCAACTCGTCGGCTCGCATTCCCTTGGAAGGCCGCGACATGGAGGGCGTTTTGTGGGGATGGGACTTCCTGCGCGACGTTGCCTTGGGCGAGGACGTCGAGGTGGGCAGGCAAGTGGTGGTGGTCGGCGGCGGCAACGTGGCCGTGGACGTGGCCTTGACCGCCAAGCGTTTGGGCGCCCGCGACGTGAACATCGTTTGCCTGGAGACCCGCGAGGAAATGCCCGCCCATCCCTGGGAGATCAAGCTGGCCGAGGAAGAGGGCGTGACCATTCACAATGCCTGGGCCCCCAAAACGGTGCTGGGCGAAGGCCGTGCCTGCGGCTTGGGCATGATGCGCTGCACGTCGGTTTTCGACAACGCATGCAACTTCAACCCCGTCTACGACGACATGATCACCCACAAGCTGGATGCGGAGACGATCATTCTGGCCATCGGCCAATCGCCGATGCTGGATTTCGTGAATAACGGCGTTCAAGTCAAATACAACAGAATCGTTGCCGACCGCCGGACCCTGGCCACGGGCGAGGAAGGCGTTTTTGCCGGCGGCGACGTGGTCACGGGCCCTCAGTCCATCATCGGCGGCATCGCCCAGGCGCGTTCGGCTGCGGAATCCATGGACAAATACCTGGGCGGGCAGGGGGATATCGGCGAAACGCTGGCTCCGCCGGAAGACGATTTCTGGCTGCCGCCCATGGAGCGCGTGATCCGGCCTCGCAACGAAATGGCTCATCTGGCCCCATGGGAAAGGGCCCAAGGCTTCGAACAGGTGGAGCAGGGCTTGACGGACGAGCAGATCCGAGCCGAAGCCTCTCGCTGCCTGAACTGCGACGCCCGCCAGTTCCAAGTG
>Ga0180430_10001872_pt1 | contig 19803 bp, 17 predicted proteins | sample SS_ome_9_FD_132999 | JGI IMG/M metagenome (GOLD analysis project Ga0180430, IMG submission 132999) | Hypersaline lake sediment archaeal communities from the Salton Sea, California, USA - SS_1_S_2 metaG | ecosystem: Environmental > Aquatic > Non-marine Saline and Alkaline > Hypersaline >... | reverse complement strand
CAGTAGCAGTTGCAGCTAATACAGTTCCACCAACAGCAACAGCTAAAGTTCCAGCTCCATATGGAAGAGCTGCATGAAAAGTTGACTCTTCTTGAAAACTAAGTGCATCACATGAATTTAATTCACAGCTCATTTTATCCTCCTAAGATAATTAAATTTGAGTTGTGAGAAAATTTACCAAACTTGTCTTTTAAACAACAAGAAAAAATAGATTAGGAATTGGAAAAATTAATAATTGATTCAGTAAAAAAAAGATTAATTTTTTCTTCGTCTAAAAGAGAAAGAAAAAGCGTTTTCTGCTCTTTAGTAACAACTAAACTGACCATCACAGGTACTTTACCACCAAGCTCAACAAAATGCTCTTCTTTTATTTTGCCACTTTTCCCACAACCAGCAATAGCTTTAAATACTGTAGCTCCTAAAAATTTTTCTTTTTTTACTGTGTTCAATATCCACTCATAAAGCAACACGCCATGATGCTTCTGGTTTAAATCCATATAAAGGTTTAAACACACACCTTCTTTCATCTATACCGCCTGAAAAAATTTAACAGTTAAGTAACCAATATATGCCATTGCAATAGAACCTAATACATGTACTAAAACAAGCGCAAAAAGCCAAAAAATTTCTTCACGAAGTAAATAGGTTATCGCTTCATATGAAAAAGTAGAAAATGTTGTAAGACTTCCTAAAAAACCTGTAACTATTGCAAGTCTTAAAGAGTCAGAAAAAAGCCCAGACCCCATAACAATTCCTATAAGAAAACAGCCAAGAAGGTTTGCACATAAAGTTCCTAGAGCAAGAGTTGGAAATATAGGGTTTAAAATTACCCCTAAACCATATCTTAACCATGCACCACATGTAGCACCTATAGCTATGAATAAAAACCCCATTTATCCTCCTGTTGCAAAACCTGGATAAAGAGTCATACCACCATCTACAAAAAGTTCTGTTCCATTTACATAGTCAGACTGATCAGAAGCAAGCCAAACAGCAGCTCGACCAATATCTTCTACTTCTCCTATTCTTTTATATGGAACAAGCTTCATCAAAGCATCATAGGCTTCTTTGGTTTCCCATGCTTGAGTATTAATTGGAGTACGAATTGCTCCAGGACAAATGCTATTTACTCTTATACGAAAAGGAGCAACCTCTTGAGATAAGCTTTTCATCATCATCATAATTCCACCTTTTGATGCAGCGTAATTTGCATGCCCTGCCCAAGGAATTTGCTGATGAACAGAACTCATGCAAATAATTTTACCTGCTGCACAAGAAACTTCTTTGACAACGCCTCTTCTTTTAAACTCTTTTAAAGCTTCTCTAGCACAAAGAAATTGACCAGTAAGATTAATACCTATAACTGTATTCCAATCTTGTAAAGACATCTGATCAAATGGTGCATCTTTTTGTAGACCTGCGTTATTGACTAAAATATCACATGTTCCAAACTCTTGTTTCATTTTTTCAAACATCTCTATTACTTGTTCTTCATTAGAAACATCTGCTTGATGCATAAAACTTTGTCTTCCCATGCCCTGGATTTTCTTAACAACTTCTAAAGCTTTATCTTCATGAGAAACATAATTGACTAAAACATCTGCTCCAGCTCTAGCAAGAGCTAGAGCAACTCCTTCTCCTATTCCTGAGTTTGCGCCAGTTACAATTGCTTTTTGCCCTTTTAGCAAAAAAAGATCTTCTTCTTTAGGCATTTCAACTTTAGGGTGATTAGACATGTAAACTCCTTTTTTTTGCATCCTTGCAAAAAAAATGGAATAAATCAAACATAAATTCTTGGAATTCTAGAAGTAAACCCTGAAAAAAGCTCATGAGGAACACTATCAAGTAAGACAGATAATTCAGTTAATGAAATTTCACTTTCCCCTTGCTTACCTACTAATACAACTTCATCACCAACATAAGCTTCATCATCACCTATATCTACCATACACTGATCCATACAGATGTTACCTACCACAGGATAACTCTTTCCTCTAATTAAGACTCTTGCGCGGTTAGATAAACACCTTCTGTAACCATCGCCATAACCAACAGGAATTGTGACGATTCTAGTTTGTTTTTTTGTAAGATATGTGTGGCCATAACTGATGCCAAAGTCTTTTTCTACAACTTTAAAAAAACAAACTCTGCTTTTTAATGAAAAGCAAGGTTTAATTACCTCTTTATATTTTTCAAAATGTGGGCAACCAAAAGCCAAAATTCCAGGGCGAACCATTTGCCTTAAACAAAGCTCATTTTGATACCTTTCTAAAGCTGCAGAATTAGCTATGTGAGATATGAGTTTATTTTCTGGGTCTACTGTTTTTACAAATAAGTCAAAAGCTTTCATTTGTAAAAGACAAATAGGGTTATCGATTTGATCAGAAGTAGCTAGATGAGAAAACAAGCCTTTTATTTTAATGTAAGGATGATTTTTTAACTTATCATAAAGCTTGATACAAGTATCAGGTCTCATTCCTATTCTTCCCATACCGGTATCTACTTTTAGATGAACTTTGCAAGTTTTATTTAGCCTTTCACATACTTTAGACACTAGATTTGCTTTTAGGTGAGAGCTAATTGTAAATTCAACATCATGATGAATCATAAGCTCTATTTGTTCTTCTAAAAATGGCCCTAATACTAATATAGGAATCTTAATTCCACTCTTTCTTAGATCTATAGCTTCTTGAATAAAAGCTACTCCAAGATAATCTACACCAGCTTCTACAGCTGCTTTAGAAACAGGACATAGACCAAGACCATAAGCATTGGCTTTTACTGGAAGCAAAAACAATCTCTTTCCAATGATTTTTTTTATCTCAGAAATATTGTTTTTTAAACTTTGTAAATCTACTTCGATCCATGTTGGATGCATTTTTACCTATATCAAAGTGCTTGAACAGAGATTATCTATCTTTATTTTTTTTAACACAAAAAAATCAAATATCCAATCTATTGCTCGATAAATCTAGGATTGGTAAGATCTTTTTATTTTTTAAAATTCAATTTTTACAAGAGGTAATATGTCCGCTAAAATTAATTCAAATCCTTTTCCTTCTACACCACCTTCAAATAAGCCTGTTAGCACCACAAAAAACTAGAGCGGTTTTTAAAGTTTCTTCACTTTTCTGACGAGACTACTTGCAGATTATCAGCAAAATCTAGAACATTTACAAGCACAGAGTCTAAAATAAAGTTTCATAAAGACTGTCTAGAAACACTTGCATCTTGGCACTCTAGAAATGATTTTTAAAAGCAATATTTATCTATAAAATGATTGTAGGCAGTTTTAAATTCGTTTGAGTCAAGTATCTCCAGACCTTTTTGCACCATAACAAAACCTATTTGCCTACAATCATATTCGAGAGAATTTGTAGAGTGACTAAATAAAAAGTAATCAAACGTTAGTTCATAATCAAAATCATCTTGATTTCCAATAAGGTAATTACACCCTATTAAAAATAAGCGAACAGGTGAAAAGATAGACAAGCGATCTTTTTCATATTCAGTAGGCTCTCTACCAAAATAGTTACAAAGAAAAATCTCTTTTTGCTCGTTTGAAAAGTTTAAAAAAATTGGAACAATTGCAAGATCCAAATAAGGATCTGCCATCCCCCCATTTTCCCAATCAACAAGACTAAATTTTTGATCATCTTGCAAAATATTTAAGACATTTAAGTCAAGATGTGTGGGAGTAAGATTGACTGGAAAGTGTTTTTGTATCTCTTCAATCTTAGTCATATAAGAACAAACTTCTTCCCATCTTGGTGGATACTTTGTGCTATTGATTTTTCCAATGACAAGCGATTGCTTAAATCTTTTAAAAGGACAAAACGCTATTGGAAAAGCTTTTTTAGAGCTATGTAAAGTCTTTAGTAGAGAAGATAGGTTTTGGATACTATCTAACTTGTCAAAGTCATTTAAACTACATACTCCTCCTCTTATAAACTGCATGATCATCCCATTTAGATCTGGATCTAAATAGTAAACTCTAGGACCAACTCCTATTTTTCCTGCTGTTATTGCTATTTGAGCTTGTTTTTCAATGTTTTTTTTTGATTCGTTTTTGGAAAAAATCCTTATCACATATTCTTTATTATTATAGCTAAAATAATAGAGCTTAGCGTCGCTAAGTCCCCCTGTTAAAAGGGTGTATTCAATATTTCTTGCATCAGAATTTATAAAAGAAGATACAATTTTGTGAAAAATTGTATCTTCTCCAAATAAGTGAAACATCAAAAATAAAATTCCAAATATGGATTTTTTCATTTAAAAGTTTGCTAACTCTTCTCTAATTTTTGAGATGATGATATCAATCGCGGTTTGATTAAACCCACCTTCTGGAATAATTACATCGGCATATCTTTTACTAGGCTCAATATACTCTATATGCATAGGGCGAACAGTATCTAGATACTGTTTTAATACTTGAGGAACTGTTCTTCCTCTTTCTTTTTGATCTCGTTCTAACCTTCTAATTAATCGGATGTCTTCAGGAGTGTCTACATAAAGCTTGATATCTAAAAGTTCACGAATTTCAGGCATAGCAAGCAACATCAATCCTTCTATGATTAATATCTTACGAGGAAAAAGGGTTTCTGTTTCTGCTTTTCTTGTATGTGTTGTAAAGTCATACTGGGGTATTTCAATAGCTTCTAAGTTTGTTAAAGAACTTATCTGATCTGCCATCAAACTAAATTCAATTGAATCTGGATGGTCAAAGTTTCTTGTATCTCTTTCTTCCATTGATAGATGCGAAAGATCTCTATAGTAGCTATCTTGACAGATGATAATGCTATCATCTGGAAAAGCTTTATGTAGTTTTTGTGCAATTGTCGTTTTTCCAGAACCAGATCCTCCAGAAACCCCTATGATTAAAGCTCTTTTGGCAAAACAAACATTAAAACATAAAACGAAAACAAGTAGTAATCCCCTCATCAAATACTCCTTTGAAATTTAAGATTTCCGGGATATTACAAATTAACTATTTTTTTTTCTAAGAAAATCTCTGGTTGGTTTGTGTTTACTAAATCCACTCCGAGATCTAAAAGCTCTTTGGTTACTTTTACACACTCATCTTTATAGCGATTCCAAACATGACAGATAAGATTTTTACGATGAACTTTTTCAATAAGCTCTTTAGTAATTGTATATGGCAAATACTCTAAAGAAACACCATCAAAACCATGTGCAAACGATCTTTCAATAAACGAATCGAGCATAGGATCAACATCATCCATGTCTTTACCAACTAAATGGCAAAACTCTGGTAAAGCTTCACATAAACTTTTTGCGGTATCCCAATGAAAGGATAAAAACACCACTTGATCAAGATTTAACTTGTACTCATAAACACATTTATCCATAAGCTTTCTTAACTGTTTTACAATTAGTTGATCTTTAGACTTTACCTCTACAATTAACTTCTTCGTAGGCCTGGTTTGTAATTCACGAAGAAAATCTTCAAGCAAAGGAATTTTACATGGCATTGTCTCAAAACCAACATCTACCTTAGATAATTGATTTTCGAAGCTAAGATTTTTAACATTGATGTCTTGGATGCTTTCAAATTCCTCTTTTGACAAGCCTGGGCTAGATCTACAAGTTTTTCTAATTGTATTATCGTGAAGTACAATGATTTTATTATCTTTTGTAAAATGTACATCACATTCAACATAATCAACCCCTTTGTCATAGGCATTTATTAGAGAATGAAGTGTGTTTTCAGGATATTTTTCTAAATGATTCTTTGGAGCAAAGTTAGTCGCTCCCCTATGAGCAACAAGCTTATCCAAGCTGCTACAAAAACAATTTAATGAAAATAAAAGTGTAAGAAAAAGTACAACTGAATTGTTCAAGTGACCTCAATTACGTTGATTACCTGTAGTAATTCATAGATCAAATGGCAAAAATAATAAAGAAAGTATTTAAATTCAGGTTAAATTCTTTGTTCTTTCCAAGTAAAGTCTCGTTGTAAAAGCTGTACATCAGATGTTTGTGGATCTATACATGCAAGCTGTACCCAACCGTTTCCAAATAACTTTTTTAACACTTTATGTTTTTGGATAATTTTATCAAGCACATCCAATTTTGCGTATACAATAGTTAGTAGTCTTTGAGGTTCATGATAATAATCTGTATCACTACTATAAACCGATTGCAAAGATAGGCCTGTCATTAAGTCACTAGCATTTCCTTGCATAATACCAATTTTTCCTGTGATATTTTTAGTAACTTTACTACCACCACCATAAGAAACATTGTCTAATGTTGAAAAAAGATACTGCGTGTTTATCCACTGAGCCACAACCATTGGAGCTGTTAAGATTGTTTCTAATGATTCTCCTCCTACATCTTGATTCGGATCATATGAATGTAGAAAACATCTTCCATCAAGCTGTAAAGCTCTTGTAAGATCTCTTGGGCCAACAATAAAAGCAGCGTTTTTAGCAAGACCCCATTCAGGACGCACTTGAGCCCAATCAGAAGAGCGTGTTTCTATGCTGCTAAAGCGCCCTTTAGTCTTATCCATTTTTTCAAGCCTTAGCAAAGAATTTATTTTTTGAGCTTTCTGTAAATCTTTTTCCAAACTTTTAATTAGAGAGGTCTTTTCAGTACAAAAAAGGGTTACTTGGTCTGTTGTTGTATTATGATTTGCTCCAATAAACTTAGTCTCTTTTGGAATAGAAATACCCTGTTTTAATAGATATTTTCTAACCTCTGGTTGATTTAAAATCTGGGCAAAAATTTTAGCATTTGTTGAACCATGCCTTCCTCCACAAGCTCCACAATCAAGAGAAGATGCATAAGCATTATTCTGTGTGCAACTTCCATGCCCACAAAAAACAACCAGTGGAGCAAATCTCTCAGTTAACCCCATCATTTTCAAACCTTTTTCTGCATATACACACTGATCTTCAAAAGAGATTTGATCGATTGAAGGGTCTTGTGGACTTGGTCTTCTTACAAGATTTGTTAACCCTTGTTTAAGTCTTATAGCTAGATTAGGACTAATTGTTTGCAGGCCCATCCATAACCCAGAGGTAAGTCCAAGACCTTCAACCATGGCAAGTGGAGTTGAAAATGTATATTTAATAGACTGATAGACTTTTTTTATCGTAACAAAACGTTCATATCCATTTTTTTTCGGTGAACGAGGAATTTGTTTAACTTCATGTTTTGGAGATAATAATACCGGGCAAGAAGCATAACCTTCACCAGTAACTGTATCTGTAATACGAGTAGGAATTCCAAAAAAACCAGCAAATCCAAATGTTTCATAGTCTCCAGTAGATTCTAATGCTCTTCTAAAAGGTTCCGAGCGAACATCTATACAAAAAACCATCTGTGCAGATGGAATGATATGTTTTGCCTTTACCTTCTGCTTTTTTAGTTTTTCTAATAGCTTAGACCTATAGTTTTTTTCATAATGTTTAATCTGATCTAGTAAGTTGTTATCTTTTTTAGCCTTTTCTAGCGCTTGCTTACCCCAAGAAACTAATTCTTTTGCTTTTGGCCATAAAAGATATGTAGTGATTACTCTTATAGCTAGATAACCTGCTTGAGTTACACTAAGCAAGTTTTGATCTGACCAGTCTGTTTTATATTTAATAAAGCTTGCCCACCCAGGCAAACTAATTAACATAAGCTTAAGGAAATCTTTTCTATCTTCTTCAGGGATATCTAATAAAGACAAGCACTCTTCTAGTGCTTTTTTAGGCTCTTTAGATAATGAAGTCAGCCATTTAATTGTTTCTGCTTGATTTTTGTGTAACCTTTTATCGTGGATAATTAACTTTTTCCACGATAGATATAATCCATTTTCTTTAAATGGCATTGAGATAGTAGCTTGTCCCTTATCAAAATATGCTTGCAACCATTTAATTGTCTCCAGGTTTACCTCTTCCATGTTCTTTGGAAAATCATGATTTTGGAAATACGCCTTTCCTTTAATAAGAGCTTCTTCAATTGGTAACTCTTCTAACCCTTGTAAAGGGTTTACTGCAATTAAACTTTCTAAAGGCCAAAAAGGAGCTATTACTTCCCAGCTTTCAGCTAAAAGATTGTTAAAATGGCTTTTAGCTTCATTCATGCTCTGACTGTTAATTGTTCTGCTATCCATACCTAACTCATAAGTACTTATATTTGTTTCTATGCGTCGTAACTGTACCAGGACAAGGTTGGCTTGCATTTAGATTTGCTACATACATCTTGGTAAGTAAAGGTTGCAAAAACTTTATCTCTTTAATCTTGTCTATAAACAGCATAGAAACCCAAGAAGAGACTAATAGTACAATCGCAAGTACATGAAACTTATTTAACGGTTGAGGTTGCATAAGATTCATTGGCTTCATAATCTTTGTTACCAAGCTAACATTGATACCGTAAAACACACTTCCAATACTTGTTAATATCAATGCAAGCGGAGCTTTGAAAAAGTTTTTCATAGATAAGATCGGTAGTGCAAATTGACTTGCTGTTATAAATACAAGCACTGAAAGAACCAAAGAGCTATCAGCATAAAACCATGGCTTTCCACTTACCAAAGAAAAAATAAAACTCCCTAGTAACCCACAAGCTAAAGAAGCTAAAAGAACAAAAGCTCTAGGAGCTTGTTTTTTATATTTTTTTTCTGAAGCTGCAGAACCGCTTGAAAGAAAAAGATAAGCTTTAAAAAGACCATGTGTAAAAAGATGAGCAATTGCCACCGGAAAAAGCCCAAGACCTACCTGCGCTAACATAAATCCCATTTGACCCATTGTAGAACAAGCAAGCATCCGCTTAACATCTGTTTGCATAAGCTTCCAAAATGTTCCAACAAGAGATGTAACAATTCCCACGACAAAGATCGCAGTTAAAAGTAAAGGCACTTGTAAAAATAAACTCCCGAACTTTACAAGTAAAAACCCACCACCATTAACTATTCCTGCATGCATTAAAGCAGATACAGGTGTTGGTGAATTTAACGAGCTTACTAACCATTTATGAAAAGGAAGAATAGCTGATTGTGTCATCGCTCCAACTGTTAATAACAATAAAGCTCCAATCATCATAGGACCTGCAACAGAAGCTTGCACAATAGCAGATACCGTTATCGCTCCAGTTGCAAAGTAAAACAGTAAAAAGGCTAAACCAATGCAACAAGCTCCTATTAAATAGTTTTTTGCTGCAAGTAAACCTGATTTTTTTGCAGCCTGCCAAGAAGACTTATGTATCATCATCCTAACTAGTGTAAAATTACTCACACACCAAGCGACAAAAAATAGAATCAAATTATTTGCCATAGCCATACACATCGTAGATGCAATTAATACAGCCAAATAACTAAAGAATATTTTATACCTACTATCTCCTTTCATGTAACGAAAAGCATAGCTTGCAATACATACCCCTACAAAACCAACTAGAACCAGCATAATTGTACAGACCGGATCAACATAAAATAAACTTTTAACAAACTGAAACATAGTAGTTTATATATTTACTTCTCTTTATTGACTAAATAATAGCATAGCTTTTATTATAAGAAAAACGCTAAATACTTATTAACCTCATTAGAAAATCTTATGAATCTAGATAGCTTTTCCCTACAATGTTTCATAGCAGTTGCGGAAACTGGGAGCTTTACACGAGCTTCTGAAAGAGTAAAACGTTCTCAATCAGCGGTAAGTCAACAGATAGCTAAACTAGAAAAGCTATTAGGAAGTTCGCTTATTGTAAGAGGAAAAACTTTAACTTTGACTCCTCAGGGTGAAATATTTCTTGAATATGCAATTAAAATTTTTACATTGCATTGTGAGACAATGGATAGATTTAATGTTCCTGAATTAGAAGGTGAGGTAAGATTTGGGCTACCGGAAGATTTTGCAAGTTTCTTTTTGTCTGATGTACTTGCGGATTTTTCTCGGATTCATCCAAGAATCTCTTTAAATATCGAATGTGATCTTACATTGAATTTGCTAGATAGATTTAAAAACAAAGAGTTTGATTTAGTCTTATTAAAAATGAGCCATCCAGAAGATTTTCCTAATGGATTAGAGGTTTGGTCTGAACCATTAAGATGGGTGGGCAATCAAAAACTTGTAGAGACGAATTCTCCTATTCCTCTTGTCTTATCTCCTCGTCCATGTGTTTACAGGGCTTCAGCGATTAAGGCTTTAGAAAACTCTGGAAAAGCTTGGCAGCTTGTCTTTACAAGCCCAAGCTATGCTGGGAAGCTTGCAGCAGTAAAAGCTGGAATGGGCATTACAGTGATCCCAGAAAATATGATTCCTGATGATCTACAAACGATTGATTTTTCTCTTTTACCCAAGCTGATTGATACCCACGTATCAATACTAAAGCAAGATACAAACAAGACAGCAGTAAATACTTTTGAAGAGTTTGTAATTAAAAAACTTAAACACTAGAGTAAAGTTTTAGATTACAAAAGAGCTTTCATGTTTAGATCACCACAAAATTTTCGAACATTTTTAACCGTTGTCATGACTTATACCTTAGACATGGTTGGGTTTGCTCAATTTTTTGGTTCACCTCTAGCTGGAGCTCTTGCAGATCATTTTGTAAGATATAAAGTCTTTCTCGTGACTATTGGCCTTAGTATCATAGGTTATGCAGTTATGGCTTATAGTGTTTACTCGCAAAGTTTAAGCTTACTTTTTTTTGTTAAGTAATTTTTATCTGATCTTTACTCGTAGAATTATGATTTTTTAATCTTCTCAAAACCAGCTAGAGCTTTTTGTCTTGCCTTTTGATGATCAACAATAGGAAAAGGATAATTCTTACCAAGCTCAACCCCTGATTTAGCTAACAAATTACTAGACGCTTCCCAAGGAGAATAAAGTATATCTCCATCTAAATTCTCTAATTGAGGTAGAAAGTTTTTAATGTACAATCCTTTAGGATCAAATTTTTTGGCTTGTAACATAGGATTAAATATTCGGAAGTAAGGTGCAGCATCAGGACCAGAACCACAAACCCACTGCCAACCTAAAGTGTTATTTGCTAAATCAGCATCTACCAAGCAATCCCAAAAATACTTAGCTCCTTCTTTCCAATGAATAGAAAGATGCTTTATTAAAAAGGAAGCTACTATCATTCTAGCTCTATTGTGCATCCAACCTGTTTCCCAAAGTTGTTTCATTGCTGCATCAACTATTGGGTAGCCTGTTTCCCCTTTTTTCCATTTATCTAAAGACTCTTTATCCGAAGACCAAGGGTAATTTTCGAATTCTTTTCTCCAAGAAAGATCCGTTTCTTGGGGAAAATGGTATAAAAAATAATTTCCAAACTCTCTCCAAAGTAACTGGTTTAAAAAAGGCTCGGAATTTTTTTCGTTAATACACTCATGCCATATTTCTCTAGGTGAAACTTCTCCAAATGCAAGAGAAGGTGAAAGCAAAGATGTTCCACAACGATCTACAAAATCCCTTTCTTGTTTGTAATCTACAAGATTTTTTGCTTTGAAATTTTTAAATCTTATTAGTGCAGACTCTCGCCCAGGCTGCCAATGTTTATCTAACTTTTTTACCCAATTTTCTTTGGGTAATAATTTTAGATCATCAACATTGCTAACAGGAAAATTATTTGATTTTATAAGCTTTGGAGCATTTATCGGCTTAGAAATTTCTACTGATCTTTTAATAAATTTTGCAAAAGGTGAATAGACTGTATAAGGGCTATCTGTGGAGTTTTTAACATTATCTGGATAAATTAAGTAATTTCCATTAAACCTAGATACTTTTATCCCCTGCTTTTCTAAAAACTTTTGCACCTTATCATCTCTATTTCTAAGATAAGGTTGATACCTTTCATTCCAACAGACTTGTTCAATTTTAGCTTTTTTTGCTATCTCATTAAAAACATCTTCAACACTTCCCTTTTTAACAAGTAGATCAACACCATTATTTTTATAAGATTTTTGCAGTGATAATAAGCTGTAATGAAGCCACCATTTTGTACATGCTCCATCTGTCCATGTTTTTTGATCAATATCATCAATATAAATTGGTAACACAGGACAGTCTAACTGGCTTGCGTAGACAAGTGCAGGGTTATCTTCTAAACGAAGATCTCTATAGTGCCAAATAATTATCATATAGAAAGAATGTTTTTAGACTATTTTCTATATCTAGCTGTTTTTTTTGCAATCTTTTTAGGCTGCTTTACAAATTGCTTCCCTTTTGAAGTCCCCTTATTTTTTGCTCTACTTGTAGCAGCTTTTTCTCCTTTTGAAAGAGCTTTAGCAGCTTTTTTTGGTAGGTAACGACTTTTTTTAGGCTCACCTATGTAATCCCATTCTTCTTTAGTCCACTTCGTTAAAGAATTATCTTTACGTTTAGGGCCGACATATTTACCTCCGCGGTCTTTATACATCTTTACCGCTAACTGAGCTTTTCTAGCTGACCACTGCCCCTTATTGCCCCCTTTATCAGAAGCCATTACCTCAGCTTTAACTTTTTCCCATAACTTTGGATTTGCTCTACGTGCATCACTCATAGTAAATACCTATATAATTTAATTTATTAATAGTTAAATTAAATATTTTAATCAACTTTTTTATTTTTGTTTATTATTGATTTAAAACATAAATTAAATTAAAATTATTTAGATTTAATTACATTTTAATTGATATGTCAGCAATAACATTAGATACAAATATTTTGGAAACTGACTTTGAAAAGGCGTTTCCAACTAAAGATTCCTTAGTAGAGTTATCTCAGAAGGTTCAGAACCAAAAAGAAGTTATCTTTACTGATGAGCAGGGTAATGAGTTTAACTTTGGATCTCATTTCCACGGATATGGAAAAGGGGTTGTAAAAGGTATGAATCTATGTGTTAAAAGAAAAAACGGGCAGTTTGAGCTAACATTTAATCTAAATAAGCCATTTAGAGCTCAATTGCAAAAAACTATTCATCCTAGTTTTTATCTTTTACAAAATTTATTTGGGGCAGTTTTTGGAAAGAAGAAAAACCTAAACTTTAAAACAACATCAAACTGGAATGGTAATGATGATGCGTATGTTGCAACATTTAAAAATGGCAGTCGTTTTTATGTAGGAAAACACAAAGCCAAACCGACCCAGTGGGACAGAGTTTGCGTTACAGGCAAAACTCTAAATGATATCAATCAGGCTCTAGATGAGGTAAATTTAGGAAAAGTACTAAAAAAATCTAGTAGCGATGACATTCAAAGGTTAAAAATAGCGCAGCTATTTAGAACCTTTTATCCTAAAAATTCTACTTCTTTTGAGATACAGAAGAGATTTTATCACCTTCCTTCTGAAAATCTAAAAAAAGAAATCACAAAAATTCAGCCTAAAATGAAAAAAATATTCGACAACTATCTTCCAAATATGGTTCCTACACCAATTCTTCCTGGAAGAATGCGTTATACAATGCCTGGGCTAGCAGAAAATTTAAGAAAAAAAGGAGCTTATGGACTTAGAGCTACTTTAACCGGGGTCAACTCCCATCAACAAGAAACTTTTCATAGAATTGCAATGATCATTAAAATGGGCATGTTATCTACTGAATTTAGATTTTTTAATGGGATTCAAAAAACAGGAATGTCCTCCTATACAGATTTTGAGTTTGGAAGTTCAGATAGTGTTTTTACAAGACTCATAACAAAATCTTCTGATGATTCTAACTGGGGAGTATCTCTTCTTTTACCCCTAGAAGCATTAGAAACTGGTACATACCAGTATCACACAGATAAATATGGATCAAGACACAAAAACGGCGCATCTAAAAATTTCTATAAGGTTAGACCTGGAATCGAAGAGTTTGTTGAAAAAGAAGCTTTTTCGTCATCAGATTCCAACGAAGTAATGATCAAAGAAAGAGCCAAACCTTTTAAAATCCTTTTAAGCTCTGAACAAACTAAACAAGGCTTAGTTTCCTATCTCAAAAAACACAATATAATCACTCTAGATCAACAAGGACATGAGAAAATTAATGGAATTGATGTTGATCAATTTCTTCTAGTTGGAACTAAAGTTAAACAAGAACATTTCAACAAAGAGTCTTATGCCTAAATTAAATCTTGATAAAGGGTTTTACTCTATCTTTGTAAACAAAAGACCAAATTTTAATAAGGCTATCAATGTACCTATTGCTAAAGTAGGTCACATTCAACTTGATTTTAAAAACTTAGGCGATCTTTTTGAACTTATTAACAAACATACTATCCACAAACCATATCCTTATGTAAAAGATATAGCTTATATCAAAGGTAATCCTATATACCGCTATAATCACAATATCACTCATTCATTAAGACAAATTAGACTCTTAGAAGCTATATTTGACCTTACAGTAAAAAAAGGTAAAACCAATTTAAAACACCAACTTAATTCCCTTACAAAAGAAGAGCGTTTACACTTACTTTTAGGAGCTTTCTTTTTAAGAGCAGGTAGAGTAGATGAAAGCGATCACTTAGCAAAAAACCCCGACGATTACAACACTAGATCAGCACTTATATACCAAGAATATGCAAAGCAGTTAAAAGCTAATCCTAAAACAATAAAATGGGTTAAATCTCTTATTTTCAATTCCTGTAAACCCTATTACATAAGAGATAAAATCATAGATACAAACCCAAAATACCAGATGGGTTATCAATTTTTAACTCTTGTTCATGAATTAGATCTTGTTAGAATTTTTGGTAAAAATAAGTTTGATGGACACAAGCAATATCAAATACAAAATAGGTTAAATTTCATTACAGGAAATAACTCAAACTACCAAAAGTTTTTAAAATTCGCTAAAGACCTATGTACAGCTACTGGATCTTATATTTATTATGATGGAAAATACAATTTTAAAAACCCTTCTCAGTTTGCAAAATGCAGCCTAAGCGGTAAACATTGTTACAATTCTGTAAAGAGTGTTTCATTACCGAAATGGTAAACTTTACAAGTTTACAAAATTGCCTGATCTTAAAATGGGTTTAAAAATTAAACACAGCTTTTAAAGTTAACCCTTGTATAGTTAAATCACCGTTTACCAAGCTATTTGCACCAGTATTTGCATCATCTACAAATCTCATAAGCTGATTCTGTCCAAAAAAGTATAAATGTTCCCAACCAGCTTCTATTGTAAGGTCATCTTTACAAAGGCAAGACGTATCGTATCTAAAACCAATAATTAGATTTATGCTAGGCCTTGAAATAGAATATGTGTTGTCATTGATATCTAGGTAAGTTGTTTCAGGAACATTGTTAGTAAATAATACTGTTTCATTTTGTGTGATATCAAAACATCCATATAAAATTGAAAAATTGATGTTTGCAAAAAAGCTTATACACCTAAAAGACCAAAGGGTTTCCATACCAATTAGTGGGCCTATCCCCCAAAAATCATTTTTCATATTGATCGCATCATCTAAAACAATTGCAAAAGGTCCCATTGATACACCATCACTTGCATGAATTTCAAACCTTTGATCAATATTAGCAAAGGAAAGACCTGCTTTTGGAAAAATAGAAAAACAAGAACTCGGACAATATTCTGAACTTACAAGTAAATCAACTTTATCTAAGCGTAGACAAACAGATGCGCTTGCCTGTTCTTCAGTTGTAAGACTTGTACTTGGATTTGTCCATACTGGAAATAAAGCCTCAGGAAAAGCTGTAGATACAGAATCGTCTCCATCAGTATAAAATCTTGTCCACTCAGCTTCTAGACCAGCACAGCAACAAGGATTTTGGTAACCAATTCCTACTTTAAAACCCCAATCCCAATCAAAATCCATACGAACAACTTTTCCATCATTGATTAAAGAAGCTCCGTTAGAATTTTTTATCATATAATCAAGTCCATCTTCATCAGCTTTCCAATATAAAGCTGCAGCTGATACATGAAAGTTACATGATGAATCACAACATGGCTGTGAATAGATTGATGAAAAGGTTAATAGAATAAGTAAACTAAACTTCTTTATCATAAGTTTTCTCTTAGGTTATGGAGCTGGGTGTATTGCCCATCTTTTAGGTTTCACTGTAAAAGTTACCAAAGAACTTTTTGTTGTTATATCTTTAAACTCTACATTCACATTACTTAATGTCGGGTTAAAAGCAAAATAAGTTGTTGTTCCACTTTTAGTAAATGCAGCAGTAAATACCAAAGTATCTGTATCTGGAGTAGCATGTCCATATACTGTCCAATCTGGAGTTCCATAATGGTCTATAACATGCAGGAAATGTAACACTTCATTAATTGATTGAGATGGATCTGCAAAAGCTCCTCCTTGTGATCCCCATGGTGGGGTTGGACCGAATTGAGTAAACACATCGACCATAAATTCATAAGGAGTTGGCGCACTTGTAGACAAGTCAGTTTGCCCATAAGCAATTATATTACCTTCTAACGCTCGCAGCATGTTCATATTTGAATCAAAATTAATCTTCCAACAATCACTATCTGTCGTTATCCCCGCAGGAATGGTATCTGTAAATTCTGTAGTATCCATAGAAGCATTCCAAGCATTTAAGTAATCAATATTTCTTCCAAATACAAGTGACCAAGCAGAACAAGGAAATGCGTTTATTACTTTTACATTCTGTGGAGTTTGTCCAAAATCAGCACTATAATTAATCACAGCCTGTGCAATTTTAGGTGTTCCTCTACTAGTTGGTTCTCCTCCACTTACTCCATGGATTGTAGTATCTATAAAAGCAGTTCCTACTGGATATGTGGAATCTCCTGTTTTAGTTGTTGTCGGCACAAAAGATGCTGTTGCTGTTTGCCCTTTTTTTAAATTTAGATTCTTATCAAAAAAGTAAGAATCCATTGCATAACTTGTTGTTGTATAAAGATAAATACCGAGATCAGTAATATCTTTTCTCCCTGTTGCCATCCCCCATAAAATAATAGAAGCATAGCCTTGTAAAGCTTCTCCTATAGAGTTTTCATTGTGACCTGAGTTTCCACCAGCAATTGTTGCCTGTATACCATCTGCCCAACCGTGACCTGCCCACTGATCAAAAAAGTTTAACTTCGCAAAGGTCATAGATTTGTTTTTATAAAAACCTAAATCAGTACCATTATTAGACTTGTTATATCCAATATCTTGAACAAGCTGGTCTATTGCTTCTCCAAATTTTGTTTGTGATTTCCAGTTATTTCCACTATCAGGTGTTGTCTTCCATGCTCCGTCATACATTCCAGCAAGTGCTGATGCACTAATCCAATAACCCATCTGATAATGATGATCATTAAAAGCATTTGCAACTCCAAAAGATTCCCAAACAATCCCCACAGAATTCCCTAGAGCAACTTTTTGGTTTCCTTGCTCTCCAAATATCGTATGTATCGGCAATGTCTGTTTTCTACTAGGCCAAGGAGTTGGGCTACTTGTAGGAGCCTCAGGTTCTCCTGCAGATGGATATAACATTACCATATGTCCTACTGGATCATAGTATGCATAGTGACTTAAGTTATAAAAAGCATTGGGAGCCTTTCCTTTGGTTACAACAGGTTTTTTTAAAAAATAATTAGAGATCACTCCCTGAACACCTGATAATGCAGGTGTTGTTGTTCCAATAATTGAAGACTTAAGAGCATCTTGTAAAGATTTCAATCTTCCTTTGCTTTCAGGTGGATTAAAAGCTCCAGGTCTATCAGGCAGTGCTACAACATTATTGTATTGCTGTTCTTTTAAAGTTGTGTAGAAAAAGGTATTAAAAGTATCAGTTGCACTTGCATTATCTTCCATTCCTTGTAAAAATTGTAAAACTAAACTAGCTTCTTTTGCAACTTTACAAATTGATTTCCCAACATCATAAATCCCTTTGTCATTTGAATAATATCCTGTATTCCAAGGTGCAAAAGCTTTAGAAGCAAGATTATTTATATACTCATTATCGATGCTATCGAATAACAACTGTCCAATTGTAGTTGTTCCTACATTTGTACTTAACGAATCAGTCCAGTAAGGAGGTGGCATACTAGGAATAAAATTTGTATAGATGTAATTTGTCTTAAAACCTGTTCCTAAAATCGCTTTTAGATTTCCTCTTACACTCCAATAAAATAAATTTGCTGTATTTGTTGGTACAAAATCGGTTGAACCATCTAAATCTAGTACAGTTGGAGTTAAAGAATCTGTAAACTTTTGATCTTGATAATGGTGTGGCATCAAGCACATTACAGTACTTGTTGCAGCAACCATTGAACCATCACTATAAGGATTAGTTAAAGTTGATGCATAAGTTGTTTCTAAAAACGTTAGGTCTGTAACTGTATAATTAATCTCTGTTCCTGTTACAAAATTAAATGCATATTTTCCAAGCTCTTGAGCATATGAATCAACATCATTGTCTGTTTGACCAATTACTGTTGCATACGACTCTGTTGCTGTTGGATATGCATAGATAGTAGGAATTGCAGCTATGACAAAGTAAGTTTTTTTATCTTTATTAGGTACTTGTAAATAACTATTTTGTGGTTGTGTTGTAACAGAACCTGCGACAAAAGTTGCATCACTTTTAAAGTATACTGCCCATGTAGTAAAATTATCCTGTTTTCCAGGAGGATTTAATGTGGTATTTTCTGCAAATATCCCAGGGTTATTTTGGTTTCCACCAAGTCTTGCATATTGCACATTAGACACTCCTGGTACTGCAGCTGCGCTAGTTGCTGGTGCTACAAGTCCTGAAGAGCCATCACCTGTAATTCTATTAGAAAATCCAATATATTCAACCCCTTTTGTTTCTACAAATACATAAGGAGATCCTTGAACAACAGTTAACTTAATATACTCTCCTTGACCTGTATCATCAGAAAATGCTGTTTTCACATAGGGATTACTAGGGTTTTGAAAAATAATATCTGTATCAAAATCCCCCATTCTATCCACAAGTATGGAATCTGGCGCCCAAATAGATCCTGAAGCAACCCCATCTGTTGGAGCCGTATCTGTTGGAAATAATAATATATTTTTCTGTGAATCTGTTTCTAATAACAGTGGCGTTGTTGCCCAAGCAGAGTTAGCTGCAACACAACTTGGATCATAAGCTGCATCTAGATCATAATAAGGATAAGGCAAACAAAGGTTAATCCCTCTTGTTGTCGGATCTGTTCCTGTTTGATTAGGTGGCTCTAAATACTCTATAATTATAGGGCTTGCGATTAAAGGTGCTTGTTGAAATAGTTCTGCTGGCCATGTGTTAGAAGCTGGAACATCTCTCGCTACAAAATATCCATCATTCGTATCTGTTTCCTCTTTACCTGTAGCCCATAAAATAGCTCCTCCCATCCAGGAATGCAACCGATAAGGAGCTGTTAACGCATCTGGATTTTGAGAGGTTGTTGTAACACTTACTCTATCTGGAGCTGCTAACTGTGGGTAATAAGTTCCATCAGCTTGATTTGTTGTTGCATCTATATTGACATTCTGAAAATAAGCTTGCCCAGACTTTATCTGTCCGGAAAAACATGAAGAAAAACAAAGAATTGACATTACAAACGTACGCATGAATAGCTCCTTTTAGTTGAGCATCAAGGCTAAATTGTAAAGCCTTTTTTTTACAAGATGATTTGATTTTTGAAAATTAAGAATACATTTTCAATAAGAGACTTAGTTCGCATCTAATTTCAACTGTACCAATTTATCGAACAATTAAATCTCTGCTTAATTTTTTAAAAATTTTAAACCTAAAAGAATACTAAGACACCTAACTTGCTAGTCAAGGTTCCTAAAAATCAAAGAGATGGCTTTAAAAAAATAAATTTATAATGTAAAAGGTTCCCCGAAAAAAAAACACAACCGGTTAAGGCCGAGGGGGAACCATGAAT
>Ga0180430_10001871_pt1 | contig 19814 bp, 13 predicted proteins | sample SS_ome_9_FD_132999 | JGI IMG/M metagenome (GOLD analysis project Ga0180430, IMG submission 132999) | Hypersaline lake sediment archaeal communities from the Salton Sea, California, USA - SS_1_S_2 metaG | ecosystem: Environmental > Aquatic > Non-marine Saline and Alkaline > Hypersaline >... | reverse complement strand
GGCCGCGAGCGGATTGATCGACGCGAGCAGCCCGAGTAGCACGTCGCCCTCGGCGACGCTGACCATGCGATCGGTGATCTCGAGGTCGGCAACACGAGCGTGCAGGTGTCCTTCGCTGCTGGCCGCGACGGCGGCGAGCGAGGGACCGGTGCCGGCGAACTCGAAGTCCAGGTCGACGCGGCCGCCGCGGACGGCGCGGCGCCAGTCGTGGCTGACCAGCGGGGTCATCGGCACCGCGGTCAGGGCCAGGCGGCCCACGAGGCGCGCTTCGCCGGCGGGCGCGTCCACGCGCAGCGCCGCGTTGGCCGCCCCGTCACCGAGGCGCAGCGCGAGGCGCGTGATCTCGAGCACGCCATCGTCGAGATGCGCGTTCAGCTCGAGGTCGTCGAGATCGACGTCGCCGCCGCGCACGGCTTCGAATTCGGCTTCGAGGACGGCGTCGGCAGCGTCGAGCCAGGCGACCGGCAAGGGTACGGCGGGCACCCCGTGGGGCGTCGTCCGGGGGGCGCCCGTGCGTGGCGTGCCGAATGTCTCGAGGTCGAAATAGGGCGAGCGGACGGAGACTTCCACCAGCGGCCGAGGCCTGTCCAGGGTGAGTCTGAGATGGCCGCCCGCCTGCGACGGGCCGAGCTCCAGCGCCAGCGGGTCGAGCAGCAGGCCGCCCGCGTCGTCGCGCAGGCGCCCATGCAGTCGTGGCCGCTGCACCTGCGCCAGCCGGCGCCCCAGCAGGCGACCCAGCGCGTCGAGCGAGGGACTCTCCAGCGAGAACGCGAGATCGAGCCCGCGGCCATTGACCGGATCAGCCAGCGTGCCATTCGTCTCGAGGCGCAGATCGCGGTAATTGGCGCGGATCTCCAGCGGGTAGGGCGTGTCGTCGGTGAGCGTCCGCAGCGCGCCGAGGCGCCCCGCGATGTCGATCCGGTGGTGCTCATGGCTGGCCTCGGCGTGCAGCAATAGCGGCTTGTCGGGGCCGGTTGCGTCGATGTTCAACCACGCGATGCGGAACGTCGTCAGGGCCGCAGGGCCGGCCCCGAGCGTCACCGTGATGTTTTCCAGGCGGACCTGTTCGAGTGACAGGGCCGGCAGGTCGCCGCGTGGCGCGGTGGCCGCCGCGCGCGGCGCGAACTGCCAGCTGGTGCGTGCGCCGTCGCGCTCCAGCGCGAGTTCGGCACCGTGCAGGGCGAAGCGCACGATCTCGAGACGGTGGCGCAGCAGTGGCCCCAGGCGCACCCGGGCTTCGAGGCGCTCGATGCGCAGGAAGTCGCGTCGGCTCGCCCAGTCCGGGTTGCCAAGGCTGACGTTCTCCACGATCAGCGTCGGCGTGAACGAGGGCTGCAGGCGGATCTCGCCGGCGATCGCGAACTCGCGTCCGGTCGCCGTCGCGACGGCGTCGACGATCGCCGGCTTGTAGCGCTCGATGTCGACGGTCAGGATCAGCACCAAGCCGGTCAGAACCAGCGCGACTACGCCCAGCGCGAGGGCGGCGAACAGGCGGCGCCATGGAAGACGTGACAGGAGGCTGCGCCGTCGCCGCCCGCCCCGGCGCCGCCGGCGGCGGCCGCTCGACCCGTGGCGCGAAGGCGTGGCGGCAGACTGCGACGGAGGCGGCGGTGGTGTTTCGTTCATGTTTGCTGCGGTGTGCCGGGCACGCGGCGCGCGTGTCTCAAACGCCGGCCAGGAGCAAGGGGACGCGCTGCTCGGCGGCGCTCAGACCGCCGTGCTGGCCGCGCAGGTCGAAGCCCCGCTCGCCGATGACGCGATCGGCGAGGCTGTAACGGCCGCGCGCGGCGAGGACGTAGTCGCCGATACGCGCGGCGAGTTCCGGATGGGGCGCGCCCGGTCCGTACCAACCGTCGGCGAGGAATTCGTCCGCGCGGTGCAGGTGCAGCGCGTGGCCGAGTTCGCGCGTCACGTAATCCTCGAACTCGCCGGCGGCGTGGGCGCGGACATAGGCGTAGGCGGCGCGCGGTTCGCCGCACAGCGGCAGGCTCAGCATGGCGGCCAGGGCAGGATGGTCGGCCATCGCGATGCGCTCGTCCGGGCCGCTGTCGATGAAGCCGTGGTCGGCGGTGACGACGAGGAGCGTGCCGCTGGCGGCAGCCGCCGCGGCGACCGGCGCGAGCGCCCGGTCGAGTTCGCGGTAATGCGCGGCGACCGCACCGCTGGACGGTCCGTGGAGGTGGGCGAGACGGTCCAGTTCCGGCCAGTAGGCATAGAGGAAGCGCGCGTTGTCGCCGCCATCGACGAAGTGCGCCAGGCGTTGTACGAAATCGTCCAGACCGCGATAGCCGTCGCGACGCGCGCCGGCGGCAAGCAGCCGGCTGAAATCGGACTCGGCGAGTTCGGCCGGCAGCAGCGCGGCCGCGCGGGCGTCGATGCGCCCGGCAAAGCTCGGTGCATCGATCAGCGCCGCAGCCTCGATGCCGCTCGCGCTCAGCGGACTGCGCGAGAAGCGTGGCACGAAGGGCAGCACCGCGGTGACCGCCCCGAGATGGCGGAAATGCATGAACCAGCCGGTCAGACCGTGTTGCTGCGGCGGCAGGCCGCTCATGAACGTGGTCACGGCGGTGGCCGTGGTCGGCGGAAAGACCGAGGTCATGGTGCCGGCCTGCCGCGCGGCGAGTTCGCCGTCGGCGCCGATTTGCGCCAGCAGGTCCGCGCCGAGGCCGTCTATCACGACCAGCGCGACACGTCGTGCCTCGCGCACCCGCGCGGTCGACAGCAGGGCCAGTGGCGGACACGTCGTCGGCGGCGCGCCCAGCGCGGCGCCGAATGTCGCCATCAGGTTCGCGATGGAGCCGCCGGCATAGTCCGGCCGGGTGACCGTGAGATCGTGCGCGAGCATGCGGCGTGCCTCAGGAGCTGCACGAGAGCATCGAGCAGCCGGCGCGGTGACGCGCCCAGTCCGGACGCCGCGCGGCGTAACGTTCCATGCCGGGCTGCTCGTCGTAAGGATGCCGCAACACTTCGAGCAATTCGGCCACGCCGCTGGCGTCGCCCTGCTCGGCACGGTCGATGGCGAGTTGGGCGAGGTAGTTGCGCAGCACGTAACGCGGGTTGACCGCATCCATGCGTTGCCGCCGCGTGCGCTCGTCGACACCGGCGGCGGACAGCCGGGCGGCATACTGCGCCAGCCAGTCGCTGAGCCGCGTGCGGTAGGCGTCGTCGAGCTGGTTCGGAACGTACCAGGCCGGCGCGAGTTCGTCCGGCGGCGCGGCGCGCGGTGCGTGCGGCAGCGCGACGCGCGCGAGCTGGCGGAAGAACAGGGTCATGTCGGTCTCGACGGATGCGAGCAGTTCGAACAGCGCGTCGACCAGCGCGCGATCGGCGGCGTCGGCCAGGCGCGGCAGGCCGAGCTTGGCCGCGATCATGTCGTCGAAGCCGCCGGCATAGGCTGCGCGATAGCTTTCTAGGGCCTGCTCGAGGGGCGCGGCGTCGCCGATCAGGGGATAGAGCGCGTTGGCGAGCTGGACCAGGTTCCACAGCGCGACCTGCGGCTGCTGACCGTAGCGGTAGCGGCGGCCGTGGGCGTCGGTGGTGTTCGGCGTCCAGTCCGGATCGTAGTCCTCGAGCCAGCCGTAGGGGCCGTAATCGATGGTAAGGCCGAGGATGGACATGTTGTCGGTGTTCATCACACCGTGCACGAAGCCGACCCGCATCCATGCGACCATCAGTGCCGCGGTGCGCCGGCAGACTTCCTCGAACCACGCGAGGTAGACCGGCCGCGAGCGCTCCAGCGAGCCGTCGGCGGGCAGGTCGAAACCGCTGAAATCCGTGCGGATGGTGTAGTCGAGCAGGCGCTTGAGCGTATCGAGGTGACCGCGTGCGGCGTGGATCTCGAAGTGTCCGAAACGCGTGAACGACGGGGCCACGCGGCACACCACTGCGCCCGGCTCCGGGCGCGGGTTGCCGTCGTAGAACATGTCGCGAACGACGCTCTCGCCGGTCGTTACCAGCGACAGCGCGCGGGTCGTCGGTACACCGAGATGGTGCATCGCTTCGCTGCACAGGAACTCGCGTACGCTCGAGCGCAGCACGGCCAGGCCGTCGGCGCTGCGCGAGTAGGGCGTGGGGCCGGCACCCTTGAGCTGCAGCGCCCAGCGTTCGTGGCGCCGGTTGACGACCTCGCCCAGATTGATCGCGCGGCCGTCGCCGAGCTGGCCTGCCCAGTTGCCGAACTGGTGGCCGCCGTAGCACGTGGCATAGGGGTCCATGCCGGCGAGCAGCCGATTGCCGGCGAAGACCTCGCTGAACAGTGGCGTCTCGCAATCGGCCGGCGTCAGGTCGAGCAGCGCGGCGACTTCGTGTGCATAAGCCACCAGGCGCGGCGCCGCGACCGGCGTCGGCGCGACCCGCGAATGGCAGGCATCGACGACCTGGCGGCGCCGGTTGGCGCTTTCCACGTCACCCGGCAGCTCTCGTACGAAGCGGTTGTCGAAGCCGAGGGCATCGAGGCCGCCCGCTTCGGCGGCGCGGCCGCGCGCGTGGCTCTCGGGTCGGTTCATGGCAGGCAGGATGAGCTGGCGTGGTTCATCCGCCTATTCTAGGACGTCGCGCGCGGCGGATGTGCGGTCTGCAACGATCTTCCATGATTGTGCCGCACGCCTCGTGCTCAAGCTCCGGCGGCATCGGGCAGCCTCACCGGGCCCGGGTCCAGGCGTTCGAGCAATGTCGCGAAACCCGGGTAGTCCGCCCGCCGGATCAGGGTGCGCTCGGCGGCGTCACCCATGCGCTTGCCGGCGGCGAGGCGGGTGCGCGCGCGCTCCACGTCGCGTACCCGGGTGCCGGCGACGACGTCGACGCCGCGGCTGAACACCGCGTCGGGGAAGAAGCCGACGGTGGGGCCCACCAGGGCGATGCACGCGGCGCCGGCACAATGCGCCAGCATGGCAGCGAAGCTGTCGTTGAGCAGCGTCGCGCCGGTGCAGATGATCTTGTCGCGGTCGTGAAGCACGGCCGCGTCGAGACTGATCACGAGGCCCTCCTCGCGGGTGACCATGTGGGCCTTGCGCTCGACCACGGCGACGTCGGCGCCGAGCGCGCGGGCACGACGTACCAACGGCGGAAAATTGCCGACCATGCCGAGGCGGTCGCCGCGCGCCAGCGCGAGGCCGGCGAACGAATCCTCGGCTACCGGCGGGGCATAGCCCGCGCGGCGGTAGACGCTGGCTGTCACCGCGCTGATCGCGGCCAGGCCCAGCGAGCGTTCGACGTCGGAGTCCTCGAGGTACAGCCGGCATACGTCGAGGATGTCCAGCCCCTCCAGTTCGGTGGCGCGAAAGCGCGCCGGCAGGCTGGCCTGCTCGCCGCCCAGCCACGCGTAGTAGAGGCCGGCCGAGCCGTCGGCCAGGGCAAGCAGGCCGAACTCGGCGTCCCGCGTCGGCGACGGCTCCGGATCGACCAGCAGGGCGCGGGCCAGGGGTTGCGGCCCGAGACGCTCGCAGGCGCGCGCGGCCTGGGCGAAGAGCTCGTGTCGGATAGCGCTCATGAGATATTCCTGTTGCCAGCGCGACGCCGCGCCACGGCGCACCATGGGTGCGCGCATGGCATAGAATCGGGATCGGCCCCGGGGACGCGGTGGAGGTCCTAGCCCCGGGGACGTTCACATTATGGGGAGAGCTTGGGATGAACGGAACATGTCGATGGTTCGCCACCGGCCTGCTCGCTTGCGCCATGCAGGCAGGCAGCGCAGCGCCGGCGGTGGACGACAGCACGCTCAGCGCCGTCGGTGACGGCAGCAACTGGCCGGCGTTCGGCCGCAACTACTCCGAGCAGCGCTACAGTCCGCTGACGGAGATCAACACCGAGTCCGTCGCCCGTCTCGGCGTCGAGTGGGTGATGGAGCTGCCGGGCGATCGCTCGCTGGTCGCCACGCCGATCGTCGTCGACGGCGTCATCTACTTCACGGGCTCGTTCTCGAAGACCCGCGCGGTGGAGGCGAAGACCGGCAAGCTGCTGTGGGAATACGATCCACAGGCCATCGAGCACGCGGGCGATCGCCTGCGCATCATGTGGGACCAGAACAAGGGACCGGCGGTGTGGGGCGACAAGCTCATCATCTCGACCATCGACGGACGCCTGGTCGGCCTCAACCGCCACACCGGTGAGAAGGTGTGGGAGACGATGACCATCGACCCGCGCCGTGCCTACTACATCACCGGCGCGCCCAAGGTGTTCAAGGGCAAGGTCATCATCGGTAACGGTGGCACCGAGCAGGAAGCGGCGCGCGGCTACGTCACCGCCTACGATGCCGACACCGGCGAACAGGTATGGCGCTTCTGGGTGGTGCCCGGCAACCCTGCCGACGGCTTCGAGAGCGAAGCGATGAAGATGGCCGCCGAGACCTGGACCGGTGAATGGTGGAAGCATGGTGGCGGCGGCAATACCTGGCACGGCATCACCTACGACCCGGAGTTCGACCAGGTCCTCATCGGTACCGGCAACGGCAGCCCGTGGAACCAGAAGATTCGCTCCCCCGACGGCGGCGACAACCTGTTCCTGTGCTCGATCGTCGCGCTCGATGCGGACACCGGCGAATACAAGTGGCACTACCAGACCGTGCCCGGCGAGACCTGGGACTACAACTCCAACATGGATATCGTACTGGCCGACCTGAAGTACGGCGACCAGGCGGTCAAGGCGCTGATGCATGCGCCGAAGAACGGTTTCTTCTACGTCATCAACCGCGAGAACGGCGAGCTGCTTTCGGCCGAGAAACTGGGCAAGGTGACCTGGGCGAGCCACGTCGATCTCAAGACCGGGCGGCCGGTGGAGACCGCCGGGGCGCGTTACGAGGACGGCGAGGAGCTGGTCTGGCCGAGCCCGTTCGGCACGCATTCCTGGCACGCCATGTCCTACAACCCCGGTACCGGGCTGGTCTACATCCCGACCATCGAGATGCCGGCGCTGTGGAAGGACGACAAGGTCGACTTCACCGCCTGGCAGCCGCCGCACTTCTTCGTCAACGTCGGCGTCGAGTTCGGCATGGAGGACACGCCGGCCGATTACGGCGAGGCGTTCCTCGTCGCCTGGGATCCGATCAAGGGCGAGAAGGTCTGGAAGCACGAGCTGCCACCGCAGTGGAACCCGGGCACCATGACGACCGCAGGTAACCTGGTGTTCGAGGGGCGCGCCGACGGCAAGTTCGTCGCCTACCACGCGCACAGCGGCGAGATCCTGTGGACCATCGACCTCGGGCACGGCATCTCGGCACCACCGGTGACCTACAGCGTCGATGGCAGGCAGTATATTTCCCTGCTGGTCGGCTGGGGCGGCGCCGGCCTCATCGCCGGCACGCTCGCCGCCCAGCATGGCTGGAAGTACGGCGTGCACCCGCGCCGCCTGTACACGTTCGCGCTGGACGGCAGCACCGCGGTGCCGCCGTCGCCGCCGCCGGCCTGGGCGACGCCGGTGGACCCCGAGGATTTCGTCATCGACGCGGAACTCGCCGGCTATGGCCAGCACATCTACGCGCAGTCCTGCTTCCTCTGCCACGGCGGCGGGGCGGTCTCGGGCGGCAACGCACCGGACCTGCGCGAGTCGCCGATCGTGCTGTCGAAGGCCGCCCTGCGCGACGTCGTCGTCAACGGTGCCAAGCGCATGAACGGCATGCCGCGCTTCAAGCACTTCACCGATCGCGAACTCGACGCGCTCATGCACTACGTGCGCAAGATGGCGCGCAAGGCCACTACGGCGGTCGCCGCGAACCCGTGAACCCGCCTCCGCGGCCCGGCTACGGCCGGGTCGCGGCGGGCAGCGCGTGCCGGGGTTCTCGCCGCCCGACCGGGCTGCGTACAATAGCGCCCTCGTGGCGTGGCGCCACCCCGGGGCCACAGCACCACGTCAGTCATGCGCAACGGACGTCGCGCACGCCTGGCGGCGCGGCGCTGCTGTCGCGGCGTAACGCGCTCGGCGCCCGGCGCGGGCACGGCGGCGCAGCCGCGTTCACGACATCCGACATTCACCACACAGCCGCCTCGGGGCGCCCGCCCGGAGGCGCACGTTGTGTTCACGTTCGGCAGCGGACGCTGCCGCAAGAGGTAACCGATGGCCCAGTACGTATTCCAGATGCATCGCGTCAGCAAGGTCGTGCCGCCCAAGAAGCAGATCCTGCGCGACATCTCCCTGTCCTTTTTTCCCGGCGCCAAGATCGGCGTGCTCGGCCTGAACGGCTCGGGTAAGTCGACCCTGCTACGCATCATGGCCGGGATCGACAAGGACATCGAGGGCGAGGCCACCCCGCTCAAGGGTCTGAGGATCGGCTATCTCGCCCAGGAACCGGAGCTCGACCCGGACAAGGACGTGCGCGGTAACGTCGAAGAGGGACTGGGCGAGACGGTGCGCCTGCTCGAGCGCTTCAACGAGGTCTCGATGAAGTTCGCCGAACCGATGGACGACGACGAGATGAACGCGCTGCTCGAGGAGCAGGGGCAACTGCAGAACGCGATCGACGCCGCAGGTGGCTGGGAGATCGAGCGCAAGCTCGACATCGCCGGCGAGGCCTTGCGCCTGCCGCCGTGGGATGCCGACGTGACCACGCTCTCGGGCGGCGAGCGCCGTCGGGTCGCGTTGTGCCGGCTGCTGCTCTCCGAGCCCGACATGCTGCTGCTCGACGAGCCGACCAACCATCTCGACGCCGAATCGGTGGCATGGCTGGAGAAGTACCTCGAGAAGTACGCCGGCACGGTCGTCGCGGTGACCCACGATCGCTACTTCCTCGACAACGTCGCCGGCTGGATCCTCGAACTCGATCGCGGTCACGGCATCCCCTACGAGGGCAACTACTCGGCCTGGCTCGAACAGAAGGAAGCGCGTCTCAAGCAGGAAGAGCGCGAGCAGGCGGCGCATCGCAAGACCGTCGCCGCGGAGCTCGAATGGGTACGCAAGAACGCGAAGGGGCGCCAGGCCAAGAGCCGCGCGCGCCTGCAGCGCTTCGAGGAATTGCAGTCGCGCGAATTCCAGACGCGCAACGAGACCAACGAGATCTACATCCCACCGGGTCCGCGCCTGGGCGATGTCGTGATCGAGGCTGCGCACCTGAGCAAGGCCTTCGGCGATCGCCTGCTCATCGACGATCTGTCGTTCAACGTGCCGCCGGGCGGTATCGTCGGCGTGGTCGGTCCCAACGGCGCCGGCAAGTCGACGCTGTTCAAGATGCTGACCGGCCAGGAAGAACCCGACAGCGGCGAGATCAAGATCGGGCACACCGTCGAGTGGGCTTTCGTCGACCAGAGCCGCGATGCGCTCGATCCCGACAAGACGCTGTGGGAGGAGATTTCCGGCGGCCACGATATCCTCACCATCGGTGAGACCGAGATCCAGTCACGGGCCTACTGCGGGCGCTTCAATTTCAAGGGGCCCGACCAGCAGAAACGGGTCGGGCAGCTCTCCGGCGGCGAACGTAACCGCGTACACCTGGCCAAGACGTTGCTCAAGGGCGGCAACGTGCTGCTCCTCGACGAGCCGACCAACGACCTCGACGTCGAGACGCTGCGTGCGCTCGAAGAGGCCTTGCTCGCGTTCCCGGGCTGCGTCATCGTCATCTCCCATGACCGCTGGTTCCTGGACCGCGTCGCGACGCACATGCTCGCCTTCGAGGGCGACAGCCACGTCGAGTGGTATCCGGGCAACTATGCCGATTACGAAGCCGATCGCCACGCGCGGCTCGGCGTGGAGGCGGACAACCCGCATCGCATCAAGTACAAGCCGGTCGTACGCTGAGCCCTTCCGGCGGGGCGTGGGCGCTTCGGCCGCGCCGTGCCGGGCATCGCGCCCGGCCTCCCGGCCGTCGGCGAATCCGGTACCATGCGTAGCCTGCGCCCCTTGCGGGTGCGCGCGTCCTGACGAGGGGAGACGATGGACAAGCAGCAGTTCTACGCGAACGCACGCGCTGACGTGCGCGGACCGCTCGACGGCGTGACCGTCGTCGAAGCAACCACGACCTGGGCCGGCCCCATGGCGGGCTGCCTGCTCGCCGACCTCGGCGCGTCGGTGATCAAGGTCGAGCACCCGGCGGGCGAAGTCTGCCGCCTGTTGCCGCCGTACCTGCCGAACTCGATGCTGACCGTGCCGCACGAGACGGTCAACCGCAACAAGAAGAACGTCTCGCTCGACCTCAAGCTCGACGAGGGACGCCGCCTGTTCCTCGAGCTGTGCAAGGGTGCGGACATCGTGATCGAGAACTTCAAGCCGGGTACGCTCGTCGGCTGGGGTTGTGGTTACGCCGATGTCGCCGCGGTCAAGCCGGACATCATCTACGTGTCGGTCAGCGGGTTCGGACAGTTCGGACCCTATGCCGAGCGTCCTGGTTACGATCCCATCGCGCAGAACTTCAGCGGTTGGAGTTCGCTCAACGGCGAGCCGGATGGCGGACCGACCAAGGCGCCGACTTTTCTCGGCGACGATCTCGGGGGCATGAACGGTGCGCTGGGCGCCCTGGCGGCGCTGCACCATCGCAATCGCACCGGCGAGGGACAACACGTCGACGTCGCGCTGGTCGACGGCTTGATGTTTCAGAGCAACGGCCACCTGACCTCGGGCGCGCTGGGCGTACCGATCCCGCGCATGGGCAACCAGTTCGCCATTGCCGCGCCGGTCAATGTCTACGAATGCGCCGATGGGCGGGTCTACGGCGGGGTGCTGCTGGACAGCCACTGGAAGGCCCTGTGTGCGCACATCGGGCGGGCCGATCTTGCCGGGCTGAAAGCGGCGCAGCGGCTCGAGCGGCGCGAGGAACTCGATCGCGTCGTTGCCGACTGGTGCCGCGCGCACACCACCGCGGAAGTCGTCGACCAGCTCGATTCCATCGGGCTCGCCATCACGCGTGTGAACACCTTCGCCGAGTCCTGTCACAGCGAACACGTGCAGGCGCGCGACATGCTGCAGAAGACCCGCCTTTCGGACGGCAGCGAAGTGCCGCTGACCGGGCCCGCGGCGAAGTTCTCGCGCACGCCGACGCGGGTTCACGATGCCGCGCCCACGCTCGGCCAGCACAATGCTGAAATCTATGGCGGGCTCGGGCTCGACGCCGACGAGCTCGCCCGACTCAAGTCAGCGGGCGTCATCTGAACCCGCTGCCACGTCTCGGTAAACACGGAGTATGTTCATGGCCAAGCGCATCATTCCTCCTTCCATGCAGGGTTTCTACGACGACTACCACTTCGCGCCGGCCGTTGTCGACGGCGAACACCTGCGGGTGTCCGGTGTCATCGGTATCGATCTCGCTGCCGGCACGGTCCCGTCCGATCCGCATACGCAGTTCACCCGGGCATTCGACAATCTCGCCGAGGTGCTCGCGGCGGGCGGCACCGATTTCGCGGCGGTCACCGAGATGACGACGTTTCACGTCGGCTTGCGCGAGCACCTCGCGGTGTTCATGGCAGTCAAGGACGTCTACGTGAAAGAACCTTACCCGGCATGGACCGCGATCGGCACGCCGGAACTGGCGCTCGAAGGTGCGCTGGTGGAGATCCGCGTCACCGCGCGTGTCACCGGCGGCTGAGCAGCCGGCGGCGCGGTCGCCATGAGGTCGCTGCGGGTCAGGCGCCGGTCACGGGGCAGCCTCGCGACGGTCTGAACAGGCGGCGGCGCTGCCCGCCGGCCTTGCTCGCGGGCATGCCCGCGAGCGGGTTCAGCGCTTCCCTCAGTCGAGCGGCATGACCTCGTCCGGGCTGTGCGCGATGAGGGCAGCGACGAGCCATTCGCCGTCGCGACGGACCAGCGTGTAGGTCGCGCCGAGACGTTCGAGTACGGCCTCGCCGGCATGCCGGACCCACACAATGCTGGCCACAGCGGTGGTATCGCCGAGCAGGCGGACATGCATCCGTTCGACCTCGCTGCGCGTCAGTCCCTGGTCGCGCAGCGTCGCCATCATGCCGCCGAAGACCCGGGTGAAGGTGTCGTCGTCGGTAATCGCGATGACGGCGTCCGGTGTCGTCAACTGGCAAGGCAGGTGGAAACAGGCGCGGAAGGCCGGCAGGTCGAACTTGGGGAAGACTTCGGCGATGTGCTCGTAGTGGGCCTTGATTTCGGCCAGGGCGTCGCTCATGGCTGCTCCTCGGGATGAATGGGTCGCGCCGGGTGACGTGCGCGCGGGCACGGTGTGAAGCACGGGTGGCGCTCGCTCCAGGTTAACCCAGCCGCCGCCCACACGCTGCCGGTGGCGCCCGCCACCGTGGCCCGGCGTCAATTCCAGCCGCTGAGCTCGTAGCCGCGCTCGCGCAGGCAGCGCTCGACAAAGTTGCGGTAGGCGGGGTTGGGTGCCGGCTTCGCGAACAGCCGCTGCAGCAGGCCCGCCGTGGCACCGGTCGCCGCGCCGATGCTGGCGCCGCGCAGCACGTCACCCGCGATTGCGCCGCCGACGGCACCGGTCGCCGCGCCCAGCGCGCCGCCGCGCGCCGTGGCGCCGACGGCTTCGCCCGTGGCGCCGGCCTCGGGCGTGGCACCGGCATTCTCGGCGAGCTGACGGCAGGCCGCGATGTCGGCCTCGACCTGGGCCGGGCCGACCTGTTGTGCGTGAGAAGTGGGGTAGACGACCGGCTGAGTCGTGCTGCAGGCGGTGGCTGCCAGCATGGTGATCAGCAGAGCGGCGGGTTGGAGCGGCTTGCGCATGCGTTCTGTCCCTGAAGATGTCCCGAAATCGGTTGAACCGCGCCTATTCTCGCACGGCGTCCCTGAACCGCGGCTGACTCGACGGATGCGCGCGCCGCTCAGTGACGCGGGACATCGTCGAGCCAGCGGCCGAAATCCTCGGGCGCCATCGCCGCGGCGATGTGGAAGCCCTGCACCTGGTCGCAGGCAAGCTCGTCGAGCAGTTCCAGTACCGCGGCCGATTCCACGCCCTCGGCAACGCAGGTCATGCCGAGGCTGTGGGTCATCTCGATGCTCGATTTCAGGATTGCCCGGTGCGCCGGTCTCTCGGCGGCATCGGTGACGAAGTTCTGTGCAATCTTGAGTTCGGTGAACGGCACCCGCGTGAGCTGCCGCAAATTGGAAAAGCCCGTGCCGTAGTCGTCCACGGACAGGCCGAAACCGCGCATGCGCAGCCGTGCGAGATTCTCCAGTGCGGGCGCCAGGTCCACCATCGCGGCGGTCTCGGTGATTTCGAGGTTCATGTGGGCGGGCTCGAGCCCGCTGTCGAGCACCAGGCGTGTCACGCCGTCGGCGAAGGCCGCGTTACCGAGCGAGGCGAGCGAAATGTTCACCGATACGACGATCGGGTGGCCCGCCGCGCGCCACTGGGCGCAGGCGCGTGCGGCCTGGACCAGCATGGTCGTGGTCAGCTCGTCGATGTGTCCGCTCTGCTCGAGCAGGGCAACGAACATGCCCGGGCCGAGCACGCCGCGTCGCGGGTGACGCCAACGGGCCAGCGCTTCGGCGCCCACGATGGTACGGCTGTCGAGCGCGATCTTGGGTTGGTACCAGGCCTCGACCTCAGCCTGCGCGATGGCGTTGAGGATCTCGTCGAGCGTCAGTGTCGCGCCCGGGCTCGCGCTGTCGGAGGGTATGCGTTCCCCGACCCGGGCCAGGGCTTCGACCAGGACTTCCTCGGTGACCGGCTTGTCACAGGTGCCGATGACGCAGACGCCGTAGGCACGCGCCATGCTCTCGACCGACTCGATCAACGCACGCGGCTGGCCGCTGATGATCAGCACCGGCACATCGAGCCGCGCCTCGCCCATGTGACGCAGCAGCGCCAGGCCGTCCATTTCCGGCATGTCGAGGTCGCAGACCAGCAACTCGCAGCGTCGTCCGGCGGCGAGTTGCGCCAGCGCTTCGCGACCGTTGGCGGCCTGCATCACCGCAGGGCTGCCAAGCCGCTCCAGCATGCGCGCAATCATGCGGCGCTGGAAGTCGTGGTCCTCCACGACGAGGACGTCGAAACCGCCGTTCATGCGTCCGCTCCCGGGCTCAGCACGTCAACGCGTGCGCCGCGGCGTGGGATGCGACGCGCTGCGTCTCGCCTTCGATGAGGGTGAGCGCGCGTGTGCGAGACATGCCTTGCGCGCCAGGCGCGGGGAACGCATCGCAGGCCCGGGCGAGCCCGTGGGCGTTGATCATCAGGCTCGCGCCCCGGATGCGATGGACGATGCTTGCGGCTTCGAGGTGGTCGCCACCCGTGACGGCACGACGCAAGGCGGCCAGGTCGAGCGCCGTCTGCGCGAGGAACTCGGCCAGGACGTCGTCTTGGTCGGCGAGCCCGCCAAGCGCGTTGAGGTCGAAAGGCGGCGCCGTTGCGCTGACGCCGGTCGCGCACGCTGCCGCCGCCACGGGCAGTGAGAGTGGCAGGCAGCCCGCCAGTACCGCGCGTAGCTGCTCGAGCGCAACCGGTTTGACCAGCACCTCGTCCATGCCGGCCGCCTCGCACGCGGCACGCACCTCGGGCTGCGCGTCGGCGGTCCAGCCGATGATCGGCAGGCGCGGGTGGCCGCCCTGCTGTTCGAACTCGCGGATGATTGCGGCGAGGGTGTAACCATCGAGGTCGCGCATGTTGCAATCGGTGATGACGGCGTCGAACTCGCCACCGCGCCATAAGCGCAGGCCGTCCTCGCCGCCATCGGCGGTGCGCGCGGCCACGCCGAGCGTGCGCAGTTGCGAGGCGACGAGCTTGAGGTTGGTCGGATGATCGTCGATCGCCAGTACCAGCGGCTCGTGCCCTTGCGGCATGACCCGGTGGGCGGCGATACGCGTGGAGCGTCGTCGCCGCGCAGGCTCCGACGCGTGCGGCGTACTGGATTGCGACAATGTGGTCATGCGTCCCCGGTTCTCGCGCCGCCGTTGCGCCGCGGCCACCCCCTGGACCCGGCGCTCCCCCTCGATCCGTCGACTGCGCAGGACGCGATGATAACCCGTTGCGTGCCGCGACAGGACGCGTCTTTCCGGCGATGTGATCCATCTCCGCAATGCAGAATCACGTGCTGCAGGGCGCCGCTGCCTGCGCGGCGTGAGCGCATCCCGTATAAACTGCGCCACGGCGGCCGCGCGACGGACGCCACACGGTGATTACGAGGGAACGAGGGATGGAAGAGTCGAGCACGTCCGTGCTGATCGGTGGCGCGGCGGGCCGTCACATCGAACTGCCCGGTGCCACGGGCAACCGTCACGGCCTGATTGCCGGCGCTACCGGCACGGGCAAGACCATCACGCTGCAGATCCTGGCCGAGGGCTGGTCGCGCATGGGTGTGCCGGTGTTCGCGGCCGATATCAAGGGAGACCTGTCGGGGCTGGCGGCGCCGGCCCGCCCACACGTGAAAATCGACGAACGCGTGGCCGCGATCGGTATCGACGATTACGTTCCCCGTGACACCCCGGTGGCCTTCTGGGATCTCTTCGGGGAGAAGGGCCTGCCGATGCGGGTGACCATCTCGGAAATGGGACCGCTGCTGCTCGCCCGCCTGCTCGATCTCAACGATACCCAGACCGGCGTGCTCTACTGCGCGTTCGGCGTCGCCGACGATCACGGCATGCTGTTACTCGACCTCAAGGACCTGCGTGCGATGCTGAGCTGGGTCGGGGAGAACGCGAAAGAACTGACGTTCGAATACGGCAATATCAGTCGCGCCAGCGTCGGCGCGATCCAGCGTCGCCTGATGCAGCTCGAAGCCCAGGGCGCCGAGGCGATCTTCGGCGAGCCCGCGCTCGATATCAACGATCTCATGCGTCGCGACGCGGACGGCCGCGGCGTGGTGAACATTCTCGACGCCACGCTGCTCGTGCAGCGTTCGCCCGATCTCTACGCCTGCTTCCTGCTGTGGTTGCTGTCCGAGCTGTTCGAGGAGCTGCCGGAGCAGGGCGACGCCGATCGACCGCGTTTCGTCCTGTTCTTCGACGAGGCGCACTTGTTGTTCGACCGTGCGCCGCGCGCATTGCTGGAGAAGATCGAGCAGGCCGTGCGCCTGATCCGTTCCAAGGGCGTCGGCATCTACTTCGTCACCCAGAGTCCGGCCGACATCCCGGAGGACGTGCTGGGTCAGCTCGGCATGAAGGTGCAGCACGCCCTGCGTGCGTTCACCCCGCGCGAGCGCAAGACCGTGAAGGTCGTGGCCGACTCGTTCCGACCCAACCCGGCGGTCGACGCGGCGAGCCTGGTCACCGAACTCGGCACCGGTGAAGCGCTGGTCTCGGTGCTTGCGGAGGACGGTACACCGTCGCCGGTCGAGCACGTGCTCGTGCGGCCGCCCGCGTCGCGTATCGGTCCGCTCGACGAACACGAGCGGCGCGCCCTGGTGGGCGGCAACGCGCTCCACGACAAGTACGCGCGGGCGGTCGACCGCCACTCCGCGTTCGAGGCGCTGGCGGAGCGCGCGCGCTCGCGCGAGGCGCAGCGCGAGGAAAGCCCGCCGCCGGCGCCGCGCCGCTCGTCGTCCGCGTCACGCCCGGCGCCGCGGCGTTCCAACCGGCAGTCGGCCGGGGAGGCGATGCTCAAGAGCACCCTGCGCTCGATCGGTTCCTCGCTCGGGCGCCAGATCGTGCGCGGACTGCTCGGCTCGATCTTCGGCGGGCGGCGGCGTTAGGGAACCTCTGACCAAGTCCGGGCCGAGCAGATCGTGTCCGCACTGTTCGAGTTCAAGGCGCGAAGCGCGCGTAATAGCCCGCTATTGCGAAGATTCGCAACGCGGAAATCGGACGGCGTGGGCGCAAGGTGCCGGGTCATGACTTGCTCAGAGGATCCCTAGGGAATCCGACCCCGCTGCGCAGCGGGGTCGGAGCGCAAGTCCTCAGCTCTCGAGTTTCGTCACGAACTGCGAGATGTCGACGTTCTCGCCGACGATGAGGTCCTGTCGGGCGAGGAACTTCGGCTTGATGTACCAGACCAGCAGGGGCAGTACGACCAGCGACAGCACCATGTTGATCAGCATCACCACGACCAGCAACAGCCCCATGTCGGCCATGAACTTGAGATCGGAGAGGAAGTACCAGGGCACGATGCCGAGCAGCATGATGCTGGCGGTGAACATGATGGCCTTGCCGGTGGTGGTCAGCGCGGCGACCAGTGCGCGGCCGAGGTCGCCGTCCTGTGCGGTGTACTCTTCACAGATACGCGAGAGCAGGTAGATGCCGTAGTCGATGCCGACGCCGACGCCCATCACGGCGACGATGCCGGCGTTGATGTCGAGACCGACGCCGACCAGGTGCATGGCGGCGACCAGCATGACGTTCGACAGGTTCACCGGGATCAGCAGGATGACCGCGGCGACGATCGACTTGTAGGCGAACGTCGCGAGCAGCATCACGGCAACGTTGACCATGCCGATGATGATCCAGTGATACTTGGACACGGTGTTGTTGACGGCCTGCTGCAGGGCGATCACGCCGGTGCCGAGCCGCACACGGAACTCGTCGTGCTCGATGCCGACCATGTCGACGGCCTCGCGCGCGGCGGCCAGCGCATGATCCACCGTCTCCTGCTTGTTGTCCTTGTACCACAGCGACACGGTCGAGTTCTGGAACGTGAAGTCGGCGACGTGGCCGAAGTTGATCGCGTTGCTGCCGAGCAGTGCACCGAACGAGGCTGCCGCGATGGCATCATCGGTCAGGTCGAGCGGCGCCCACTTGGGGTTGCCGCCGGAGAACAGGCGGTTGGTTTCGGACATGTAGTCCGTCCACGACAGCGTTGCACGCGGCGGCAGGACGGTATCGGCTTCGAGTTTGCGTTGCAGCTGCTGCTGCACGGCGACGACCGCAGGAGTGTTGGCGACGCGGTTCTCGATGTCCTCGACCTTCGCTTCGAGCACGATCTCGAGCGTGTTCGTGCCGGGGAAGTGTGCGTTGATCGCACGTACCGCGGTGTTGAACTCGGAGTCGTGCCACAGCAGGTTGCTGCCCTCGACCGGGTTGCCGATCTTGATCTGCGTGTTGAGGTACAACGCGATGCACGCGATCACGACCATCACGGCGGCCGTGAGATGCGCCAGCTTGCCCTGGCTCAGGCGTGCCGTCGCGAGCAGCGCCTTTTCCTCGACGAGATGGATGCCCGACTCCTTCTCTTTCCCGCCGACGATGTGCTCGATGTTTTTCGGCACCGGCAGGTAGGAGAGCAGGATGGAGCACAGGAAGGTGCCGGTGGGGATGATCCACAGGGCCCACATGCCGCAGAAAATCGCGTGATTGAGCATCGTCTCGATCGGTGCAATGGCGATGAACACGATGCCGCAGAAGTCGGTGATGACGCCGAGGATGGACGGCGCCATCATGATGCCCATGGTGACCTCGGCTGCCTTGTGCCGGTCCTTGAGCTTCATGAGTACTTCGTAGTAGCGCTCGGTGTACTGTACGCAGTGCGAGAAGGAGCGGGCCACGAGCAGCAGGGGAACGATCATCAGCAGTGGCTCGATGGGCCGTTCCAACCAGCCGATGAAGCCGAAACCCCACACGCCGGCGACCGCCGCGCAGGCGATCGGTGTGACCACGCCTGCGACGTTGCGCATGTACAGCACCAGCGCGATGACCAGCAGGCCGAGCGTGATGCCGAAGATGAAATAGGTCTGCTTCTGCAGCTTGTAGACCCAGCCGGTCAGGACCGGCTGTCCGGCGAGGTAGACCTCGTGGTTCTCGTCGCGCGCCTCTTCGACGAGCTTCTGCGCGTAGGCGAATGCTTCGCCGTACTCGATGCTGTCGAGGAACGCGGCATTGATCAATGTCGCCGTTTCGTCGCGCGAGATGAAGAACGTCAGTGCGTTGGGCGCGATGGCGACACGGCGTTTGAACTCGGCGATTTCCTCGGCCGTGGCCGGCGCGTGATCGTCCATCAGCGGCTTGGTGTCGATGCCGAGCGAATTGGCCTCGGCGTAGCGCAGCTTCTCGGTCGCCACCGACAGGATCTGGTCGTGATCGACGTAGGGCGCGAGGTCGATGTCGCGGGTGAGATCCCAGACCTTCTGCAGCGTCTCGGGGTTGTAGATGTCACCGTCCTTGCGCTTGACCATGATCGCCATGGTCAGCGGATTGCCGAAATTACGGTGTTTGAAATAGACCTGCGTGAACGGGTCGTTGCGCGGCAGGAGATCGTTGAAGATGGTGCGGATCTCGACTTTCGGAATGCCGACGGCGAAAGCGATGCTCACGAGCAGGAACAGGAAGCTGACCAGCACGCGGTGGCGCATGGTCCAGGCAGCGATTTTGAACCTCATCGGTGGGGCTCCGTAAGGGGGAACGGGATTCGTGACGGCGGCGCGCGATGGCGCCGGAGCGGCAGGTGGCTCGGGTATGAGCCGGCGACCGCGGCGCTCCGGCAGGGGCCGGAGCACCGCGCATTGTACCCGGGATCAGCTACCCAGGGTCTGCTGGATGGTCAATTTACCGAGCTGTGACATGTGAACTTCGTCGGGGCCATCGGCGAGGCGCACGGTGCGCGCGTAGGAGAAAATCTCCGGCAGCACGGTATCCTGGCACACGCCCATGCCGCCGTGCGCCTGCATGGCGCGGTCGGCGACCGTCTGGCACATCTGCGGGATGGCGATCTTGATCATGGCGATGGCGTCCTTGGCTACCTTGTTGCCTTCGCGATCGAGGCGGTCGGCGGCCCACAGGCAGAGCAGGCGGGCCTGCTCGATGTCGCAGCGCGATTTGGCGATGTCCTGGCGGATGCTCGACTGCTCGGAGATCTTCTTGCCGAAGGCGATGCGGCTCTCGACGCGTTCGCACATGATATCCAGCGCGCGCTGGGCACAGCCGATCAGGCGCATGCAGTGGTGGATGCGGCCCGGGCCGAGGCGGCCCTGCGCGATCTCGAAGCCGCGGCCTTCGCCGAGCAGCAGGTTGGAGGCCGGTACGCGCACGTCGGTCAGCAGGACTTCGCCATGGCCGTGCGGCTGATC